>Ga0172368_10002985_pt1 | contig 20953 bp, 21 predicted proteins | sample Lak11m_FD_114540 | JGI IMG/M metagenome (GOLD analysis project Ga0172368, IMG submission 114540) | Freshwater microbial communities from Kabuno Bay, South-Kivu, Congo - kab_022012_11m | ecosystem: Environmental > Aquatic > Freshwater > Lake | place: Democratic Republic of the Congo: South-Kivu...
GAGTTTGATGCCTTGTTCTTTTAGATACTCAATCACCTGCTGCTTCATCGCTTTGGAGAAGGCATCGCCGATGAAATCCTTATGCTTGGTGGACACGTCTTTCATGGCTTCTTCAAAGGCCAGATTGTTCCACCAGCCCGCCGTGCCCGACCGTTCGCCTTTGGGTCCCGATTCATACGAAACGTTGATAGTGTTCGCTCCACCGGCGACGGCCAACGCAATGCGAGTCGCTAATCCGTATCCGGATGAACCGCCGATTATCAATATGTTATTCGGACCCTTAAAACGTTCGAATTTACGAGCCGCTTCGACTTGCTCGAACACGAAGCGACGACACCCCGTCGGATGGGCTGTCAGGAAAACGTTTGAACGGATGAGCGGTTTGATAATCATGTATAAAACTCCTTTTGGAAAAGTGGTTGTGACAATGAATGCGCCTATTATACATGATTAGCCAACGACAATGCAAAACGGCCACAAGTCGATCAGGACGGTTACGGCGTTGCTTGACAAAAGGGGCGTAAATGGTAATATAAAACAACGTCGGACCCTTATCGGTCGATGCCACTCATTGTCACACTAGTAACCGAAATCGAAAGAGGTCATATCGATGATATTCGAAAAAGTCACCCACATGATCGCCGAGAAATTCAAACTCTCCGCGGATACCCTGACAATGGAAACCAAGCTGAAGGAAGACCTGAACATCGACAGTCTCGACTCCGTCGAACTGATCATGGAACTGGAAGAAGCCTTCTCGTTGTCGATCAAAGACGAGGAAGCCGCATCGCTTCGCACCGTCGGCGATATTGTAAACTATATTAACGCGCACGCCAAATAGCGTGGCAAGATAACCGTAACCATGGACTATAAACGAATACAAGAACTGCTTCGCTATTTTGAAGCGTCGACGTTGACCACGCTCCACGTCGAAGACGGCGATTTCCGGCTGTCGGTGTCCAAGCTGACGACGCCGCTATCCGTCCCAGGCGAAGGCAAACCAATCATAACCAATGTCGACTTGGCCATGCAAAATCCCAGCGTCAAAGACCAAGTAATACTCGATCCCGACGCCGCTTTCCTCCGCCAGGTGAAATCACCGTTAGTCGGAACCTACTACGGAGGCAGCGCTCCCGATAGCGAACCATTCGTCAAACTCGGACAAACCGTCAAAAAGGGCGATACCCTATGTATCGTCGAAGCCATGAAGATCATGAACGAAATCGCCAGCCCGTTTGCGGGCGTGATTGAAAAAATCAACGTTAAAAACGGCGATGTCATCGGTTTCGATAAAGTCTTGATGGTTATCCGCGTCAAGGAATAACCATGGGAACCAAGGTTCTCATCGCCAACCGCGGCGAAATCGCCGTCAGGGTCATCCGCGCTTGCCAGGAAATGGGCATTGCCACGGTGGCCGTCTATTCGACTGCCGATAAGGATTGCCTCCATGTCCGGCTGGCCGACGAAGCCATCTGCATCGGCGGACCAAGCGCCCGCGAAAGCTACTTGAACATCAATAACATCATCGCCGCGGCCATTGCTACCGGAGCGACGATGATTCACCCTGGTTATGGGTTTTTATCTGAAAACGCCCAATTCGCCGAAATCGCCGAAAGCTGCCATATTACCTTCATCGGACCATCCGCGGCCACGATGAGGATGATGGGCGACAAGGCCACGGCTAAGAAAACCGCCCGATCGGTTCACGTGCCGGTCATTTTGGGCAGCGACGGCACCGTCGATTCGCTTGAAGAAGGATTACGGGTTGCCAAACTAGTCGGCTTCCCAGTTATGTTGAAAGCCACCAATGGCGGCGGCGGACGCGGCATCAGCATCATCCGTTCGGCCAATGAATTCAAAGCCATTTATGAACGAACTTCGCTTGAAGCCGAGACCAATTTCGGTAACGGCAGCCTCTACGTCGAAAAATACATCGAATCGCCGCGCCACATCGAAACGCAGATTTTGGCCGATAAGCACGGTAACGTTTTGTACCTAGGCGAGCGCGATTGCTCGCTGCAGCGGCGCAACCAGAAAATGATCGAGGAAACGCCTTCACCGGTCATTGATGCCGGTCTGCGCGTCCGCATGGGTCAAGCCGCCATCCGTCTCGCCAAAGCCGTCAAATACGTCAACGCCGGCACGATTGAATTTCTTATTGACGAAAAAGGTAACTTCTATTTCATCGAGATGAATACGCGCATCCAAGTCGAGCATCCGGTCACCGAATGCGTCACCGGCATCGACATCGTCAAAGAGCAGATCCGCGTCGCGCTGAATCAGCCGCTAAGCATCAAACAGCCGCAAGTCAAAACGAGCGGACACGCGATCGAATGTCGCATCAACGCCGAGGACACCGACAATAACTTCATGCCGGCACCAGGCAAAATCGAAATTTTGATTCTCCCGGGCGGTCCAGGAATGCGCGTCGATACCCATATTTACGCCGGATACACCGTCCCGCCATATTATGATTCGCTATTGGCAAAAGTCATCGCCCACGCCCCGACGAGAATCGAAGCCATCGAGAAGATGCGCGTCGCGTTAAAGCAATTCGTGATCGAAGGAATCAAAACGAACATCGAATTCCAAGCCTACATCATGGAAAACGACGCTTTCCTTGACGGCCGTTTCGATACCGGTTTCATCACGCGTCTACTAGAAAGCGCCAAATAATGGGTACCGTCGTCGACAAACTGAAAGCCCAATGCGCGGTCAAGAAAACGACCCAGGACAGTTTTGTCAAGCAAAGCGACATTCCGCAGGGTTTGTTTGTCGCCTGCGAGAAGTGCCATGCGGCCATATATCAAAAAGTGCTCGACGAAAATCTCCGCGTCTGTCCCCATTGCCAGTATCATTTCCGACTTAATGCCCCGGAACGTATCCGCGTCACCCTTGACGAAGGATCGTTCAGCGAGTTGTTTTCAAGACTTACTTCGACGAATCCTTTAAGCATGCCCGACTATGAAGACAAACTGGCTAAAACGATGTCGTTGACCAACTTGAAGGAAGCGTTCATGTGCGGCACGGGAGCTATAAACGGCATCCAAGTCGCCTTTGGCGTTCTCGACCCATTCTTCTTGATGGGTTCGATGGGCTCGGTCGTCGGTGAGAAAATGACAAGATTGACCGAATACGCCACCAAGGCTAGATTGCCGCTAATCGTCTTTTCCGGATCGGGCGGCGCCCGCATGCAGGAAGGCATATACTCGCTCATGCAGATGGCCAAAACGTCGATGGCGATCAAACGTCATTCCGATGCCGGCCTTTTATTCATTTCCGTATTGACCGACCCGACCACGGGCGGCGTCGCCGCCAGTTACGCCTCGCTTGGCGACATCCTGATCGCCGAACAAGGCGCCCTGATCGGCTTTGCCGGCCCCCGCGTCATCAAGCAGACGATCCAGCAAGATCTGCCAGAAGGGTTCCAAACATCCGAATTCCAACTTAAGCATGGTCAAGTCGATCTGGTCGCCAAACGATATCAGATCAAGCCGATGCTGACGCGGCTGTTGAAACTGCACCAACCAGGTACCAATAAATGAATCCCAATATCGAAGACGTCATTTGGACGAAGATAAAACTCGCCCGTCATCCCAAACGGCCGACCTCGCAATCGATCATTCCGCTGGTCATCGACGATTTCATCGAACTGTTTGGCGACCGCGAATTTTCCGATGACCATGCATTCATCACCGGAATCGGTAGGTTTGAAGGTTTGCCGGTGACCGTAATCGCCCAGGAAAAGGGCATCACGACGCCCGAACGGATCGAGCGCAATTTCGGCATGCCGCATCCGGAAGGCTACCGCAAGGCAATGCGAGCCATGAAACAGGCCGAAAAGTTCCATCGTCCGATCATCGTCTTCATCGATACTCCCGGAGCCTATCCCGGCATCGGAGCCGAAGAACGGGGTCAGGCACAAGCCATTGCCAAAAACCTGTTTGAAATGACTTCGATCAAGACGCCAATCATCGCGTTTGTAATCAGCGAAGGCGGCTCGGGCGGCGCTCTTGCCATCGGCGTGGCTGACAAGGTATATATGCTGGAAAACAGCATCTATTCAATCTTGTCGCCTGAAGGATTCGCCTCGATATTGTTCAAAGACAGCACGTTAGCGAAAAAAGCCGCTTCGCTGATGAAACTGACCTCGGAAGATCTCTATTCATTCAAAATAATCGACGGCATCGTCAAGGAAGCCGAGGCCGGTTTCCACGAAAACGTCGAATTGACCGTCAAGCACATGCGCCAAATCATCAAGAAAGAATTGAAACAATTAACCAAATTGGACCCTGACGCCTTATTGGAGCACCGCTACCAGCGGTTCCGCCGCATGGGCGTCGTCGTCGAACAGTAGGAACCAATGAAAGAAACAAACATCCGCATCGTCGCCACGGGACGATATATTCCTCAATCGCTTATCACCAACCAAGACCTTGAGAAGCTGGTCGACACGTCCGATGAATGGATCATCGACCATACCGGCATCAAAACACGGCATCAGGCCATCGGGGAAGACACGAGCGACCTCGCCGTCAAAGCGGCCCAAAACGCTATTGACAAGGCAAAAATCGATAAAGACAAGATCGACATGATCGTCGTGGCTACTTTTACTCCCGACATGAAAGTTCCTTCGACCGCGTCTTTGGTCCAAGCGAAACTCGGACTTAATCACCGCGACATTACCTGTTTCGACGTCAATGCCGCGTGTACCGGTTTCGTTTATGCCCTCCAAGCCGCGGCTGCTTACGTCCAAAGTGGCATGGCTCATTACGCCCTAGTCATCGGAGCTGAAGTAATCACGAAAATCGTCGATTACACCGATAGGAATACTTGTATCCTGTTTGGGGACGGCGCGGGAGCGATGATCATTGCAAGCGGTACCGATTCAGAACGGGCGATGTTTTACACCGCAAGCGAAGGTGATACCGAAGATGCCTTGATTGTCAAAGACAAATTGGCGATGAATGGACGCAAGGTATATCGCTTTGCCATCGAAGCCATCAAGAAGGCGATGGCAAAAGTCATGGCCTATTACCATCTGACAATGGCTGATTTAACCAAGATCATCCCGCACCAAGCCAACTACCGCATCATCGCTTCGGTCGCCGAGGCGCTGGATGTTCCGCTCGAAATGTTCTATCTTACTCTTGAGAAGTACGGCAACACGTCGGCCGCCAGCATCCCGATCGGTCTTGATGAATATTTCGAAACGCATCAGCCCGAACGGGGTCAAAGAATTCTACTTGTCGGATTCGGGGGCGGACTCACATGGGGGAGCGCTTTGATAATACTATGAGCATGAACAATCAGAAATATCTAGCCATCGTCTTTCCAGGCCAGGGCGCTCAATATGCCGGCATGGGGCTTGACGTCGTCGAGAAACATCCGCTTCTGCGCCACATCATCGAAATCGCCGATAAAAACACGACGATGCCGCTTGAAGAGATAATAAAGACGGGAGACGAACGTCTAAACCAGACCATCTTCACGCAACCTTCGCTATTATTGGCGTCGATCTTGTTATACGAAGACGTCAAGTCGATGTTTAAATTACAACCTGCCGCTCTATGCGGCTTCTCGCTTGGGGAATACACCGCGCTATACGCCGGTGGGGTCATCGGGCTTGCAGAGGTCTTCCGTTTAGTAAAAATCAGAGCTGAAGATATGCATAAGGCCTCTATTCATAACCCTGGGGCCATGGCCGCCATCCTTGGCCTTGACGGGCAGCAAGTCGCCGATGTCTGCACCAAAACATCAGCTCCGCAATCAATCGTCGTGCCGGCCAATTACAATAGTCCGGGCCAGACCGTTATCAGCGGTCATAGCGACGCGGTTGAGAAAGCCATAATTTCCTGCCGTGAGGCCGGAGCCAAGCGGGCTATCGCCCTTAACGTCAGCGGCGCCTTCCATTCGCCGTTGATGCATGAAGCCAGATTGGCGTTCGAGAAGTCATTAGAAAATGTTAAACTTGATATGCCTTATGTTCCGATTTATATGAATACGACCGCAAAACCGATGCAATTCGTTGAATTGAGACAAAGAATGGCCGAGCAGATCGAATCGCCAGTTCAGTTCTTACAGACGGTCGAAGAACTAAAAAAAGCCGGCATCAAGTACGTTCTTGAAATCGGCCCGGGAACCGTTTTAGCGGGTTTAGTAAGAAAGACCGTACCCGAAATCGAAGTGTTCAGTTATCAAAAAACATCTGATTACGAAAACCTGAAAGGATGGTTAGTAACACATGAACTCCAATGAAAAAGTCGTCTTGGTGACCGGAGGCGCCACCGGCATCGGACTGGCGATTTCCAAAGCCTTCGCCAAGGCTGGATATCGACTCGCCGTCCATTATCATTCAAGCGAAACTGCCGCTCAAGCCTTAGTAAATGATATCGTCACCGCCGGAGGCCAGGCACATGCTTTCAAGGCTGACATCGCCCAATACGCCGAATGCGAACGCCTCATCAAGGAAACGATTGAAGTGTTTGGACGAATCGACATCCTCGTCAATAACGCCGGCATCGCCGAAGACGGCGTCATCATCCGCTTGAGCGAAGACCAGTTCGACCGCGTCATCGCCACCGATTTGAAAGCCGTATGGTCGCTATCAAAGAACGTTGTTCGTCCGATGATGAAGCAAGGATGGGGACGTATCGTCAACATCACGTCGGTGTCTGGGATTCTCGGCAATTACGGACAAACTAATTACAGCGCCGCTAAAGCCGGCGTCATCGGCATGACCAAGTCATTAGCGCGCGAATTTGCCACCAAGAACATCACCGTCAACGCCGTCGCTCCTGGATTCATCGACACGGCGATGACTAGAAAACTAAACGAACAAATAGTCGAAATGGCCAAAAAATCGATTCCAAGCGGCCGTTTCGGACAGCCGGAAGAAATCGCCTCGATGGTGCTATTTCTTTCGGGTGAAGAAGCAAGCTATATCACAGGACAGACGATCGCCGTCGACGGCGGCCTGTCGATGCATTGAGGTAATGATATGAAAAGAAGAGTCGTCGTCACCGGCATGGGGGCTGTTTCGCCCGTCGGACAAGATGTCGCCACGATGTGGCAAGCTATGCTTGAAGGAAAAAACGGGATCGCGGCAATAACTTTATTCGATACCACAAATTCACGCGCTAAAATCGCCGGCGAAGTTAAGAACTTTGATCCGAGCCGTTATGTCGATGAAAGAAATGCCGCCCGCCTTGACCGCACGATCCTGCTTGGCCTCGTAGCCGCCGGTCAGGCTTATGACGATGCCGGATTGGCTAGTTTCAATATGAATCGCTATCGCATCGGCTGCTTTGTTTCAAGCGGCATGGGCGGATCATATACACTCTATAACGAGAATCGCACCGCAATCGAAAAAGGGTACGACCGCATGTCGCCTTTCTTCGTACCAAACACCATCATCAACCTAGTGGGCGGCCATATCACGATTAAATATCAGATCAAAGGTCCGAACCTTCCGGTCGTTACTGCCTGTTCGACGGGAACTAACGCGATCGGCGAAGCTTTCCGATATATCAAAGACGGATATCTAGATGTGGCCATTACCGGCGGAGCCGAAGCCGCTGTCAATCCGCTTGGCATCAGCGGGTTCGCCGTCATGCGGGCACTGAATTTCTCTAACGATCCGAATCATGCCTCGATTCCATTTGATAAGGCACGCACCGGATTCGTGGTCGGCGAAGGGGCCGGCGTCCTCGTGCTCGAAGAGTATGAACATGCCAAGGCCAGAAACGCCAAAATATATGCCGAGGTGATCGGATATGCCTCTACAAGCGATGCCTATCATATGACCGCCCCCGACGAAACGGGCGAAAGTATCGCTGAATGCATCACGCAAGCGATTAAAGAAGCCGACATCAAACCGGAAGAAGTCGATTATATCAACGCCCATGGTACATCAACGGTCCTTAACGACCGCATCGAGACCAAGGCCATCAAGCAAGCATTTGGTCTTCATGCTTATAAAATGAGTTTGTCTTCGACAAAATCGATGACCGGGCACATGCTCGGGGCAACCGGCGCGATCGAATCCATCGTGGCCATCATGGCCATACGCGACGGGATGATTCCACCGACCATCAACACCAAAGAAACGGACGCCGACTGCGACCTCGATTACACGCTTGGTCATGCAGTCAAGCGACCTGTTTCCGTATCGCTTAACATCAATATGGGCTTTGGCGGCCAAAACGCCGCCGTCTTGTTCAGAAAGGTCTAGCCATGTTATTAACGAAAGAAGAAATCGAAGCCATAATTCCTCATCGACAGCCGTTTCTGCTTATTGACAGCATCATCGAACTGACGCCGACCAAACACGCTGTTGGAATTAAATACGTCACTAATGAAGAATACTGGATACCCGGTCACTTTCCGGGCATGCCCGTGATGCCAGGCGTTCTCATTATCGAAGCGCTGGCCCAAGTGTGCGCCGTGTGCGTGTTGACCGCCGATGAATTCAAAGGCAGGGTCGCCTACTTCGCCGGCATCGAAAACGCCAAGTTCCGCCGCAAGGTGATTCCGGGCGATATCCTGCTCCTTGAAGTGGAGATAAGCAAAATACGTCATCAATACGGCATCGGCAAATTCAAAGCCTTCGTGGGAGATGAAATCGCCTGCGAAGCCCAATGCTCGTTTGTTTTCGGGTCCTAATTTATGTTCAAAATCATTCGGTTTGACACGATCACATCGACGAATGATTATCTGAAGTCGCACTATAACGACATCGACGAGTATACAATCGTCAAAGCCGATTACCAGACGGCAGGCCGTGGTCAGTTCCATCGAACATGGGAAAGTCAACCAAATCAAAATGTTCTTTTTTCTTTATTGATTAAAAAGGAATTAAGCGATAACAAGGTCCGCCAATACGAACGAGCGGTGTTGGACTCGTTATTGGCGATGCTTGCCAAATACGAAATTGTCGCGCGAATCAAACTTCCCAACGATTTATATGTAAATGATAAAAAGATCGCCGGCATCCTCATCGAAACGAAACGGACAGAAGGAATTTACGACTATCTAATCGTCGGGATTGGATTGAATGTGAATCAACAAGCATTTTCCGACCATTTGCCAGCCACTTCGATGTCGCTCGAGATGAAAAAAGACATCCTTGTCGAGGATGCCTTTACCAGTCTAACCAAAGAACTTGAATCGCGTTTCCGCGCTTGGTATGAATAATCTTAACTATTGAACCTTTGGTCGATAGACAATCTTTTCGTCGATTACCGTCATCGATGGTTTCATCGTCAGTAATTTTGACTCCGGCACCTGCATTAAATCATCTGGAAAGACAGTCAAGTCGGCAAGGTATCCCACATCGAGATAACCTTTTTCATTTTCGTGTTTGCTTATGAGGACGTGACTCGTCGTATATAAGCTGATGGCCGTGAAGCGATCGAGCCTCTCTCCCGAGATATATACTTTCCCATCTTTATGGCTCTGCCTATTGATAAGCGAATGGATGCCTAGTAACGGATTGGGATCTTCGACTGGGGAGTCTGAACTTCCCAATAGAGATAGACCATGTTCCAAATATGTCTTCCAAGCATACACAAGCGGCGGCGTTTTTGAAAACCAAGTATCCATATAAGGCATATCGCTACTGACGAATAACGGCTGAATATCCAAAACAACGGGCATTTTGCGTAGTTTTCGTAGTGTTTCTTCTCTAGACAGCGAAGCGTGGATGATCCGATCGCGTTGATTCGGTTTAGGCGGCAATTCGGTGAGAATATCGGTTAGTTCATCTAAGCCATTGTCACCGATAACGTGGACCGCCGCGGTTAACCCATATGACCTAATCTTCTTAATGAGTTGTTTAAAGTCGTCTATCGGTTGCATCCGCTGACCATAACTTTGCGTGTCTTTATATGGTTGGCTGACTAGTGCCGTCTTGGAAGATAGCGTTCCATCATAGAAGAGCTTTACCGCACCTAACTCCAAGTACTTGGTCTCGCTATGATTCATATTATAGAAATCTTCGAATATTCGGTTATGAACCAGTAGGTGCGTCCGGAACGGTTGTTCATCGAGAACTTCTTTTATGGCGCTAAATGTCTTTTCATGGCCGCCGAAATAGAATAGATCGTCGCTATGTCCGCCGGTAATGCCGACGGCATATAACTCATCAAGAGCTTTTCTAAAATATTCCTTCAAGGTTTCTTTATCGTATGTTAGCAGCTTGCTTACAAGTTTCTTCGACGCTTGTTCGATGAGAATTCCGGTGTCAGACAATACATCGGCGATTTCCAGTGCCCGCGAATTCGCGGTGACCGAATGGTAGTCGTTATGCATCAATACGGCCGGTTGATTTGAAAATATGGTGTCAAGATCATGCTTGGTTATTTGGCAATCGCGGTAGCCGTCGGCGACGAACAGCCCACATGCAGTAGCCGTTCGCAATCGGACGAGTATTTCCTGCTTAGTAGAAAGTCCGGTCAAGTCCAGCCGTGTCAACTTTTGTCCATATCCTAATAAATGCATATGGGCGTCGACCATGCCGGGGTAAGCGTGATGCTCACGAAGGTCAATGCGTTCAATGCTAGGATATTTTGCTTCGTCGACATTGACCGCGATGATCTTTCCGTTTTCGGTAAGAATGTTGAAGTATTCGTGATGTTGGTCACGCATCGAATGGAAATGCCCGTTGGTCCAAAGTTTCATACGCGAATTATACCATGAAGCCAATTATCATAAGGCGGAAGCACTCGCTACTGGGGCAACAAGCCATCTTTGGTAAGTAACAGGATGTCGTCAAACACGTTTTCGATGAATGTCCGATCGTGGGTGACGGAAACGATTGCTCCCTCAAAAGAATTCAATAAATCATATACACCAGGTGCGCTCAGCGGAGACAAGTTCCGCGTTGGTTCGTCCAGCAATATGACATTGCACTTATCGACGATGAGTTTCAGAAACATCAGTTTCGTTTTTGCGCCGCCGCTAAGGTGATGAATCGGCCGTTCCATCTCCTCGTAGACGAAACGCATGAACCCGAGGATGCGCCGATTCTCGTTGGCCTCCTCAACATCGCCCGTGTTGGCCAAAAACTCGATCGGTGTTTTGTCCATCGGCAGCAAATCGAGGAAATTCTGCGGAATATAGCCGACACGGATGTCGTCGCGTATCTTTAATGATTGATATAGATTCATCAGCAATGTTGATTTGCCGATGCCGTTATCGCCGATGATTGCCAGCTTGCGAGGTCCGAATACTTCTAAATCGATATGACATATCAATTCCATTCCATCCCTTAATATCGGTCCGTGGAAATCGATGACTTTCTTATTGGAAGGAATCGCTGTTTCATAATCGAAAAACAGCTTCAGATAGATATCTTCTTCTGGAATGGGGACGAAAGCCGCTTTTTCCTTTTCATACCTTCGCTCCATCGATTTGAGCGCATGCATTTTCTTCTTGAGAAGGCGACCTTCGGTCGGATTGCGCACGGCTTGGTCCTGGCGGTAGGCGACCTTTTGGAATATCTGCCTGAAATGTTCCATTTTCTTTTTGTGGTCGCTTCGTTGCTTAAGAGCGATTATGCGGTTAGATTCAAGCGCCTGGAGCCGCTGCCGTTTGTATTCTTCATATGGCAATCGCTCGGAAACGGTGACTGATTTTTGGCGTTTTTCGTGTAGGGATAGTTGGATGATGCCGGTGGCAACGTTTCCTAACAACTTTTCGTCGTGCGACACGAACAGCACGGGCGCTTCCAAATCAAATAAGAACGACTCCAAAAATAACAGGCTCTGTAAATCAAGGTCATTTGACGGCTCATCGAGCAGATAAACATCGGGATTGATGAAAAGTAACTTTGCGATGCAAAGTTTGACCACTTCGCCTCCGGAGAATTCGCTTATCTTCTTGCGCTCATCCCACGAATGCATCGGGAAAGCAACTTTGGCCAAATATGAAGGCAACGATTCCAGTCGATTGTAATCGTGATAGTCGATGGTAAGGGAAGGCTGGTCAAGCAGGAAGAAATCAAGCACATTGGTGTCCGCCCATACTTCTTTCGGGTTCTGGTCGAGATAACCTATCCGTCCTTGGATTTCAATGGTGCCTAAATAGGCAAATCCGTCAGGAAGCCTGCCCATTAACGTTTTGAGCAAGAGGCTTTTGCCGTTACCTTCCTCGCCGATGACGGCGATCCGCTCGTTTTCGTTAACGATGAAAGACAAGTCGTCGATCAAGCGACGGCCTGACTGGATGTGTTCGATTGTCAAGTGAGTGATTTTTATCATTACGCTAGTCGTATCTTCTAATTGGTATTTTACCCCAATGGCAATCCCGTTTCTCTTTTTTGCGGACTTACGACATCATGATCGCGGATATAAATAAAAAAGCGGCCTTCTTTTTGGGAGGCCGCTTGTAGATAAGTCGCTATATTTACTTATCGTCGTCATCGTCATCATCATCGTCGTCATCTTCGTCATCGTTGATATGGATGCCAATGTCGTCGAACTTTACCGTTTCTCCGTCAATGACGATCGATTTGTCCTTAAGCCATAGCTTCTCCAATGGGCGGAACACCATATAGAAGATTGGGATAGTAAGGAACAGAACCCACCATGGGTGCCAGCCGCCATATTGGAAGCCGACTAATAAGTAAGCGACTACCACGATAACTGGATAGGCTAGTCTCGTGATGCGGCGATATGCAATAGCCGATATGATCGATTCCACGATCGGGATGCTTAAGAAGATGAGCCATGTCGGATGCCATAATCCCATCAGTGATCCTAAAAGGATATAGGCGATTACCGATAATAAAGCCGTGAGTCCGGTGACGATTTGGCGCGTGTTCCTGATTTTCTTTTCGATGCGCGAATCTTTACAGTGGATGCCGTCTTTATCGATGTTGATGTTAGTTTTTCCATCGAACACATGGACGCCATCGGTCGATATGTGGACTTCTTCCTTGTCGTCGACGACATGAATGCCGTCTTTACCGATGTGAACGTAGCTCTTTTTTTTCGGCGTGTCTGTTTCTTCACCTTCACCGTGTTTGGCTTCTTCGGTTTTCTCGCGTTCGGGCGCTGGGCGTTCCTTGTCGATGATGTCTTCCACAGGTGCGTCGTTTTTTAAAAGATCGTCTAGTGAGATGTTGTAGATTTTGGCTAAGCAGATGAGGTTATCGGTATCCGGTGAGGCTTCAGCCCGTTCCCATTTACTTACCGCTTGCCGCGATAGACCTAATTTGCTGGCCAGTTCTTCTTGTGACAAGTTGTATTTCTTTCTGAGTTCAACCAAGCGGTTGGCGATTTCAATATTCATAGTCTTCCTTTCCGAGGTGGCTGTAATTTTCTTCCGAATTATATTCGGGAATCGGCCACCAGCACTGTTTGTCTTGTGAATGGATGTTCCGCAATTCGATGTCGGTATTCATTTTCAGTCGCTCCTTTTTCGACACCCATATCTTATGAGAAAACATGCGGTTGCGACCACCAAGTCTGCTTTTCAAAATAGGCCAAAATCCGCAACCAGGGGTTGCATTTGAGCTATTTTTCTAAACAAAATATTTATTTTTCGCTAATATTCAGCGATTTAGCCCATGAAGCGGCTTCGGATGTTCTGGCTTCTTTATCTTTGGAGACATTCATGAAATCTTTGAAGCCGAGCCAGGTGTTGCGTTTCTCGATCAACGCTTTTGACCGCGCTTCGACGTTTTTGAGGCCGCCTTCATGCGTACAGAAGAAATAGACCTTCTTATCGTGGAGAAGACCGCTTTCCACAAGCGATCTAATCGCTGGGGCAAACGTCCACGACCAAACGGGGGTACCAAGGAATATCACGTCATAGTCTAATAGATCATAGGCAAGCGGCTCAAGCTTTGGTTTCTCTTTCATGAATACTTGCTTGCCACCCCATAAATATTTTCTGAATCCTTGATATGTCATCTCTTTTACCAATGTCAGACGTTGGATGTCGGCGCCAATAGCCGCGGATATGGCTTCGGCAATCAATTTGGTGTTTCCTTCATAAGAATAATAGATAACGATGCTTTTCATATTTGCCTCCATGATGCCTAGATGTTTTTATCGTTGTCCCGCGATGATGGTTTATTGACAACATCATTATCGCACCTAAACGCCGCTGTGCCATTATTACATTCTTTTTTTATGCTAAATATTTACTTTAACTGGTTGTCTATCTTTTGGCTGTTATGGTAGAATGCATGTATGCACCGACATGTAAGCCTAGTGTGTTATATGTCTAAAATCCAACGACACTGCTTAGATGATTTTGTGCGGGTTTGTCTCATTTAAAGGAGGAAATTACATGAGAAAATCTTTGAAACTGTTTACGTCTGCTGTTCTAGCCGTCGCCGGAATCTCGATGCTGCTTACGTCTTGCGGCGCGTCAGGCAATTATGAATTGGCATTGATCACCGACATCGGCGACATCGATGACAAGTCATTCAACCAAGGCGCGTGGGAAGGACTTGTCGAATACGCTGTTGCGAACGACAAGACTTATCAGTATTATCGCCCAGCCGAAGCCAGCACCGCGGCCTACATCGAAAGCATCGATTTGGCCATTGAACAAGGCGCGGACCTCGTCGTGACTCCGGGATTCTTGTTCGAAGTTCCGATTTTCAATTCCCAAGACACCCACCCGAACACCAAGTTCGTCCTACTCGACGGATCGCCGAATGACGGCAACTGGGGTAACCCGACCGGCCCAGTCTACCGCATCGAAGATAACGTCCTATCCATTTTCTACGCCGAAGAACAAGCCGGCTTCTTGGCTGGTTACGGCGCCGTCATGGATGGCTATCGCAACTTAGGTTTCATGGGCGGAATGGCCGTCCCGGCCGTCGTCCGTTTCGGTATCGGCTTTGCCCAAGGTGTCCAAGCCGCAGCCGAAGAATTAGAACTGACTACTCCAATCACTCTCCGTTACCACTATACTGGCGACTTCGCGGCCAACCCCAAAAACAGAACGACAGCGAATAACATGTACGCCCAAGGCGCGCAGGTCATCTTCGCCGCCGGCGGAGCCGTCGGACAAGCCGTCATGGCGTCAGCCGAAACCTACCTGAAGAAGGTAATCGGTGTTGACGTTGACCAAAGTGGCGACTCGCCAACAGTAATCACGTCAGCCATGAAGGGTTTGAGCGCTAGCGTCTTCCAAGCTCTCGAAGCCTACTATGCCGATGAGTTCCCAGGCGGAGAAACCTGGAACCTCGATGCATCAAGAGACGGAATCGGACTTCCGACTGCCGAAGAATCATGGGGTTTCAACACCTGGACAGTCGCCGAATACCAAGTCGTCTTTGATGCCTTGGTCGATGGTACGATCGATGTCGACGCAAGCTTGTCATTAAGCCCAACCGCGTCCGACACCAGTCTCGACACATTACTCGATTTAGTCGATGTCACCTTTATCGCTTAATTAAGCCATTATTCGACTGCCGCACGGGGAGGAGTAACTTCCTCCTCGTGCTTTTAAATAATGAGGTATGCGCTTGAACCCCGTCATCGAAATGTCAAACATCACCAAACGATTCCCGGGCATCATTGCCAATGATGATATTTCGATTTCGCTGGAGCAAGGCGAGATACATGCCTTATTAGGAGAAAACGGCGCCGGCAAATCGACCCTAGTCAGTATCCTATTCGGAATGTACCGACCCGAAAACGGCACGATCAAGAAAAACGGCACCGTCGTTCATATCCGTAACCCCAACGACGCCCACGAACTCGGCATCGGGATGGTGCACCAGCATTTCAAGTTGGTCGACGTCTTCACCGTGCTTGACAACATCCTATTAGGATTCGAACCGATTAAGCACGGCTTCATCGACCGCAAAATGGCTGCCGAGCGTATTCAGAAGTTATCCGATCAATACCATCTTGCCATCGACTTGAAAGCCAAAATCGAAGATATCAGCGTCGGCATGCAGCAGCGCGTCGAGATCTTGAAGATGTTATACCGCAATAACGAGATTCTCATCTTTGACGAGCCGACCGCGGTTTTGACCCCGCAGGAAATCATCGAATTGATGAAAATCATGAAGGGTCTTGTCAAAGAAGGCAAATCGATTCTCTTCATCACTCATAAGCTGAAAGAAATCATGGCCGTCGCCGACCGGGTCACCGTGCTCCGCAAAGGCAAACACATCGGCACCGTCAATGTTAAGGATACCAATAAGGAAGAACTGTCGACGATGATGGTCGGGCGGACCGTCGAATTCGCCGTCCACAAAGAGCCGACCGAGGGCGATCAAGTCGCCTTGCAAGTTAAAGGATTGAATTTCATCGACTCGAAAACGCATAAACACCTGTTGAAAGACGTTTCGTTTGAAGTACGCAAAGGCGAGATTCTCGGCATCGCTGGCATCGAAGGCAACGGGCAGACCGAACTCGCCTATGCCATCACGGGACTGATTCGGCAATCAAGCGGACACATCATCATCAACGGTGAATCGGTCGAGCGTCGTTCAATCCGCCACCGCAACGATCACGGACTCTCCCATATTCCCGAAGACCGCCATAAATACGGCCTGATTTTGGATTATCCGCTCAGCTATAATCTTCTTCTTAAGAAATACCATAAGAAACCATTCACCAAATGGGGCATGATTGATTATAAAGCGATTGGAAAACACTCGGATCGTCTTATCGATGCTTTTGACGTCCGCACTTCCCAGGGTGCCAGCACCTTAGCCCGCAGCATGTCGGGCGGCAATCAGCAAAAAGCCATCATCGCTCGTGAAATCGACACCGACAGCGACGTACTTGTCGCCGTGCAGCTGACGCGCGGGCTGGACGTCGGGGCCATCGAATACATATATAAACGCATCGTCGAGCAACGCGACAAAGGAAAAGCCGTCTTATTGATTTCGCTAGAACTCGACGAAGTGCTTGATTTAAGCGACCGCATCCACGTCATTTACGAAGGCGAAATCGTCACTGAACTCGATCCCAAGAAAACAAATCCGGCCGAAGTCGGCATGTATATGTCGGGGGCCAAAAAGGACCATAAACCGCAAACGGAAGCAGGTTCGCCGCAATGAAGGAAATGAATTGGTTCGAGCGAACGATTCGCAAGATATTGTCCAACCGCGGCTTTTTGAGCCTGTTGGCGACCTTCATCGCAATCATCATCGGCTTGATCATCGGTCTAGTCATCATGCTGATTGCCAAACCTCAGAACGCTTTTGCCGGTATTGAATATTTATTCGGCCGATGGTTATCGACTGCCACGCCGACCCGCATCGGCACCTGGCTCCATTATTCCACTTCCCTGATCGTGCTCGGTTTGTCGGTGGCCTTCGCTTTTAAGACCGGCTTATTCAACATTGGGGCGACGGGGCAATACACCGTGGGTCTTTTCGCGGCCTTGTACGTCGGGATGGCCTGGACCGGCTTAGGCCAATTCCAATGGCTTGTCGGCATTTTGATAGCGGGACTGGCCGGCGCTTTTTGGGGTTTCTTCCCGGGCTTTTTCAAATCTCGATTCAAGGTTCATGAAGTCATCTCTTCGATCATGTTCAATTACATCGGCATGTACTTGGTCAATTTCCTTATCACGAACGTTCGTAACGGATCTGGTGAATTGATGTTGTTCGACTCCTCATTTGGACGCACATTCGTCGTACCGTCAAGTTCATATGTTCCAACGACGTTCTTCGGCATCGATTTGCGCGCGATTTTCCCGGGATCGGATATCGACATCGGCTTCATCATCGCGATTTTATTGGCCCTTCTGGTGTTCTTCATCCTTTATAAAACCAAATTCGGCTTTGAGCTTAGGGCTTGCGGCTATAACCGCCATGCCGCCCAGTATAGCGGCGTAAACGAGAACCGCAGCATCACGCTATCGATGATCATCTCCGGAGCTTTGGCTGGTATCGGAGGCGGATTGTTCATCCTTGCCAGCCGCGCCGGCAACGTCGGCAACATTTATAAAACCGTCGACGTGCTGTTGCCCGAAGGCTTCAATGGTATTTCTGTCGCCTTGCTGGCACTTTCCCATCCGATCGGCATCATCCTTGCCGGTTTGTTCATTTCGTTTATTCAGCGCGGCGGCTTCTTCATGCAGACGTTGATTAAAAACGAAATCGCCGACGTCATCGTCGCCTTTATCATTTACGCTTCGGCCATATCGCTGATTTTCCAAACGCGGATTTCCAACTGGCTCTTAAAACAGCGGACTGAAAAGAAAAAGGAACCGAAAACATGAACTGGCTCGATATCATCATCTTGATGCTTAACGCGATGTTCCTTTTCACGACACCCCTTTTGATCACGGCTATCGGGGGCATGTTTTCAGAGAAAAGCGGCGTCGTCAACATCGCCCTTGAAGGCATCATGATTTTCGGATCGTTCTGCAGCATTCTATTTATCTCCACCATGCAGAACGCATTCCCAAACATCAACCCGACGCTTTTACTCGTTTTAGCCATTTTCGTGGCGGTAATTGCCGGGGTGATTCTATCGACACTATTGGCTTTTTCCGCCGTCAACCTAAAAGCCAATCAGGTCATCGGCGGCACGGCCATCAACCTGATGGCGGCCCCGATCGTCATCTTCACCGCCAGAATGATCAATCCCAACGGCGTAAGGACGATTCAATTCAGCAACAACTTCAATATCTCGAAGGTACCGCTACTTGGCGATATCCCGATTATCGGGGAAATATTCTTTCAGAATACGACGTTATTGACCTATGTCAGCATCTTCATCGTCATCTTGGCGGTCATCATCATCTATAAGACGCGGTTCGGTCTCCGACTGTCATCGGTAGGCGAACACCCGGGCGCCGCCGATTCGGTCGGTATCAATGTCTACAAGATGCGCTGGAGCGGCGTGCTTATTTCCGGAGCTTTGGCAGGACTGGGCGGTCTCGCTTTCACGATTGCTTCTTCGGTCTCGTTTGAAGGCCGGGTCGACGGCTATGATTTCTTGGCTCTCGCGGTGATGATTTTCGGCCAATGGAAGCCGCTAAGGATTTTGCTCGCTTCGCTCTTCTTCGGCTTCATGTCGGCGTTGGCCTATAAATATCAGCTGATTCCCGGACTTGAGGCGTTTTCGCTTTCATATCTGATCAAATCGCTTCCATACGTGGCCACCATCGTCGCTTTGATCATGACCAGCAAGAAGACACGCGTCCCGAAAGCCTCGGGCACGCCTTATGACCAAGGTTCGCGGTAGCGGCATTACTGCAATTGATACTATCCAAAAAGACTAAACACGGCCAAATAGTACTATTTCTAAGGCCGTGTTTTTTTATTGCTATCGACAAGCTTTTGATTATTTGATCTGGCAGCGGTTCCTACCACTTCGTTTGGCATCGTACATATGGCCGTCGGCTCTGGCGATGAGCGAGGCCGAATCATCGTCGCGATTGACCATGGTTCCGCCGATGGAGACGGTGACGCCGATTGTCGTGCCGTCGTCGATTTTAAAACTCGAGGTCATGACGACGCTTCGTAACCGCTCGGCAATTTTTTCCAAGTCCTCTTTGTTGTCGACGTCGATGACCAATACGAATTCTTCGCCGCCCCAGCGACTGACGATGTCCGTCTTGGCCACGTTTGACAATAGCGAATTAGCCACTTTTTTCAATATCTCGTCGCCGACGATATGTCCGTATGTGTCATTGACGGCTTTGAAGTGATCGATGTCAATCATCAAAACCCCAAATGGCATCGAAAACTTTTTAGCTTCTTCGATGCGTTTATTCAAATGAAAATCAAGGAAGATCCGATTTGCCGCCTGCGTAAGCGGATTGGTGCGGAGCTTGTCTTTCAGTTCCGCGTTCTCTTTATACATTTGTTTCCGAAACCGCTCGTCGGTGAAAATCTCAATCGCGGCCACGATATTCTGCGCGGCATCGTGAATCGGCATCGTCTTGATCATGACGGGAATGCGATGTCCTTCTTTATGTTTTAGGAAAACGCGCGCTTCGTTGATGATCCCGTCATTAAGCGTCTTTTGAAGCGGGCATCCGTCATGGCATAGATGTTTTCCGGATTCATCGACGTGCTGAAGGATGTTTTGATAGCAAATACTGTTAGTGACTTCTTCCGCCGAATATCCGGTTATTTGCTCGCTTCCCTCATTCCAAAAGACGATTTGCCTGTTTTTATCGACAATGTAAACCCCCTCGAATAGATGAGGCAATATATTGGTGTCATAAGATAAACCCATCGTGTTCGCTCCTCTTTGTCTTTTTGAGCCTTGGCTTTTCGTTGGCCGAAAGCTCATTGATAGTCATGGCCGCGATGGTTGGCGTTATGCCACATACGATCGCTAATAGAATTTTAACCGACAATGACGAAAACAACGCAAAAAAATGTCGGAATGCCTCTCTTTGCCAAAAAATCGGCAATTTTTTGCTTGCTCGTTAAAAATGAAGCAATGGATAACGGGAAATGCCTTCGTTAAGTCTTTGACTGAACGCCTTCGTGACGATATAATTCAAGGTATATTATCCAAACAAAGGGAGCAAACATCATGCGTGTTGGCATCATCGGCCCCATCGGGGCCGGCAAGTCGCTGTTGTCAAAAAAACTTTCGGCGTACTATAACTGTCCGCTGATTGCCGAACCGGTCGAGAAAAACGAATACCTGCCCTATTTCTATAACGACAAGGAAACGTTTGCGATGCTGTCGCAAAACGCCTTCTACAGCGCCCTCTTCCTACTAATGTGGAAGGCAAAGGACGAGCAGATGGTCATCTGCGACTCCACCTTGTATAGCAATCTCGTATTCACCGAGTTATTGCGGCTTGAGGGCATCATGTCGGCGATGGAAGTGGCCTTAACTTACGCGATTGCCGACGAGCATCTGAAGCGGATTCCCGACCTGGATTTACAAATCGTCTTGGTGCGCGACACGCCTGAACTGTTCGACAACGTCCGTAAACGCGGACGAGAGATTGAAAAAGGTCAGGAAGATTACCTGAAGTTCCACTACGCCAATTA
>Ga0172368_10002986_pt1 | contig 20943 bp, 17 predicted proteins | sample Lak11m_FD_114540 | JGI IMG/M metagenome (GOLD analysis project Ga0172368, IMG submission 114540) | Freshwater microbial communities from Kabuno Bay, South-Kivu, Congo - kab_022012_11m | ecosystem: Environmental > Aquatic > Freshwater > Lake | place: Democratic Republic of the Congo: South-Kivu...
AAGATTGGTTCGAACTTCCGCATTGCCGACCGCACTTTGGTTTTGGATTTCAAAAATGCCTTCAAAATTGCGGAAAAATACCATGCCGAGGCGCTTTGCGCCGAGGCAATTCCTTACGATTTCGCAAAAAGTGATAATTGGCGGAGAGGGCGGGATTCGAACCCGCGAGGACATTTCTGTCCTACAGCTTTTCGAGAGCTGCGGTTTCAACCAGACTCACCCACCTCTCCAATAGTATTTTGAATTCTCTTTATGCTATTGTACAGAATGGTTCCTAATCCGATAAGCAACCAGAAAAAAACTGACAAGTCATTTTTAAAATATGGTACATCTACAAATCCGTGAATTATAATAGTACTCATAGCGTACATACAGCCAAATGTCAATGCCCGTACAAAACTTTTTTCATCTCCTTCCGGAACTTTTCGTAAAATAAAAAGCGTTCGTAAAAGAATAAAAAAATACCATCCAATCAACAGTTCAAACGCAATAAGCCCCATAATCCCCAACTCACTCCAAAAATTTAAAATGATGTTATGGGGATATTGAAATATCTCTATAAATGTATGCGCGTGATAAGGCCTTACGGCTTCCGGGTATCCCGCAAGTCCTGCACCAAAAAACCAATGATCGCGAATCATGGGAATTGTTTCTTGCCAAACCATAATGCGAACTTTACCTGACCAATCTTTTAAAAAGATTTTTTCTTGAACAAAGTGCGCAAGCGGAGGAGATACAACAAGAAAAAAAATACTAAACGTACAAAGTATAAGTACTATGCGCCGTAATTTTTTATTCCAAAAAAATCCATAGAATATGCCGCCTGCCGCAAGCGCCGCAAGCGCAGCTTCTGTTTGCGCAAAATAAATTGCAGTAAGGAGAATAGCAAGAGACACGCCATATACTAACGTCATTCTGAGGCGTATGCCAAAGAATCTCGACACTTTCTGCCAAAATACTCGGGATCCTTCGCGTTGCTTAGGATGACAGTATTGCCTTACTAATAATGGCGTACACAGCGCAATAATAGGCGCAAGATATAGCCCAACGGCATTGGGATAAGGATATGTGCTCGTGATTCTTCTCTCAAGCATCCATGGCTCTGGAATACCAAATCCGGTTATTTTTTGAAAAATCCCATACAGTGCTATACTAATCCCTGATAGAAGTATTACTCCACAGACACGAACTATCTGCTTTTTTTCTTTTACTGTATCTAAAAGAACCGCAAAAAAAAGAAGTGGTTCAAGTATGTACGCGCGCCATAAGCCAAGCGCTGCATATTTCTGTGGCGCAACAAAAATAGCTATGATTGATGCAAGGAAAAATAAAGAAAGAATAGATATAAAAATAATATATTCAGTGCGAAATACTCTCTTCTTCCATATATCTAAAATTCTTTGCCGTTGCTGAATAGCCCATACACCCCACACAATAAGAACCATTCCCTCAAGAAGAGTGCTTGGAAGCCCTGCAACAGAAAATCGTACTACATAAAGTGGTAATGCGTATATAATAAAAAACATACCGTATTCTCTTCTCCACCATGTAAGCATGAAAAATGCTATAAAAAATATCAGTATCGCTAATGTATCCATATGAAATATTTTTTTATTCTTGGACGAAATCCGGATCTTTCAATTCTTGAACTCTGTGCGCTTTTGCGTTCAGAGGGATATACTCTTTCTCAAGGTCTTGCCGCACCCACCTCTTTTATAGCAGATATTTCACCAAGTCCTTCTTTACAATCACTCATGACACGTCTTGGGGGCACTATTAAAATAGGAACACTTATTCAAGAAAAACCTATTCGTTTAGAAGAACCATCTCTTGTATCTCTTCTTCAAAATTTTCTAGATACTCTTTTTTCTCAAAAAAATGATCGAATCACATTTGGGTTCAGCGCTTATACTATATCTCAAAATAAGAAAAAAGAAAAGGCTCTAGCCTCTTTTCTTTTTCGTCTTGGGCTTTCCTTAAAAAAACTTCTCAAAGAAAAAGGCTATGCCTGCCGTTTTGTTCCTTGTGCCAATGCACAGGCCTTTTTATCTTCTGTAAGTGTACAAAAAAATAATCTCCTTCCTCCCAATGGCAGTGAATTTGTTTTTTTAGAACATGGCGGGGCTTATTTTCTTGGCTACACACACGTTGTTCAGCCATTTGAAGAATATTCTTTCCGGGATTGGAATAGGCCGCAAAAAAATATGGAGATTGGCCTTCTCCCGCCAAAACTTGCGCAGATTATGCTTAATCTGTCTGGGTGTTCGCCGTCAAAAAATCATAGTATCTTAGATCCATTTTGTGGATTTGGGACTATTGTGCAAGAAGCGCTTCTTATGGGATTTCTTCCGCCGACTGGCAGAGTGCAAGGAAGCGATATTAACGCTCAAACTGTTTTACATGCGCAAAAAAATCTTTCGTGGCTCGCAGAAAAAAAACATCTTTCATTTCCTATTAATAACATAAAAAAAACAAACGCAACTCGCCTTTCACGCGCATTCCAGCGTAATTCTTTTGACGCTATTGTTACGGAGCCCTATCTTGGTCCTATTATACATAGCGGGGAGCGCATTCCACCTCATACTATTCATGCGCTCTCTAGTCTCTACACTGATTTTTTACAAGAAGCATTTCTTGTGCTTAAAGCTACTGGCACACTTGTGCTTGCATTACCAGTATGGCTACAAAAAAATGGGAGTATATTTCTCCCCATTGATGAGGTATTCCAAAAAGTTGGTTTTGTGCAGGCAACACTTTCCTCTGAGTGCGCTCATTTTATTCATCGCTCAACTTCTCGGAATACTATTCTCTACTCCCGGCCGGGTCAATCTGTTGGTAGGGAAATTGTAGTGCTTAAGAAAAAATAAATATATTCTTCTTGCCTCGGGATTCTTCGCTTTGCTCAGAATGACATACTATATTTTTTACACGGAAAATCTAAATACTGCCACATCGCCATCTTGCATAACATACTCCTTGCCCTCTAGCCGCATGCGGCCTTTTTCTTTTACCTGTACTTCACTGCCAAGTTCCACTAAATCTTTCCACTGCATGATCTCTGCGCGAATAAATCCTTTTTCAAAATCTGTATGAATTACGCCAGCTGCTTGCGGCGCTTTAGATCCTTGCAAAATTGTCCATGCGCGCGTTTCTTTGGGCCCTGATGTAAAAAATGTTATAAGCCCAAGCGCTTCATACCCAGCCCTAATAAGCACGTCAAGGCCAGTGCGCTTCATTCCCAGTTCTTGGATTTCATCATCTGAAAGATCTGCAAGCTCTGCTTCTAATTTTGCGCACAATGTAATTGTTGGCTTACCTTGAATATACGGCGTAAGTGCTTCTTTAAAATGTTCTGGAATAACGCCGCTTTCATCTGTATTTAATACATACATCATTTTTTTGCGCGTCAATAAATGCAGATCTTTAAGATGCGCTTCCTCTTCTTCCGTAAAAATTGCCTCAGACGCAAGCTGTCCGTTTTGAAGGCATGCGTGTGCGCGCTCAATAACCTGTTCTACTTGCTCAAGATCTCTAGTGCGCATGATGCGTAATTGAGAGCGTACTGACGCAAGCCGTTTTTCTACAGTTACAAGATCAGCGCAAATTAGCTCAAAATGAATTGTTTCAATATCCTCTCGTGGGTCTGGTGTACGTGTAACATGCACAATATCAGAATCTTCAAATACCCGCACTACATGCGCAATCATATCCACTTCCCGAATATGCGCCAAAAACGTATTACCAAGTCCCTCGCCTTTATGCGCACCACGTACAAGCCCTGCGATATCTACAAACTCAATACTTGCAGGAATAATCTGCGCTGATGTTGATACGTGTGCAAGTCGTCCTAAGCGTTCATCTGGCACCTTTACAATACCTGTATTTGGCTGAATAGTACAAAACGGATAGTTTGCAATATCTACGTACTTTTTGGTAAGCGCAGTAAAAAGTGTTGATTTTCCTACATTTGGGAGTCCAACTATGCCTATATTCATAAAAATAGATTCCCGCTTTCGCGGGAATGACAGAGGAAAAATTTAGCGACTTACTTGTCGCGCAAGTTTTGGTTTTACTTTTTTTTGAATTTTTCCAAAAATAATCTGTTTTGCGTTCTTTATTCTAGGAAGACGGAAAAGTGACGCGAGATAACTGAAAATCATAGGGTTGCTGTCATTATTTCTCAATATTATAAGGATATCATGGGGAGGCTTTCTTGTCAATAATGTGGTATAGGGCTATACTAGAGTATATTTAGAAATGAAAATGTCTTATGTATGTCTGGGCACTCAAAATGGGCAACAACTAAACGGCAAAAATTTGCGACTGATGCAAAGCGTGCAGCGATCTTTACTCGCGTTGCAAACGCTATAACTATTGCCGCTCGTGAAAAAGGCGGTAATTTGGATATGAATTTTTCCTTACGTCTTGCTATTGACCGAGCAAAAGATGTAAACATGCCAAAAGAAAATATTGATCGAGCAATAAAACGCGGCACCGGAGAACTTGCAGGAGAACATATTGAAGAAATAACATACGAAGGATTTGGCCCGTGCGGTGTAGCGCTTCTCATTGAAGTTACAACCACCAATAAAAACAGGTCAGTTTCCGAAATTAAACATACCCTTACAAAATATGGAGGGAATCTTGGAAGTGCCAATAGCGTGCGCCGAATGTTTGATTACCGAGGCACACTTGGTATTTCTACGCATCTTCTGAGTGATGATCTTGAATTAGAGCTTATTGAGGCTGGTGTGGTTGATATACAAAAAGAAGGTGACGAAACAACGCTTATCACTGAACCGGAATATCTTCAAAAAACAAAAAATCTTCTTGAGTCTAAGCAGATTCATCCGGCATTTGCGGAATTTGATTATCTTCCCCAAAACCCACTTACCCTTGATGACATGCAGGCTAAAGAAAAACTTGAAAAACTTTTTTCTGAACTTGAAGATATTCCAGATGTTACACACGTATATTCCACTCTTGTATAAATAGTTTTTATGAAAAAAAATCCTAGTAGTGATACAATTATACTAGGGATTGATCCGGGGTTTGGACGCGTAGGGTACGGGGCAGTTCTTTATGAAAAAAAACAAGCTCGTTGCCTTACATACGGATGCATTACTACTCCGGCGCATACTCCTTTTGATGAGCGTCTCTATACTATCCATACTGAACTTGATACTCTTTTTAAAAAAATTCAGCCTCATCGTGTTGCTGTTGAAAAAATATTTTTTTATACCAATAAAACAACAGCGATTCAAGTAAGTCATGCGCGAGGCGTTATCTTAGTTGCGGCACACTCACATTCTATTCCTATTACCGAGCTCACTCCCCTTCAGGTAAAGCAAGCACTCACTGGATATGGCAGAGCAGAAAAAAAACAAATTCAGTATATGACACAAAAACTTCTTCATCTTCCTTCTCCGCCTAAGCCAGATGATGCCGCAGATGCGCTTGCGCTTGCGCTCTGTGCAAGCACGTTTCATACTCTTTCCCTATGACTACTTCACATCATTCTCATACTATCAAAAAAATAGCACCGGTCCGTCATAAACGAAAAAGAAAAAAACATATTGTCCGTACGCTCTTTTTTATATTCCTTTTTTTCTTTCTTGTTGGCACTATTGGCTTTTTTGGCATGATTGGATGGTTTTCTCGTGATCTTCCTAGTCCAGATAAACTTTTAAATAGGTCTATTCCGCTTAGTACAAAAATTTATGACCGAACCGGTGAACATCTCTTATATGAAGTTCATGGCGCACAACAACGCTCCTTGGTGTCTATTCGCGATATTCCGGAATCGTTAAAAAAAGCAGTAATTACTGCGGAAGATAAGGGATTTTATACACATAAAGGATTTGATATTCGCGGCATTCTTCGTTCTATTGTTATAGATGTTGTTTCTAGAAAAAAAGCACAAGGAGGGTCCACTATTACTCAACAATTTATTAAAAATTCTCTTCTTACATCTCGAAAAACATTTGTTCGTAAAATACAAGAATTGGTACTTGCATATCAATTAGAAAAACAATTCAATAAAGATCAAATTCTTCAGATGTATTTTAATGAAATCCCGTATGGATCCACTGCTTATGGCGTACAAGCGGCATCAAAAATGTATTTTGGAAAAAATGTACAAGATCTTACATTGGCAGAATCTGCTTACTTAGCAGCACTTCCTAAGGCGCCAACCTATTATTCTCCATGGGGAAGTCATAAAGATGAACTTGATAAAAGAAAAGATAAAATTCTCTCTGATATGACAGATGAGGAATATATTTCAGAAGAGGAAGCCAAAGCCGCACAAGAAGAAAAAGTAAAATTCAAAAGCCCTGGCCAGGGCATTGAAGCCCCGCATTTTGTTATGTATATCAAAGAACTTCTTGCTGATGCATATGGAGAAAAACGCGTGGAAGAGGGTGGATTAAAAGTAATAACAACTCTTGATTATGATAAACAAAAATTTGCGGAACAAACAATACAAAAACAAGGAGAAAAAAACACTGCTATGGACGCATCAAATGCAGCTCTTTTTTCACTTAATGCAAAAACAGGAGAAATTTTAGCCATGGTAGGGTCTAAAGACTATGCTAATGAGGAAATTGATGGGAACGTTAATGTTGTTATGAGGAGACGCCAACCAGGGTCTTCATTTAAGCCAATAACCTACGCTGCCGCATTTCAGAAAGGGTATACACCAGACACTATTCTTTTTGATCTTGTTACAAATTTTGATACAACAGGTACAAAAGCATATACACCGCGTAATTATAACGGAAAAGAATATGGTCCGGTTACACTCCATAAAGCTCTTGCAGGATCTCTTAATATTCCTGCAGTAAAACTTCTGTATCTTGCAGGTGTGCCATATGTTATTGAATTTGCACATACACTGGGATATACGTCCCTTACAGACCCGGATAGATATGGGCTTTCTTTGGTACTTGGTGGAGCAGAAGTAACACTTTTTGAGCATACCGCGGCATTTACCGCATTTGCACAAGAAGGAAAACGTGTTACGCCAGTAGCGCTTCTCCGCGTAGAAGATGAAAAAAATAATATTCTTCAAGAATTTAAAGAGCCTACAACACAAGATGTTTTTGATCCGGAAATTGCGCGTAATATTTCTGCAATTCTTTCAGATCAAAAATCTCGTGAATTTATTTTTGGCGCGCATAATTACCTTATTCTTGCAGACCGCCCTGCGGCAGTAAAAACCGGAACCACAAATGATAATCGTGATGCATGGACTATTGGATACACACCTTCTCTTGTAACTGGCGTATGGGTAGGAAATAATAATAACACTCCCATGAAAAAAGGAGCTGACGGCTCAAAAGTAACAGCTCCAATTTGGAATGAATTTATGACATATGCGTTAAAAGACACTCCTCCGGAAGCCTTTACCGCACCCCAAGTAATTACAACAGATAAAGATGTGTTAAATGGAAAAGTAGGAAAAGAACAAAAAGTACAAATAGATAGTGTTACTGGAAAACGTGCAACTGAATTTACTCCTAAAGAATTTATTCAAGAAAAAACATTCACAGAAAGTATTCATACTATTCTTTTTTATGTACAAAAAGATGATCCTCGCGGCCAAGAACCAGAACATCCAGAACAAGATCCTCAATTTGCTCAATGGGAAAAAGGTGTACGTGAATGGGTAAAAAAACAAAATATTATTGAAGAAGCGTCTCCAATAGAAAGTGATACACTTCATACGTTAGAAAATATTCCTACTGTTACTATTACCAGCCCTCAAGAAAATGAAACAATTACACAAAATTATTTTACTGCCAGTATTCAAACCTCTGCGGCGCAAGGAGTTGCTCGTGTAGAATATTTCCTTGATGGTCAGCTTCTTGATACTGTATTTACTCAACCATTTTCACTTTCATATACCTTTTCTGGCGTTGAAAATGGATTTCATACGCTTCTTGTGCGAAGTTATGACAGTAATGGAAATGTTGGGTCAGCGTCAATAACACTTAATTTCCTTTTATCTAAAAAGCAGCCGTCACTTCTATGGGCGTCGCCTTCCTCTAACACATCCTTTAAAAAGGATACAAAAATTTCACTTTCTTTTTCTCTTCTTCTTCCGCAAGAATATACATTAAAAGATATAGCAAAAATAGATCTCTTCCTCTCTGAACGAGAAAAAAATACTCAAAATATTATTGTTTCGTTTGTTCAACCATCTTCAAAAACTTTTACTTTTCCATGGATAGCACCCTCTCAAGCTGGACACTATATTCTTACTGCAAAAATTTCTGATACTGCCTATACCACTCTTTTTCAACAAAGCATTCCTCTTACTATTGAGTAAATAAAAAATACAGACTTTTTTAGTTAGATCTGTATTTTTTTATTTATTTTTACTTTTTCTATCTTATTCTCGAATTGGCATAATAAGATATAGGTAATCCTCTTTTCCTACCGGCCGCATAATACAGGGATTATTACTATCAATAATTTCAAGTGATATTTTTTCTGTAGCGCTTTGTCCAAGTCCATCAAGCATATATCGATAGTTGAGCGCAACAGTATTTTCATTTCCTTTTACTTCACCTTCTAAAACCACTTCATGCTTACCAATTGTTGTGTTTTCCGCACGTATATGCACATCACCTTTTCCTTCTGCTTTTGGTTGAATAGAAATATGAATATCTTGTAATTCTGATCGAGAAAAAAGACTTGATGCTTTTACTGCTTTTACACATTCAGTAACATCTAAAAGTACTTTTGTTTGAAATTGTGTAGGGATAATCTGTTTATAATCTGGGTATTGTCCTTGGATAATTTTTGAAACAAGCTCAATGTGTTCGTATATAAAAAGGATTTGATTTTCATGTATACACACTAATACATCTTCTTGACCGGCATCACTCCCTAATACACGAAGAAGTTCTTGTACTGTGCGTAATGGAAGAATACAAGAAAAATCCTCATTCTCACCTTCTTGAAGGCGTACAAGAAGATGTTTTTCTGCTAGCCGATACGCATCCGTTCCTACAAGAGAAAGTGCTTGTTTTCCTTTATTATATTGAAGAAGTAGCCCGCTTATTTCCGGACGAGATTCATTCACTGTAACAGCTATACTTGTTGATTGAAGTCCTTTTTTTAACTCTTCTGCATTGCATGCAAGAATTGTCTTTTTTTCAAACACTGGGAGAAGTGGAAAATCTTCCGGATTCATACCGCGCATTTTTGTGGTATATCCTTGGCATGTAAGAGAAATATTTTGATCTGAAGATACGGTTATTTCTATTTTTTCTTTTGGAAGAAATCCAATATAGTCTGTAAAAATTTTTGCATCTACTGCAATCATTCCCTCTTCTTCAACGCGGCCACGAATAGTGCAATGAATGCCAATTTCAAGATTTGTTGCGCTTAAATGAATAAGTCCATTTTCTGTTTTAATAAGCAGAGTGGAAAGAATAGGAAGTCCTCGTTCTCGTCCGCAGATATGACTGACAATTTGCAATCCCTTATATAGATTTTCTTGAAGACAGGAGATTTTCACACAGTGTATTATTAATAATTATATTATTTAAAACAGTAATAGTAGTAATAAGGGAGTGAATAGCGGTGATAACTTTTTTTTCTTTATATTTATAAGTATTTTTTTATTTTTTTATACACAGAGCTTTTGGAGAAATATGTGGGGGAATTGTGTGAGATGTGTGTATAAAATATTTTTTCAACAATTTTTTATTATCCTTCCACATGTTATACGCAAGATATTAGATGTTGTAAATACGCTGCCGAATAAGATCAATATCTTGTTTTACTTTTGGATTTTCATTGGCATCTCGAGTGATTTTATTATGTGCATGGATAGCAGTGGTGTGATCTCTTCCCCCAAGCTCTTGACCAATCATTGGGAAGGAACATTTAATTTCTTCACGCATAAGAAACATAATAATTTGCCGTGGAACTGCTAATTCACGCTTTCTACATTCCCCAATAATATCACTCACTTCAATGTTATAAAATTCAGAGACAATATTAATAATTTGTTTTGGTGTAATTGATTTTTTAGCATAGCTGGCAGTAAGAGAAGAAAGTATTTGTTTTATTTTTTCAATACTTAATACCGCGTTATTAAGCTGTCCATACGCAATAACACGGTTTAATGCACCTTCAAGTTCACGGATATTATTATGAACCATGGTTGCAATAAAGTTAATTGATTCAGAGGAAAGATCATATTTTTTTTCTTTACATTTTTCCTCTAAAATTGCAATACGTGTTTCAAGATCTGGAGAGGAAATATCCGCAATCATCCCCCACTCTAGGCGAGAAAGAAGCCGGCTTTCAATAGCCGGAATTGCTTTTGGCGGCCGGTCTGATGCAATAACAAGTTGGCGATTTGTCTGATGAAGAGTGTTAAACGTATGAAAGAATTCTTCTTGAGTCCCTTCTTTACTGGAAAGAAATTGAATATCATCAATAATTAAGACATCTACAGAGCGATACGTGTCTTTTAATTCTTTTGCGCGCCCAGAGCGAATGGCATGAATATAATCATTGGTAAATTTTTCACAGGTAACAAAAAGGATTTTTTTATCCGGATTTTGTTTTAAGATTTCATGCCCTACTCCCTGAAGGAGATGTGTTTTTCCTAACCCCACTCCTCCATAAATAAAGAGAGGATTATACACCTCGCCGGGTCGGCCTGCAACTGCCGAACATGCTGCAAAAGCAAGCTCACAATATTTACCAACAATAAAATTACTAAACGTATACCGAGGATTAAGCCCATGTATTGATGTATGTTGAGATTCCGTGGATTGATAAGATTGCGGAGGAGTGAATTGTTTAATGGCCGGAGAAGATTCTTTTACAAAAACATGCTCAGAAATTTTTTGACGAACATCAAGTGATTCTATTTTATAAATCACATCTCTAATTGGCGCTTGAGAGACATTCCGCAATGCTTTGATAATAAGTGGATGATATTTTTTTTCCAACCATGTTTTTGTGAATGTATTTGGAACACCAACAATCACACGTTCATTCTCATGAGAAATAACAAACGTTTCTTTGAACCAGGTATTAAAATTTGGTTTACTTAAGAGAATTTCGAGTTCTCCTAATGCGGCTTGCCACAGTTGAAGCGTGGTCATAGAGGGTGTAAATCAATTAAGATAAGAACATGAAAACAATCTTACCACACTTAAAAAAGAAAGAAAGGAGGAGACGGTTTATAAGATGTGTATAATATGTGAATAAGCATTATATAGTTGTGGGTAATTTTCTTTCATCTCTTTCTCATTGACAAGAAGAGAAATATGAGATATTCTAAAAAGTAAGAATACGTTATTAAAGATTATATGCCAAAGCGAACCTATCAACCAAAGAAGCGAAAGCGCGCGCGGACACATGGTTTTCGAACTCGCATGAAGACAAAAAATGGACGAAACGTGCTGAAACGCAGAAAACAAAAAGGAAGAAAAAGACTAACTGTCTAACATGCTACCGAAACTTTATCGTCTTTCAAAAAAAAGCGATTTTGATACGGTGTTTCAGAAAGGGCGAAGCAGAGCGCTCCGTTATTTTTTTATTCGTTGGCAAAGTACAGAACGCGTACACCCCCGCATAGGTATTATTGTTTCAAATAAAGTGTCTAAAAAGGCAACTATTCGAAATACATTAAAACGAAGAATACGTGAAATTATATGGAACATGTATAGGGAGTTGCAAAGTGTCGACATCATCATAATTGCAAAAGTTCAAAGTGTCAATGCTTCCTACGAACATATACAGCAAGATTTATACAATATCCTTTATATTATAAAGAAAAATTAGTTTTATTATGGCGCAGATTGTGATTTTTTTACTTCACATCTATCAAAAAACACTATCTCCAGATCATGGTATAGTACGATTGCTTTACCCCCACGGATGCTGTAAATGGTATCCAACTTGTTCAGAATATGCAGTCTCAGCTATACAACAAGCAGGAGTTTTACGCGGGAGTATAGCCGCAGGTCAACGATTATTGCGTTGCCACCCATGGAGTAAAGGAGGTATTGATATATTTTCTAGATAATTATTTTTTTTATGATGGAATTATTTACAGCACTTTTTTATCAGCCACTTTTTAATCTTCTTATTTTTTTCTATAATATCTTACCTGGCCATGATTTAGGTATAGCGATTATACTTTTAACAATTTTTGTAAAAGCTCTTCTTTTTCCGCTCTCTTGGAAGCAAACAGAAGCACAATATAAACTCCAAGAACTTCAACCTAAACTTAAAGAATTAAAAGAACAGCATAAAGATAATAAAGAAGCGCTTGCGCATGCACAGATACAAATTTTTAAAGATCACAAGATTAATCCTCTCTCTTCATGTCTACCGCTCCTTATCCAGTTCCCGTTTCTTATTGCACTCTTTTATGTATTTCAAAACGGACTTAAAGGCGCATCATTTTCACTACTCTATCCTTTTATACAAAATCCTGGCGCACTGAATGAAACATTTTTAGGTGTTCTTTCTCTTGCTGTTAAAAATACCATTCCCCTTGCAGCTCTTGCCGCCGGACTTCAATTTTGGTTTATGAAGATTTCATTACCAAAAAAAGATGATAAAAAACAGAAAGAGAAAAAAGATGAAGAGGATTTTGCGGCAATTATGAACCAGCAGATGGTATTTTTTATGCCGCTTATGACCGGTGTCATTGCATACCAATTTCCTAACGGCCTTGGCCTGTATTGGGTTGCGCAGACAGTACTTTCTATTATTCAACAGTATTGGTTTATTACATTGCGAAAGAAATGGAAAACAACTCATACATAAAAACGTATGATACTGTCAAAAGAAAAACTTTTTCACTTGAATGTGTGTACTCGAAGTGGGGTATTTTTAGGAAGAATATGTGATATAACATTTGACACGCATTCAGGAAGTATTTTACAGTATCACGTGCGCGCGCCTCGTTTTATAAGCCGCATACTCCCCTTTCTTTTTAAGTCACGCATTCTTTTTATTGCTCATGCGCAAATTATCCAATGGAAAGAACATGAAATTATTATAGAAGATCATGCGGCGCGATCATTGCCGGTTATTGAACGTATACCTATTCCGGCGCAGAAAAGCTCGCCAGCAACTTCCTGTAGCTCAACGGATAGAGCAGCTCCGTCCTAAGGAGATGATGGGGGTTCAATTCCCTCCAGGAAGAAGAAAAACAGGGGCCTATAGTAAAATGGTATTACGCGGCATTCGCATTGCTGAGGTCCGGGTTCGATTCCCGGTAGGTCCAAAAAGGAAACTCATCGAAAGATGGGTTTTCTTTTTGGACAGAAAGGACTATGGTTATATTAACGCGCGCATTCTTTGTTCACAAAGAAAGAGGAGTATATGAAGAAGATATCCTATCTTCTCTCCCTTGCATTCTGCGTGACAGGATGCCGGTTTCCGTTCTTTTCACAACCAACGCATTCCAATGCCGTTCCACAGCAAGGGAATCAGTCACCAACAGGTACTGGAATAGTAAGTCCTGGAGTTGTTATGCCACCATCCGGAGGTGTTCCACTTATAAATCCCGTATCTTCAATTTCAACGTCAATAGATATATCGCCACTACAAGGTACAGCCTCAGCAACAACATCAATACCATCAGCACTACAAGCAACAGAATCTATCGCAACGCAATCAGTGCAAAATCCTCAATCTACACAAAGCGTACTTCCGGCAACCCCTCTGCCGCAAACAAACGAAACGCTCCCACCATCACCAATACCGCAGGCGACACAGAGCACAAAACCAGTACAGCCGCCGCAAACCGTTGTAACCCCAACACCCCTACCCCCTCCTGACAGCGCACACGTTGTTGTGCCAATTTCTTTCCCGCAACTTACGCTTTTTATTGATCAAAAAGATCAAGGGAAAGCACAAGTTACAGAAAGCGCAGACACCAGTAAAAATCTTCTTGAAGATGCACATACGCTAGAACTCTCCCCTCTTACATCAAACAGTCAGGAAAGTGTTGCTGTGCACATAGCGCTCACATCAGAAAACACACCTCCTAACATACTTGCAGTGTACAAAAAATCTCCACTTGTTGCAGATTGGCTCAAGACAGATATTCGCGTATCAGCAAGCACTCAAGGATATATACAGGTGCCTATTCCTCTGCCAAGCGGTGACTCTGCCGAATATCTTATAACAGGAAAAGAAAAACCCCTGCCAAGCGGCGTAACGTTTGAAAATATCCCTCCAATTTCTGCGCCAGAAGACCCACTTGTTACGGACAACGCACAAGTGCAAAACATAGCACGGAGTATGGCACGGACAAGCAAGGCGCGACTCAGAGTTCAATCTACAGTGCATCCGGTTATTCCAGATAAAGATGTCATCAAAGATCCGGCAAATAAAAAAATACTTGCCGTCTTTGTGCACGGTGCTGGGTCAGAAGCAAAACCAGGATATCGATGGACGCGACTTAAGAATTTTCTTCTCACAACATCAGCGCAAAATCAAACTATCCGCGATTCCTTTGAGCTCTGGTCATTCCAATACGATTCCACAAAAGAAATAGCAGTAAATGCACTTCTCCTTCGCGATGCAATTCACGCAAAATTTGGCGCACGTCCATACATTGTCATTGCGCATAGTATGGGCGGACTTCTTGCAGAATTTTTGTATGCGGATGAATTCAGCCGTAAAACATTTTTAGGAATGGTTACACTTGGCACGCCGTACCATGGCTCGCCATTTGCTATTCCTAAGATGTATCGCGAAATGGCTTCTCATCAAGCGCTCCCCACGCTCAAGTACATCATGTACTGGGGCGTTTCAAATAATTTTGCAGCTACTATTCCTTCTCCCACAGGGCAAAATCTTGCCGTGGATCCATTTACAGACTTTACACCGTCTGTCTTCACAGTGGGACACAGGTGTCTTGCCTTTGACGGATTTGACGGGGAGATTCCTACGCGCACCTATACGCTTCCATTTACTGTTGGACAAGAAGCACGGCAACTCACAGAAACACTCTCAGAAAATGATCGGCTCTGCGTCCCCTGCCAATATTCCAAGCTGTATACCTATCCTGGACTTACTGCGATTCCACACACTAGCACGTTCCCATGTTATTTTAATTTTGCAGAAGGGCTTGCAAAGTTAAAAGAATACACCGGAAGCGCTACTTGGCCTCATGCATTCAGGTATGCAGGATACTTCCAAGAGCTCATAGAAGCGCGATACGCAAAAGTTCTACTCTTTGACATGGCAGTGAAAAATCTCAATGGCGTGCTTCATGACAGAAGCGAAACAACAGAACAGCAAGCACTGCGATATGCAGCTATGGATATGTTTGCATTGCCGTCAGTAACACAAGGCATTCAATCTCCATTTGCCGCAACAGATGGGCTTGTGCATGTTGCGTCTGCACTTGCGCAGACAGGGCGCGCGTCTATTATTGATTCGCGCTCTACAAACGGGAAGCTTTTTCTCAATGAAACAGCCATTGAACAGCAAAAACCAACAGACACCATTGCCTACCGGCTCTTCCCGGGATACAGTCACCTTGACATTGTTATTGGAAAATCATCAAATGACGCACGACTCTTTAATCAGATTGCTACTGATGCTTTGTGGTTTAAGAGTCAGTACGATACCACACTTTCCAATACACTAACTTGGGGAGAGACTAATGAGCTTATCCAAAAAACGGAAAAAGTAGTTCTCCTTGGGGAAAACATTGACGAACAGTTGAGCGACGGCATTCGCATTCGTCGCGCAACAGTAACAAGTTCCAAGGCTGTACCAAGCGCTACAGAGCAAAATCGTGCAACAGCAACACTTACTATTCAGAAAAGCATAACCGTTGTAAAAAATAACGGCACAAGCTACTCTGAAGGTACGTGGACAGAAACACGCATCGCAACCTTTGGACGTATAAATGGCGTATGGTATTGGATATCTCTACAATAAAGCGCTTGGCATAAGCGCATACAAGGGAGAAAGCATAAAGCAGAAACTCTGCATACGTCTTTCCCCCTTTTTCTTTTATGTAATATGGTACAATAGAAAAAACATATAGACCTATGTATTTACAGAAACTAGAAATCCAAGGCTTTAAATCATTTGCCACAAAAACAACAATAATTTTTCCAAAAGAAAAACAAGGCGCAAAGGGCATTACCGCCGTTGTCGGACCTAATGGATCAGGAAAATCAAATATTGCAGACGCAATCCGTTGGGTTATGGGAGAACAAAGCATGAAGCTTCTTCGGAGCAAGCACTCCGAAGATGTTATTTTTTTTGGTTCAGATAAAAAATTCCAACTAGGGTATTGTGAAGTATCTTTATATTTTGATAATGAGGACAAGGCATTCCCTGTTGATTTCCCTGAAGTTGTTATTACGCGGCGTTTGTACAGAACCGGTGAGTCAGAATACTGTATTAATAAAAATAAGGTACGATTATCCGACGTTACGCTTCTTTTAGCGCAAGCGCAATTTGGACAGCGGAGCTATAGCGTGATTGGCCAAGGCATGGTAGACCATATTATTCAAATGCCTGCATCAGAAAGAAAAGATTTTTTTATTGAAGCCGCTGGTGTGCGCCAATATCATATTAAAAAAGAAAACGCTCTTAATAAAGTAAAAACAACAAAAGAAAACCTCCATCACATTCAAGCTATGCTCGGCGAGCTAGAGCCTAAGTTGAAATTTTTAAGCCGCCAAATGAAACGGCTTGAACAGCGAGAAGAAATAGAAAAGAAACTTTTTGATCTTCAGAAACAGTATTTTCATACACTCTGGTGGACGCTTGAAGAGCAAAAAACTCATGCAGAAGAAAAACGAGATGCACTTACGCAAAATATAACAGAGCAAGAGAAAAAACTTCAGACACTTCAAGAAACATTTCAAGCAATAGAGCAACAAGACTCACTGCAACAGACAGGAGACTTTTCTTCACTCCAAAAACAATATGAACATGCGTTGGCAGAAAAAAATCGCCTTATTGCAGAGCAGTCTGTAATAGAAGCGCGCATACGCGTTGAATATGAGCAGTCTGGCGACGCGCATATCCCCTGGCTTATGAAGCGCAAGCAAGAACTTCAAGATGGCATGCAAGCGCAAGACGCAGAACTTGCGACTCTTTCTTCGAGCCATGAGCAGTATAAACAAGAAGAAAAAGGATACACAGAACAGTTACAGGAGATTGATAGCGCCATTCAAGATATTCAGAAAAAAAGAAAAGAACAGCTTGTATCTTCATCACCCATAACCCACGAAGATATTGTTCGCGCTTTAGAAGCGCTCTATACAAAAAAAGATCTTTGCGAAGCATCTTTAACACATGAAGCTCTCAAAGAACACATTCATACGCTTTTTGAAACGGTTTTTTCTCTTATTCAAACAGTAAAGACAGCGCTTGCTAAAGAAAAAGAAACACCTGCCACACAAGATAGCTTTGGAGATATGGAACGTTTGTTTTCCCAAAAAGACGCGCTTCGCTCCGGGCTTGGGCGTATTCAAACACACCACGGTATTCAGAAAGAACGCATTGAAACAGTGCGCGCTGCGCTTCAAAAATACACAGAAGAGCTTGCAACATGCGAGCGGGATCTTTTGTATTTTTCTTCTCAAACCAACAAGAAAAAAGACGATCTTCTTCAAAAAGAAAAAGATACGCTTGCAGCAGCTCTTATGCAAAAAGAAAAAGAACTTCAAGTGTTTCAGCAGACAATGCACGCACGATATACAAAAGAAAAAGAATCACGCACGCGCCTTGTTACACTACAAAAAGAAATGGGAGTATGCCAGCGGGCAGTGGAGCAACTTCAACAATCTCAAAATGCTATTCACCTTGATCTTGCGCGCATTGAAACGCACCAAGAAGAGCTTGCAAAAAAAATAACAGACGAACTTCATGTGCAGACAGAAGAATTTTCTTCTGCGCTTGAATTTTCTCATGCCCCACAACCACTTAATACAGAAGAAGCTCGTACAGATATTGAGCGATATAAACGAACGCTTGAACAGATTGGTACTATTGATCAGGAAATTGTCTCAGAACATACTACCACAAAAGAGCGCTATGATTTTCTTTCAAAACAAACAGAAGATCTTACAGGCGCATTAGGAAACCTTGAGCGCGCCATTCAAGAACTAGACAATATTATACGAGAAAAGTTTGACGTATCTCTGGAAGGGATTAATAAGAAATTTCAAGAATATTTTCAAACTCTTTTTGGAGGCGGCACTGCGCGCATTATTGTACAAAAAAAAGAGAAAGAAGAATTTAAGCAACAAAGCGAGGGGCAAACCGAAGAAGAAAAAGATATTGAAGAGGGTGAAATTGAGGACGAAGTTTCCGGTATTGATATTCACGCAACACCACCAGGGAAAAAGCTAAAAAACATGAGCGTGTTATCTGGCGGAGAAAAAGCGCTTACTGCCATTAGTTTGTTATGTGCAATCCTTTCTATAAACCCCTCCCCCTTTGTGGTGCTAGATGAGGTAGATGCGGCGCTGGACGAGTCTAACGCAGGAAGACTAGCATCAATTCTTCAAGAACTTTCCAGAAAAACACAGTTTATTGTTATTACACATAATCGCGTAACAACACATATTGCGCAGGTACTCTATGGCATTACCATGGCAGAAGATGGCACGTCGCGCATGTTAAGCCTTGACATTGGCAATATTGATGCTATAGTATCTGCATCAAAGGCAGTTTAGCCTTAAGTAACAAGTCTCAAATAACGTATGTTGATGATACGATTGGCACGCCGCGGAAAAAAGAATAAACCATTTTACCGCGTTGTGGTATCAGAAAAAGCACGTGATCTTTTTGGAAAAGCATTGGAAATTGTAGGCCACTACGATCCAACATCTCCAAACAAAGAATGCGTATTAGAAGCGGAGCGTATTCAGTATTGGCTATCTAAAGGAGCAAAAGCTTCGCCAAGCGTGCATAACCTTCTTATTACGCACAAAGTTATAGAAGGAAAAAAGATACAAAAAACTGTAAAGAAAAAGGAAAAGAAGTAATATATTCTTGTTTTTGACATACATTATTTTTTTCTGCTATTATATACAATAGATACAGCAGCACGAAAAAAACAAGAACAAGGTCGATACGTGCGGCTCTTTAAAAAGACATAACCTCATATATCTTTGGCAACAGAGATATAGTGAGATTGAGGACAATCACATGGCAAAGTTTGCAGACCAGGAATTTGTTGAGTACATCGTAAAAGCGATTGTTGGTCACCCAGAAGATGTGACCACAGATCGCGTGATTGATGAACGGGGCGTTCTTATTACGCTCAAACTCAATCCGGCGGACATGGGATATGTAATCGGGAGACAGGGTCAGACAGCGCGGGCCATTCGCACATTACTAAAAATAGTAGGTGCAAAATTCAATGCCCGAGTCAACCTGAAGATTTATGAACCAGAAGGTTCACATAGACCATCCCGAAGCATGGATACGGATACGAGCGTTGTAGATGATCTCAAGATATAAATTCGCAAAATCAAAGAAAAACTCCGCATTCTCGCGGGGTTTTTCTTTGATCGCGCTATACACTTTCTTCTATTCTATGATATTTCATATTATTACTATTTTTCCTTCACTTTTTGACTCTTTTAAACAAGAGAGTCTTATAAAAAAAGCGCAAGACAAAAAACGCATTACTATTGTAGTCCATAATCTTCGGGACTATACAATAGATAAACATAAAACCGTTGATGACAAGCCATATGGCGGTGGTGCGGGCATGATATTAAAAATTGAGCCATTAGTAAAAGTGCTTACTGCGATACAAAAAAAATACAAAAAATACGGGCCTCAAAGAATTATTCTTCTCTCCCCTGCCGGTAAACAATTCACGCAGAAAACAGCAGAAACATATCATAAAAAATATAAGCAAATTATTTTTATCTGTGGTAGATACGAAGGTGTAGATGTGCGTATTAAAAAATACATTCACGAAGAACTTTCCATTGGCCCCTATGTGCTGAATGGCGGAGAGGTTGCGGCTATGGCTGTGACAGAGGCAGTGGCGCGACTTATCCCCGGCGTTATTGGGAATACTGAATCTTTAAAAGAAGAGACGTTTTTATTGCAAAATACACTTGAATATCCGCAATATACGCACCCAGAAGAATTTAAAGGACAAAAGGTACCAAAAGTGCTTTTAGGCGGCAATCATGCAAAAATTACAGAATGGCGTAAAAACCATTTAAAAATTCGGAAAAAATGTGGATAACCTGTGCATTTCTTACCCCCTTGACAGAAAATAGCCCATACGATAAGATGAGTGGGTTGTAAATTATTAACAGACCTACCTTCTTTTTCTTGCTCACCTCCCCTATTGGAAAAGCGTAAGGCGAAGAAAAAAGAGCGAAGCCCTGCAAATATGACTTCACTCTTTTTTCTTCATCTTCATAAAGAAGTGAAGAAAAACGGATCTTTGACAAGTAAAAAGTGATAAAAGCTTTCTGGTGCACATGTGCCAGAAGGCATACGTCAATTTTCTTTTTTTTGACCAAGAGTCAATCAAACTTTATTAGAGTTTGATCCTGGCTCAGGATGAACGCTGGCGGCGTGTCTAAGGCATGCAAGTCGAACGGACAAAATAATATAGCAATATAAGATTTTGTTAGTGGCAAACGGGTGAGTAACATATTGGTAACCTGCCTCGAAGATCGGTACAACTCTGCGAAAGCGGAGCTAATTCCGGATGTGATCTGCTGGTACATATCAGCAGATGAAAGCCGAAAGGCACTTTGAGAGGGGCCTATATCTCATCAGCTAGTTGGTAGGGTAATGGCCTACCAAGGCTATGACGAGTAGCAGGTGTGGGAGCACGGCCTGCCTCACGGGGACTGAGACACTGCCCCGACATCTACGGATGGCTGCAGTCAAGAATCTTCCCCAATGGACGAAAGTCTGAGGGAGCGACGCCGC
>Ga0172368_10002987_pt1 | contig 20942 bp, 18 predicted proteins | sample Lak11m_FD_114540 | JGI IMG/M metagenome (GOLD analysis project Ga0172368, IMG submission 114540) | Freshwater microbial communities from Kabuno Bay, South-Kivu, Congo - kab_022012_11m | ecosystem: Environmental > Aquatic > Freshwater > Lake | place: Democratic Republic of the Congo: South-Kivu...
GATTTGCACTGACATCTTTAATGCATATTTTCAATATAACATATTTTTTTATAATATTATAACAGTTTTCTGTCAGACACTATTTACCAATCGTCTCTTTCGTTCGTATGCGATTGACCCGGCCAAATCGTTGAATGAGCGCATCCAATGGCGCAGCGTCCGTAATCATAACATCAAAACTAATATCCAAACTCACCTCAACGACCTGTGTTGAAACTACAATGCAGGCCTCATTAGAAGTGTTAAAATTCCCATTCGGGTTTCCATTGTCGTCAAGCCCAAGCAACAGACGCTCTTTTTCGTCTCTATCGTCTTTTGTAAATCGGCTGTGAATCAGAAGAACTGGTGTTTCGGGGAACAGTTGCCGAAGCTTGTAATACTCTTCTTGTGCTGCCTTTACCCGATTGCAAACAACCAGAACTTTCTTTTGCTCTTTTATTACTTGCCTGATGATCTCTACGGCGCGCTCTCGACTGTCAATTTTGTGAATGATATGACGATTGAATCGTTCCAGCTCATCATCTTCCAACCGGACTTCCGATACGGATTCTTTGCCAAGCAAATCAAGGATGCGGTTGTAAAGCAACGTCGGCATGGTTGCGGTCCCGATATGGATATTGCAGCCGAGATACTTCAGCACCTGAATAATCTTCAGCACAATTGCCCGTGTCACCTCCGTGTAAGTATGTATTTCATCCAAAATCACATCGCAGCCTTTGATGTCCATAATCATAGCCTCGTAGCCGTTTGTTCCGAATGCAATGGCCGCGATTTGGTGCGGCGTGAGAACTTTTACGGCAGCGCCGATATGACCTTGAATAATTTTTTCTTCTTTGGATTTGTCGTCCAAAACAATTTTTGAAGCCGCATGCAGCAAGCGAATGTCCATATCGGGATTGTCCAATGCAAGGTCTTTTTTCACCCGCTTATACATGGCGTTTATGGAGGCTTGAAACGGCAAGGTATAAAACACGCGCCCCTTGCATCTTCTGAATAAAAAATCCGTTTTGCCTGCGCCGGTAGAGGCGACGACCATCGTGTGCTTTTTTTCGGAAGAAGCATTTGTTAACGAAAGCGGATAAAGTTCATGACTGCGCCAATAGAAATCAAGCTTCGGCTGTTTGAATAGCCGCTCAAGGTAATCGTCCGTTTTGCTGGAAAGCGCGGATGCGAAGTGATCGGCAGCCATTAAGAGGCCGCGCCATTCCGAATAGCCGCGCTCAAACACGGCGTTTTCGCAATATGCAACCACCGTATCATAGGACGCTTTGGCTTCCTCTATGCTGAGGTCTCGAACAAAAATGCCAAAAGCAGAAAGAATTTTAAGCGCATCGGATTTCCATAGTTCCCAATCTTTGCTATGAAGTTCGAAAGAATCATCACGATTTTCTTCCAAATCAAGAATTCCTTTTTTCCCAGCATCTTCTACAACAGATTTATGATGCGCAATAATCATTTCGATTAATGCAGGGTAAATTTTTTTATCAAATAATGAAAGAAAAAAACAAGAAGCAATTTCATGGCGAAATGGGGTGTCCGGTTTTATCTTTATACTTACACGCTCTTGAAAAACCGTACTTGCTTTTCCAATATCATGAAGAATTGCACCTAGCTTTGCTATTTGCGGATTCATATTTGAATAAATCGCAATCTTTTCCGACACATTGCAGACAAGAAGTAAATGTTCATGCAACGTAGTTTCTTCAGGCTTTCCTTTTGCTTTAATGTGAGGGCAAACCCATACCATGTTAATAATTATTTTTTACAGGTGTTCCGACAATTTTTATATAACCGAACATTTTTTCGTTTTGTTTATATCTATTATATCCCACAAGAAATGATTGCTCATTCTTCTCAAATACGAGTTCAAATCCTGAAAAAAGTTCTTCATCCATATCAAACTCTTCTTTGCCGATTTCTAATATTTCATCATCCGGGTAAAGAATATCTTCATTTCTTGAAAGGCAAATGTGTTGTGTTACAGCAATCTTGGCATCATTTGAATTTTGAAAAGCAAGAAATAAAACAGGCTCAAGTAGCACGCCGCGAACCAAAATGGCATAAGGGCGTTCGTAAGATTTATTCTTTTTTGTGCCTTTCTCGTTCCACCCTCGGGGCTGTATTTGTTCTTGTTGCTGCGATATTTGCTTATAGCTGAGCCTGTGTCGTGTAATCTTTTTGATTTCACCGTTATCATTTTTTAGCAGTTCAGGAAAAAGCTTTCGCTCAATTCCTGCAACGATTGAAGGGGTTAGAAATTGCTGACTATATGTTTCGCTATCTCTGACGGCTGTCCAAGGTTTTATAAAACCGAACTGACCGGAATATTTTACAATGTAATACATAATAAAAAAGTGATTTATAACAATGTACCAAATCCTATACCCGTTGAATTGCCAATCCCAACATCCCAAGCAAACCGGATAGATTCAGGCGTCCCACTTATTCGCACGGGGCACCAATTCACCTTATTTTTAATACCTTTATAAGACATCAACTTAACCTTAGCCCTAACATACGTCTTATCAAACATCACAGATACAGATGAGTCATCAAGTCCTACTGACTTCATTTTTCTTTTCAATGTTTCAGTCATCAGTTCATTTGACCCTTCATTCTGATATATATAGTGCACACATTTATTACCAACCGTTCTCTTAATCAAGATCGGAGTTGCCAACCTGAATCTCCACTCATAACCAAATGCCGGATACTCGCAAAGAGTTACTTCTTTAACTTTCATACCATAAGCAAAATCAGCATTTTCCTGAATTCGTTTTAAAACCTTCAATAAAATATGAGAATCATAAATACTTACAAACCATTCACCTCCTTCTGGAAAATCCAGTCCTTTCTTGCTTGTCAAACCCTTTCTGAGACCAGAAAACGAGTATAGTGATAAAGAATCATGAATATCAGAATCGTTTAACCACTTGTTCAAGATACCTGTCAATACAGCATTATGTTCATATGGAACAATCTCTTCATTTTTAGTCAGTCTGATATAAATCCTCATTTTAATAATAGTTTATTTTCATTCTACGCCTTCAGCACCCTCACTCCCGCAAGGCACTTTAAAGCTAATCCGTTTCTGTCTCATTCCGCATCTGATTCTTCATCCTTTTTACGTTCACCCCTATAGACGCTCGCCGTCCGGCCCCAGCAACACACCTGCCACCTAACTCTTTCCACTTCCAACCATGCCGAAACCCATAGGGTTGTTTTCGCCGAAGCCGCATTCATAGCCGATTTTAATCAGCTCCGGACTTCCGGTAATGGTAAAGGGACACTCTATTGCCTTGACCCTGGTTTCCTCTTCTTCACCATCCTTTATTGCAATAAGCTTCTCAACGCTCCGCCCTTTTTCGCGCAATCGCCTCAGATATGGTTCAGAAAACGTGACCGTAAAAGGGGTATCGCTTTCCGTTGGTTCGCATCCGTTCAGTCCCCGATATTTTGCTTGCAGGTTGTTCAGCAATGAACCGGGCAGACGGGCGTCGTCGTAACGGAGGTACTCTTTTGTGCTCTTGCCGGATGAAGGGTCGCGATACAATGATACGGCAAGCGGCGAAAGCATGGAGAAGTTCATTCGCCCTGAACAGACCGGATCGGGCAGTGATTCTATCAGTTGCTTTTCGAACGAAACATCATTGATTCGTAACAGGCCATCGGACAACAGACCGGTGACAAGGTTTTGCAGAAAATCTGCCCTGGGTGATGACAAATAGAGCGAAACCGATCGGGATCGTGAAATTATCCGCCCCTGCTCGATGGTTCGTACCGGAATCCTGAGATTTGAAAAGGTGAAATATTTGAATTTCTGTCGTGCGCCTTCGGAAGCGTAACCGTTATCGTGCAAGCGGGCGGCGAATTCGGGTGAAGCCTTCGCAAGCGTGCCATATATCGCCGAAGCGAGATAGTAGCCTGTATTGATCGGGAGGGTTTCCACAGGCTTCAACTGTCTGAGTGTAAGCTTGAGCCTCATGGTTTTGAACGTTGAGTAACTGGAGATGAACGCCGATGAATGAAGTCAGATACCGGGACTTCTGGCTTAACCATGCTGAACCGGTTGGATTGCCTTTTGCATTCGTTGCTCTGCTCGACACAGACATGCGGAATCCTCGATCTTTTCATACTGACATTGTTCAGGGTTCAGGGGCCTCTTAGAACAACATATGAGTGTACCTGGGACAAAAACTGTCCGACACAAAAAAAAGGAATAACAGGGGTATATGCAGGCCGGAAACACAGGCCGACATGGCAACCTTGCGCTCAGTATACAATGTATGAATTCATCGTAAACACGCCAAACCTGCGAAAGCAAATAAATCCGTACATGCAGCACTACCGCATACGGCTCCTGCCTTGAGGCATAGCGAATCCTGTCTCCGGATAAAAAAAACCATGAACCGGAATCGACGGGCTCCGGCTCATGGTTGTTGAGACAATGAAGGCAGTAAAAAAAACTTACTTTGCCATTTTAACAGAAACGGTAGCGGTCTGGCCATCGGCTACAGTTACCGTCGTCTTGCCTTGTATCTTGAGTTTTTCATTCCAGGCAGCAACCTCATAAGTACCTGCAGGAACATTGCTTATAGTAAACTTGCCATCAGTCGCTGTTACATCAAAATAATTACTGTTCACCGCAACGACATAGGCTGACATTTCTGAATGAACGTTACAAAGCAGGTTTACCACGCATGGCTTGTCGAAAACTACATCCCTCGACATACCGGGAGTGTAAGTGCCAAGATTGAATTTATTGCAGGCGTCGGCTGAAAAGACATTATGGTTCACCTTGTCGCTGTTCTTGAAAGTTACTTTCGAACCAACCGGTACAGCCAGCACATGGGGTATGAATACCAGATTTTTCTGGTCAACCACCCCGGATTTCGGAATTACCGGACCTTTGCCTCCCATTAGATAAACAACGGTATCTTTCTTGTATTTGGCGATAGCGGCGTCTATCGTTCCGCTGACCGTTCCCGCTCCGAAGGCTGTGGAAGAGACAAGACCGATTCCAGCTACCAGCAGAGCGGCTTTATGAAGCCTTTTTTTCAGGTTGTCGATTTTTTTCATTGCATTCTCCTTGCCATTGTTGTTTAAATGATCCGGAAAGGTTATTCCGGTACACAATTGTTAAATATATCAGCTTGCCGCAATAATGAAACCAGGCCGCATCAGTTTCCGGTCAATGTCCGTATATGGGTTATGATACAGTCGATCTCGTCTTTCTCGAACGTTTTGCCCCATGGCGGGCACATATTCGACTTGCCGACCCCGGCCGATCCTTCACTGATGGCCTTGAACATGGTTTCATCAGAAAGCGTTTTCATGAATGCTTTATCAGTGAATCTGGCCGGAGAGGGCGACAAGCCGAAACCGTAATACTGCCCGGCGCCATCCCCGGTTTCGCCATGACATATTGCACAATAGTGATTGTACAGTCGTTTGCCTTCTCTGAGATTGAATGGCAACTCCTGCTCCGCGCCTGCCGCAGCTGATGAATCAGCTGCGGCGGTATGTGCTCCGGATTTTGCGTTTTTGCTTTGCGGTTTGCTGCAGCCGGAGATAATGACTCCGCTTATGGCTGCAAAAAGAGTGATCCTTATGATGTTATTTCTTGTTTGCATCGCTGTTGTTCAGTTTCAGGGTCATCAGATAATTGGTCAGTACAATGCGTTCGCGTTCGGTGAACCCATATGTCGGCTCAACAATGTCAGGCTTGAATCTTCTGGGATTTTCGAGGTGGACGAAAATAAATCCCGGATTGAGTCTGTTACCCACGTTGGACAGGTTCGGACCAACTGCGCCACCGCTTGCACCGATCTGATGACAGACCACGCAACCTTTCTGGTCATAAAGATTCTTGCCAGAGGCAATCTGTTCTTCCATGCTCATGTCCGGGATGGTCGGAATATTTTTCGGAATATCCGGCGACAGGAGCTCCTGCTGGAAGTAATTCACGACGACATCGACATCAGACTTGTTCGTATCCTCAACGATCTTTTTGTTCAGATTGAACCTTGGCATGGTGATCTTGCCTGTGACTGTTGATGTCTTCAGCCCGAGATTAGGCATCTGCTGCAAAAGAGGTCTGATCACATCCGGATTGGCAAGGAACGAACGCATCCATTTTTCCTGCAATTTGCTTCCGGCAAAGGTCAGATCGGGTGCATAATCCTCTCCGATACCTTTGATCGAATGGCAGTTGATGCACTTGACCGACTTGATCACCTTGGCAAAATCACCGGTGAACTGATAGGGTGGAACATTGGCCATCTTGTCAATTTCAGCTTTCGATGGCACAAGGAACCGTGTCGGAACATGAGCATCAGTAAATCCGTACAGAACACCCGCCAGTTCATTGATCTCCTTTTCAGCGAGACGGAAGTCCGGCATACGCAGACCAAGACGGAAGCTTCTCGGATCTCTGAGTTTCTGTTTCAAATAGCTCAGACGATCCTGTGATATTTCCTTCTTCATCTTGCCGAAATCGAGCATTTCAACCGGCTTGCTGCCGATGGAGGTAAGCTCCGTACCTATCTTCTCTCTCATTTCATCACTCTTCAGGAAAGTCACACCCTGGGCTCTCAGCGAAGGCGCCACCTGTACCATTTCCATACCCTCGATCTTGTGACAGCCGTAACATCCGTATTGCTGGATGAGATCCTTGCCTTTTTTGATCGAACCCGCACTGATCGTTTTGGGAGTGGTGTACTGCAACTCCGCCTCGTCATCCGTGTAAGTACTGATGAGGTATTCGACAAGAGCACTGATCTCCTGATCGTTGAAGGTGAACTGAGGCATTCTCGCCCCTGCATAGTACTGGTTTGGATGCTTAATCCAGTTAAAAAGCCAGGCTTTGTTGACCTTGCTGCCAACCTTGCTCAATTCTGGAGCATACATCTTGATATGGTTGCCGCCCCGACCACCGGTAACGTGGCAGAGGTTGCAGCGAGCCTGGCTCCAGAGAATCTTGCCCTGTTCGACCAGCTTCTCATCCGGAGTAACCGAAGCATAATCCACATCGTGCCTGGTCGTTCCGGACATACTGAACAGGTAATCTGCAACCGCCTCAGCCTGTTCTTTGGTGAAGAAGAACTTCGGCATACGTGCCATTGAAGAGTAATTCTTGGGATCCATAAGCCAGTTGAGCACCCATGAATAGTTGACTTTCATACCGACATGAGTCAGTTCCGGCCCAACATCGCCCATGCTTTCATAACCCGGAATCTTGTGGCAACTGTAGCATCCGTATTTCCTGATCAGTTCTGTACTCTGATGGATATGCTCCGCACCGCGAAGATTCTTGATATCGCCATGACAATTCAGGCACGATGTCTGCGTCATGCCTCTTTTGAGTAACGGCTCTTCCCAGTAACGGATATTTCCATGTGCTTTTTCGATAGTCGTCGTGGCACGTCCCTGACCCCGGTGGCAGAAAGTGCAGCCGAATTTCGAGGGGTCATGATTGCCGAGGTAGACGAAACTGAGCGGATGCCTGGTATATGGTTGTTTCGAGGAAACATTTTTCGAGTCCTCGATACCGGCATGACACGATTCACAACGATCTGCCTTGTTGGCATCACCTATCAGCCGCTGCCTGATTTCGACAGGTGCACTGTTATTGTTTGCGATACGCTCTTTCTTTTCGGCAAGAGGTTTCTGAAGAGCTTCTATTTTTGCTTCAATAGCAGGTATATCTCCCATGAGTCCCAACTGCTCAGTCTGCAGAGGTGTCAGCCGGGTCTTCAGGTCCTTGATCTTTTTATCGATAGCATCGATCTGCTTCTGCAGTTCGTCCATCTTCGCCTTGTCCTCAGGCTTCTGGTTTTTTGTGAAATAATATTCAGTTTCAAGAAACTGACCACGAATCGTCTGCATAGTCTTCTGGTTTTCGGCTATGCCTGTCTTCAGGTCATTGATGCGGGCGGAAAGCTGAAGATAGCGATCATGCACCTCCTTTTTCTTGAAATGATCCTGCGCCTGCTTCAGTTTCTGCTGAAGTTCAGCAAGTCTGGCGGCATCGCCGGATTTCTGGAAATCCTTCAGGGCCTTTTGATAATCTTTTTCAAGGTTATCATGCTTGAGGGATTTGAACTCTTTCTGATACATTTTCCATGGCCGCAGGCCGAACTCGTCATTCCAGATAACCCAGGCTGAAAGCGCCAGCAGGGATATACTGAGAAACACGAAAAGATAGGCTCTGTACGGTGCCTTGTTTTTGTTTTCATTCGCCATGTTATACGGAATTAGTTATGGGCAGTTACACTGTGACCGGGTCAACACACAAACATGTATATGACACAGCTCATACGTTGAACCAGGGTGTTATCCAGATATACTTGACCAGAAAAACCAGCCGGAGAACCATTTTAATCGGAATGGACATCATGGTGACAAACAGAAAAATCGTGACGATATAGCGTGTCATGCCCATCCGCTCAAGAAATTCAGGAGCCTTTTTCTTCCAGTACCGGTATGGTGCAAGCATCCCGATCAGGTAATATCCCAGCACGACAACAGCACCGATAATAAATCCGCCAGGAGAACGGGAATCGACGCCAACCATTGCGGACAAATCTCTGCTGGGCTCAAAAACGACACGATGACTATCCCACTCCTGCCAGGGCCAGTACCACAACCATCCGGGCCCTCTGAAAAAGACCCCGATGACGATCAGAAGGAGCCATAGAATGAAAAAGCCGAACGAGAAAGTCAGAATCGCATATTTCCTTTCGGCAAAGGTGTAATAGCCATTGCCTTTCGGATTGATATCGATATAGGGAATGGCGATCAACCCGACGATAATGAGCGTCGGAAGCACCACACCGGCCAGCCAGGGATCGAAATAGACAAGCAACTCCTGAAGACCGAGAAAATACCAGGGTGCTTTTGCCGGGTTCGGCGTTATGGTCGGATTGGCAATCTCTTCGAGAGGAGCATCAACAAGAATTGACCAGACGGTCAGGGCAACCACGACAACCAGTGCAATGATCATCTCGATGCGAACGAGAGGCTTGTAGGTATCGACATCCTGATCGAGTTCTCCGTCTACAGGCTGACCCGATGCCTTGAGTTTGTCGTTCCTGAACGCCTGCAGGAATGCCCATGCCATGAAAAATGTCACCATGAAGATCATGATCACAATGGCGATATTATCCGGCTGTGTTACGATTTTAATAAACGGATTCATGGTCTCCTTGTTCTGTCAGTTTGATTGAGGTTTTGATATACCGCCGTCTTTTCTGACTCGCCAGAAGTGAACAGCCATCAATATGATAGAGATAAGCGGAATGGCGACACAGTGCCAGATGTAAGATCTGAGCAAAGCATTGCCTCCCACTGTTGCGCCGCCAAGAAGAGCGAAACGAATATCATTGTAAGGAGTGATATGCAGGTATTCGCTGAATGGTCCCTGATAACCGACCAGAGGGGAGGCTGCACCCATGTTAGTACCGACAGTGATGGCCCAATATCCGAGTTGATCCCAGGGCAGAAGGTAACCGGTAAAGCTCAGCAGAAGTGTCAGTAAAAGTAATATCACACCTATCCCCCAGTTGAACTGCCTCGGGGCTTTATAGGAGCCCGTCATGAAGACCCTGAACATGTGGATCATCACAACGATGACCATGAAGTGCGCCGCCCAACGGTGCAGGTTTCTCGTGATGACACCATAAGGCACCTGGAACTCGAAATCTTTCATATCTTCATAAGCCTGACTCACAGTCGGATGATAGTAGAACATCAGCACGATGCCGGTAATGGTAAGAATGATGAAGGCGAAAAAGGTGATACCGCCCATTCCCCACGTATACCTGAGCTTTACGGCGCTCTCCCGGACTTTTACAGGATGCAGGTGCAGAAATACGTTGCCGAATATGGCAGCAGCGCGATCCCTTACCGTATTCCGGTAATCTCTTCTGAATACGGATTTCCATATCAGATTTTGCTTCACCTTGTTAAATAATTCACTCATTGGTGTACATTTTTTTTGTTCCAGATACGTTATCTGTAGCCCCGCTGCTTCTGCAATTGCTTTGCATAGTCGGCGGGCTCTTTTCTGGCACCATCCGGCCAGATCATTTGGATGGCACACCAGGGACAATCGATAGCACAGATATTGCAACCCGTGCAACGCTGTTGATCGACGAACGAAACACCATTGAAATTCAGCTCCGACTCCACAACCGAAATACAACCGGCAGGACAAACCTTGGCACAGATACCACAACCTGTACAGAGATCGACATTCACCATTGCTGACGCTTTCCTGCGGGCCTGTCGGGTACTTTTCGTCGACTCTGATCCCTGGGTCTGAATAATCTCCTCGTTACTCTTCATATTTTTCCAGAATTTCGATTATTCATGCATCATGCATTCAGAAGGCTTTGCGGATAGACATCATTGGACTCACTGCCGGGAATTCCCGGATACTTGATCGTCTTGTCCACCTGAAGCTGCCCATCATCGGCAATGCTGATCTTGAAGCGATCCATCGGCCTCGGCGCCGGCCCCTCGAAATTCAGTCCGGTTATATAGTAACCGCTTCCATGACATGGACATTTGAACTTGTTCTGGGACTCCATCCAGTTGGGAGTGCAGCCGAGATGGGTGCATTTGGCCTCCATGGCGAAGAATCGGCCATCCTGCAACCGAATGATCCAGGTACCGAATTCACGCGTGTATTGTGAATTCACAACTCCGGGCGGATAATCACTGGGAAATCCGACCTTGAATTTCGATGGCGGCTCAAACAACACCCTTGGATAGAAGAACCTCAGAAAGGCATAAGTATTGATCCCCGCAAAAGCGGCAAGACTTCCCCAGCCGATTCGCGACAGAAACTTTCTCCTGTCCGGAGAAGCCTCCTCTTGCATATCGGAAACGTGCCGGTTATCCTGTTTGTGCTCATGAGCGAGCTCGTTTTCAAACTGATCCTGCATAGCCGATTGTTTTTTCTTTCATTGAATGCTTTTCTTGACTGATTCTCATGTTAATACCGTTTATATCGTCACTGCTCGTATAAAAAGACGTAAAGGTATTGGCATTTTCTGCTGTATCAGCCGGCTTTACAGCTTCGGGAGCCCACTTCTCAGTAAAAGCGGTATAGGTAGCCGTAAGAGAAGCATTAGCACGCAGATGAGCCGTCAATGACACCGCAAGACTCGGGTTCAGTGCACTCTGCATAGAGCGGTAGGTTGCCGCACCTTTCAGCCAGGGATAGAAGAAGTAGCCGACATCCGCTCTCAGGTTATTTTTTTTCAGATTTGTGCTGCGGCTCATACCGATACTGCCCATGAAGCTGCCGTAGTTCCCAGTCACATCGGCTTCATACACAAGGTTTTCATTTTCATTGCCGATAGCGAAATCACCAGTGGCCGTATTTGCAGCAGCATGAAATACTGTTGCGCCAAAGGTGATATTATTGTCAAGCCCAACGAATTCGTTGCCATAGGTGCCTCCTGCGCCACTCAGCAGGCCGGCTCCGCTGACCTTGTACTTCAAACGTAAATACTTGGCGTCGGCCCACTTGTCATTATTTGCCGTACCCACCTGACCAATACCAGCAGAGATTTTGAAGTAGTCCTGAGGAATATAAACGAGTTCAGCGTTGCTCCCCAATCCGGGAACAAGCCCAGATATAGCACCTACACCGATGTTGGTCTGATTGCCGAAAGTAAGATCAGTGAAGCCATTACCAAGCGACAGTTTCAATCCAGGCTTGAAATTCCAGACAACCTGACCTGTAGTACTGCCAGCAGTAGGATTATATTGAATCAATGCAGAAAGATTATCACCCATCGTACCACCAAAGAAAAGGCTTGCATTGTTCAGCATACCGGAGGAGCCTTGCTGGAATCTGCTCTTGGTTACGGTGCCGCCTCTGGTTTTGAACTCCTCTTTGTAGTCAATAAGATTGCCTCTGACCCAAAGAGAGACAGGTGCATATCCTGGTATTTCCGCAGGCCACGGACTTTCGGGAAAAGTCTTCTTCCATCCATCAGCGCCCATCTTTGTCTGTTCCTGCTTTGTCTTATCTTCGTCCTCTCCTCCCGGCCAGCGATAGCCATTGTTCTTGAAGGCTTCACCAAATGCGTTGCGAGCCGGGAATCCCGAGTGACAGGTGTAACATGATGTTCCGTACTTTCTCGCGAACGCAGGGATAGCAGACGCATCTTTGGCTGGCATCAGCATGGGCAGCACCGCAAGAGATACTGCTGCTGAAGCAATGGTCAATTGTTTTTTCATTCTTACTCATCACTGGTTGGTTGATAGATTGGCAATCGATATGCGCGAACAATTATTTTTTCAGACAAACAGATAATGATCATTATCAACCGACAATAATTAACAATCGTTAATTCCCTGCGAGAATGAATACACGTTCATTCCCTTCATTCAGTCTAACCGGAGATATCAATTGTTAACCGGAAAACACAATAAGCGAAATCCCATTGAAAGCAGTCCGACATGAACGAAGCTGCTTCAGACTTTATGTTTAAATGGATAGCTATAAAAGAGGACACAAATGATCGCTCCTGACCGGAACGCTGATTTTTCTGCTTAAGTGATATGCCGCGAGAGTACTATCGGGATTGACAAAACATCGAGGATCCAGAACTGCTCTTGCCTACATTCATTTAACCTGATATTGAAAAAAATCACTCAGTAAATAGCAGAAAACCAAATAAGGCCACAGCAAAACACCTCAGGAAAGATACTGCATCGCAGTGAAAACCCGTTTCATAATGTTAAATTCGCACAACGGATATTCCACTTCATAATCATTTGTCTGCTTGTACGGCAAGTGGGTAGATGCCATCAAAACCACTGATTGTGCTCCACTTCCGTTTACTGGCGCTTACTCTCAACAATTGTAAACAATCGTTAACTTTTTTCCAAACACACCCCTGCATTTTTTTAATAAAAAGGAAACTTTTTCAGGATAACTGTATAATTTACAAAATAATACTGCCATTTGGCCCACAGAAGCCTCATGGACTCCCCTCAGGTAAAAAACCGGTCAGCTCCCGATACATGGGACAAACGCATCTGCACCCGTGTTCGCATGGCCATATGCGAAACCATCTGACCACCTCTGCGCCGTCCTGCTCCATGCTTGCAGCCTGTCGGATTTTGTCATGATTTCTGCCGTCATTGCGAGCCGCCCGTATCCGGTACGATACCGCACACACACCTTGAACAGCGTGTATCTGCTCAGGGATAAAGCGGAAACAACATTGAAAAAAGATAGTGGGCCAAAGCCCTGATTTTTCCATTTCTTCAACCCCGTCCCCAAAGCTTTCGGGACGGGGCAATTGCTGAGACGCAGAAGCAGCTCGCTCGTGGAGGTGGCAATCCAATGGTACTCAGGTGGGTTTGAACCCGTCGGACATTCAGCTCTCTTCCATTCACATTGCCCCGGCTTTCAAGCCGGGGAGAGCCGGTCAGAAAAATTCCGGGGCTTCAGCCCAATCTCTTGCTGCCAGATTCCACCACATTACATACTTTACCGATAGAGTGAAATACTGGCAAAACAATCTATGTTCATGGAAAGGCCCGACCAGTCGGGACGCGGCGATCCATGCGTGAATTCAGTAAGATGGATTGCCGCGTCGCTGCGCGGCTCGCAATGACGACTGATAACATGAAAAGTCCGACAGGCTGCTTGTTGCAAGGTCTGTGTACGGTATCAGGCCGTATACGGGAGGCTCAGAATGACAGTGCAATACCGATTTCGATGAGGAGGGACGGTCATACATTGAAACAACCCGTGTCAGAATCTTACGACTCTGTCAGCCATACAGGCTAGCGGAGGTACTTCGACAGTGGAAAAACACGTTCACTCGAATGGAGGCTCACGCAGTTTCGCGGGCTCGATGCATTTCTGCGGGAGCGGGAACATGACATCTCAAAGGCGATTCATGCCGATCTCCGCAAGCCGGCTGCCGAGACCTGGCTGACCGAAACCGGTTATCTCCGGGGTGAAATCAGGTACGTCCAGAAGCATCTCCGGCGATGGATGCGACCAAAGAGCGTCAGGGTGCCGCTGCACTATCAACCCGCACGCGCATTTGTCGAGCGCGACCCTCTTGGCGTCGTACTTATCATCGGTGCCTGGAACTATCCTCTGCAACTCTGTCTTGCTCCCCTCATCGGAGCGCTGGCCGGAGGAAACTGTGCTGTCGTCAAGCCCTCCGAAATGGCGCCATCCACATCCAGCCTGATGGCTGCGGAGTTGAAACGTTATGTCGATCCGGAAGCGGTCCGGATTGTCGAAGGTGATGCGGTATTCTCCTCCCGGATGCTGGAGCACCGGTTCGACCGGATTTTCTTTACCGGAAGCCGCAGGAAAGGGGAGGAGGTAATGCTGGCTGCTGCGAGACATCTCACACCTGTGACGCTTGAACTTGGTGGCAAGAGCCCCGCCATAGTGACCGAAAAGGCCGATCTGCGAACGGCTGCCCGCCGGATCGTCTGGGCCAAATTTCTCAATGCCGGCCAGACCTGTGTGGCTCCTGACTATCTGCTGGTGCAAGAAACGGTCAGAGAACCGTTGCTGAGGTTGATGAAAGAGGCGATTGAGAAGTATTATGGCGCCGATCCGGAGAAAAGTCAGGATTATGGCAGGATTGTCGATTTCAGGAACTTCCGCCGGATCGAAGCGTTGCTGCGCAAGGGTAAGCTGGTTGAAGGAGGCGCTTCAAACGAGGCCTCGCTTTATATCGCTCCCACGATCATTCAGGACGTTCCGGAGGATTCCGATCTCTTGAAGGAGGAGATTTTCGGGCCGGTATTGCCGGTACGCTCTTTCACCACGCTTCGGGATGCCATCGAAGAGGTACGGTCGCTTTCCGAACCTGTCGCCGTTTATCTCTTTTCCCGTGACCATGCGGAACTTCATTACCTGAGAGATCATAGCCGGAGTGGCAGCGTCTGCTGCAACGACCTGCTTTTTCAGGCATCAATTCCCGGGCTGCCTTTCGGTGGCCGTGGGGCGAGCGGCACAGGTGTTTATCATGGCCGGGCAGGGTTCGAGACCTTCACTGCTGAGAGGAGCGTGCTCATCAGAGGTGCTTTTCCTGATCCTGACCTGCGCTATCCGCCCTACAGTGCGGGCAGGTTCAGTTTGCTCAGGAAAATTGTCAACATCTTTTCATAAAAAATTATGGATACCGCAGTAATGGATACATTCTCTTCCACGGGGTTGGCTTTCGGCGGCGGCGTGGTGCTTGGCGCGGCTCATATCGGTGTTCTCAAGGCGATGGACGAGATCGGCCTGAGTGCGGAATGTGTGGCTGGTACGAGCATAGGCTCCTTCATTGCGGCTATGTACGCTTTCGGAAAAAGCTGGCAGGAGATCGAGGCGGTAGCTCTTGATCTCGACTGGACCGATCTTACGGGGCTGACCATCTCCGGGTATGGTTTTTTGTCAAACCGGAAGTTCGGTGAAATCGTGAGAGCCCGGCTTGGCTCATGCCGTATCGAGGATGCGCCGATTCCCCTCGCTATCGTGGCGACCGATATCTGTACCGGGGACAAGGTGGTTCTGCGAAAAGGTGATGTGGCAACGGCGGTCATGGCCAGTTCATCTATTCCCGGTATTTTCCGCCCCGTTGAGTCGGGACCGATGCTGCTGGTGGATGGCGTGCTGACTGAAAATGTGCCTGTATCGCCTCTTAAAGAGATGGGAGCCGGAAAGATCATCTGCATCGACCTGTTTGGCCGACATACTTTCAGGAGACCCGAGCATCTGCCCAATCTTCTGCTCAATGCATTTTACAGCGCCATGCGCGCTATTTCACAGATACAGATAAGGAGTGCCGACCTGATTATCAGTCCCGATCTGTCCCGCTTCAGCCTGGTCGATATGTCCGCCGTGCCGGAGATTCTCGACACCGGCTACCGCGAGGCGCGCCCCCTGCTCGAAGCCTGGGCGGGTGGGCACCGGTAAGCAGCCGGGCTCGTGCTTCCTGATGCGTGCAGACTTGTTCCGTCCCGCTCTTTTTCGTACAATGAAGGTGTTTCCTCTCGATTCATGCATGGCAGGTTTCCTTTCAGTACCAACGGTATCTTTACCCGTGATTATCTGTCATTCAGTCCCTGCCGGTCGAACTGACCGGGATCATTGTCAAACCGTTATCTGACGGAACCGGTGATATGATGGCGGGTGTATACTTCTGTAAACATCGACGGTTCAACTCTGAAAAAAGGAGGACTTACAATGCCTATCAGCAGATTGCGGGAATTTCTCGACAGCCATCATATCAAGTATTTTGTCATCAGCCACTCGCCTGCCTACACGGCCCAGGAGATCGCCGCATCCGCTCATGTGTCGGGTAAGGAGATGGCCAAAACGGTGATGGTTACCATCGACGGAAGGATGGCGATGGTGCTTCTTCATGCATCACGGCAGCTCGATTTCGATCTGCTTCGTGATCTTTGCGGTTCGCGCATTGTCGAGCTTGCCGAAGAGCAGGAGTTCAGCGGACTGTTTCCTGAATGTGAAATCGGAGCGATGCCTCCTTTCAGCAATCTTTACGGAATGGAGGTGTATGCGGACGATGAACTCGAAGAGAGCGAGGATATCGTCTTCAATGCGGGCACTCATAACGAGCTGCTCAGGCTTTCCTGGTTCGATTACAGAAGGCTGGTCAGTCCGCATATGGGCAGGCTTTCCTCAAATCCATAGGGCGCCTTGATTGTGCCTGTAATATTCCGGTGGCGGTGCGGCTTTTTAAGCAGGAAATATTACCTTTGACAGAGCCAGAAAGCCTGTAAGGAGATGGAATGGCCTGATGCCGGTATCTTCCGGTTCGGTCCAATGATCCATCATGCAGGACATGATATTGCAAAGTTTATCAGTTTTTTGCCGCCGCCGATATGAAGGTAGCCTTATATGCAGGGACCTATGTCAAGGACAAGGATGGCGCAGTCCGGTCGATCTACCAGCTTGTTGCTTCCATGGTCAGAAGCGGTCATGAGGTCGTGGTCTGGACACCCGATTTCTCACCCGGAGAAAACGGCATGGTTCCGGTCAACAAGGTGCCTTCGGTTCCCATCCCTCTCTATCCCGATTACAAGCTTGGTTTCTATAACGCAGTCACCGAACGGCAGCTCGATGAGTTTGCCCCGGACATCGTCCATATTTCGACCCCCGATATTGTTGGCCGTAAATTCCTGCACTATGCCAGGCGAAAAGCTATCCCGGTCGGATCGGCCTATCACACCGATTTTCCTTCCTATCTGAGCTATTACCGGCTTGGCTTTGCGGAGCCGGCGGTCTGGCGCTTTCTGCAACGCTTCTACAACGCCTGCGATGTTGTGCTTGCACCCAACGAAAGCGTTCGTGAGCGTCTGACCGGCAAGGGCATCGAAAAGGTCGATATCTGGTCGCGAGGCATCGACAAAGAGCTGTTCGATCCGTCACGAAGATCCGAAAAAATCAGGCAATCCTGGGGAGCGGAAGGCCGCACGGTGATCATCTACGCCGGTCGCTTCGTGCTCTACAAGGATATCGAGGTCGTGATGAGTCTCTATGAACGGTTTGCGGCTGACGGGCTGGGCGATCGGGTGCGTTTTGTTATGATCGGCTCAGGTCCCGAAGAGGAGCAGATGAGAACCCGGATGCCTGATGCGATCTTTACCGGATACCTTACCGGCACGGCGTTACCAGAAGCTTATGCTTGCGGCGATCTCTTCCTGTTTCCATCGACGACCGAAGCCTTCTGCAATGTGGTGCTTGAAGCACTTGCCTCCGGCCTGCCAGCCGTGGTGTCGGATGTTGGCGGCTGTCAGGAGCTGGTGACGCGCTCCGGCGGAGGTTTCGTTGCCAAAGCGGGAGATGTCGGTGAATTCTACGCCTGCTGCACCAGGCTCATGCAGGATGAAGAGCTGTTCCGCGCCATGCGTGAACGCGGCCTCGCCTTCGCCGAGGACAAATCATGGGCGGCAGTCAACGGCAAGCTCATCACCCGCTACCAGTCGATGATCACCGCGAACGCGAGGCGGTGAATCTGGCTGATCGGTCTGATCTTTCTTGTCAGCTTTGAAAAGTCTCCGCTTAACCTTCCTGTTTCACCTCATACGGTTCCATGATATAGCCGAGGCAATCCTGAAGGATAACCTTTACATCACGGGTGAACATCGATGGTACGACCGGTACCCTGGTGAAAATTCGGTTTTCACTGAAAAAAAGGTAGCGGTCAGTGACATTACGGTTCAGGTTGTCGATAACCATAATCGGCGCAAGTCCGTTGCTGTACCTTCCAAGTTCCGTTCCCTCCGGTATCCGCTCGAAATTGAGCGTTTCGAGGTCATCACGAAAACAGACATCCGATTGCTCCGGGCACTGGCCGAATCCAGGTCGGATGCCTTCTGGAAGGAGAATCCTTGCTGTGGTATGGAACAGGTCGTTGTGGTGATTCGCTGGTGGAGTGAAAAGGGTCTCCTCAGGCAGCTCAAGGCAATGACGGAGATAGTTTTCCACATGCTTCGTCCCTGCCGCATTGCCTGAAACACCACATTCAAGCGTGACCGTGGGGCATATGGCCGAAAGTGCGACCGCAAGGACTTCGTGCGGTTCCGTAAACCAGACGATGGTTTTGCTGAATCGCCGGGCAAGACTCAGGGACATGTGGTCGAGCCGGTTGACGCAGCCGTAGTGCGGGTTTTTGCCGGTGTTGTTGTGCAGATCGATACCGGCCAGCGGAGCAACCTGGCTGATGTCCGCTATAACCTGTTTTGCCAGAAGATGTTCCGGATAGCGCTCTCCTTGCCAGATACGGTTGTAATCGGCCTGCCCATCGAGTTTCCTGACTCCCCGTACAGCGGCGGCGACGTTGCCGACGAAGAGCAGCAGCGGTCTCGGCAACAGTCTTCGGGGAGCATCGTATTCTGAGAGGAGACACTGCATCGCGTCGAATCCGGTCGTTTCATTGCCGTGCAGCAGAATCGATACAAAGAGCGGTGGCCCCTTTTCGCCCCCGATACGGATCAGTGAAGGGCCAGGCAGGAGGGTGTCGAGTTTTTCAACCGGGAGGTCGCTGAAACCGTCAGGCAGGCGTTCGAAGCGGTGCAGTTCCGGGACAGGATAATGGTTCAGATGCTCCATTCGTGGACGGGAATGTTTCGGCTCTGGTTTTCGAGGCAGGCCTGCGTCAGCGCCCGGAAGTCGTTTCCATGTTTGCCAATGAAGGCTTTTTGCCACCATGCGCCATTGCGGCGGGTTGCTACCCGCTCCGCAAGAATATCGACGAGGTAGTAGCGCAGGTCGTTGCTGTCGAATCCTGATTGAGCGAGTGCAAGAATTGCACCGGGGATCAGATGCTGCAGGATGAGGGTCTCGACGGGTATCGCGTTTTCCGATGTCCATTTGAGCCGGGCGTCGAGACCCGAGCGTGCTGCTGCGTAAAAATTTGCACGTGCCTCTTCAAACGATATGTCGGCCTGAGGAACCTCGGGTTGCAGGTAGAGCATCGCACCATAGAAAAAAAGAATATTGGCGACAATGTCAGGAATCGATGGCCCCGCAGCCGGAACGCGGTGCTCGATGCGCAGGTGCGGGCGGCCATCTTCGCCGAATCCGATCAGAGGCCGGTTCCAGCGCCAGATGGTGCCGTTATGCAGTCGCAGATGGTGCATCATGCCGGGATCGTGGTCGAAGATGACCGGCAGCAGTACCGGAAATCCGTCAAGATTTTCAAGGAAGACCTCCCTGAGCGAGTCGCGGACATAATCGCGCCCGAAGGTGACGCGCGACACCGGCCTGCCGGAGAGATCGACGAACGACGGAGTGTGTACGGCTTGCTCGAAGAGCGGGATACGTGTCTCGTCCCACAGCTCCATGCCGAACAGGAAAGGCGAATTGGCGGCCAGAGCAGCCATCGGAGCCGAGAGCACATGCGCGACATTGTAAAAAGCGGCGGCCCGGCTGAACGGAACCTGAAAGTGAATCTGGAGCGAAGTGGTTGCCGCTTCTGCCATGACGTCGCGATGCACGACATCAAGCCGCTCTTTCGGGCCCTCGATATGAATTTTGAGCGGATGGAGCGATCTGGATTTCAGGATTTCACGATTCAGGGCGTGAAACCGCTGCATCGACGAAATGTTCCGGAGTGTGAGCATCCTGTCCTGCAAGGTTGGCAGAATACCGGTAAAAAGGGTCTGGCAACCCATCTCGCGGGCGTGGAGGGCGCAATTGTCCCATAGCGTCTGCAACTCTTCATGCAGGAATTTCGGGAGCTGGCGGTTCAGTGGATGGGGCGGGACGTTGAGTTCGAAGTTGTATTTCGACAGCTCCGCCACCACGAGAGGATTGTTGACCCGAGAAAGAAACTCCTCATTTCTTGGCGCGGGAGCGCAATCGTTGTCCACGAGCCACCCTTCGAGTTCGAAGCCGCACATTACCTCATGCTTCTCGAACGTGTCCGAAGAGAACCACTCCATCAGCATCCGCGTCTCCTTTCTCAGGTTCTGCTGAAACTGCCGGAAATCCTCCTCGCTGAACTCGGTTTTTGCTATTTCACTTCCCATCGATGACTGGTTATCCTCGGTCTGACGGTTATGAATGCTCAAACTGTAATCTGGGCAATAGCATCGTCAGATGCAAATGATTTGTGATGGCGGGCGGTGATGCGTGCCTCAGATGCATCCACTGATTCCGGAAGCATTTCCCGGTTATGCAGCGTGTCTGCCGACTCCTGCTGTGGGCAATGTCAGAGGAAAGATTCAATTTTCGAAAGTATTAATCCAGCATTCAAACAGGTGACTGTTCATCTATAAATTCAAGCCCCATTAAGTAAGCTGCATAGGCTCCGACACCTGTGCTTGCCGGATTAACTCTCTCCAAACATAGTCCCGGACTTCATCCTGGCAGTTCAGGAGGGTTTTAACCCCGACTTGTCGGGGTACTCGATTCTTTATTCCTCTTCACA
>Ga0172368_10002991_pt1 | contig 20941 bp, 15 predicted proteins | sample Lak11m_FD_114540 | JGI IMG/M metagenome (GOLD analysis project Ga0172368, IMG submission 114540) | Freshwater microbial communities from Kabuno Bay, South-Kivu, Congo - kab_022012_11m | ecosystem: Environmental > Aquatic > Freshwater > Lake | place: Democratic Republic of the Congo: South-Kivu...
ATATTCAATCGGTGTTTTCATTATTTTTTCAGGAAAAAAAATAATAAATTTAACACCGTAACTATTGAATATCATAAATTTATCAGCATTTGATTGTTAATATTATAATGCGTTTGCCCTGACGAGTTTATGTTGTGATTTGCTTTCAGATTGTATCTTTGACGTATTGATAAACAACATTATCCTACATTGCAAGCCATCAACCTTAGTTGTGATTTGCTTTCAGATTGTATCTTTGACGTATTGATAAACAACGCTTTCTGTTTTGACTATGATGCGCTTGGTGTTGTGATTTGCTTTCAGATTGTATCTTTGACGTATTGATAAACAACAAAATACAATCCATCAAATACGAAACATAGGTTGTGATTTGCTTTCAGATTGTATCTTTGACGTATTGATAAACAACTATATTTTTCACCATAAACCCATCCCATTGGTTGTGATTTGCTTTCAGATTGTATCTTTGACGTATTGATAAACAACCCGGTATCATTGACATAATATCCTATGACTGTTGTGATTTGCTTTCAGATTGTATCTTTGACGTATTGATAAACAACATCGGGACGTGCAACCATAAATTCGGGGTTGTTGTGATTTGCTTTCAGATTGTATCTTTGACGTATTGATAAACAACAAATCGGTTGGGCTGCGATGCTCCGCCTGTGTTGTGATTTGCTTTCAGATTGTATCTTTGACGTATTGATAAACAACGAGAACATTAATCACAACCATAATGATTGTGTTGTGATTTGCTTTCAGATTGTATCTTTGACGTATTGATAAACAACTGTGCATTATCATCCAAACTTTTATTTTCAGTTGTGATTTGCTTTCAGATTGTATCTTTGACGTATTGATAAACAACTGAATTCAAAGGCTATGAGCTTCAGAGCCTGTTGTGATTTGCTTTCAGATTGTATCTTTGACGTATTGATAAACAACTAACAAAGCATTCGCATTAGATATTCCTGTGTTGTGATTTGCTTTCAGATTGTATCTTTGACGTATTGATAAACAACTCTGCGGACGTCTCCCCTTTGGTGTGCTTGAGTTGTGATTTGCTTTCAGATTGTATCTTTGACGTATTGATAAACAACTTCACCACGCATAATCAGCATCATATTTATGTTGTGATTTGCTTTCAGATTGTATCTTTGACGTATTGATAAACAACATCACTAACAACACCACACACACTCTAATGTTGTGATTTGCTTTCAGATTGTATCTTTGACGTATTGATAAACAACTCAGCCAAATCATTTTCTTTTGATCCTCATGTTGTGATTTGCTTTCAGATTGTATCTTTGACGTATTGATAAACAACCTGGATGACGGCTTATAATGCGGGGTGGTTGTTGTGATTTGCTTTCAGATTGTATCTTTGACGTATTGATAAACAACGATATTATGGTAATCCGGTCAGGAGATGAAGTTGTGATTTGCTTTCAGATTGTATCTTTGACGTATTGATAAACAACCTTTGCAAAGTCAAGAATTGTGTCAAGGATGTTGTGATTTGCTTTCAGATTGTATCTTTGACGTATTGATAAACAACCGGCGATATAAATTTTGCTGAATGCAGGGAGTTGTGATTTGCTTTCAGATTGTATCTTTGACGTATTGATAAACAACTATAGCTGATCAGCTTGAGGAATATCTGTGGTTGTGATTTGCTTTCAGATTGTATCTTTGACGTATTGATAAACAACCCTCATTGAAACTGGCCTCATTGTACCCAGTTGTGATTTGCTTTCAGATTGTATCTTTGACGTATTGATAAACAACCAAATTAATACCACGATCATTAACCCAGTGTTGTGATTTGCTTTCAGATTGTATCTTTGACGTATTGATAAACAACAACAACGGGGATATGTGGACTTTGCTGAAGGTTGTGATTTGCTTTCAGATTGTATCTTTGACGTATTGATAAACAACCAGTTATGCAAAAACAAATAAGCGATTTATGTTGTGATTTGCTTTCAGATTGTATCTTTGACGTATTGATAAACAACATTACATTTACCGGAGAAAATGACTCTGCAGTTGTGATTTGCTTTCAGATTGTATCTTTGACGTATTGATAAACAACTCAACCCACGCTGGTACTGACCAACTTTCCGTTGTGATTTGCTTTCAGATTGTATCTTTGACGTATTGATAAACAACTGCTTCAGCAGGTTATCCCATCCTTTTGGCGTTGTGATTTGCTTTCAGATTGTATCTTTGACGTATTGATAAACAACGGAGCAATGAAGACGCTAACGTTGATAATAGTTGTGATTTGCTTTCAGATTGTATCTTTGACGTATTGATAAACAACTTAGCGGCGTTTTTTTAACCACAGACAAAAAGTTGTGATTTGCTTTCAGATTGTATCTTTGACGTATTGATAAACAACTCCATTCTTCACAGAATGGAATGAGATTAAGTTGTGATTTGCTTTCAGATTGTATCTTTGACGTATTGATAAACAACAGACATGTCCCGCCTCGCTCTCATATTCCAGTTGTGATTTGCTTTCAGATTGTATCTTTGACGTATTGATAAACAACAACCCCGTAGGATTCCATTTTCCGGCAGATGTTGTGATTTGCTTTCAGATTGTATCTTTGACGTATTGATAAACAACTTTCGAAAGATTTATTGGTGTTATGAGCTAGTTGTGATTTGCTTTCAGATTGTATCTTTGACGTATTGATAAACAACGGACGGGGGTTCGAATCCCTCAGCCGCTACGTTGTGATTTGCTTTCAGATTGTATCTTTGACGTATTGATAAACAACAAAGAGCTAATCAGGTTTGCACATTAATTGGTTGTGATTTGCTTTCAGATTGTATCTTTGACGTATTGATAAACAACATACCGGAGTTGAGGATGTTGATTATCAGTAGTTAAAGACTAAAAACAGGATTAAAAAAATGAGGTTGAAAAGCTTGTCTATATTTGTTAGGCAGGCTTTTTTATTTTGTGGCCCCCGGATTTAAAGCCTCTGTGGTTACTCTGTTTCCTCTGTGGTTTTTTTTTAATACCACAGAGGACGCGGAGGTTACACAGAGATCAGAACAACTCGAGTTGCTGGGGTGTGCCGGGATGGACAGTTTCCTTTTGCCCGTAAAATATTTCCATCATTCCGAATTGTTTATCGGTGATCGTGAGAATGCCTACATGCCCTTTTTCGGGCAAAATCCGTTTGACCCTTTTGATGTGTACATCGGCGTTTTCACGGCTCGGACAATGCCTCAGGTAGATCGAAAACTGGAACATCGTGAAGCCGTCGGCCATGATCTCCTTCCGGAATTTGGCTGCAATTTTCCGTTCCTTTTTTGTAACGACCGGCAAATCAAAAAATACCATTATCCACAAAATACGGTATTCGTTTAATCGTTCAGATTTAACCACAAAACAACCATTACTCTGTGGCTACTCTGTTTCCTCTGTGGTTTTTTTTATACCACAGAGAACGCGGAGGTTACACAGAGGTATTATTATCTGTATAAAATTTATTAACCACTCTTTTAATGCCATCTACATAGACAGATTCGAGCAAGCCGGGGCCAGGTTCCTTATGAACTTTGATTGCGCAGCCGATTATTTTTTCGGTAATTTCATTGTCTTTCATAGTTTGTGTTTTTAACCGCAGAAAACGAAGAGCTGGCACGGAGAAATTATGCACTCTGTGGCTACTCTGTTTCCTCTGTGGTTATTTTTTTATACCGCAGAGGACGTGGAGGTTACACAGAGGTATTATTATCTGTATAAAATTTATTAACCACTCTTTTAATGCCATCCACAACTCTTACAACATTGAAGTTGATCAATAATCCGTATTTGCAGTTTGACAATTTGAGATAGGTCAATACCTGTGCAAGGTGTATAACATTCAGCGCCTCCACTGACTTGGTTTCAACTACAATCCTTTTATTCACGAGTATATCAATTCTGTAACCGCAATCGAGTTGCACATCATGATAAATCAATGGCAATGCTTTTTCTTTTTCTGCAATTAAGCCTGATTGAAGGATTTCATAAAACAGACATTCCTTATAGGCAGATTCGAGCAAGCCGGGGCCAAGTTCCTTATGAACTTTGATTGCGCAGCCGATTATTTTTTCGGTAATTTCATTGTCATGCATATCTTAATATTTTCTCTGTGATTCCTCTGTTTCCTCTGCGGTTAATTTTTTTTAAACCACAGAGAACGCGGAGGTTACACAGAGGATTAACTTATACCAGTAAAGGATAAACAATCTTTCTTGCTTTTCCTACATAACATTGCACCAGTGAAGCTGTGGTGTGCTGCATCCCGACCATCAGAGGACTGCGTTCGCCAACAATAATAATATCTGCAGAAGCTATCCCAAGCAATATTATTTTTATTTCGGTAGTGAGTTCCTGGTAGTCTATTCCGGAAGCAACTACCTGGTAAACCAATTCATCAACAAATGGCCGGTAAGGTTCCATGATATCATCGGCGAGGCAATAGGCATTATAGCGGTTGCGGTGATGTATCCCAAGTGTGGGAAGCAACCCGGAACCAACCAGGCTTCGCGCTGTAATCGCCCTGAGAATGGCATAACCGTAATTCAGCAGGTTATTGGGCGGATCGCCATCGCGTTTGCGGCTGAAATTGAGGGATTCCGGAAAAAGATTTTCCCAGTAATAATAAGATGCACGACCTTCTACATTATCGGGGTCGCCCGATTTTACATTCCTTGCGTAATAAAGAAGCTTTTCGGCCGGTTTGCCGGCCTTTTTAAGTAATGCCGCCTGATTACCGATCTTAGCAGCAATGGTTTGCTGCCACAATTGCTTTTTTAAGGGTTCGGAAGCTTCGATCTGGGCGGTGAAACGCTCGCTCTGCAAAGTATTGCCGGACAGTGGCAGAATCAAACCATTCGGATGATGGGTTTCGTTGCAGATGATAACAGCCGTATTGTTTTCGAGCAATGCAGCCATCAAACCCTGGGTGAAAGTTACCTGTCCGTTATCGATGATCATCACGCCAATATCTTCAACAGGTATTGTGGTTGTTGCTTCCTTCCTGAATGATTCCGGTAATTCCTCGTTCTTTTCCACTTCCGGCAGCTTTATCATAAGCTGTTTGTTGCGGAGGTGTAAATAAGCGGGGTTGCCGAAATAGAGGGTGCGCTTGATCACTTAATTATTTCTTTCTATTTTACCTAATCGATCAACTTTAATTTTTATACAGAATTCTTTAATCATCTCTCCTTCAATGCTTTTTTCCATTTTATTTAATGTTGAAAATTCGGATTTATTGACAACCGAAGCTGCAACATCTTGTCTAACAAAGAAACACTGAGAGCCAGAAGAACTTACCATTTTATAAACCCTTTTCACTTGCTCACTGTTGAGATTACCAAAATCTATCATATTTATATTTTCTTTTTCTTCTCCAGTTGGAATGTAAACAAGTTCATTTGGGGTAATGTAGTAAGCCAAAGTTAATTCAAATCCATCTTTATTAAAATATTTTTCTGGGACAGAATGCAATCCTTGTTTTTGCCTCTCAATAATAACATTAAGCGGAATCGTTTCATATTGTCTTATTTTTTCTCCTTTGTTATTGATACCAACATAAATGGCAAAGAAAAGATTTGTGCCTTTTGCTGCTTCGACGTATTTTTCTTTTTTACTACCGGTTTTACCGAGATTGAATTTACTACCAAGTTCAAAAACTCTGGCTTTAAAAATAGGTTGATGGAATACCCCATCATTATATTGTGCAATGGTTTTATTCATTTCCTCTAATCCTTCAGGAGAAAATGCTATTTCCGGGTTATTTCCTTTACTTGCAAGATAATTTTTAAGAATTTTCTGAATTCCAGTATCTGTAATTGATTCAATTGTCTTTAAATCAAATGATGAATCAATGTTTTTCCTTGTAGCAGTTAGTATTTTCCCTTTGGAAACTTTAATTCTGTCTAATTTAATCTCGCCAGAAACAGTATCTTTATGCAATGGTTTACGAATTGACCAGTTATCACCTTTAGTCTGGTCAAACAATTCTTTAACCTTTCTACCATTCTTTTCAACGAATTTTTCATATTTGTTATTCGTTTTGTTGATGACGCGGATGTTCTGTTTGAAACTGACAATAATTTTTTCCAGTTCATTTTTAACATCGGTTTTAATTGTCATCCAGGGTTTTAAGAAATCCTTTGGTATTTCTCTTTCTACTACCTCTTTGGTTTTCCTATCAAGATATTGGATCTTTTCAAACTTTCTTAACTTTCGGTTCAGATCAAATCGTTCCTTTGATTTAGCATGTTTATTATTTAATAAATTTACATGATCTCTTGTAGCGCTGGCAATTATCAATGCATCTAAAGCGTGGTGGCGGTGGTCGATCCGCTTTTTCTGAAATCCTTTTGAAAGATTCATCGGTACTGAAGGCAAGTATTTATGATGATTTTCATTCCAGACTGTAAAATCTTTGCTATTGGTCAACTGGTTCATTCTTTCAAAACGAGGTAAAATCATGTCATTCCAAACATCATTTAAACCCCAATCTTGTTTAAGAGTCGAAGTAATTTTACCATTTCCAGGAATAATGTTCTTTGAGTTTACACCACCATCTTCATTTTCGGCACGTACAATATTAGATAAGAGATTTGAAACAAATTTGCTTATATACCTGGTGTCATTCAACTGCCGTTCAATCATTTTGTCTGGAATTTCTTCCAGCAACAATTTGAATTTTTTCGATCGGTTTTTATTATAGTGTTCATTGACGAATTGCTTGTAATTTTCCTCTGTAAATATCTCAACAGTTTTTCCAAATACTGTTTCAACCTTCTCCCCATGATGATTTTTGATAAACTCAAGTCCAAGCTGATTATCTTTTAGCTGATTTACTGCCGCTTCACAAATGACTTTGTTGCTCAGACTATCATCAAAGTATCGACTTTGGGGTATTATATGTTCAATTTGATAAGCTTCATTAAACAACTTTCCTAAAGGGATAATTTCGCCGGTATATGGGGAGCGGTATTTTTGTTCCAACCATAGTTTGTAACGTATTAATTCGGCTTTTGAAGGCTGGGCTGTTTTACTGATTTTGATAATATCCTCAGGAATGTCAACGCTGGAACTCAATACACCTTCTTCGAAAATTTTTAATGCTTCCTGTTGTATGGGAGAATAGGGCCGAACATCATCCACATTTAGCTTTCCATCCGAATTTTCTTTAAGTTCTGCAATTAAAACTTTTATACGAAGATTTGTGTTTTCATTATCCGTAACTTGACTGGTTATTCGCTTTCGGTCGTCTGCCGGATTTTTCATTTCACGACCTAATTCGATATGAATTTCATCAAAAAAGTTTTCAGCACCTTTTCCATAATTAAGCCAAATATCTTTTACCACACGCAATGTTTCTGTGACTACTTGTTCAACTATTGGATTACGCAATGAATGTTGCTTGAATTCTTTAAGATAATTTTCCAAATCGGCAACAGTTCTCCATTTACCAGCTATGGCAGCCTCAGAATGTCGGTCATATACTATATATTGTGCCAACCAAAGTGGCAATCCCTGGAACTCTGCATTTTGAGTTAAATGAATTGCTTTTTCACGTATTTTGTCTTTTATCTTATCATCATATTCACCAGTGATAATTTTTTCTATTCTTTTTTTAGTCTTAATGTCAATCTTGTCACTGTTCCAATACTTCCCTAATCGCATTAAAGGCAAAAGCTTTTTTATAGCTTTCTCAGAAAAAGCGCCATATTCACTTTTATAAGGAGGCAATTTCTTAAAACTTTCAACAAAAGAATCTACATACAATTCATGTTTGTGCGCAAATGAAGTTAATGCTTTTTCAAATTCATTTTTATCTGTAACTGAATATATTATATGCCATAGATGTTCTTCTATTCCACTCGTTAAAAACTTGTCAGGTAAATTAGTGACTTTTTCCAATCGCCTTCGGATTTCATAACCGGTTTCATTACATGGATATTTTTTAGACTTTTCTTCCTCTTTTTCTTTTGAGTCATCAAATACATAATTCCAGCGATATTTTAATATTTCCTTTTTAAATTCGCTGGGTTTTAAGTTGTTTGGTTCTAAAAGGTAATTCAGAATATCTATATGATTGACCTCTTTTTTTTCCATTAAAAAAGAAAATAACTTTTCCTGGTCTTCGATGTTCTTAATAAATTCCGAAGTTAAATCATTGTCATCATCTCGCTTTAATATTCTAAGATTATTAAGCCATTGCCATACTCTGAATTCTTGATAAAGAGGATGCGATTTTGGTATTGCTTTCAGGTATTCAACTTTTTCTATTTCCTTGCCATCCTTGTCCTTTGTTTTGTATTTTCTAAATTCTAACGTACAATTTCCAATAGAAGATTTTTTGCTTTTTAGTGGTCGTTGATAGAAAATAATATCGTCTACAAACAAATGAACAAAATTCCTCTTGCTTAAAATGAGTTGATGAACCTCATTGTTTCGGTACAATTCTCTAATGCATTCATTATACAAATCATCTGTAAATAAGTTAGGCTGCAATTCAATTTGCCTTTGAAGTATTGCCTTCAATTCTTCTTTGTAGAATTTGCGTTCAATAGTTCTGACTAATTTGCCCCTTATTTTTTGATCAGGCCTCTGTAATAATGCATCGTAAATATAAGTACCGACAGTTTTTGCTGAGTTGTCAATTTCCTGCTCTGTTTTCTTTTTTAATAAAGTCCAGTCATTTTCATTTGGCGATCTAAAACTTCTTTTTGGATATCCGTCTTTATCTGTTTTCAATGAACCAACATCATTTAAGTCAGTAGTCACAATAAAATCACGAACTTTATCTTTCCAGTCGAACAAAGGTATTTTACTTGATCTGCGATAAATCCAACCATTTTCCAAATTCAAAGAATACCAAGTTTCTCCTTTCTTATTTTTTTCTTCATCTGCTATAACATCGGTAATTCTCAATGAATAGAAATCTACCAATTTATTTGGAGATTCCTCTTCTTCTTCTCCTCGCAGTTGATAATACCCACGTTTTTGATTGAAATTTAAAAGGATCCAGGCAAGTTCTTCTTTTTCTATTTTCTGGGTAAGTGCCTTTTTACGCAAGTAATATATTGCCCAATCATAAGGTATTTTAGCATCTTCACCATTCTTGTTTTTCCTGTTCAGTAATTCCGGTTGACTTTTTTTAAAATCTTCCAACATTTCCTCAAAGGATTTTTTAAAGATAAAATCAATATTGTTGTATGCTAATTTTGGTTCTGTTTCTTCTTTAAATTGTCCCAGGTGTTTTACAAAGTCAATTTGACTTGCAAAATGTTCAGGTAAAAATCCGAGAATATTTAAAACTCTATGCAAACGTTCTCTTCGTAATAAATAACGTTCACGCAAACGTCTAATACCTCTGAAACCTGTCCTTTCTGCAGTTTGGGATATTGAGTTTCCCTTTTCAAAATCCCCAAGGATATCCATTGCCATTGGAATTATCCTACTACCCATTCCCAGTATTTTACCTTCTTTTTTTTCAAAATCTTGTTCGATCAAAGCCCACCCAATACTATTGGTTCCCAAATCCAGTCCTAAAATTTTTTTCATAAATTATCTTGATTTAATTTTTTCATTTACATTTGCATCGCAATCTAAGAGCAAATCACAATAAGGATTATTCCGTTGTGAAAACATTTAAAGCGGTTCCGAAAGGGATCGCTTTTTCTTTGGTTATGTTTCATGTTTAGATGGCTTTAAGGCTACGAATTTATAAAAAATAAATATTGCATTTATTTTTTTGTAGCAAAAAAAAAGTTATTGGATTAAAGAAAAGCGGAAAGAAGCTAAAGATTATACCAAAGTGAAATTCTGTAAAGTCCGGATGGACGTAACGGAATTTCTAACTTTGGTAAATGCCGTGTTGATTTGTGTTCTGGTCCATCAGGGCAGTTTAATTAAAGGAATGGGCTGTTACATAAATCACTACGGTATTTTTTGTTGTTAAAACGACCACTTCAGCCGTATATGGTATAATTGTCCGTAGCCTCCGAATTCGGCGCCGCTATCGCCGATAAAAACCTGTGCCATGATGAGGACGCTGATGTTATCGGTGAGGGAGAAATCAGCATTGGGCCCGATAAATACAGATTTATCGAAAGGATTTAATATTGCTGCTATATCTGCATGGATAATTGGTGACAGGGGACAGGATACCTGTGCAAACAATGATGTTTTGGCAGTGGTAAGGGTTTTCGGCGACAGTTCACCCAGATTCAGGATGGATGTATTGCGGCCTGCTTTGCCTGTGGTGCCCCGGTCATTGAAGAGCACGGAGCCATGAATGAACAGGCTGTTGCGGAAGGTATAATTGATTCCTGCTGATGCAATCAGGTAGCCTGCAGAATCCGAAAAGTTGTTTTTGTTTCTGAAATATGAAACCTCTCCGGTAAATCCTGCATTTTTAATGTTACCTGACCAGCCAGCGCCGGCGACGATATCCTGCTTCATCAGCCCGCCCATGATCTGAAAATCATAGCCTTTTTGGTTGAACCTGTACATGAAGGCGGCGGTTACTTCGCGGTTTGCATCGAGTTTAGCCGCAGCCTGTACTGAAGAGGAAACTCCGGTATAGTACTGAAAATTTATCGCATCGCAACCCGGACGTTCGGTATAATCGAAATCGTAAAAAGAAAAAGTATTGAATATATCGTTTGGATTCCAGACCATATTAATGCCCCAGTTGATCCGCTGACGGCCAATCGCTGCTTCAAATTTACCTTTTGAAAATTTCAGGTTGAGTCTGTCAGCGTTTGAATAGATAATGTAGGAGGAATCGCGTACAATGGCTGTAGTAAGATCGAAAAATCCCTCGTCATTGACGAGCAGGTCGGGATAATCAGGATAATTAAGATACACGAGCTGGCCGTAGTTAAATACATTCCGGGCTCCGGCTGACATTGTCCAGTGTTTACCGGCATACCACTTCAGGTTTAACCGGTTGTAAATCGAGGAATTGGAATACCATTGCGACCCGAAATCCTGAATGAAAACCGTATTGAGGTTTTGAAGATGGCCGCTGAAATCAAGCTTTTTTTGTCCTGTGACAAGTACCGGTTGGAGTAAAAATGAAATCAGAACCGGAAATAATGTCCTTTTCATCATTTACTTAGTTTGGTCGCTCACTATAAGGCCATCATCTACTGTAATCACTCGCCTGGCTTTTTTCATTACACGGGCGTCATGGGTAGAAAATATAAATGTGATTTCCTCTTCGCGGTTGAGCTTTTCCATCATGTCGAGAAGATTTTCGGTTGATTTGGAATCGAGGTTAGCGGTAGGTTCGTCAGCCAGGACAAATTTGGGTTTGGAGGCAATAGCTCTGGCAACAGCCACACGTTGCTGCTGGCCCCCCGAAAGTTTTCCGGGCCGGGAATGAAGCCTGTCGCCAAGCCCTACGGCTTCGAGCAATTCAATAGTTCTTTTTTCCCGGATTGCCTTATGATGACCCTGCAGGTTCATAATAAATTCGACATTTTCCTCAGCGGTTAGCACAGGGATCAGGTTATAAGCCTGGAAAACGAAGCCGATATTCCTGAGCCTGAAATCGGTGAGTTTATGAGGAGAAAGCTCGTGGATTTTAACACCTTCAATGATGATTTCGCCTTCAGTAGGTTTATCCAGGCCGCCGATCATATTGAGCAAAGTGGTTTTACCGGAGCCCGAAGGCCCGACAATAGCTGTAAATTCTCCTTTTTGTATCGCCAGGTTGATCCCGTTAATGGCATGGACGGGAACCGTTTTTTCGTCGTAAATTTTGTGCAGGTTCTTTGTTTCCAGTATATTCATAATTTTTCAGTATGTCGTTTGTTCAATTATTCAGTTCTGATAGCATCCACCGGGTTGAGCCTTATGGCTTTGATGGCGGGATAAATTGCTGAAACAACGCCGAGTACAACAACAAGCCCGGCAATATTAAAAGCCATTGACAAAGGAAGGCTGGTATATACTTCGGCAGAGTAACCGTATTGCTCAAAGCCTCTCATCATGTCGAGAACAATAGGCCTCTTTTCAAAAATTTTGATAACACCATAACCTGCTGCTATTCCAAACAGTCCTCCGGTAAGAGAAAGAAATACAGATTCAAGGATGATCATCAGAAAAACCCTCGCTTTGTGCATTCCGACAGCCATTAACATTCCGAGTTCTTTTGTGCGCTCCAGTACAACCATAAGCATGGTGTTGATGATGCCGAAGCAGAGAGCGAGTAAAATTATCCAGACAAAAATAAGCATGTACTGATCCATTGATTCGGTGAGATAAGCCAGATCTTTGTTGATCTCCCGCCAGGATTTTACTTCAAGGCTCGTAAATACACCGGCAAGCTTTCGCCTCACATTTTCCATATCGGTATCGGGTTTCAGGTAAATGGCAATCTCATGGGCAACGTCTTCCGGCAAATCAAGCTGGCGTCGTAACTCTTCGTATTTTACGAAGGCCGTCATTTCGTCGTAGCCGGTGTTATTGGTGGAATAGAATCCGCCAATTTTATAGAGCCGCGACGAAAAGTTTCCATTGATGTCAACAATATCAACAGGTACTTTGGAATTTAACTTTAGTTTGAGTTTTTCTCTGAGTTTATCACCAACAAGAATACGCGGAATACGGTTGTCATCCTCCAGGTAGTTGCCTTCTCTGACGCGTTCGAAAATGTCGGTCACTTTGCTTTCCCTGTCCGGTTCTATTCCTATGATCCTGATTCCACGGGTTCCGTGAGCGGTTTTAAAGAAACATTCTGCGAGGATTCTCCTGCTTGCGCCTTCGGCTTCTTGTAAACTGTTTATTTTATCCACGATTGAACCGGTATTTTCCATATACCGGCTTGTCTCACTGTTGACTGTATAGCCCGGAAGATGAATCTGGATGTGGGAAACCTCAGTTTTAATACCCGTTTTGAGGCGGGTATCGGCCATACCTTTGTAGAATCCGGTAGAAAATACACCGGCAAATAAACCGATGGCTATTGCCGAAAGCATAATCAAGCTTCTGAGTTTATTACGCCAGATGTTTCTCCATGCTATTGACCAGATCATATTTTATAGCTTATTTTATTATCTGTTACTAACTTCTCAGGGCTTTGATGATTTTCAACCGGGTAACGCTGATCATCATGATGAGTGCAATACCTGCACTAATTCCGAAGATGGTGGCTGCCTGTATTATGAAAATCACCGGCCGGATAGAAAAAAACATATAGGGTTCCATTCCGTATTGTGCCATTGCTTCGGCAACGTCGCCGGTAAGTGGAATGGGATGATGATAAAAGTACCAGATTGCGGGTGTTGTAAGAATAAGGCCACCGAAAGCGCCCAGCAATGCAAGTAAAATAATTTCGAAGAATAGCATCATGTTGATACTCACTTTTTGCATTCCTATGGCGTTGATCACTCCGAATTCCCGGCGCCGTTCATTCACCATCATCAGCACTGTCCCAAAAATTCCAAAACCAATTACACCATAAAGTACCCAAAGCATGATGAATCCACCGGCCCTGTCCCCCTCAACCATGCTCATCAGTTCGGGGTGCATTTCGATCCATGTCATCACCGTTTTGTTTGGAGGAAGCAGACCGGCTATTGCCTTTTTTGCAGGCTTTACATCGAAATGATCTTCAACCATGATCACTTCCGAAGTATATTGCCCGGGGGCGGAATAGAAATTTTGTGCCGCGGAGAGGCTCAGAAAAACCATATTGTTGTTGAAATCCGGAGCGGGATGTTTGAAAACAGCCCTGACAGCAAACTTTCCTGCCGAACTCACACCGTGAAAGCCCTGTGATATCATTACCAGAGTATCACCCGTGTCAATTTTAAGAAAGCGGGCGAGCCCTTGGGCAACAAGCACACCGTCATCCTCTGCTGATATGAAATTACCTTTAACGATCTTTTGGGAAAGTTTTATGATCCGGTCTTCTTTTTCCGGTTCGATACCAATGACAAAAACGGGTTTACTGTTTTCTTTGTAAGCAGAGAGGGCGAAAGACTCCAGGCGCGGTGTGATCAGTTGAACGTCTTCAATCCCGGCTATTCGGGCGATCAATGTGCTGTCGTATTCCAGGGAATTTTCAAGAGTTTTTTCTTCCCAGTAAGCCGTATCCTGAACCTGCAGGTAGCCTGAGTAAAACTTAACGAGGTTTCCGATCATAGAGTCGTACGAGCCTTCCTGCATCGAACGCATGATACATGCAAAAAACACACTGAAAACGATGGAACTGGTTGTGATGATCGTTCGGCGTTTATTGCGCCAGAGATTACGCCAGGCCAGTTTTATATTTGTGTTCATTTCACCATTTTCATATTTTGCTGCGAAAAAAAATCATCGTCAACCGGTGTGTTAAATTTCATTTCTTTGATAAGAATGACGGTTTTATTACCCGGCTTGTCAACCGGAAAAACTTCCATCCTGGAGGGTAAAACCCGGTCGCCGAAATCTTTCAGGTCGAATGCATTCTCTTCGTTTACCAGTTCGAGGTCCTCGTCATAATATTCCGTTTTCCAAATAATGAAATCATCCTTTGTAACCCAACTGACTATCCTTCCCCAAACAACCGGAGCATCCGGCAGGGGATCAAGCTGAATTTTGTAGCATAGTTTATCTCTAACGGTTTCTTTACCCACAAGAGTTTGAATATAATCCTTAACAATGGATGATTGCTTCACGAGATCATCGTTAGTGAAATCGCTGCCCATCCAGGATTGCATCATCATCGAAGGCGGCAGCTTTACCATCCGCTCAATTGAAGGCACCCAATTCCACATTTCCTTTTGCCTTTTCAGGAAAACCTGGCCTTTTTCTTTTGCCGGTGCTGTGATATATATCAGGAAATAGTCGTCCCCTTTCGACCAGCTTTTCATTTCAACAGAGCGTTCCCAACCCGGCCGCACAATTTTCATTACCATAGTACCAACACTGGTTTCTCCCCGGTTCTTATTATCGGCTTTGGCGATTATTTCTCTGGCAGTGAGTTCCTGCCCGTCAAGAGGTGTAATATTTATCATTAAGAAAATGAGACAGGCCAGGGCTATTTTATTTTTTATCATATCGTATTATATTCAATGGTGATCAAACAGGATGAATAAATGAACCGACTTCCAAAAATACTGTTTTGAAACATTCTTTTCAACTTTTTCGACAAAAGGACTTTCCGGATTAGGATCATGTAAAAGAACCATGAGATTAGCTTAATGGAACGGCCGCTTGTTAAAAATAAAATAACCGATGTTGATATTGAAAGAAAAAGGTACGTCGGCCTGGTCATAATAATTGAGGCACATGCTTATAGGGCCAATTGGTGCATGAAACACAAGGCTGCCTGAGGCAATATAATACCGGTTTGAAAAGGGTTCACCTGACTGTGCTTTATTGTCTTCGGTTTCAAGAATTCCTTCATAGGGCTGGAAAATATAACCTTCAGCGCGGATATCGAGATTTCGCAGGATGTTGTATATTATTTTGCCACCGGCAGCAGCAAAATTGTTGGCTCTGAACTGCGGTAGAAAAATGGTCTGGCTTTCCGGTATAGGTTCGAAGGCAGAGGCAGACAGTGCTGTAGATGTGTAATTATTGAAAAAAGGTTTGTTGCTCAGGGAGGCAGATAAATATATTCCCGGTTTCAGTCTATGTGAAACTCCGAAATACTGGTCATACATAAATCTGATCTGAAACCAGTTGTGGTAATTGGATATTACCGTTGTATCAATTGAAGTGGAACCCGGCACATTGGTTTCCAGGCCACTGATAAAACGGCCACAAAGCCTTAGAAAAGTTCCTTCACTTGCAAATTGCTTCCGGTTCAGTGAACTATATTCAAAAATTAGACCGGGGCTGTAAAAGCTGAAGGTGGTTTTGTCGGTTGTGTCCAGCCTGCTGAACTGATTGGTTTGATAGTAATTATCTGTTTTTGTACCAGTTGAAAACTCAGCTATTATTCTGGCAAAATTTGTGAAAGGGGTAGAAGCATTGAATTTCCAGTAGCTATCCTGCTGTAAAAGATAGTTGGGCTTTTCATCTTCAAAGAAGTATGTACTTGTTTTAAAATAATTCCAGCCATTTAAAGTATACGATAGTTCGAAGGCCAGAGGAAGAGTCCCTGGTACATCCATTCTTAAGATTGCCTGGCCTGAATTATGGAACCTGCCGAGATAGGCATTTCCTGTCATACTGAACAAGTAACTGCTCCATCTGCTGTACTGTACTTTTAAGAATATCTCATTGGTTGTTTTTGAGGTCACCAGGCCGCCGACTTCGCCTTCAAGCCTGTTGTTCCTGTCAATATTGAATGTGAGATCATAATCTTCTGTCAGAGGATCATAGATAAGTTCAGGATTTACAGAGCTAATCTGTGTTTCAGCTAAGATCCGGTAATATTCTGATTTTATCTTTTCGAGCTTATCCTTGTCCGACAGAGAAGTATCCTGAAGCGATATAATCAGTTTTTGCCTGCCGATCAACCCGTCGAGATAAGCCTCTTGTTTTTTGTTCACTCCTTGAAATCCTATGTTTCCAATCTTTAGTGGAGGTTTTTTGGAATTGAATTTATTGATTTTTGAATCCAGTTGATAGTTTATTTGCCAATCATTGAGCAGACTTTTAATTTGAGGAATTTTTTTTATAGCTGCCGCATAACCGCTGTCAATAAATTCGCGGGTATCCGAAAAATCGGTAATGCTGACGGGATTTAACTCCGGTTCGATCATGACCCCTTTTTTTTCATCAACTTTATATTGTGTATTGGCCATCAGCATTGACTGAACCTGGGAAATAACATCATCGTCCCTGGGCGGGCCATAGTTTGAAGCGGCCTTACAGCCAATGATAATATCGGGTTGAAATTCCCTGATCATCACGTCAACAGGGAAATTGTTATACATTCCACCGTCGAACATAAGCTTCCCGTTGATTTTTATGGGTTTAAAGTAGAAAGGAATAGTCATAGAAGCTCTGATGGCTTTATCAAGCTGGCCATCGCGAAGTATGATATATTTACTTTCGGAAATGTCGGAAGCGATGCATCTGAAAGGGAAAACAAGACTGTCGAAATTATAATTGCAGGCTGCTCCCGCAACAGCGAACCATTCAAGAAACCTGAAATCCATTTCGTAAGGGGAAATCATATTTGCAGGCAACTTTACTCTCAGAATGGAATCTATTGCGATTTTAACTATTTGCCAGGATGCATTCGGGTCGGTGGCTTTAAAATAGTGATTATATTTTGGATCCTTAATCCCATTGATCCAAAACTGTAATTCGCCGGAAGTAAAAATCCGTTCGATTTCAGCAGGTGAATAACCGCTTGCATAAAAACCGCCAATGATTGCTCCCATGGATGTACCCGCAATATAATCAACGGGGATGTTGTTTTCTTCAAGCGCTTTTAAGATGCCGATATGGGTGACTCCCCGGGCTCCTCCTCCGCTGAGTACAAGACCGACTTTTTGAGCGGACAAAGTGATTGTAAGAAAAAAAAGTAAAAGTGCGAAAGCGCCATATTTGAGTATCAGCCTCACCTCAGTTTTGTTGATAAAATTTATAACATTTGGCTCGTTGGTTTTCAATCAAAATCAATCAACCGGATTTAACAAGCAACGGATGCAAATTTAATGAAACTCAAGTAATTTTTGGAACTATAAACGCGCTTTAATCACATTTATTTTTATTCGACTTTAGCCATTGCCTGTCCGAGGTCTTCAATAATATCAGATGCTTCTTCTATTCCTACCGAAAGTCTGACCAGGCCATCGGTGATTCCTGCCTTTAATTTGGCTTCGACGGTAAGCTTTGAATGTGTCATGGATGCCGGGTGCTGGATTAAGGTTTCAATTCCACCGAGTGAAACTGCGAGCAAGGCAAGCTTCACATTATTCATCATGGTTTTGCCCGCTTTGAATCCGCCCTTTAGCCCAAAGCTGATCATTGCTCCGGGCCCTTTCATTTGGCGGAGGCCAAGTTCGTACTGCGGATGCGATTTCAATCCGGGATACATTACCCACTCGACCTTTGGATGCTTTTCAAGATATTCTGCTATAACAATTGAATTCTGTTGTGCCCTGTCAATCCTCAATGCAAGGGTTTTCAAACCTCTGCGGGTCAGAAATGCCTGGTGAGGATCCATATTGCAACCCATATTCATCATCACGCTTCGCAGCATCTTATAATGTTCCTGCGTTTTTGTGACGATCATCCCGGCAACAACATCAGCATGGCCGTTAATGAATTTTGTCATCGAATGAAGCACGATATCGGCCCCCAGTTCCAGTGGCTGTTGCAGATACGGGCTGCAGAAAGTATTGTCAACGCACACCAAGATTCCTTTTTTATGTGCGATCTCACACACTGCCGGAATATCGGTAATTCCCATGGTCGGGTTTGCAGGGCTTTCAAGGAAAATCAGCTTCGTATTCGGCCTGATCGCATCAGTCACCTGTTTCAGGTCAGTGGCGTCCACAAAGGTTGATTCAACATTGAATTTGGGATACAGCGTTTCCATTATAGCCCGTGAAGGGCCATAGATTGCATTGTGCCCGATTACATGAGCGCCGCTGCTTAAAATACCAAGATAAACCGTATTCACGGCCCCCATACCGGATGAAGTGGCAATTCCTCCGTAACCGTTTTCAAGGGCCGCAACGGTTTTCTCAAGATCAATTATCGTCGGATTTCCAAGACGGGTATAAATGAATCCGTCGCTCTCACCCGAAAAACACTGTGCGCCGTGATCGGCATTCTGAAACGAAAAAGTTGACGTCTGATAGATCGGTGTTACGGCGCTGCCAAGATGATCGTGAAATCCCCCGCCATGAACAAGCTTTGAGTTGAATCCTTTGTCTTTAATATCCATACAAATCTGAATTAATTTTTAAACTCAACAAATGTATAGAGATATTTCTAATATAAAGTAATAGCGGCTCTGAATTGAAGAATATTTGTAATACGATTGCGATAAGTCTGCTTGCAAATGGGATTTATTGAGATAACCATAAATTAAAAAAGTAAATCATACTTTTATTGTACTATTATTTTACCTCCTGAAATATATTCATTTCCTGCCATCAGCCTAAGCATATACATCCCCTTTTTCCATCCTGAAACTTCAATGTCAATTTCCTTTTGCCCTTTCTGAACAGGAATTGACTTTATCTGCCTTCCAAACAAATCAATTACCTCAAGCATAGTTTCTATTTGTGACAGGTAGCGTATTTTAGTAGAAGTTATTCCATTTATATTTGATTCGGTTGTAAAATATTCAGGTAATTTTATATTCACCTCCGTGCTTGCCGGATTTGGTTTGATAACAAGTGCCGGAGCAGGTTTTCTTAATTGTTCTTCTACATCCACTATAATGCTGCAGTCCAAATCTATCGTATCCGAAACAATGGGGTGAGGGCATTGGTAATCATAAGTAAATGGTTGGTTGTAAATGCTATCGTATTCCAGATCGGAGTTGAGTTTATACATTACAATGTCAAAATCGTTTGCTGAAGTATAAGGCGTAGTGACAACAAACACGATTTTATCATCAAAGGTGACAGCAGCATCTTTTGGAGGTCCAACATTAATAAGCAGGCTATCTTTTTCATCTAACTTATTGCCCTCCCGGTCAACTTTCCAAATCATGGTTGTGCCCAAACCATTCGCATGTCCGTGATAACCGCCCAATACTAAACTCGAATCCGAAAGAAAATCAATAGTACTCGTTATACCATAATAAACAGTATCCAACAATATTACATGACCTATTGGTTCGCCTGTACCACTCATCTTTATCATTACCGGATCGTCGTAATTTCCTCTATAACCAGCGCTATAAATTTTTCCGTCATTATCGCATGTAATTGCCATTGACTCCCCTTGTCCAAATCCATTTTCCGGCCAGTAACTCTCTTCCCATATCTCATCACCGTCTTTATTAACCTTTATGAAAAATGGATGTTGGTAATAATAGCCTGGTAATGTGTCTATTTCATAATGATTTTCCCCTGAAATAATGTATCCCGAATCGGGTGCAATTATCAAATTAAATCCATATTCATTTATATAGCTGGTATCGGTGGCGTAAAGGTTCTTCCATATCGTATTACCCTCTTCATCGAGCCTGAATAACCAAATTCGTTTATCTGCTGCATTATAACCCCAATTAAAAAAATTCATAATATAGCCGCTTTCAGGAAGCTCATGAATTTTTAATCCATAATCAAACCAATTATCTGTTCTATATATGATACACCATTCTTTTTCTCCACATGCACTTAATTTCAAAACAAAACCATCGCTGTAGCCGAACATGTACGTTCCACCACTAATTATCATGCCACTATCTGATGTCTGTTCCATTCCATAAATACCCGTAGCATAGGATCCGTTCAAATTACCAATTTTAACATCCCAGAGTAATTCTCCATTAATGTCGGTCTTTATTAACCATCCGTAATACCATGTATAATTAACCGAATTCATAGCTCCACCAATAGTATAACCTTTATCATAATTTTCGATTACCTTCCATACTCTTCCATCTTGTGGGATACCAAATACCTTTATCCATTCTTGACACACAAGGTTTATTCCTAATGAATAAATAATGGTAAATACTAATATGATCTTTTTCATTGCATACAATTTAAAAAGAGTTTCAAGGATATTATTATCCCTGAAACTCATATGATTTAAATATTATCTAATAACTCAAGTTTCGCACTTAATTTATTTTTCTCATTATCAAGTTGATTTCTTCTGAGGCTTGTTTTAAGCGTTTCATTAACATGGTGTTAGATTTTCCATTTTCAGTTTATGCCGCATTTTCCATTTCTGATTTGCATTGAAACAACCGACTGATCATTTGATATGACTCTTCATCCGCGATTACCTTTTCCAGGATTGCCATTTCATCTACTC
>Ga0172368_10002993_pt1 | contig 20934 bp, 20 predicted proteins | sample Lak11m_FD_114540 | JGI IMG/M metagenome (GOLD analysis project Ga0172368, IMG submission 114540) | Freshwater microbial communities from Kabuno Bay, South-Kivu, Congo - kab_022012_11m | ecosystem: Environmental > Aquatic > Freshwater > Lake | place: Democratic Republic of the Congo: South-Kivu...
CACCTTGGCTAACTTCGCCGGTTTGTTTACACCGTCGATCATATCCTCATATTCCGTTACGATCCGCATCAGCCTGGTTACAGCGATTGGCGGTGGTATACTCGGTTTTTTTATGATCTATGCGGTGACTTTGGGGGGGCTGCCGCGCTGGATGCGTTCGACGATCACCACGTTTTCGGGGGTGGCATCCAATTTTGCCGGCGTTCCCCTGGCATTTGCTTTTATTGCCACCCTCGGACGCACTGGTATGGTCACAGTTATATTGAAATTATTTTTCGGCCTAAATTTATACGATCAAGGCTTCAGCCTTTATAGCTTCTGGGGCTTGACCCTGACCTACATGTACTTCCAGTTCCCATTGATGGCATTGGTGATCACCCCAGCGCTGGATGGGTTGAAAAGCGAATGGCGTGAAGCGGCCGAAAATATGGGCGCAACACCATTCCAATACTGGACTAGGGTCGCCCTGCCGATATTAACGCCTTCCATCCTGGGAACAATGATCCTTCTCTTCGGTAATGCATTTGGCGCATATGCAACAGCCCTATCGCTTACCGGCGGCTTTATTAACCTTGTCACGATTGTTATCGGGTCACAGATCAAAGGTGATGTCTTGCATAACCCCGGTCTCGGTTATGCACTTGCGATGGGTATGGTCTTTGTTATGACCGTGTCCATGTCCATTTATTACCTCTTGCGTCGCCGGAGTGAAAAGTGGCTGCGCAAATGAAACGCAACACATTCTGGTCCTGGTTGTGGGTGGCGATCGGCGTTGCGTATTTTTTTGTGCCGTTAATTGCAACTTTTGATTTCTCCTTGCGCGCAAAAAAAGGGGTGTTAAGTTTTCTTGCTTATGAACGCGTATTCAATGATCCAGCTTTTTGGAAAACCTTCATTTTCTCCCTGGAAATGGGTGTGGTGACCATTCTTTTCAGTATCTTGTTGGTAGTCCCAACAGCTTATTGGATTCGCTTGCGTTTGCCTCAATTGCGCGTTATGGTTGAATTTATTACAATGCTGCCCTTCGTTATACCGGCGATTGTGCTGGTTTTCGGCCTGATCCGTGTTTTCAGTGGTGGACCGTTCTACCTGACAAATACTGCCATGGGAACAAATACATTGCTCGTTGCTGCCTATACGGTATTGACTTTGCCTTATATGTTTCGTTCTGTGGACACCGGTTTGGCGGCAATCGATGTCCGCTCCTTAACTGAAGCAGCGCAGAGTCTTGGAGCGGGATGGGGCACCATTCTGTTCAAGATTATTTTCCCAAATTTGCGCGTAGCTATCCTGAGTGGCGCGTTTCTGACCTTGGCCACGGTAATCGGTGAATTTACTATTGCCAGTTTCTTGGTGGGTATCAACGCCTTTGGTCCGTATATGTCGTTGATTGGACAGAATAAAACCTATGAGTCATCTTCGCTAGCGATTATCAGCTTTTTGATGACATGGGCCTTCTTGGGCATAATGCAGCTTCTTAATCGGGGCAAATCGGCAGATGGTTTGGCCGGCGCTCGCTAATTTCTTAGGATATGTGTAATCATGGCCTTTCTAACATTGACGAATGTTTCCAAGATGTTTGGTTCAGCTTCAGCGGTCGAGGATTTCAATCTTGATGTCGAAAAAGGGGAATTCGTCTCATTTTTAGGCCCCTCAGGTTGCGGGAAAACCACCACCTTGCGTATGATCGCCGGGTTTGAGCTGCCCACCTCCGGGGCGGTTTCACTCGGTGGAGAGGATATCACTTATAAGTCTCCCAACCAGCGTAACGTGGGTATGGTGTTCCAGTCGTATGCGCTTTTTCCCAATATGACTATTGGGCAAAATATTGGGTTTGGGCTGCAAGTGCGCAAAACATCCAAGGATGAGATAAAAAAACGTGTTGGCGATATGTTGTCGCTCGTACATCTCGAACAGCATATCGACAAGTATCCTTACCAGCTTTCAGGAGGTCAGCAGCAGCGCATTGCCCTGGCACGAGCCTTGGCTTTCAGCCCGCAGGTACTGTTGCTCGATGAGCCTCTTTCAGCGCTGGATGCCAAGATCAGGGTTGAATTGCGCCTTGAGATCCGTCGCATCCAACAGGCTATGGGTATAACAACTGTGTATGTCACGCATGACCAGGAAGAAGCCCTCTCACTTTCAGACCGGGTGGTGGTAATGAGCCAGGGTCGCATGGAACAGGTGGGTACACCGGCACAAATATATAATTACCCATCCACCGAATTTGTAGCCCAGTTTGTCGGTCAATTAAACTTATTACCGGTATCCGATGTTGATGTTGCGCAGGCATCCTGCCTGGTTGGTGGTCAAACCGTCCATTTTGATCATTCATCCGTGAAAATGTTGTCCGAAAAACCCAGGCTGGCCATTCGCCCCGAGGAACTTCAGATTGGGGAAGGGGATGGCCGAAATATGCTTAAAGGCCGTGTAGATTCGGTCATGTTCCTGGGAGCAGTCGTGCGCTTGCGAGTTGAGGTTGGCGGCGCAAAGTTTTCGGCGGATTTATTCAATGAGCGAAGTATGACCCTCCCCCGCGCAGGGGACGAAGTGCTGATCAGCTTTCCAGTTCATGCTTGCTGGTTGATGTGATAATTCTCCATAAATCTTTACCTGCCCGCCCTGGCGGGTAGTTTTATTACCTAAACCGGTAGTAAAGGTATAATTAGCCTATGCCTAGATTAAGTTTTCGGCTGGTTTTGGCGGTATTTCTGCTCATTATCTCCCTGACTGTGCTGGCCTGGAGCTTTTTACCGGGAGCGCGCACCGTACGTCGCCAAAAGATCGAACCAAGTGAAATGCAGTTACCTACGCCGGCTGGTTACCTGTCAGCGCCGTTGCAATTGGTTATGCTCGGAATACCAAATTCTCCATATCAGCGGTTAATAGTTATTGATGATTTTTTATGAAACTTAACAGGCGTGCATTCCTGTTTGTTTTATCAGTCTGCCTGATATTTCTCATCCAACTTGGATGTGGGATGGGCAGTGCGGCTCCACTCCCGGCCGATTCTCTTCCCACCCAGGTATCACCTTCGGAATCCACTGAATTGCCGGAAGTTATCCCACCGCCCGCCATCCCCGAAATGCGCATGCTCACGCTGGAATTTCCGCCCACCATCCGCGCCGGGGATTCTGATATTGTGCGCCTGACACTTGAAATCAACGACAATGGCAACATTACACCGACAGCCTCGGTGGCGGGCAACCAGACCGTTGGTCAAGTTGTGACCATCCCCAATCTTTATGAAACCCATAATGTATTGGCTGAAGCCCGTCTTGATATGGCTGGGATGGATATCCGGCCCAATGACGTGATCACTGAAACCCTGCTGCCGAACCAGAAGGTTACTTTTTACTGGAGCCTTTTACCAGCGGAAGTGGGCAAATATAAGGGAACTGTCTGGTTTTTCCTGCGCTTTGTGCCCAAAGCCGCTGGTGTTGAGAGCCGCCAGGCGCTTTCTGCGCAGGTGATTGAGATCGAGTCCACATCCCTTTTTGGATTACGGGCAGCTCCTGCACGCTGGCTTGGCGTCGCCGGCACTTTTATCAGTTCCATCCTGGGTTTTCCATTTTTGGAAAGTATTCTAAAGGCTCTGTGGAAATGGGTGAGAGGCAGGGCATGAATGGATTTATTCTATACACATCGGGTGGAATTTATTCTCTTGGGTGAAATAACTTTCGCGTTTCCCGGCCTTTCTTTGGTTATTTGCCCGGAAAAATATCGGGAGGTGCGAAAAAGGAAAAATGGGGGATCCCATTCTTATCGTTTGTGATTAACGTAACGATCTTCTTTTATAAGTGTTTCCGATACATGACAAATATCATAGCTATTACTTACAAGGGTAAGTTTTCATCCCCCCACCCTTGTGATAGAATGACGAAGGCATGTTTTGTGATAATTGCCCCAATCTCCAAAGGAGTATCTATGCAGAATTCGTGGATATACATTGGCCTCTTCCTGCTTGTCGGGATAATTATTCCGATCATACCAATCGCATTTTCAGCATTGGTGGCTCCCAAGAAACCCAACCCCATTAAGCAGAGCACTTACGAGTGCGGCATTGAAACCGTAGGCGAAAGCTGGGTCCAATTCAAGGCGCAGTATTATGTTTTTGCTCTGGTTTTCCTGGTTTTTGATGTGGAAACTGTTTTTCTTTTTCCGTGGGCTCTGGCGATCAATGCCCTGCCTTTTTTTGCGGTAGTCGAAGGCATCCTCTTCATTCTGATCCTGATGGCCGGGTTGTCATTTGCCTGGCGCAAAGGGATGCTCGAATGGGTTTAATGTCCAAACAAATATTGAAAGGCTGATTGGGATTTTCCTATCAGCCTTTTCCTTGTGCCGCACTTGATTTTGTTTTCAGCGGCATATTTTTATGAGGAGTAGTCGATGGACTTTACCTTCTGGACAGATCCAATCAAGGTAGTGAACCAATGGTTGATGTTCACGCTTACCGGCTGGGGGTTATCCGGCGCGGTGGCCAGCGTGATTGCCAACCTGTTGGGTATCGTCCTGCTGATCACGGCAGCGATGGTGCTTGATATCATGCTGGTGTGGGTGGAGCGCAAAGTGGTGGCCCGTTTCCAGGGCCGCCTCGGACCAAACCGGGTCGGTCCTTTCGGCCTGTTCCAGCCCTTCCCGGATATCATCAAGCTGATCATCAAGGAAGATATCACCCCGGATGGTGCTGATAAGGTGGTCTATAACATGGCCCCGATCATCTCATTGGGTTCGGTTATTTTCCTGTGGGCGGTTGTGCCCCTTGCTTCCACTATTTACGGCGTTGATTTGAACGTAGCTCTGCTCTACCTGGTGGCGGCTGGCGCACTTGGCACCCTTTCGATCATCATGGCGGGTTGGTCTTCCAATAACAAGTATGCCTTGCTTGGCGCATTCCGCCAGGTGGCAGCCATGATCTCCTTTGAAATCCCGATGGTTGTTGCCTTGTTGATCCCCACCATTATTGCCGGATCCTTGAGCTTGCAAGACATCACCAATGCCCAGGTCAACGGGGTGTGGTTCATCTGGCTTTCCCCGCTTGGCGCGCTCCTGTTCCTGGTTTCCGCCATTGCGGAACTGGGTCGTTCGCCATTTGACTTGAACGAAGGCGAATCCGAAATCGTTTCCGGTTATCACATCGAATATACCGGCATGAAGTTCGGCCTGTTCTATGCTGGTGAACTATTGCATGCTTTTACTTTCGGCGGTTTCCTGGCTGTCATGTTCTTTGGCGGCTGGCACGGTCCGTTGGCAAGCCAGTATCCCTTGCTCGGTGCGTTTTATTTTGTCGTCAAGGCCATGATCGGCTACTGGCTGATCATGTGGGTAAAGTACACCGTTCCACGTATCCGCATCGACCATATGCTGGCCTTCAACTGGAAGTTCCTCACCCCACTGGGTTTTGCCTTGTTGATCGTCACTGCAATTGCGCATTCCCTGCTCAAGGACCTGGGTTTCTGGCCTTATCTGCTCGGGATGCTCGCTTCTAACATCATCCTGGGTTGGATCACGATTGAATTCCTGCGTGCGTCCGCCCGTAAACAGCGAATGTCTGTGCAAGCGCCCAAACCCGTGGCGCAACATTAAAGGATTGGGAGCTGACGTATGGATGCTTCGCAAGTAATTTTTATCCTCAGCGCGGCGCTCATCATCGCCTCGGCGGTGATGGTCGTCACCACCGGCAACCTGATCCACGCTGCCCTGTGGCTGATTGCCAGCCTGTTTGGCGTGGCTATTTTGTACGCCGTACTCGAAGCCGGCTTCCTGGCAGTGGTCCAGGTGGTGGTGTATATCGGCGCGATCGCCATCATGTTCATCTTTGCGGTGATGCTCACACGCAAGGAAATGCGAGATAAGGGCCCGCAAGTGAACAGCTCCTGGCCAGTCGCGGCCGTGCTGGGTCTGCTGACCTTTGGTGGTATATGGGTCATTTTCTCCAAGTGGGATGGATTAGGCAAGCTCCCGGCGGAAATTGCCGGCGGGTCAAATGCCACGCTCAACCAGCTTGGTGTTGCGCTTACTTCCCCGGATGCTTTCGTCCTGCCGTTTGAGGTGGCATCAGTCCTGCTTCTGGCGGCGCTGATTGGCTCCGTCTATATTGCCATGAATAAAAAGTAGGAGGAGCGCATGATCCCTTTAAGCTGGTACCTGTATCTTTCAGCGCTGCTTTTCAGCATAGGCTTGTTTGGCGTGTTGGTGCGGCGCAATGCCATCGCCATCCTGCTGGGTGTGGAATTGATGCTGAACGCGGTCAATATAAACCTGGTGGCCTTCTGGCGTTATGGCAACACAGTCTCGATGGCCGGGCAGGTGTTTGCGATCATTGTCTTCGCAGTTGCCGCCGCTGAAGTGGCTGTTGGCCTGTCCCTGATCTATTCTGTTTATCGCCGCAATAATACTGTTATTGCGGACGATCTCGACCTGATGAAGTGGTAGGAGATACTTATGGCGACTGAAACCATTATCTGGTTGATCCCCCTCCCGCCGCTTTTGGCGTTTTTTCTGATCGTTCTGTTTACCAACCGCTGGAAAGCGCTCAGCCACAGCATTGCTGTCAGCGCTGCCGGTCTTTCCTGGCTGGGCAGCATGATCGTGTTTATACGCGCACTCGGGACGGAAGAATTTGGCAAACATATTTTCGCCAGCGCAATCAACTGGCTGCCCACCGGCGACACCTTCTTAAAAGTGGGCGTACAGATCGATCCGCTTTCGGCCGTGACCCTGTTCTTTGTCGGCTGGACCGTTCTGATGATCTTCATCTATAGCGTGGGTTACCACAATTTTGGCCAGCCTGCCGGTGATCATGATCATCCCGGTCTGCCGCCGCATGGCGCAACCGTGACCGATGAGCATGGTCATTCACACGCCGTGCTCTCGGTGGAGCCGATGTACTCGCGCTTCTTTGCCTTCATCGGTCTTTTTGCCTTTGGCATGTACACCCTGGTGGTATCCGACAACCTGCTGACCCTTTTTGTAGGCTGGGAGATCATGGGTCTGTGCTCTTACCTGCTGATCGGTTTCTGGTATGCCAAACCTTCCGCCAGAAATGCGGCCATCAAAGCTTTCATGACCACCCGCGTCGGCGACGTTTTCATGTTGCTTGGCCTGGCATTCCTCTATTCCGCCACCGGCACACTCAATTATCGCGAAATTTTCTACAACGAAGAAGTGCTGCACGTATTGTCGACGACAGCCACACCCATTTTTGGTTTGACCGCCGCCGGTTTGATCGGCTTGCTGCTTTTTATTGGCACGATCGGCAAATCCGCGCAATGGCCTCTGCACATCTGGCTTCCCGATGCGATGGAAGGTCCCACCCCCGTCAGCGCCATGATCCATGCGGCCACGATGGTCTCAGCCGGTGTGTACATGGTCATCCGCATTTTCCCGCTGCTTTCCGCAGGCTGGGTTGAGGGTGGTGCCCTAACGCCCACCATGAGCTTTGTAGCCTTCATCGGCGCTTTTACAGCAATTTTTGCGGCCACCATCGCCGTGGCTCAAAACGACATCAAGAAAGTGCTGGCTTACTCCACCATTTCCCAACTCGGCTTTATGATCGCCGCGCTGGGCGTGGGCGCTTATGTGGCCGCTGTCTTCCACCTGGTGACCCATGCCTTCTTCAAAGCGCTCTTGTTCCTGGGTTCGGGCTCAGTCATTCATGGCATGGAACACGGTGTTTTACATACCGGCGACCATCATGTTGATCCGCAGGATATGTGGAACATGGGCGGCTTGCGCAAGAAAATGCCGGTCACATTCTGGACATTCCTGATCGGCGGTTTTGCGCTTTCCGGCTTCCCGCTCATCACTGCCGGTTTCTGGTCCAAGGATGAGATCCTGGCGGATGCCTTTGTTAATGGTCATTGGGTCGTTTTTACCACCCTGGCGGTCGCCGCCCTGATGACTGCTTTCTATACCATGCGCCAGATCACACTCACCTTCCTGGGCGAACCCCGCACCAAGGAGGCCGAACACGCCTCCGAGACCCCATGGACGATGACACTGCCGCTGGTGATCCTGGCAGTCTTTGCGGTGGGTTATGGCTGGGTTGGTATCCCCGAGCATTTCCCCGGACTTGGTGGTCTGCTTCCCAACTGGTTCCACGGTTTTGTTGGGGCAACCTTGCTCGAAGAACCCGGGGTATTACCCTTCAACTGGTGGCCGCTGGTGACTTCCCTGGTGGTAGCCCTGGGTGGCCTCGGTCTGGGCTGGCTGGTGTACAAGGATGTCAAGGCTGGTCAGCGTGACCCGCTCGAAAATCCGCTCGGCGCGATCTACCCCTTCCTGAAGAACAAGTGGTATTTCGATGAATTCTACGCATATTTCGTTGTCAAACCAATGAACTGGGTTTGCGAAGTGTTTACACCGTGGATGGATCGCAGTGTGATCGACGGAATCCTGCATAGTGTGGCGCGCGTCGCCCTGTTTATCGGGGGTTTCCTGCGTAATAGAATCGATAAGCCGATTATCAATGAGCTTATCGGCGATAGAACGGCTGACCTTTTCTGGAACGGCCAGAATATCCGTTTTATCCAGACCGGCCGCATTCAATCCTACCTTATCGGTTCAGTGGGCGTGTTAATCGTCATCGCCGCCCTGCTGTACTATTTCATGTAAGGGGAGTGGACAATGGACTTCGTTAGCACTCACCTGCTCACAACCATCCTGTTTTTCCCCGTCATTGCGGCGCTTGTGATCCTGTTCCTGCCTTCGGACCAGGTCAAGCTAATCCGTTGGACGGCTTTTCTTAGCAGCCTGCTCCCGTTCGCCCTCACAGTCTGGGTGTGGACCCGCTTTGATGCCAACATGGCGGGTTACCAATTCCAGGAGCAATACCCCTGGTATGATGCCATCAATTCCACTTTCCATCTCGGGGTGGATGGTCTTTCGCTGACCATGGTTTTGTTGACCACCTTGCTAACCCCGCTGGCTTTGCTGGCTTCCTTCGGTATCTCCGAAAAAGTCAAGGCCTACATGATGCTGTTCCTTTTCCTGGAAACAGGCATGCTGGGTGTCTTCCTGGCGATGGACCTGCTTATCTTCTTCGTTTTCTGGGAAATTGGTCTTGTACCGATGTATTTCCTGATCAACCAGTGGGGCAGTCCCAAGGGCGAACGCGAATTGTGGGGAGGCATGAAGGTTTCAGCCCGTAACTATGCCTCGCTCAAGTTCATGATCTACACCATGGCCGGATCGCTTGGTTTGCTTCTGGCTATCCAGTTGCTGGGCGTGCTTTTCCAAAACTATGACCTGGCTTACCTTTACAAACAATGGAATGCGCTTCCGGCGGATGCCCTCATGCTTGGCATGCCGGTTGCCACGGTCAAGATGGTGGCTTTCTGGGCTTTTGTGGTTGCCTTTGCGATCAAGGTGCCGGTCTGGCCCTTCCACACCTGGCTCCCGGATGCTCATACTGAAGCGCCCACTGCTGGTTCGATGATCCTGGCGGGTGTCCTGCTCAAGCTGGGTGCTTATGGCTTCCTGCGCCTGGTGCTTCCGTTTTATCCTGAGCAGGCTCAGCAATATGCGCCCTGGCTGGCCTTTCTGGCAACCATGGCGATCGTCTTTGGCGCTTTTGCATCCTATGGCCAGACCGATTTCAAACGGCTGGTGGCTTACTCGTCCGTCAACCACATGGGTTTTGTGCTGCTTGGCATTGCCGCAGCCGCAAAAGCGATCGGTACTGCTGATGCCACCATCGCTTTGAACGGCGCGGTGCTGCAAATGTTCAACCATGGTCTTTCGGCGGCTGGCATGTTCTTCCTGGTGGGTGTCATTTACGAACGGACGCACACCCGCAACCTGGAAGAGTTCGGCGGACTGTTCCCACTTGTGCCGGTCTACGGGACCATCCTGATCTACACCAGCATGGCTTCGTTGGGGCTGCCCGGTCTGAACGGGTTCGTTTCCGAATTCCTGGTGGTTCGGGGTTCTTTCCCCCTCCTGCCCGTCTTCACAGCCATCAGCATGATTGGCCTGCTGTTTACTGGCGCTTATATCCTCAAGGGCATCCGCAAGGTTTTACACGGACCGCTGAATGAGCATTGGGCTCATGGCGAACACCGCCTGACCGATATAAACACCCGTGAGATCCTGGTTATGGCTCCGCTCATGATCATGATCCTTGTCCTTGGCATCTGGCCGATGGGCTTGTTGGATGTTATCAACAAGGCCATGGTAATGCTGTTCCATTAGAGCGAGGTGCGCAAATGCAATTTCCGATCCTGAGCGTTATCGTTTTTGCCCCGCTGGTTGTTGCGGTCTTGCTGTTAATGATGAAGCCGGAGCGCAAAGCCGAAGTTCGTGTCGTAGCCCTGGCGGCGGCCATCCTGGACCTGGTCCTTTCGGCCTGGGTATTTATCCAGGTGTATTTCAATCCATCCCAGGCCTATCAGTTTGTTGAGAAATACAGTTGGCTGCCGGCACTGGGCATCTCCTACCATGTTGGGGTGGACGGCATCAGTACTCCCATGGTCCTGCTGACGGGTATCGTCATGTTCACCGGGGTTCTCATCTCGTGGGGCATCGATGACCGTCCGCGTGAGTTCTTCGCCTTCCTGTTCCTGCTCGCTGGCGGCGTGTTCGGCGTATTTATATCGCTCGACCTCTTCATGCTTTTCTTCTTCTATGAAATCGCAGTCTTCCCGATGTATCTCCTGATCTCCATCTGGGGTTGGAAGGTTACCCGCGAATACGCGGCCATGAAACTGACACTCTACCTGTTCATTGGCTCCGTGTTCGCCCTGGTCGGTGCGTTGGCGATGTACTTCATGAATTACCAGATGCACGGCGTACTGACCTTTGATATGCTCGAACTCGAGAAGGCCGGTTTCTCGCAGGCTTTCCAGTACATCTGGTTCATGCCGGTTTTCATGGGTTTCGCTGTCCTGGGTGGTATTTTCCCCTTCCACAACTGGTCGCCGGATGGTCACGTGGCCGCGCCAACCGCGGTTTCCATGTTCCATGCGGGCGTATTGATGAAACTGGGCGCATTTGCCGCCCTGCGCGTTGGCATCATGCTTCTGCCTGAAGGTGCCAAGCAGTGGGGTTGGTTGATCTTTGGGCTGGCGATGGTCAATGTGGTTTACGGTGCTTTCATCGCCATGATCCAGACCGATTTGAAATACATGATTGGTTTTTCTTCCGTTTCGCACATGGGTCTTGTGTCGCTTGGTTTTGCCACGCTCTCCCGTGAAGGTATGACCGGCGCCGGTATGCAGATGTTCTCGCACGGCGTGATGACGGCTCTCTTCTTTGCTGCTGTTGGTATGGTCTACGACCGGGCTCACACCCGCCAGATCCCTGAATTGGGTGGCATGGCCAAACCATTGCCGTGGGTGGCGATTGCCTTTATCATCGGCAGCCTGGTTTCGATGGGTATGCCTGGTTTCTCGGGTTTTGTGGCCGAATTCCCCATCTTCATGGGTGTCTGGAAAACGCAGTGGCTGGCGGCAATCATCGCCTCAGTTTCAATCGTTGTGACCGCCGCTTATGTGCTCCTTGCTGTCCGTCGCGCCTTCTTCGGCGAAATGCCACCGCAGCTTGAAGGTCATATCAACCCGATATCGGTGCTGGACAAGGTTGCCCTGGTAACGCTGTGTCTCTTTATGATTTCCATTGGCCTGTTCCCGAACTTGATGGTGCCGATGGTCTCGCAGGGCGTACAGAACGTGCTGCGCCTGTTGGGAGGTGCATAAATGAGCATCGATCTTCTGGCAATTTTGCCTGAACTTCTTATCCTGGTGATAGGCATGTTGGTGCTTGTCCTGGACCCATTCTGGCGCGATGAAAACCGCCGGACCAACCTGGGCTGGCTGGTGGCAGGTGGACTGACTGCCACCCTGGTGGTGAGTCTGCTGTTGGGCCGTCCTTCAGCGCCTGTACTGGCTTTTGGCGGCATGGTGCGCTTTGACTGGCTGGCTTTTGTCTTCAAAATGCTGTTTATATTCGGGGCAGCCATCACCGCGCTTTTCATGATGGATGTCGAAAAGGTCGGAAAACGGGCCGAAGCTTACCTGCTTCTGTTGGCAGCCACGATCGGAATGAACTTGATGGCGGCCTCTTCCGACCTGGTCATGCTCTACCTGGCCCTTGAAACCACATCCATCCCAATGTATGTATTGGCCGGTTTTCTGCTGGATGACAAGAAATCAACCGAAGCAGGCTTCAAATACCTGTTATTTGGCGCTATGACCTCGGCGATCTTCCTGTACGGCTTATCGCTGGTGTTTGGCTTCTCCGGATCAACCCAATTTGATGGGATGCGCAGCTATTTCACCAGTTTCAATCCGGTTTCGCTGGGTGTGTTGTTCCTGGTGGTTGTTGGGCTGGGTTTTAAGATCTCGCTGGTGCCTTTCCATTTCTGGGCGCCGGATACCTATGAGGGCGCGCCAACCCCCATTGCTGGTTTCCTTTCGACCGCTTCCAAGGCCGCCGGGTTCGCCGTTCTTATCCGCCTATTCATCACGGTTTTCCCGCAGATCGCCGTGGATTGGCAGATGCTTCTGGCCATTCTGGCTGTGTTGACCATGACATTTGGCAACCTTGTAGCCCTGGCACAAACCAATATCAAGCGCCTGCTGGCCTACTCATCGATCGCACACGCAGGATATGCGATGATCGGGGTGGTGGCAAACAACCAGTTGGGCATCACCGGCACGATCTACTACCTGGTGGCGTACATCCTTACCAACCTGGCTGCCTTTGGTATCATCATGGCTTTCGGACGGATAACCGGCTCCGATGAAATCCGCGCCTATGATGGCATGAGCCGCCGGTCACCCTACCTGGGTCTGGCAATGCTGGTGGCCTTTCTGTCCCTGGCGGGCATGCCGCCCTTCGGCGGTTTCATGGGCAAGGTGCTGGTCTTCGCCGGCGCCATCCAGTCCGGCTGGTTCGTTCTGGTCTTTATCGGGGTGCTCAATTCGATCATCGGCCTGTACTACTACCTGACGGTCTTGAAATATGTTTACCTCTACCGCATGGAAGGCGAGAATGAAGAAACCCATCCGATCCAGCTTTCGCGGCCATTTGTGGTTGGGATCGCTGTGCTGACGCTTGGTATCGTGCTGGTCGGATCAATCTTTGCCCCCTGGTTTGGTTTCTCCACCAATGCCGCTTTGAGCCTTTTCCTCGGATAACGGGCGGTCTTGCCTGGTGAAAACCGGGTGAGGCAATCTGTTTTCAGTGGCTTTACTGATAAAAAACCTTTGTGATATAATCCGCAACCATGAGCGACCCAAAGGCACAGGAAAACGCCCGCAAGCGATCCACGTATAATTTAACGATGGCTGCGGTTGCAAGTCAGGTGGGTTGTCTTACCCTGGTGATCATTTTTGGTGCTCTTATTGCGGGGCTTTGGCTGGACCGGTCGTTTGAGACAAAACCGCTTTTCACCATCATTTTCATGGTGGCAAGCATGCCAGTCACGCTCTTTGTCATGATACGTGTCGTAAAGGCTGCGACGAACCGTATAAAGCCGGTTATTGAAAAGAAAGAAAATGAAAATCTTGAAGGAGGTAACGAATCGTGACTGAGACTCCCAAAAAACGAGTGTGGGGCCGCTGGGTTGTACTGGCTGCATTCATCCTTGGTTTATACCTGTTCACCGGTTTCTTTGGGATTGGTTTGGGTATCAAGGTTGTCATGCCGCCGGTCGTTCTCCCGCCGGAAGCCCTGACCCATCCAATCGATACACCGCTCGGCAAGTTCTTCCTGAGCGGCAGCCTGGTGGCACTTCTGTTTGCCGATGTCCTCATCCTATTGCTGGCGTTTTTTATCAGCCGGGCAATTAATAAAGGAAACCTTATCCTGACCGGTATCATTGGCGCGGTTGAAGCCCTGCTTGAAATGCTGCACGGTATGACGGAAGGCACAGCCGGGAAATGGACCAGGCAAATTTTCCCCTGGTTTGCCACCATTACCCTGATCGTGATGATCGCGAACTGGACTGAGATGATCCCCGGCGTGGAAACCGTTGGTCTCCTGGAAAAGTCGGAGCATGGTGAATTTGCTGTCCAGCAGGTCGGTCCCTTTAAATCCATCGTCGCGGCTGAAGAAGGCCATGGTGAATACCTGTTGGTTCCGCTTGTGCGTGTTGTCTCCACCGACTTGAACTTTACAGTTGCCCTCGCTTTGGTGGCGGTGGTTATGATCCAGGTATTTGGTATACGCGCCCAGGGTGGGGCGTATTTCTCCAAGTTCTGGAATACCGGAACAGTCTTCTCCAAACCGATATTTGGTGTGATCGATTTTGGCGTGGGTCTTTTGGAAATAGTTTCCGAATTTTCGAAAGTCCTCTCGTTTGCCTTCCGTCTTTTTGGTAACATCTTCGCCGGATCGGTGCTGCTGTTCGTGATTGGTTCGCTTGTGCCGGTCTTTGCCCAGTCGATTTTCTATCTGTTGGAATTTTTTGTGGGCGCCATCCAGGCTTTTGTGTTTGGTCTGCTTGCCATGACATTCATGGCGCAGGCAACCCAGGGCCACGGTGGCGAGCACCACGAGGAAGCACACGCGTAAGTCTTCGGGCGTATTTGCCCGGGCGATTTGCTCATGCAAATCGACCATTTTCCATGTGGCGCGATTTGCTGAGGCAAATCTTCCCGCCCGAAACTAAAACGGAGGTTTATAAATTATGGATGCTGCTGCTGCAAAATTGATTGGCGCTGGTCTGGCGATGATCGGTGCAATTGGTGCTGGTGCTGGTATTGGTATTGTTGCCAGTGGTGCTGTTCAGGCAATGGGTCGCAACCCGGATGCCACCGGCACAATTCAGACCAACATGATTCTTGGTATCGCCTTCGCTGAAGCGGTCGCCATTTACTGCCTGGTCGTCGCTCTCCTGATCCTGTTCGTCTTCTAGAAGAAGACAGGGAGGTAAAATTGGAAGCACTTGGTATTAATGGCTCGTTTCTGCTCGTGCAGATTGTCAACCTCATCATCGTGTATGTGGTGGTGAGCAAATGGATCGTCGCACCGATCATTGGCATGTTGGAAAAACGTCGCGAGACAATCGCCAATGGTCTTGAGGATGCCCGCGTCGCCGCCGAAGCCCGCGCCAACGCTGAAAAAGAAGCCGCGAAGGTTATTGCGGACGCCCAGACCAGGGCCAGCCTGGTGGTGCGCGAAGCAACCGAACGCGCCGAATCTGTTGGTCGTGATGTAAAAACCGCTGCATCTGTTGAGGCTGCACAGGCCCGTGACAAAGCCCTGGCTGAAGTCGAAGATGAACGCGCCCGCATACTCAGCGATCTGCGCGGGCAGGTTGCCGCCATCTCGATTGCCGCCACACAAAAGCTTGTTGGTGAGGCTCTGGATGAAAAACGCCAGCGCGTGCTGATCGATGAATTCTTTTCTGGCGTCAAATCCGGTAAGATCGTTATGATGGAGGATGCCAAGCTCAGCGGCACTTCCGCAGAAATCACCAGTGCCCTGCCATTAACCAAGGATGAACAGGATACCGTCAAGAAGGATGTGCTGGCAAAGACCGGCGCTCAGGCTGTTTCCTTCCGCGTTGATCCTGCCATCCTGGGCGGCCTGGTCGTCAAGGTTGGCGATAAAATTTTAGACGGTTCCGTCTCCGGCAAACTTGAGGGCTTGCGCTCCAACATGCGCTAGTTCCAATCCTGGATATGTAAACCTGACAGGTCAAACATGATCTGTCAGGTTTTGTTTTGTGGTAAATTATGAACATGGCTTCCGTACCGCTCTCTTCCTTGTTATTAAAATTTCCATTCCCATATTCAGGCGCTGGTGGGAATGATCCGCTCATCATGGATGTTGTCGCAGATTCGCGCAAGGTTCGGCCTGGATCATTGTTCGTTGCCATGAGTGGCGGCACATCCGATGGGCACAAACACATTCCCGATGCCATTGCCCGGGGTGCTGTGGCCCTGGTGGGTGAGCAAGACCTGGATGGGTTGGTGGCAGCACCCTATATTCGCGTTATGGACTCGCGCCGGTCCCTGGCTTACCTGGCGGCCGCTTTTTACGGCCATCCGGCCCGTAAATTGACGATGATCGGGGTTACCGGCACGGATGGTAAAACCACAACATGTAACATCCTTTATCAAATACTGCTGGCGGCGGGCAAGAGAACCGGCTTGATATCTACTGTGAATGCGGTTATCGATAATGAAATACTCGATACAGGTTTTCATGTCACAACCCCCGATGCTCCGGATGTTCAATCCTACCTTGCTAAAATGGTGGCGGCCGGGCTGACGCATGTGGTATTGGAAACCACCTCGCACGGCTGGGCCCAGCAACGGGTGGATGCCTGTGAATTCGATATCGGCGTGATCACCAATATCACCCACGAACATCTGGATTATCACGGCTCTTATGAAAATTACCGGGCCGCTAAGGCGCGCCTGTTTACCAGCCTGGCGGAAACCGGGCCAAAACCCCAGGGAAATATCCGCCTGGCAGTCCTGAACCGTGATGACGCTTCTTACGATTATCTTTCCGAGGTGAGTGGGGAAAACCAGGTCTCTTATGGTTTCAACCCCGGGGCTGATGTGCGCGCGGAGAATGTGCGCTATTCCTCGCTTGGGAGTCAATTCGATGTCGTTACCAGTACATTTCGCATAGGTGTTGAATCGCGGCTGGTTGGCGCCTATAACGTGCTCAACTGCCTGGCCGGGTTGGCCGCTGCTGTCAAAGGGTTGGGGATGGAACCTGGGCTGGCGGCCGGCGGGATCGGAAACCTGCCCGGTGTTCCCGGTCGGATGGAAAGGATTGACCTGGGGCAGAATTTCACCGCGATTGTGGATTTCGCGCATACACCGAACGCGCTCAAGGTGTCGCTTGAAACAGCCAGGCAGATGCTGCTCTCCAACCCGGCTGGAGGCGGGCGCCTGATCGCGATATTTGGCTCAGCCGGTTTACGGGACAAGGAAAAACGCCGGATGATGGCCGAAGTATCAGCACAACTGGCTGATATCAGCATCCTGACCGCGGAAGACCCACGCACCGAGTCGTTGGATGGTATCCTGGAAGAAATGGCCGAGGGTGCCCGATCAAAAGAGGCGCTAGAGGGATTGTCTTTCTGGAGGGTGGCGGACCGGGGCGAAGCCATCCGGCTTGCCCTGAAGTTGGCCAGACCCGGTGATCTTGTCATATCCTGCGGCAAGGGTCACGAGCAATCGATGTGTTTCGGCACAACTGAATATCCCTGGGATGATCGCACAGCCATGCGCGCTGCGTTATCCACGTTACTCGCTGTGGATGGACCCTCGATGCCTTATCTGCCCACCCAGGGATAAGAAAATCAGGGCGACTGATAGGTCCGCCCTGATATATTATTTCATACATCCAAACGCTTATTTCTTTACAGTGGTTCCAGCTTCGTAACCAAGGCAGTATTCACAAACACAATATGGATCGGCCGGGTTATGTTTTGCCGAAGGCTTTCGTCTGGCAGCCGCTGTTTGTTTGGCGGCTTCCTTTTTCAGTCGTTTCTCTTCAGCCAGGGAAAGTGTGTTAGCGCCAGGCCGTAAGGGGGTTTCTATGCTCAATGAATTTTCAAGAATGATGGTTGTCAATTCATCCAGCTTTTCCTGCATACCCGGGGCGGTGAATTCATCTGTCAGGATAACAACAGTGTCAGCGTCCCAGCCGGCCTCAAACGATCCGTTGGTTGAAAATTTAATATTATTGAACAGCACTTTATATTCATCCCAATATTTTTTTCCATAAGCGACGATTGTCTTTGGATGGTTTTCACCCAGAAGTTCGCGGAAAAGTTCGAGCCTGCGCGCCTTGCTGTTTTCATAAAAAGCTTGCCGGGATTCAAATTCCGTGATCAGGGAATCATAAGCCCAATCCTGGGAGTCGGGGTCGGGGAAGGGCATCAGGTAGCATAACAGGGTGGTTCCATTCGTGCGACCAAGATGCTCGGAGAGATAGCTGCGAATGGCATCGGCGCTCTGGTCTTTGCCGTGCAATCTGAGCATAATATGGCAAATGCTCTGCCATGTCATCCAGCTTGGGGAATCTTCGGAAATTTGCGCCGGGTCAGCGAGGATGTGATGCACCTCCGCAAGATCCTCGATTTGATCGAATTTTAACCGGGCGTGATTATATTCCTCACCGCCAGATTCGTCCTGCATCCCGAGAAACCAGATTTCAGCATCCAGCCGGCCAAAGCCGACAAAATTTAACAATTGGTTCAAATTTTCTTTTATTTTTGTTGAGTTCAAATTATCTCCTTGGGGAGTCAAAAAGCTTATCGCCGCGGGGCGTATTTTGCAGCCAGTTTTTGGATTGTGCTTATTCCGCGCAGGGTGGACGGTTTGCCGATTGCTTTTTCAAGCACCGAATTTGAAAATGTGGATTCGCTCTGCTTTTTGCGACATAACCAGTATATCTCACGTTGGTGGATTTGGAAGTCATCAATATCGGTTTTACAGGCCATCAACTTTAGAATGGCACTTTCATCGGGTGGTTCGGATACGAATGCGACATTTAAAGCCGCGGATGCATCCAGGGCAGCTTTTGAGAAGGGTGAGTAGCTGGCGATGGCTGATAATTCCACATCGCTGCGAATAAATGTGTTCACCTTGTAGCCCAGGGAGTCTTTCAGAAGGTTTTCAATTTGTCCTTCAAGCTCTGCCGGATCAGCTCCCATACCATCAAAAATGACATTACCGCTGGCGATGAAGGTTTCGACATTCTCATAACCGGCGGATTCAAATAACTGGCGCAGGACGTCCATTTTGACATTGTGACCGCCTACATTTATGGCTCTCAGGAAAGCGATTGATTTTGACATAGGGAAATACCTCAGATAATTATGGCTATTTCGAGCCGGGTTTAATCCGGAGTGAAATTTGGGAGAGGACCGGGGAAAGCTTGAAACTGCACTTTTACCTTATTCTGCTGTGACAGGTTGAAGTTTCTTATCCGGCCGCCTTGAAAGCACAAACAAGCCCAGTGTGCTGATCAATCCCAGCAGCAAGCCGCCCCACCAAATGGCTTGCGGAGCAATGAAATCGTGCAAGGCGCCGCCGGCTATGGGCGCCACGGATCTGGCGATGCCCCATGTCAACCAATAGATGCTCATGTACCGCCCGCGCAGGTCATTTGGAGCGATGTCGGCCACGTATTTGCTGCCGGTTGGCACCAGGATCAATTCGCCCATCGACATGATAACCATGCTCAACCAGAAGCCCTGGAAACCAGTCATGATGGCCACGCTGCCCACACCCAGCGCATAGGTCAACATGCCTAATGTGATGGCTGTTTTGGCGGGCAGGCGGCTGGTCAATTTTGTCACCGGGTATTGAACCAGCACGCACATCAACGCGTTCGTGACCGGCAGCCAGCTGTATAAATATTCGGGGATCCCGAAATACTTGTTCATGTAGACTGCCAGCAGCGTCCACATCATTAATGGCGCTATCATGCCGATTGTTGCTGCGCCGACAAAGGCTACAAATCCACCATCACCGAGCACGTGCCCGTACCCACCCAGGAATTCCTTTTTTGGGGCAGTTGCGGCAGTGCCGCGCTTCAGTGTTTCACGGGCCAGGGTCAGCAGCAGCATGCTGTATGATAGCATACCGCCAGCCGCCAGGAAAAAAGCGATTGTATAAGATTTGGCGACAATCAATCCGCCCACGGCTGGTCCAATAGCGATGCCAGCATTATTGATCATCCTCAGGATGGCATAGCCTGCTGTGCGTTTCTCCGGTGGAACCATGTCTGCCATCATCGCGTCCGATCCTATGGCATAAAACGGCATGGCTGCGCCCATGATAGTCATCGGTATGGCAAAACCCAGGTAGGTGTGGGCCTGGCTCATCAGGATGTATGCCAGCCCGTGCGCAAACTGGGCTGCAAACATGATTGGCTTGCGCCCAAAGCGATCAGCAATGGCTCCGCCAATAAAGGACGCCGCCAGGCCGGTGGCCGAACTGATCGAGATCAGAGTCGCCACGGATGAAATAGGTAACAATAGTGATTTGCTGATAAAGATGAGCTGGAAAGGCCAGATCAGGCTCGATCCTGCTGAACTCAACAATACGCCAAACGCAACCAACCAGAACTGAGGGGGATACTCGGCATAGATGGTACGAAGTCTATTCATGGAATTCGGGATTAGTAAGATAATAATGGATGGCATCATCCGCCCCCGGAAACCTGATGGAGCGGGAGCGGGGTGAAAAATGGGGCGGGTCTTTGAAGACCCGCCCCATTGATGATTTATCTCCGGCGGTCGTTGCTACCGCCGCGTCCGCCGCGGTCGCCACCTGGGCGTCCACCGCGGTCTCCACCAGGGCGTCCGCCCCGGTCACCACCACCCAGGCGCGGCCCGCTCTTGCGGGCATCGCGTTCCTGGGCTTCCTGCAAGGTCCAGCCTTCCAGTACAGCCTGGCGGGAAAGGCGGATCTTGCCGGCCGGATCAATGCCTGTCACCATCACGGTGATTTCATCACCCATGTTGACAATATCCTCAACCTTATTAACGCGCTCGCTGTCGAGCTGCGAAATATGCACCAGCCCATCCAGGCCAGGCACAATTTCTACAAAGGCGCCAAAATCAGCGATGCGTACAACCTTGCCGGTATAGATGCGACCAAGTTCGGCGGTTTCACCCAGGGCTTCAACGCGCTGGCGGGCGATTTCCGCGCCGACACCGTCGACGGAGGCGATGTAAACGGTGCCATCTTCCTGCACATCGATCTTGACCTTGGTTTCCTCCTGAAGGGCGCGGATGTTCTTTCCGCCCGGACCGATCAGGGCACCGATCTTGTCGACCGGGATCTTGACCGTGATGATGCGGGGAGCGTGCGGTTTGAGGGCAGAACGCGGCTCGGGAATGACCTCGAGCATTTTACCCAGGATGAACAGACGTGCTTCGAGTGCCTGCGCGAGGGCTTCCTTCATCATATCCGTGCTCAACCCGGTGATCTTTATGTCCATCTGCAGCGC
>Ga0172368_10002999_pt1 | contig 20910 bp, 12 predicted proteins | sample Lak11m_FD_114540 | JGI IMG/M metagenome (GOLD analysis project Ga0172368, IMG submission 114540) | Freshwater microbial communities from Kabuno Bay, South-Kivu, Congo - kab_022012_11m | ecosystem: Environmental > Aquatic > Freshwater > Lake | place: Democratic Republic of the Congo: South-Kivu...
AGGGGACTGGAAAGGAAATTATGCCTTTGCCTGACGAAAAGTTAGCAAAGAAGTTTGCTCCTGGAGAAGTTGAAGCAGTAACAAGAGATGAAATGGGTAGGATTTCAGAAAATTTGAGTAGAAATGAAGAAAGATTTCATGAAATAGTAGATTTGATGGCTTCTATTCCATTTTATAACTTAGGGGCAAAAGAGCTTTACGGAGAAAAAGATGTTGCTTCATATTTTGCTAAGAAACAGTTTGAATTTAAGGGAAAGAGCAGATAATTTTAATAACCTTATTTGTTATTGAATTTTATGTCTGAGAATAAAAAGATAAATTACAATGAAGTGGGATTGAAATCTGGACTGGAGATACATCAGCAACTTGATTCTGGGAAGCTGTTTTGTAAATGTCCTGGGTATTTGAGACAGGATAAACCTGATTATGAAATAAAAAGAAAATTGCATAGAGTTGCTGGAGAGAGTGGGAATGTTGATGAGGCGGTTGAATTTGAAGCTGGGAAGGATAGGGAATTTATTTATCAGGGATATCATGATAATTGTTGTTTGATTGAGATAGATGAAGAGCCTCCTAAAATGATAAATTCTAATGCTTTAGATGAGGCGTTAAAAATTGCTTTGTTATTAAATTGTGAGATATATCCTTGCACGCAAGTAATGAGAAAAACAGTTATTGATGGTTCGAACACTTCAGGATTTCAGAGAACATTTCTGCTTGGACATGATGGATTTATAGAGACTTCATTTGGGAAAGTGGGCATTGATACTATTGCATTGGAAGAAGACTCGTGTCGTCCTGGAAATAGTGATAATGTTGCTGAAGGAGATGAGAAAACAAGAGTATGGAAATTAGATAGATTGGGAATTCCTCTTGTTGAAATAATGACAAAACCTGAGATGAATAATCCGGAACAGATAAAAGAATGTGCTCTTAAGATTGGGGAAATCCTGAGGGCTTGTAAGGTTAAGAGAGGGATTGGGACAATAAGACAAGACGTTAATATTTCTATTAAAGGACACGATAGAGTTGAGATAAAAGGATTTCAGGAACCAAGTATGATGATTAAAACTGTTGACTTGGAAATTGAAAGACAGAAAAAAGAAATTGAGGGAGGAAAGACAAAGGGAGAAGTCAGGGGAACTCTTCCTGATGGAACGACAAAATTCAATCGTCCAATGCCTGGCTCAGCTAGGATGTATCCTGAGACGGATTTACCTTTATTAAAAATTGGAAGAGATAAATTAAATGAAATTAAAAAGATATTACCTAAGATGAGACATGAAATAAAAGATGAACTAAAAAAGAAGGGATTAAGCGATGAAATGATTAACTTGGTTTTAGATGGAAATGTTGAAGAGTTTGAATTGTTATCTAAGGTTTACAATAAGGATGTTAATTTGGTTGCGAAGATGATTACTTTGTGGAGAAATGAGTTTGCGACAAAGAACAAGAAAACAAGTGATGAGATTAAAGAGATATTAAATGAGGTGGTATTGGAGAGAGTATTAGAAGAATTAGTTGAGGGAGTTATTTCAGAAGGGGATGTTAAGGGAATATTGTTGAAAATAGTTCAAGGAATGCCGATGGATGAGGCATTGAAAGTTGATAAAATGGGAGATGATAATTTAGAGGAGGAAATAATGAAAATTGTTAAGGCAAATCCTGGATTGAGGGCAGGAGGGTATATGGGGATGATAATTGCTAAATTGGGTTCTGGAGTAGATAAGAGAAAGGCGATGGAAATCCTGAGAAAATTTACAGAGTAATTTTCTCAGTCCCATTCAAAACCAGAATCTAAGGTTTTGAAGGTATTATAGAGATTGGTAAAGTAAGAGTTAAATAGTTTGAAAAATAGTTGTTTTTATGAAAAGAATGAGAAAGTGGTTGAGACATAAAAAAAGAAGGATTATTGTAATTATGTCTGTTGTTGTATTGGTGGCTATTGTTTTGTTAATGTTTAGAGGATTTAGCGGAGAAGATAATTGGATTCAAGATACTAGGGGGATTTATGTTATGCATGGAAACCCTGACGAGGTTCCCGAAAAGGTTAAGCTGCAGGAAAGTGCATTAAGATGTGCACAAGAATTATATTTAGATATGAAATCTGTGGGAGTTAAACCTTCTTCTCAATGTTTAGGTGTTTGCTTCGGGTATGCCGTTGATGTTGTTCATAATCCAAGAATTGCAGATGATGATAAGAAGGAAAATCAATGTGGTGCTTTTCTGAATGGCAGTGTTAAGAATTTTATAGAAATTGATAAAACGGGACAAATTTTAAAAGTTGTTTGAACAAAAAGAATTAAAAATGCTGATTTTCTAGAGAAACAATGGAAAGAAGTTATGTTAAGGATATCTTGGTTGGAAAGGAAGGGAAGATAGTTGTAAAGGGATGGGTTCATGATACTAGGGCTTTGGGAAAAGTAAGATTTCTTGTATTAAGGGATATAACAGGAATAATTCAGGTTGTTGCTACAAAAGACAGCCCTGTTTTTGAAAAGATGAATGCTTCAAGAGAAAGTGCAATCTCTATTGAAGGAAAGGTTGTTAAGAGTAAGCAAGCTCCGGGAGGATATGAGATTGTTCCTGAAAAGATAGAGGTTCTTGCTGAGGCGGAGCAACCTATACCGATAGATGTAAGTGATTTTTCTAAAACTGAATTGCCAAAAAGATTAGATTATAGATTTTTAGATATGCATAGACGAAGAACTCAAGCAGTATTTAAGATACAAAATGAAATATCAAATGCTTTCAGAATTCATTTTTATGATAAAGGTTTCATTGAGATGCAACCTCCTTGTGTAATATCTGCTGCTTCTGAAGGAGGAACCGATTTGTTTGAAGTAAAATATTTTGAGAAGAAAGCTTATTTGGCTCAGAGTCCGCAGTTATACAAGCAGATGCTTGCTTGTTCGATGGAGAAGACATTTATGATTACTCCTGTTTGGAGAGCTGAGAAACACAATACTACTAGACATATAAACGAAATAAGGCAGATGGATATTGAATGTGCTTTCATGAATCAGATGGAAGTAATGAAACAACAGGAAGAAGTTGTAAAGTTTATTGTTAAGAGGGTTATTGAGAATTGTAAGAGTGAATTGGAAATTCTTGGAGTTAAACTAAAAGTTCCAGAGGCAATTTATTTGAAATATGAGGATGCAATAAAGAAAGTTGGTGGAAAAATTGGAGAAGACTTTACTCCAGAAGAAGAAAGAAAATTGTGTGCGATGTATCCTGGGGATTTGATATTTACACATTCATGGCCTACTTCCATTAAGCCGTTCTATATTATGCCTAAGGATGGAGATAAGAATGCTAAAGCTAGCGAAGGATTTGATTCGTTATATGGTGGAGTTGAGATATCCTCTGGAGGACAAAGAATTCATATTCCTGATTTATTAATTGAAAGAATAAAGGCAAAGAAATTAAATCCTAAAAACTTTGAAAGTTATATTGATTCATTTAGATTTGGTGCTCCTCCTCATTCGGGATGGTCAATCGGTTTGGAAAGACTTACACAGATAATCTGCGGGTTAGATAATGTCAAAGAAGCTACAATGTTTCCAAGGGACAGAGATAGGTTAACTCCTTAAAATATTGTATTAAATAGTGAGATATATTAGTATATTGTATTTGTTTAAGTATTATCTTTTTCTTATTTTTGTATGTTTATAATAAAATGGAAGCGTTGAAAATAGTTGGTTCGAGGGGATATGGAAAAGACGTTCAGTTTGTAAGAAGAAATGGTTCTGATTTTTTAACAAGCAGATTTGCTGCGCCTTATTCGAGGGAGGTTGGACAGAAAACGCAAGAGGATGTGAGAAAAAGAGTATCTAGATGGGTTGTTGATAAAGGAATTGCTTCTGCAGATGAAGTTTATAGTACTTTAGAAAGACATGCAGAAATAATTACTCCAGATAGATTGAATATGGCTAGAGATAACTTACATCATTATTGGGGATTGGTTGTCGCATATGGTTTGGGAAAAACACATGAAGTTGGTTTTGATAGGGAAAGGAGTAATTTCGCTCGTGGGCTGGAAAATATAGGGACATATGTTTTCAATCAGTTGGCTTGGACGTGCGTTGGTTTGGATTTAGAAAGAAAGAAAAGAGGAGGGCGATTGGGTATTAAAGAACGAGAGAATATTGAGTTTGCTGTTTCTCAAGAAAATTCTCCATTTTATAGGGCATTTCATACAACTTGGTTGGGCGCAACTGGGGAACAAGTTGTTTATCCCTGGGCAAAAGAAGTTCTGCAGAGAGAAAGAGAAGTTGCAAAAATAGAGAAGGAACTTGAAGAGAAAGAAGATAAACAAAGAAGGATTGTTTTACCAGAAGAGCATCAAATGATAGTTCCTGCTCAACAGGTTCTTTTTGTGGTTGCTTCAGATAGTAAATCTACAGCTTGATAAGTTTTATATATCTCTTTTGATTGCATTTTTCATGGATGAAAAACAAAAGGAAGCAATAAAAAAGCAGGCAGAGGATTTGTTGGAGAAATTTGGAAAGAAGTTGGAGAGTGTTAAATTTAAAGATAAAGTAGAGAAGAAAGATGTTGTGGGATTTAGGGAAGAGGCTACAACCTTTAACAAAGGTTCTAGGAGTCCAAATAGTCAAGATAGTAACGAATCTTTTAGAAAAAGGATGTTTGCAAACGCCCCAGAAAAGAATGAGGATTTTATACTTGCTGAGAAGAAATCCTGGTGATTTTTAGTTATCATAACACTTATAAATGCGTTTTTTCTTTTTCTTTGATGGCTAAGAAAACAATTAAGAAGGATAAGACCAAGGTCTTATCCACCCTCAAAAAAGAAGAAGATGAGTATTCTGGCGGGGCCAGTTTAGATGATGCTTTTGCTGGAGATGACGATGTAGAATATGCCCCTTCTAAGCCAAGGAAGGAGAAGAAAAACAAAAAGGATAAGACCAAGGTCTTATCAACCCTCAATGATGAGATGGATGATGTTGAGGAAGAAGTTGAGGAGATTTCTAAGAGCATGAATACTGAGAGTGACGAACCTGTTAAAATAAAAGCGAGCAAACCTATTACTAAAGTGAAAAAAGGAGATAGAATAAAAGTTGATGGAAAAGAGTATATTGTTGATGCGCATGAGGTTTTAATTGATCATGGCTCAACAAAGGAAATGGCAATAGAAGTTTATGACAAAGATGATAAGGATTATCAAATAAGGTATTTCAATGACCAAGTGGAAACAACTTTACAGTTTTATGGTTTGCAGGAAATTATGTATATTAAGAAACCAATGAAAGAAATCTCTTGGTAAATACAAGACCCTTTTAGAAAAAGGTTCTTCTATGAAATTTCCAAAACTATTTTAATGTGTTTTCGAGTTTATTAGGTGGAGGGGGATTTCTTAACGCTTGAATTTTATTTGAATGCCAGAAACCTAAATAGTTCCATTTCGAAGGGAGGGTTTTGTTCTGCTGTGCTTGTTGCAGATTACTTTGAACTATTTTGTCTATTGGAAAATAATATGCGGGGATTATTATTCCCTTAGTTATAATCTGATATGCTATTATCCAGGAGGTCAATCTTTTGATACTCATAGTAAATTATTGTTCCATAACCTTTATAAAACAAGCAGTATAATATGTTTTATGATATTGACATGGATTTTGGTTGGAGTTGTTGTCTTGATTGTGTTAGCTTTGATTGCGTATTATAATAGGTTTACAATATTGGAGAATAGAATAGATAATTCTTTGTCACAGATTGATGTTCAGTTGAAGAGAAGGGCAGATTTAGTTCCTAACCTTATGGAAAGTGTCAAGGGTTATACTAAACACGAGAAGGGTATTATGACAGAAGTTACTAATGCGAGAAAGGCATTACTTGGCGCAGGAGATATTCAAGCGAAGGCGAAGGCTGGAGCTGAATTACAAACTGCTTTGAAGTCTATATTTGCTCTTGCGGAAAATTATCCGCAATTGAGGGCAAATGAGAATTTCTTGCAATTGCAACAGGAATTGTCAGCAATAGAGGATAAAGTGGCTTATTCGAGACAATTTTATAACGATTCAATAATGAGTTTCAATAATAGTGTTGAGACATTCCCAGGAGTTATGTTTGCTAAGTTGTTTGGAAAGAAGGAAAGAGAAATGATAACTATCCCTGCTGAGGAAAAAGCAGTTCCTAAGGTTAGCTTTTAATTAGTCTTAATAATCTACAATGGCAGAAAAACTTAACTTTGATGATGAGATTACAAGGAATAAACTGAAGTCGTTTTTTCTTATGTTAATTGTTTTGATTGTGATAATTTTGATAGGTTATATTGTTTCTATCGTTGTTGATCCATCTTATTCATTTATAGTTCTGTCTTTTTCGATTGTATTTTCGATAGGATATCTTCTAATTAGTTACTATAATTCGGCTAAGATAGCTGTTTTTAGTGTTGGTGCTAAACCTGCAAGTCCGACTTTGCATAAGAGGTTATTTGATGCAGTTGAGAATATGTCTATTGCTTCTGGACTGCCTATGCCTAAGGTGTATATTATGCAATCTGATGGAATTAATGCATTTGCTTCGGGCAGAAATCCTGAAAATGCAGTTATATGTGTAACAACTGGTGCTTTAGCTAAGTTGAATAAAGAACAATTGCAAGGGGTTGTAGCTCATGAAATGGGGCATATAGCTAATTTTGATATAAGGTTTGCAACTCTTGTAGCTGTCATGGTTGGAATGGTTTCAATTATTGCTGAGATATTTTTAAGGAGTTTGTGGTTTTCCGGAAATGGGGAGAAGGACAATAAAGGAAATGCTGTTTTGCTTATAATCGGGATTGTTCTGGCTATTGTTGCTCCGATAATTGTTCAGTTAGTTCAATTAGCTATTTCGAGGAAAAGAGAATTTGGTGCTGATGCGACTGCAGTTAAATATACAAGATATCCTCCGGGGTTGGCTAGTGCCCTAAAAGTTATAAAAGATGAACATTTTTCCAAAGCAGATTCTAAAAGATATCCTAAGGCAGTTGCACCGTTATTCATAAGCGATCCATTCAAGAGTAAGGTGCAGAATTTATTTTCAACTCATCCAGATATAAATGAAAGAATAAAAAGAATTGAGTCAATGTGATGTGGTGTAACTCTTTTATAAATAATTTCTGCTCTTTTTTATCTCGATTATGATTTAAAATGATGTAGTATAACTTTTTTTGAGTTATTTTCGTGCGGGGAAATGCTTATATATCTGTTTTTCTGTCTAATAACGTAAAAAAGAGGCACATGGTTCATAAAAGATATATAATAAAAGATGGAAAGAGATATGGGCCATATTTGTATGAAAATAAAAGAGTTAACGGGAAGGTAGTTAGTAGTTATGTTAAGAAACCAACTCTTTCATTGAATATTATCGTCGGTATTTTAGTGGCAGTAATTTTAGTTGTACTACTTATATTTTTAAGTTATCAAGGCGTTTCAGGTAGAGTAGTCTTAGATATTAAAACGAATTATAACTCTGGAGACATTCTTAATGGTAATCTTAAATTGAGTTTAGTTGAAGGAGAGTTAATTCCTGCAGATAGCAAAGTTATTTTGAGTTTGGGCGGAATTGAAAAAGAATTTAAGTTGTCTGATGTTTTAGATTATAATGTTAGTTCTGGGCAGTTTTTTGCAATTAATTCAAGCTTAGATGGTTCTGGAGAAGGTTATGGGATTCAGGGAAGTAAAAAGATTTACCCAGATGTTGATTTTGAGTTATTAATTAGTTCTCAAAATGAAACTACAAATAATGAGAGTGGTGTAATTAATGAAAGTATTATTGGGGATTTGAATAATCAAAGTATTTTGAGTAATGAAAGTATTTCTGGCAATGAAAGCTTTGGTGGCGGTTCTGCAGGGGGTCCTTCTAATAGTTTAGATAATGAAACTTCTATAGTTGAAAATCCAGAGATACTTGATGATAATAATTCTTCTGAGACTCCAGCAAATGAAGTCCCCTCAAATGAAACTTCTATAGTTGAAAATCCAGAGGCACCTGTAGATTCTTCCAATGAATCTTCCGGAGGTTCTGATAATGCAGAAGAACCAGAACAAGAACCTACACAACCAACAGAAGAGCCTACACAACCAGTAGAAGAACCAGAACAAGAACCTACACAACCAACAGAAGAGCCTACACAAGAAACAGGATATGGGGGAGTAGTTAGTGCTAATGTTATTAGAGAGGTTGAGGGGTTTGGTTTTATTGCAAGAATTTTGCGTTTAATTAGATTAACTGGGAATGTTGTTTCAGAACAGGGAGACATAATCTCTGGAAACGTTCGTTATGGTGAAAATTATACCCATGAATTGGATTCTGGAGATAAGGCATTTCTTGTTGAGGGTAGTGCTAAATATAACGGTACTGCAATTGGGGACAATCATTTACAATTAAAAAATGAAAATGATAAAGTTGTAGTTTCTACAGATTACTCGATAGATGATGGTGAGAAAGGGTTTGGACAGGATTATATTGGGAGTTCTAAATTAGAATTACAAATTGATTTGTCTAAATTTGGAATAAATGTGACAAATGGGACACTCATTGTTAAATTAGTGTACTCCGGAAATGAGATTGTTTCTGCACAGAAGGAAATAGGTTTAATGGATGAAGTAGTTATAGAAAATGTTAGCTCTAATATTAGTTTAATTAAGGATATTCCTACAATTAGAATTTATGAGAATGAAAATTATTCTCTCGATTTAGGGGAATATTTTGAGGGCACAGAGAGCTATAATCTCTCCGAGATATCTAATATAACTGGCGAAATCGTTTCTGATATATTAACAATTGTTCCAGATTATGGTTTTAGGGGAGTAAGGAGAGCGAGAGTTAGTGCTTATTCAGGTAATGAAAGTGTTGAGAGTAACCAGTTTAGTATTTTTGTTTATTCTAGAAATAATAATATTACTCTTAGTAGAGGTGAAATCAAATTAGGGCAACCAGTTAAATGGATTCAGAATGTTTCTCTTTCTAAACCTGAGGAAACGGTGGTAGAGATACCTAAGGAAGCAAAGGACGTAAAGATTCTAAATGTTGAGACGGGAGATGTTGAGGAAGTTGAGATTTCATATTCTGGTACGATAACGGGTAATGTTATTGGTATTAATACAGACGTTCAGGGATTTGTGTCTAAATTGATTAATAAAATAGTTGCAGGAATAACTGGGAGAGCGATACTGGAAGTTAATGCTGAAGCAGATATTGCAGAAATTAATTTGACTGGCAATTCTACGAGTTATATTGTGGAGTATTATACTCCTGAACCTGTTGCTTTTGAAAAGACAATGAATTACGGAAAGCAAATTGTTATTTCTGGGCCTGAACTGAATTATACAGATATATTGTCTTACACTAATATATCTGAAGTTTATAATGTCGGGCAGGAGGATAGGATAAATATTTATTGGGTTGAGAACAAGAGTTATGTTTCATTTGACGCTTTTGATACGGATGAAAATGGAAAATTAGATTATGTAGAATGGATAACGCCTCACCTTAGCAATCAGACTTTTGAGATTATACTCATAACAAATGCGGAACATCTTGATTCAAATAGAATAATTATAGAAAATGTTTATGATTCTGTTAAAAAATTAGATAATGTTAAGGCAAGTATTCCTGTTGGGGATTATCTTAGAGTAAGATTTGAGATTCCGCTTAATAAAAGCAGAGATATTACATTATATGCTAGTCCTAATCTAACTGGGATAAATACTAGTGTGGGTGTTAGGGTTTATGAGAAAGATGGAAACACTGTGATTGCGGACTTTGGAGAGATAAATGAATCTGGGAGGTATAGAGTACTTTTGACTAATTTAACTGGGACTAATGATATTTTTGATATTCTCGTTTATGGTAGTGTTAATTCTGGTGTTTTATTTGATTATGTTATTGATCCAAGTTTGATTATAATCGGAAATGCACATTGGAAAATGAATGATAACACTGCTTCTACAAGTATAGTGGATAATCTAAATGGTCATACTTGCACATTGCAAAGTCAGAACTCTGATGCTCTGACTACTACTGGAAGGATAAATTCTGCCCTAAACAATGCATATGGGGGAAGTTATAGTTGTGGTGGAGGAACATATCAATCTGCTTCTTGTAGCGGAGATATGGATAGTTATTGTAATTCGTGGGACGGATGGTCTTCTTATGATTGTAGTTCTTATTCTGGCGGCTTATGTTCTATGGAAAATCAGGGATACGGAAATGATTGCCATCCAAATCCTAATTGTGGTGATAGAACAGATGAAGGCTCTTGTACTGCAGCTAGTGCGGTGGGTTGCTCTTGGACTGGTGCATTAGACTGTAGTTCTTTAGGAGATGAAGGCAGTTGTAATGCACAGGGCCCTACGTGTTCTTGGACTTTAAGCGGGCAGAGTTATGATTATGCAGTATGTGATGCTTCTACGACTTGGAATACTGCACCATTCACGATTAGTTTTTGGACTAAAGGAACGGGGCATGGAGGGCATTGGTTGGGTATGCAAAGTACAGGTGCAGATGCTTGGAGAATTGAGGGCGGAGATACCCCCTATTTTGTAACGGATAATATTGTAACTGCACAGGCGAATACTAATTTTAATGATGGTAATTGGCATATGGCTACTGCAACAATGAATGAGAGCGGATTTATTAGATGGTATACAGATGCTAAATTAGAAAGTGTATTCCAAGCAACTGCGGTAGATGGAAGTTCAGATACAATGGAACTTTGGAAAGTAGGCGGAGATGCCACTTATCCATTTATATTAGATGATGTGAGATTTTATTCTGGAGAGTTGAGCGTGGCGCAGATTAGGCAAATATATAATAATGGACTTGGAACTGAAGAAGAACTTTATTTCAATAGTACAGCATTTAATGTTACACTAAATAGTACACTTATTTCAGAACAGCACTATTCATTTTTAGACTTTGAAAATTCAATAAAGGGTTGGTGGAAAGGAGAAGGAAATGCTTTAGATAGTTCCGGAAATGGATATACTGGAACTTGGTCTGGAACCGAAGCCTATGCCTCTTCTTCATTTAATAGTTCATTCAATATGAGTGGTGCAAGCAAGATTAACTTAGGAAATCTATATACAAAGAGAGATTTCACTCTTTCTATGAGAATTAATGCTAGTGATTTAAGTGGAACTTATAGGGCTTTATTTGCTCAAAGAGAAGGTTGTACGGCATTGAATATCCAATTGTATGCTAAAGATTCCGGAGATTGTGCTGGTGGACCTGCAATGGCTTACATGACTACTTCAGCAGGAAACTTTTTGCTTTGCGCAAATGCAGTATTAAATGTCGGACAAAATTATTTACTTACAGAAGTCTATGATGGAAGTCAATTTAGAATATATGTTGATGGTGCCTTGGATAATAATATGACTGCTTATGGTGATTTTGTAGCTTCTGTACATTCTTATTTAGGAGATGATAGTTGCGGAAATTACTTTGAAGGAAAGATTGATGAGGTATTATTCTTTGATAGAGCATTAAGTTCAGATGAAGTATTAGCGTTAAATGCTTCATCAAGCTATTATTCTAACGGATTTATGGTCCCATCCTATAAAGGAGATAGCAATATTAGTTCTTCAATATTACACTATAAATTAAATGATAATTCTGCTTCAGCTGATGTAGTTGATAGTTCTGGAAATGGATATACTGGAACTTCCTCGGCAAATACAAATACTATAGATGCAGCTGGAAAAATAGATGGTTCATTAACATTTAGCGGAAATAATATAGATGTGGGAAGTAATTTTAGTTCTCTTAGTGATGGAAACTTTACGGTAAGCACTTGGTTCAATACTAATGCAAATAGTTGGGTTGATGGGGTATTTTCTAATGGAGGTTCAGGAACTTATCATTCGATGTATTTCACATCTTTTCACACTTCCTTTGGAGGAATGTACTATGCATGGTTTGATAATACAAATACAGAACAATATTTTAAATTACAAGCTACAACCCCGGGTATTTGGCATCATATGGCTGTTAGCAAATCAGGTACATCTATTTCATTTTATTATGACGGAAAATTGTTAGAACAGAAAACGACAACTGCTACATTAGCATATCCAACTAATAATCTGAAGATAGGAACAGATAATTATGGGAATAACTTCGGAGGGAAAATAGATGACTTCAGATTATATGATTATGGATTAACTGCTGGGGCTATTGCCAATATTTACAATAGGGGATTAGGAAGTGAAAATGAAACATTCGAGACTTACGAATATGAATCTAAGGGATACGCAACAAATAATTCGGGATATGTTTATACCTCTTCTAATTATACTAATTATATTGTTGAAGGCGGGACAAAGAACCTTAATTTAAATCTTGAAGCCCCAGCTCCTGCAGCAGATACTACAAGTCCAACAATTAATTTCAGTTCTCCTACAGAAAATAATGGAAGTGTTTATTCAAGAACAAATATAGAAATAAATGTAACCGCAACAGATACTAATTTAGCAAATATAACTATTGACTTATATAATGCAACTGGATTGGTTAATTCAACAACAACCGCTACAAGTCCTAATTACGTAAATATAACTTCACTTCCGGAAGGGAGATATTATTTTAATGCAACTGCTTACGACTTGGTATTGAATGCGAATAGTACGGAGACAAGGACAGTTATTGTTGATATAAATGCACCATTGATAAGTGTTGTTTATCCGGCTAATATAACTTACAATTATACTTTAACAGAACTCAATTATACGGTTTCAGACGTTTCTCCTGGAAGTTGCTGGTATTCGATTGATAGCGGTTCGACAAATGTTTCAGTCACATGCGGTAATAATGTTAGTGCGTTATCTCCAGCACAAGGAAATAATATTTGGAAAGTTTGGGCTAATGATACTCTTGGAAATATGAATTCTTCTACAAGGGCTTTCTTTTTAGATACCATCTATCCAGATGTCAATTTCACTTCTCCTACTCCTGCAAACGGAACAGCACAAGTTGCTAACTCCATTTATGTTAATTTATCTACGAGTGATACTAATCAACATTACTCTTTTGTGGATATGGACAATTCATTGATGCGCTGGTATAGGATGGACGATGTTAATTCTTCTGGGGGAGTGATTGATTTGAGTTCGTACAGCAATAATGGGACTAATTATAATGAGGTTACACAAAACTCATCTGGGAGGTTTGGGAAGTCGATGCAATTTAATGGAATTAATCAGTCTGTATGGGCTGAAAGCGTATCTTCAACAGTAGTCAGTGTGTGTACGTGGGTAAAAATTGAGATAAGTAATACGGTGAATTCTAATAATTATCTCGTTGCGAAATTTGATCCAGGACTCGGGAAAAGGGTATGGGGATTGTGGCAGACATTAAATACAAATACAATTGGATTTGCGACTTCTCCCACGGGTTCGTATGTTGCAGGTAACTTATTAGTCACAAGCGCTTCGATGTTTGATGGAAATTGGCATCATATATGCGGAATACATAATGGGACATACAACTTCCTTTATGTTGATGGAACGTTGAATGTGAGTGTGGATGCGACAGACGGATTATATCAAACTTCATCAGCTTTGGCTATTGGTTGTGCAAGTGTTTCAGGAGCATGCCAGGGAAATGATTATTTCGGCGGTAAAATAGATGAAGTGATTATACTGAATAGAAGTTTAAGTGCTACAGAGGTTGCTTCTTTATATAATGCAGGAGTTAATAAATATGAAAATAACTTTACTGGTATTAACAATGCAGTTCATTCCATAACTGGATATGCCGTAGATATTGCCGGAAATAAAAATCAGACTGAACAGAGAAGCATAACTGTAGATACGACTATTCCTTTGATTAATTTCAGTTCTCCTACAGAAAATAATGGAAGCGTTTACTTAAGAACAAATATAGAAATAAATGTAACAGCAACAGATACTAATTTAGCAAATATAACCATAAATCTTTACAATACAACTGGATTAGTAAATTCAACAACTACAACTACAAGTCCTAATTATGTAAATATAACTTCATTGCCTAGCGGAACTTATTATTTCAATGCAACTACTTATGATTTAGCATTACAATTGAATAATACGGAAACAAGAAGTTTAATTATAGATGCAACTGCTCCTGAAATTAATTTTACTTCCCCTACTCCAGATAATGGAAGCACTATTAATGTAAATTCCATTTACGCGAATTTATCCACAATTGATGTAAGTAATCATTATGCTTTTGTTGATTTTGATAATTCTCTTTTAGGTTGGTGGAGATTTGGAAATAATGTTAATGACGAACTTGGCGTTAATAATGCAACTTGGGTGGGAGTTGCAAATTATACTTCAGGGAAATTTGGGGAAACAATAAGTCTAAATGGAACTTATATGCACAAGGTTTCTATAGCCGATAAAGATTATTGGGATTTTCCTACAGATTTCACTATATCTTCATGGGTTAAATGGAAAACAACTTGCACTAATTGGTGGGAGTGTGCGATTATTGCGCATGACCAAGGTGGAGGCAATCTTCCTAAATGGATTTTATCCTATGACACATCAGTATCAAAGACAATATTTCACATACAAACTGGAAATGTTGTTCTTTATAGTAATGCATGGACATTGACTCCAGATACTTTCTATCTTATATCTCTTACACGAAACGGGAGTAATTATACATTTTATAGAAATGGAGTAATAGAGGGTTCTTCTGTTAGTACAACCGCGATATCTAATGCTAATGCTCCACTTACTATCGGTTGGGGGGAGGGTTCAACTTTAGGATTTAATGGTTCGATAGACGAAGTTATGATATTCAATAGAAGTCTAAGTGCTGTAGAAGTTGCTTCTTTGTACAATGCGAGCGTTAATAAGTATGAACAAAACTTTACTAGCCTTAATGAGGGAGTTCATACTATAACTGGATATGCTGTAGATATTTTTGGAAGTAAAAATCAAACCGAACAGAGAAGCATAACTGTAGATACGACTCTTCCTTTGATTAATTTCAGTTCTCCTACAGAAAATAATGGAAGTATTTACTCAAGAACAAATATAGAAATAAATGTAACTGCAACAGATACCAATTTAGCAAATATAACTATTAACTTATATAATGCAACTGGATTGGTTAATTCAACAACTACAACTACTTCGCCTAATTATGTAAATATAACTTCACTTCCTAGCGGAACTTATTATTTCAATGCAACTGCTTACGACTTGGTATTGAACGCGAATAGTACGGAGACAAGAAGTTTAATCATAGATGCAAGTGCTCCCGAAATTAATTTCACTTCTCCTACTCCTGATAATGCGAGCACACAAACAAATCAAGATGTTTATGTTAATTTATCTACAAATGATACTAATCAACATTATTCATTCTTAGATCTTGATAATTCTCTTTTAGGTTGGTGGAGAGGAGAAGGAAATGCAAATGATGAAATGGGAATAAGTAATGGGACACTTCAGGGAAATGCAAATGCTTCCTCTTCTGGAATGTTTAATTCTGGTTTTGGATTTGATGGCAATGGAGATTATATAACTTTTGAAGGAACATTCGGCGGAGGGTTTACTAACCCTAATAAATTTACAATTGCTGCTTGGATGTATGCAAAAACTTCCCCAAATGCTAAAACTGCTTGGTTTGGGTGGAATACTCTTCCTAGGCTTGCTGCGGATAATAGTAATCGTATAGATTTTGATCCGGCATTTAATGGGGTGGATGGACAAGGAACGGTGCAAACTGCTAATAATTCTATTCAATACAATCACTGGTACCATGTTGCTATTACTTATGATAAAGAAGAGGTTGTAATTTATATAGACGGAGTTAGAAGTGCTAATAAAACGTTTTTTGGAGCGTATATGCCTACTAGTGGAGGAATTTTCAGGATTGGAGGCACACCATATGCTAACCAGTACTTTAATGGAAGTATTGATGAATTGTTGATATTTAACAGAAGTTTATCCTCTTCTGAAGTAGCTTCGTTGTATAACTCAACTGCAAATCAATATGCAAATAACTTTACAGGATTAGATTTTGGAAATCATAGTCTTACAGGTTATGCTGTAGATATTGTAGGAAACAAGAATCAGACAGAGACAAGAATTGTAAATATAGTTCAAGATATCGACGGATTGCCTCCAGCAATTAATTTCACTTCTCCAACGCCAGATAATGCGAGCACACAAACAAATCAAGATGCTTTTGTTAATATGTCAACTTTAGATGATTCTCAGCATTATTCATTCTTAGATTTGGATAATTCTCTTTTAGGTTGGTGGAGATTTGATAATTCTACTAGCGCAATTGACGAAACAGGAGTTAATAATGGTATCTTGAATAATGGTGTTGGTTCTGCCCTCTGGGGTAAGTTTGGGAAAGCATATACTTTTGATGGAATAAATGATTATGTTAGCTTATTTAGTGGATGTTCTGGAACTCCTGGAAATAGTAATTGTAATCAGTTTGATAATGTAAATAGTTGCAGTGCATATTCTTCTCATAATGGGCAGTGCAGCTCTAATTATACTTGTCAAGGAACTCCTAATACTGATTGTAATGTTTATGTTGAAGAAGGGACTTGCGGAGCTAATAGTGGGCATTACGGTTGTTCATGGACTGGGACGGATACCTGTTCTGGAACAGTAACTTGCGAAGGACAGCCGACTTCTGAAGCTTGTGCAGATTTATTCTGTTCATGGACTCCAGATGGGTATGGTGGTGGAACTTGTTCTGGAACACCTTCTGGAGGAAATAGTTGTTCTCAATGGAATGGTAATAGTGGTGAGTGTACGGAATTTAATAATCGTAATACACAATGTGCTTGGCATATGATAGATTATATATGTAGTGGAACTGCAGGAACTTCTGCTTGCAGTGTATTTAGTGAGCCAACTGATTGTGGAAATGAGAATGGTTGTTCATGGATATTTTCATCTTGCTCTAATGTTGGAGATGGTTTGACTTGTGAAGCACAGGGTTCTTATTTATCTTGTTCTGTATTAACTCTTTGCTCTGCCTTACCGAGTGGGTTCCCTAATAGTTCTTTAAGTGAAATTACAATAAGCACCTGGGTGAATACGGAACAGACACCAGTTTACAATGATGGAATTGTAACTAAGGGAAATAGTTCTTGGAGATTGTCGATGTATTCAAGTACGGGAAAAGTTAATTTCGGAACAACAGGGCTGACAAATTCAGACTTACAGAGTTCGGCTTTAGTAAACGATGGTAATTGGCATTTAGTTAGTGCGGTTTATAACGGAACGACTAAAATGATTTATATTGATGGGGTATTGGATGCTTCTATCGCCGCCAGCGGTTCAATAAGTAATAATAATTATGATGTATGGTTCGGAAGTAATTCTGAACAAACTGCTTGGTACTTTAATGGTTCTATTGATGAGGTATTAGTATTTAATCGTTCTTTAGCGGCCAATGAAATTGCAAGTTTGTATAACTCCAATGTAAAACAATATGCAAATAACTTTACAGAATTAGCAGAGGGGATACATAATTTTACAGGATATGCAGTTGATAGTGCAGGAAACAAGAATCAGACAGAGACAAGAGAAATAAATGTGCAATTAAATGTTGCTCCAAACAATCCTGTTGTTTATATTAATTCAACAGATGGAAGCAATAAGAGTGCGCAGGATTTGAACTGCTTTGCTACTCTTAGTGATAATGATGCAAACGCGATGAATGTTTCTGTTGAGTGGTATAAGAATGGAGCATTTGATTTGAGCATTAATTATACCAGTAATTATGCAAATGGGACATTATTTAATGCAAGCTTGGCAAATGGAAATACAACAAAGGGAGAAAATTGGAGTTGCGGAATGAAGTTGTTTGACGGGAGGGCATATAGCGGTTGGGTTAATTCTTCTTCTTTGCTTATATTAAATACTCTTCCAACTGTAACTCTTGATAGTCCTTCGGATGCGTATAACACTACAGATAGAACCCCTTCTTTCAACTGGACTGGAAGTGATGACGACGCAGATAGTTTAACTTATGAATTTAACATTAGTTTAGTTGCAGGAAGCACTTGTGAAGAGTCTGATAGGGTTGTTGGAGGACTTTCGACAAATTATACCCTGACATCTAATTTGAAATGCTTTGCTGACAATAATGACTATTATGTTTGGAGTGTAAGGGCGAATGATGGAGAAGGAGATGGAGCGTGGAGTGGAATTAGAAAGATAAATATTTCCGCAGTTGTTGATATAAGTCTTCCTGTAGATAATGTAAACTTCAGAAGTCTTGATTATCTTGCTTCAAATGACACTAGCGACGATTCTCCACCACCATTTGTAATCCAGAATGACGGGAATGCGTTGGTTAACATAAGTGTATCTGCTAATCCATTCTGGGAATCAATTGCTAATCCTAATGAATACTATAAGTTTAAGATTGATAATAAGAGCGGGGAAGAGGGGGCGTTTAATTGGGTTAAATCATTGACTTCATGGTTCCAGATGCCAACTGCGGCAGTTATAGGTATAACGGAATTGAATTACAGCGACAATACGGATAGCGCAGAAGTGGATCTTTACATTCAAGTACCTCCGGAGGAAGGTCCTGGAAACAAGAGTTCGATAGTAACTTTTGTATCGAGTTTAGCTGAATAAAATGATAAAAATAAATAAGAGTAAGAGTATGATTTATGTAGCTGATGCTTTAGTTTTAGGAGTAAGTTTAGTTATTGTCTTATGGATGATAGGATATGCACAACCATTAGTCATTGCTCCGGATGATAAGTACTCAAGTACAAACACTTCAGTACTATTTTCGTTTTCAAAAGCAGACGTCATTCTAATTGATGATAACTTAGAATTCAGTTCTCCTATGAATATATACGCTAAAGACAATTTAGTTATTAATCTTAAACCTGGGAAGTATTATTGGAAAGTTGAAGGAATGTTAGCGAGCGAGGTGAGAATGCTTCAGATTGAAGACGATGTTAATTTGAAATTGAGAGAATTGAAGGATAATTATGAAGTCATTAATGGGGGCAATATTGATTTAGATGTTAAAATTTATAATAATGGTAGTCAGATAAATGAAGTAAGACTCGATAAGGGAGAAAGCGTTAATTCTTCTGGAAATAAATTTGTTGGAGGAAAAGATGAATAATAGAAATATTTTATTAGCATTGGTTTTGTTAATAGTGCTTGCTTCTAATGTTATTGCCCTTGGAATTACTCCTGCCAGAACGACTTTAGACTTTAGTCCCGGATTAGAAAAAACAGTTAGTTTCTCTGTTCTGAATTCAGAGCAGAAGAACGCAAATTTAGTTGTTTACGTTCAAGGTGAGTTAAATGGGAGTATCTCACTTAAAGAGACGTCAATAAATATGCTTTCTAGTGAGGAATCTAAGCAGATGAGTTATGATATTAAACTTCCTGAAGAATTAAGTCCTGGATTGCATACTGCGGAAGTAGTTGTTTTACAGCTTCCTGAAAAATCAAATAACAATGCTTATGTCGGAGCAGCGTTAGGAGTAGCAACTCAAATTCATGTTTTTGTTCCATATCCTGGAAAATATGCCGAAGCAGATTTGAATATTGTTAATGCAGAAAAGAATGGGGAGGCAACATTTGTAATTCCGGTTGTTAGCAGAGGAGATTTAGATTTGGTTAATGTTAGAGCAAATATTGACATATACACAAAGCTTAATGAAAAGGTTGCAACATTTAATACAAATGAGATTTCGGTTAATAGCGGAGAAAGAAAGGAGATTGTTGCGAAATGGAAAGCTGATGTGCCTATCGGAAGTTATAGGGCGGTTGCGACTCTTATTTATGATGGAGAGAGTCTTACACTTGAGAAAGAGTTTAGTGTTGGAAGTGCTTCTCTTGAACTACAGCAAATAAGTGTTAATGATTTCAGTTTGGGAGAGATTGCTAAGATTGAAATGCTTGTTGAGAATAAATGGACTGAACCTATGCAAGGAGTTTATACTGAAACAGAGGTATTTAATTCTAAAGGGCAAGTGATGGCTGACTTTAAGTCTCCAACTTATAATATTCAACCATTGAATAAAGTTGTTTTAGTTTCATATTGGGATACTGCAGGAGTTAAACAAGGACAATATGATGCTAATCTTTATCTAAGATATGGGGAGAAGTCTACAAATAATAAGATGCAGTTGAAAGTTTCGCAAAATACTCTTGAGTTTGTTGGTTTGGGATATGTAATTTCTGAAAATAGATCTTCAGGAAAAGGCGGGAGCTGGAACATGATGCTTGTGATTGGAATTGCGGTTCTTATTTTAATCAATTTGGTTTGGTTTTTGATGCTTAGAAAATTAATGAAGAAGAAAAAATAAATTTTATCGACGGTATCTAATGTTTCCTGCTTTTTTATTACTACAAATTAATGCAAAAAAAAAGATAACATTTAAATAGTATTATTATTAGTGTTTAATATCTTAAAGAGGCCAAATGAATAGTACAAGAAAAATTGCGGTTGTATTGATTGTTCTTGCTGTTATTTTTGCGGCGGTTTCGATATCTATTAATATGTCTTCAGGAAATTCAATTCAGGGAAATGATGTTTATGTCGAAAGTCCTGGTGAGGGTTCAGGGCAGGTAGTTGTTGGAGTTATGCCTAATCCAGATAATGGGGTGGTTGAAGGATGATGTCTGATAAGTCTTTACTTAATGTTGCAATAGTATTGTTTGTGTTGTCTGCCGGATGGCTATTGATGTCTTATGTTGGAGTTACGGGTTTTGTTGCTACGGATACAGCTACTGTTAATGTTTCTATTACTTCTACTGCTAATATTAATTTTACTACAGATAATATTAATTTTGGTACTGGAGTTGTTAGTAGTGGTGGGACACAGGCAGTTTTAGATACGTCTGCGGGTACTACTGCTGGTGGAACTGGTTTTACTCCGAATAGTGC
>Ga0172368_10003000_pt1 | contig 20906 bp, 18 predicted proteins | sample Lak11m_FD_114540 | JGI IMG/M metagenome (GOLD analysis project Ga0172368, IMG submission 114540) | Freshwater microbial communities from Kabuno Bay, South-Kivu, Congo - kab_022012_11m | ecosystem: Environmental > Aquatic > Freshwater > Lake | place: Democratic Republic of the Congo: South-Kivu...
GAGCCGCAAGCTGGCCGGGCGCCCGCACTCCGACAGCACCTTGCTCATCGCGCAGGACCGGGAACGATGAGATCGCCGGTCTTCGACGCCAGCGTCGTCGTCAAGTGGTACGTGCCCGAGGTTCACAGCGTGGAGGCGAAGCGATGGCTCGCGGGGCGGCGGGCGATCCTTGCCCCCGACCTTCTCTTCTCGGAGGTGGCGAACGCGCTGTGGAAGAAACAGAGACGGCGCGAGCTCGAGCCCGCCGAGGCCGAGTCGGTGATGGATCAGTTCCTTGCGCTGCCCCTGACTGTCCATGCGTCGGGCGCTCTCGCGCCGGCAGCGCTTGACTTGGCGGTCGGACTCGATCGGAGCGCCTACGACACAACGTACCTGGCTCTCGCGATTCTCGCCGAAACCCAGTTCGTGACCGCCGACCGGAAGTTCTTCTGCGCCATCTCTGCCGGTCCCCTTGCCGCGCGCGTGCGCTGGGTCGAGGACATCCCGGGCCCGGAGACTCAGCAGGGCCGTCGTGCCGTCGCTTGCGAGGGCGTTGCAGGTATTCAATGTCGTGCTGCCGGAGTGCGGGCGTCCCGCCGGCACAACTGGTCCGTGGCCGTCCCGGCCGCGGGTCTAACAGACAGGCTGGTTCTTGGTACGCCGTGCAGCCGGGACGGCTGCTCACCGATAGTGCCGGCGGGACGCCCGCACTCCGGTCGTCGGCGACGACTCACGGCTCCGCCGGCAGCCGCAGCCGGATGACCGCGCCCGCGGGCTCGTCGACGACCTCGAGCCCGACGCCGAGCCGGGCCGCGGCGGTGCGTGCCACGTAGAGGGCGAGCGTGGTTCCCTCGCCCTCGGATCCGCCGGGAACGAACGGCCCGGGGTCCAGCATCGCGGCCGTCGCGCCGGCGCGCACGACGTCCACCCGCGCCGTGCCGTCCTCGCGGGCGACGCGGATCGACACCTCTCCGCCTTCGCCGGCCCGCAGGGCGCGGCGCACGCATGCCCGCAGAAGCTTCTCCACCGTCGCCGGGTCGAGCGGGACGACGACCGCCTCGCCGTCCTCGACGAGCGCCGCCAGCCCCGCGGGCTCGAACTCCGACGGGGCGAGCACCCGCGCGATCGTCTCGCGCAGCGCGGCGCGTCCCGGCGGCGGGCGTGCCGGCAGACGCTCCATGGCGAACCAGTCCTCGACGAGCGCCCGCAGGCGCCGCACGGAGCGCGCCGCAAGCTTCGAGAGACGGCCCGCGCGGGGATCGTCGCCCGCATGACGCGCCAGCATCTCCACGGCCCACAGCCCGCTCGCGAGCGGATTGCGGATCTCGTGGACCGCGAAGCCGAGCAGCTTCTCTCTCGGGTCGTCCCCGGGGAACGCCGCCGGCGCGGTGGAAGAAATTCCAGTCCCCCGCGGCTCGCCGCGTCCGTCGCGTTCACCGGCGGACTCGGGAGCCGCGGGTTGGGTCGTCGTGGGCTCCACCCGGGTAGGGTGGCGATCCGGCCCCGCGGCGGGAAGTGGCAGGCTCGCGCGGTTCGAAGCGTCGTGCAGTCGACGGCGCGGCGGAGCGTCGGCCAAGGGGTCGGCGACAATGTGCGGACGGGCCGGAAAAAAGGCAAGCCGCCCTGCCGCCGCCGGACTGTCCTTTCTACCGCCTCGGGGCCTGCGTCCCCCTCGAAAGCGGCCTGCGGAGCCTCCGCGCGGATGGCACCGCGCTTGCTTGGGAGGTCGATGCGACGCGGTGACCTTGGACCGGTCGCGGTCCGAAACGCCGGAGCCTCCGGCGCATCGACAGGATGGGGACGGCACGAGCAGCCCGTCGACGTTCGAATCGCGAACCAACGGCCCGGGGGGGACCAATGGCAGCTTCGAAGCAGGGGACCAGAGCCCCGCGCAGGAAGAAGAACATGCACCTGTCCACCGTTCCGACCGCCGCAGGCTCTCTCGCCATGTACCTGAGCGAGATCAACCAGTTCCCGCTGCTGAGCGTGGAGGAGGAGCAGACGCTGGCGCGCCGTTTCCGCGACGGCGGGGACCTGGACGCCGCCCACCGCCTCGTCACGAGCAACCTGCGCTTCGTGGTGAAGGTCGCCTACGAGTACCGCTCGTACGGCATCAAGATGAGCGACCTCATCCAAGAGGGCAACATCGGCCTGATGAAGGCGGTGCAGAAGTTCGACCCGGACAAGCAGATCCGCCTCATCTCCTACGGCGTGTGGTGGATCCGCGCGTACATCCAGAACTACATCCTCAAGAGCTGGAGCCTCGTGAAGCTCGGTACCACGCAGGCGCAGCGAAAGCTGTTCTTCTCGCTGGCGCGCACCAAGCGCGAGCTGGAGAAGGCGGGCCACGGCGACGGCTCGCAGGACGACGAGCGCCAGATCGCCCGCAAGCTGCGCGTCAAGCCCACGGAAGTGCTGGAGATGCAGCAGCGCATGGACGGGCGCGACCTGTCGCTGGACGCGCCCATGGGCGACGACGGCGGCAACACGCACGTGGACTTCGTGGCGAGCACGCTCCAAGGGCAGGACGACGACCTCGCCGAGAGCGAGGAGCGCGGCATCGTGCATGACCGCGTGGGACGGGCCCTGTCGCGGCTGGACGTGCGCGAGCGCTACATCATCGAGCAGCGGATCATGAGCGAGAAGCCCCTGACGCTCAAGGAGCTGGGGGAGCACTTCGGCTTCTCGCGCGAGCGGGCGCGCCAGCTCGAGATCCGGGCCAAGGACAAGCTCAAGGGCGAACTCACGCGCATCATGGGCGACGTGCTGCCGGAAGCGGTGAGCATGGCGGCGGCGAACTAGGACGGCACGGGGGGCGGACCCGCGACGGGAGCCGGCCATGCGCCGCGCTCCCGTCGCGACTTTCTCCCGCGGAGTCGGAGCGGCGCAGGAAAAGCGACCGCCAAGACGCCAAGGTGCGCCAAGTTTCGCCGAGGATTTCAAGGTATTTCGGGTCCGACGCAGGTCTTCCCGACGCTCCGGGCTGCCCCCGAATCGCGGTCTTTCCGGCCCGCCTCGACGTGCAGCCGGTCGCAGGCCAGAATGGCGGCGTGGAGAAGCTGACGCGCGAGCAGATCGTCGAAGCGCTCGAGAGGATGGATGCCGTCCTCGGCAGCCGCGGCATCCGCGCGCAGATCTACCTCGTAGGAGGGGCCGCGCTCTGCGTCGGCTACGACGCGAGGTCCTCGACCAAGGACGTGGGCGCCTGGTTCACCGAGCCCGCCCAGATGCGGCGCGCGGCCGCACAGGTGGCCGACGAGCTGGGCCTGCCCGAGGATTGGCTCAACGACGCGGCGAAGGGCTTCATCCCGGCGGGGGCCGGCTTCGATGCCTGGCGATCGCTGGCGAATCTGGACGTCTGCATCGCCGACGAGCGCACGCTCCTCGCGATGAAATGCGCGGCGGCCCGCACGGCCGAGGACGCGGGGGACATCCGGTCCCTCGCGAAACGCCTCGGCCTGGATTGGTCGGCGGAAGTGCTCGAAGTCGAGCTGGCCTACTACCCGCCCGAACGGCTGCCCGTCCGCACGCAGCTCCTGCTGGAGGAGACCCTCGATGACGGCCGCTGAGTGCCTTGCCGAGGCACGCCGGGCGGGCGACGGATTCCAGCAGCCCGTCAACGCCTTCGTCGACGCGTTCCGCCGCGCATCCCCGGCGCAGCGCGCGGACATGGTCCGCGACGCGGTACACGAGTGCGGAGCGCTTGAAGGACTCGTGGCCGCCGTGACGAGCGCGCTGTGCCGCGAGTCGGGCACCCCCGCGCCGGAGTGGGTCGCGCGCGTGCGCAGCCCCGGGCCGTGCTTCGCCTTTCCCGCCCGCTCGTTCGCGCTGCGCGTACGCCTGATGCTCGAGTCGCCGGCCCCGTTCCGGACCCGGAATATATTCGTGCCGGAGAACTATCTGAGCCGCGCCTGAGTGCCGGCCGTCAGTTCCGGTCGGTCAGGTAGCTGCGGATGTCGCAGTACCCGATGGCGTTGAGGTCCGGCGAGATCATGTCGTCGGCGACGGTGCGCTGCGGGCAGGGCTCGTCCTCGCTCCAGTCGCGCCAGTCGGCGCCGCGGCCGATCTGAGCCGCGTATGCCTTGAACACCCCGTAGTTGGCGGCGGTGAACGGCACCGGAATCTGGCAACGGCTCGACGAGCGCTCGCGGTTCTTGTTGTACTGGACGACGATCTGCCCCATGGCCGCGGTGGTCGTGTTCCAGCAGCAGGTCTTGGAACGCTCGTACTTGAGCAGCGGGAACACGTAGTCCTCGTACGAACGGTAGTGCTGCTCGGTCTCGGTGCGCTCCCAGTAGTTTTCCTCGCTCTCGAGCTGCGCCAGGTCGTTGAGCAGCGCCTCGCGCTTCTCGCGGTTGGAGCAGCTCGCGGGGTGCTCGCGCTGGTACTGGCGCGTCGTCCCGAGCGCCGTGCGAAGCTCCGTGCGCCGCGCGGCGGGGTCGGCCACGTCCAGGATCTCGTCGAATCGCGCAGGCCGCGCCGCGATGGCGGCGAGATTCGTCGAGTTGATGTAGACACCCGTGCTGTCGCCGGGCACCGAGTTCACCCACGAGTTGTTGTAAACGACGGCCGTGCGCCAGCGCCGCAGTCCTCCGCCGAGCTTCGCGTACGGGATGCCATCGGAGCTGCTGCCCGGACCGCCCGTGTACGGGTTGGTGAAGTAGCGCCGGCTCGTCACCGGCGACTCCCACACCGACTGGCGCCGCGGCATCGAGCCCGACGCGAGCTCGACCGAGACCTTGCCGCTGGACGCCGTCTGCACCGTCTTCACGTTCAGCGTGTGCCCGATGCCCGCGCGCTGCCAGCGCTCCAGCAGAATGTCGCTCGGGCGGATGCCCTCCGGCTTCGCGTGGAACGTGTTGGCGGGATCCGCGAGGTTCACGCTGCCGAACCACAGGAGCACGTGGACGGTGAAGTACCCGACGCGCTTGTTCAGGTGCAGCTCGTCCAGGTACGCGCCGATGGTCGCGTTCGGGGCGATCATCGGCTGCACGTCGTCGTAGCTGCCCAGCTTCTTCGCGCGCAGCTTTTCGTCCTTGGGCCACGTCGCCGGCCGGTTCGCCGTGTAGTCCTTGTAGAGGGTCTTGTACCTGGGGAAGTTCGAGTAGACGCCCGTGAGCGTGCGGAAGCCGAAATGGCCTGCGAACATGCGCTTGCCGGTCCCGTCGATGGCTTCCAGGAAGAACGGCAGGTTGAACCACGACGAGAACGCGACACGCAGGAACATGGCCTGCTCGGCGCACTCCAGCGCCGCGATGGGCAGCGTCTTGCCCCACGGGTTCGTGATCTTGTACGTGCGGTACCCGTTGACCGCGGTCGTCGACTCGAGCTTCCCCACGAACACCCGGAACGCCTCGTTCCAGGTGATGTTGTCGGATCGCCTGAAATACGGGGAGAAATCGACGTCGACCTTGTTGGTCCACGTGCGCGTGGCGGCCCAGACCTGGGTCGCCTCGGCGTCGGCGGTCTTCGGAACCGCGCGCGTCATGAGCACCGCGTCGGCCTTGCCCGGCTCGGGCGGTTCCTCGGCGTCGCCGGCCTCCCACAGGTTTCCTTCGACCACCGGATCGACGTCCGCTTCCTCCGGAACTGCTTCCGTGCCACCGCAGGCTGCCAGGAGGACCACTGCCAGGAGATTGATGCGACGCGTCAGAGCTTCCATGTGCCACCTCTGCGGCGCGGCGGTAGCACTTCCTCCGTCCGAGTTCAAGTTCGCGGGCCGTGACGCGATGCGTCAGGGCCGCGTGACGGACGTTTGGAACGGCGCGACGCCGCATCGGTCGGATGACGGGGATACGCGCGACGACCGATGGATCGACTCGCCGCCGCCGTGCGTTCATGGAGAGGGGCGCCCCCGCCGGAGGATGCCATGAAGCGCACGATCGTTCTCGCCGCGATCGCTCTCGCCGGACTGCTCGCCGCGCTGCTGCTGCCGAAGGCGGTGGCGCCGCCGCCCGTGGAAACGCCCCGCCCGGGCGTTGCCGCGCCCCTGCCGGTCGTACAGGTGCCATCCGCCGGGGCGGGTTCGCTGTCGCTCGTGCTGCGGCCCGCGAAGAGCGCTTTTCTCGCGGGCGGCGACGAGTTCGACGTTGTCGCGGAGCTGCGCGCGGTGCCGTCGCCGGACGGGAAACGCGCGCCCGTGGATCTCGCGCTGGTGCTGGATCGCAGCGGATCCATGTCGGGCCAGCCGATCGCCAAGGCCAGGGAGGCGGCCGCGGATCTCGTCCGGCGCCTGAACGACGGCGACCGGCTATCGATCGTGCACTTCGGAAGCGAAGCTCGCCTCGCCTTCGAGCTGAGCGCGGCGGGGGCGGGCGGCCGCGAGCGCGCGTTGGCGGCCATCCAAGGCATCGCCAGCGACGGCGGCACCAACATGGGCCAGGCATTGCAGATGGCCGAGAAGACGTTGAGCGCCGATCCGCGGGAGAAAACCGTGCGGCGCGTCGTGCTCATGAGTGACGGGCAGGCGAACGAAGGGTTGCTCGGCCCTGCGCTGGTGGACCTCGCCGACCGCTTCGCGAAGAAGGGCATCGGCCTCAGCGCGCTCGGACTCGGGGTCGACTACGACGAGGACAACATGCGCGCGCTCGCCGACCACGGGGGAGGCCAGTACCGGTATCTGAAGAATGCCGACGAGCTTTCGGCCGCGCTGACGCAGGAACTGGCGCAGGCCTCGGCGACCGCCGCCTCGGGCATCCAGCTCGCGCTCGATGCCGCGCCCGGCGTCGAGGTTCTGGACGCGGTGAGCTACGAGCTCATTCGCGACGGTTCGAGCATCCGCATCGCGGTGAGGGACATCGCAGCCGGGGAAACGAGGCGCATCGCGCTGCGCGTGCGCTCGGGGAGCGGCGGCGCGGGGCTGCGCGAGCTGATCCGGGCGCGCGTCGTCTACTCCGACGTGCTCGCAGGCGGCACGACGGCGGCGGCGCATGCCGCGGCGCGCGCGGAGGCCACGACGGATGCACGCCGCGTCGCGGAAAGCTATGATCGCGACGCGGCCGCGTTCGGCCTGCGCGCGAGGCTGGGAGGAAGCGTTCTTGGTGCCATGAAGCGCTACGAGTCCAGCGACGTTTCCGGAGCGGTGGGGTCGATCATGGCCGCCGTGCGGGGCTATGCGGCGGAAGCCGACGCCATCGGGGCTGCCTCGCTCGCGGGCGAGCTGCGACGCGACGCCGAGGCGGCGGCCTCCACGATGCGCGCCGCGCCGACGAACGGAAGGGCGCAGTCCGACGCGCGCAAGAACCTCAAGAACTGGGGCACGACAAACGCGGGCAACTGACGCGGGCCCGGAGCGTCCATGTTCCGTCTGACCGACACCGAAACGCTGGATCGCACGGCGATGTCGTGCGCGCTGGCGGGGGCGCTGTGTCTGGCGGCGGGCGCGGCGGTGGCCGCGGGGGCGCGGGCGGCGGGCGCGTACTGGCCCGGGGACGCGACGGCGTGGATGGCGCTCGCAGGACCGGCATTCCTCGCGACGGCGGTGTCGCGCGGGCACCTCGCGGAACGGCTGCGCACGGTGCTTTTCGGGGCCGCGGGCGTCGCCGCGATGCTCGTGTGGGGCCGGGACTTCCCCGGATTCGCGCAGGCCTCGGCAGGAGCGCTGCTGGGCACCGCGTTCGCGGTCGAGAACGATCGGAAGCGCAAGCGGGAGTCGCGCGATCGCCTGCCGCGCTGGGCTTTCGCGGCGACGGCGGCGGCGGTCGCGGTGGCATGGCCGATTGCCGTGCTGGCCACGGGCAGCGTGGAGCACTCGGTGCTCGCGAACGGCATGGTTCCCCCGCTGCTGCTGGGCAGCGCCGCGGGAGCCCTGTCCGGGCTCGCGACCGGGCTGGCGTCGTTCCCGTCGCACCTGGAACGCGTGGGCGACCGCGTGCTGGAAGCGTTGCAGAAGGCCCGTCCCGTGCTGGACGGCGAGCTGCGCGACCTGGTGCTCAAGGTGGTGGACGCGCGCGGGCGGGCGCTCAAGCTGCTGGAGCGCTCGCGGGCCGACGCCACCGCGCGCGTCGAGACGGAGCGCGGGCTGGACCAGATCGCGCTCACGGCGATCGACCTGGCGGATCGTTTCGGCGCGGTGGATCGGGTGCTCGCGCGCACGCCCATGCCGGGGCTGGACGAGCGCGTCGCTGCGACGCGGTCTCAACTGGACGGGACGAAGGATCCGGGCGTGCGGCGCGACCTGGAGCGCGCGCTGCAGGCGCTGGAGGATCAGCGCAGCCAGGTCGACCGGCTGTTGCAGGGGCGCGCGCGGCTGGTGGCGCGGCTGCAGAGCGAGCTGGCGTCGCTGGAGAAGACGGAGATGGCGCTTGCATTGCTGGCGACCGGCGACGCGGCCATGGCCGGGCTGCGGCTGGAGACGCTCGGTTCCACGCTCGAGCACCGCGCGCACGAGCTGGAGGCCGAAGGCGCCGCGCTGCAGGAGACGCTTGTCGATTCGCCCGTGCGCGCGCTCGAGAGAATCCGGGGGAGTTGAGACGGCGTCGCGGCGGCGGGTGTCACGCGGGGGGCGAATCCCATCCACCGGCAGCGGAGATTCCGGTGATCTTCGGCCGGTCGTCTGCGCCGGACGGGCGTCCCGTCGCGCGCCGCGGCCACCTCCTTGCCCGACCAGGACCCGACGGGCGCGGCGCATCGCTCATGTTGAGCCTGCCGAAACCACGGGCATGCCCATCCTACCCGTAGAATTCGCGTCCCGGGGAATGCCGGGCACCCGTGGTCGCTCGTCGCCCGACTCGTTGACACCCCCCCGTCAACTCCTTAGATTCGCCCGTTTTCCGGGCGCCCGGCCCGCACCGCCCACTCGCAGAGGATCGCATGCTCGACGCCGTCACCAAGGGGTTCCGCTCCGCCAAGTACAAGCTCCAGGGCAAGGTCGAGCTGAGCGAGGAGAACATCGAGGACGCGCTGCGCGACATCCGCGTGGCGCTGCTCGAGGCCGACGTCGACTTCAACGTCGTCAAGAGTTTCGTCGCCCAGGTCAAGGAGAAGGCCGTCGGCGAGGTCGTCGCGCTCAAGGCGAAGGACGAGAAGGGCAACCTGCTCGCCGCCACGCCGGGCGACCACTTCATCAAGATCTGCCACGACGAGCTCGAAGCCCTCATGGGGCCCGTCGACACGTCGCTGAAGTTCCGCCCTCCCGCCGACGGTCCGTCGGTCGTCATGATGGTGGGCCTGCAGGGCTCCGGCAAGACGACGACCGCCGCCAAGCTCGCGAGTTTCCTGGGGAAAAAGGGCAAGAAGCCCCTCATGGTCGCGGCCGACATCTACCGCCCGGCGGCCGTCGACCAGCTCCAGCAGCTCGGCCGGCAGATCGACGTGCCCGTCTACGCCGCCGACGGTCTGCGCCCGCCCGAGCTGTGCCGGAGGGGTCTCGATGAGGCCCGGCGCCAGCACCGCGATGTGGTCGTGCTGGACACCGCGGGCCGGCTCGCCATCGACGACGAGATGATGCACGAGCTGGAGCAGATCAAGTCGCTGTGCGCCCCGGACAACATCCTGCTCGTGTGCGACTCGATGATCGGCCAGGACGCGGTGCGCACCGCGGCGGAGTTCGACCGGCGACTGGCCATCGACGGCTTCATCATGACGAAGCTGGACGGCGACGCGCGCGGCGGCGCGGCGCTGTCCATCAAGCAGGTGACCGGAAAGCCCATCAAGTTCGTCGGCATGGGCGAGAAGCTCGACCGGCTGGAGGAGTTCCGCCCGGACGGACTGGCGGGGCGCATTCTGGGCTTCGGCGACATCGTCGGGCTCATGAACGACTTCGAGGAGGTCGTCGACGCCGACAAGGCCGAGAAGGACGCCGAGAAGATCCTCACCGGCAACTTCGACATGGGGGACTTCGTCGAGCAGATCAAGCTCATCCGCAAGATGGGCTCCATCAAGGACGTGATGGACAAGTTCCCCATCTTCGGGGAGCTGCCCGAGGGCATCAGCTTCGACGACAAGGAGCTGGTGAAGGTGGAGGCGATGGTGGCCTCCATGACGAAGAAGGAGCGCAAGAACCCGGACATGATCGACGAGAAGCGCGCGGCGCGCATCGCGAAGGGCGCCGGGCGCAAGCCCGCGGACGTGCGCGGGCTGCTGCAGCGCTTCGACATGATGCGCAAGGTCATGCGCCAGATCGGCGAGGCGCCGGGCCTGCTGGCGCGGCTGCCGGGCTTCCGCCAGATCATGCAGCTTCAGCAGATGAAGGGCATGGACCTGAACGAGATGTTCGGCGACATCCTGCCCAAGATGCCGATGCCCCGCGCGGGCGGGCAGGGCTCGCACGCCGCCGCCATGGCCAAGGCGAAGCTGCTGGGGCGCGCGCCCGCGCCGAAGAGCATCTCGGACGAGCAGCGCAAGAAGCTGAAGGACAAGCGCAAGCGCGAGCGCCAGAACAAGAAGAAGAACAGGCGGTAGAGATCAAGGATGAAGAATGAAGATTGAAGGATGAACCCTTCCCTCATCCTTCGTCCTTGCCGAGCGCCTTCATCCGTCCGCCTTCATCCTTCATCCTTCCTGTGCGCGTCACTTTCACTTCCATGACCCGCCGGGCGTCGCGCCGCGTCACCAGCAGCTCCAGGCCGCCGTAGTAGAAGCGATCCCCTTCCGCCGGAATGGCGCCCGCCAGCGACGAAAGGAAACCGCCCAGCGTTTCGTACCCGCCGTCTTCGGGCACCGCCACGCCGAAGGTCCCGTTGAACGCTCCCACCCGCATCTCCGCCCGCACGAGCGAGACGCCGTCCGCCGACTGCACGACCTCCGGCTCCTCCTCGTCGAACTCGTCGCGGATGTCGCCCACGAGCTGCTCGACGATGTCCTCCAGCGTCACCAGCCCTTCCATGCCGCCGTACTCGTCCACCACCACCGCCATGTGCTGGCGCTTGCGCTGCAGCTCCCGCATGGCCCGCCCGATGGGCCGGTTCCAGGGCACGAAAGTGACCGGGCGGACGAGGTCGTCCAGGATGATGAGCTCGGGATTCTCCAGCAGCGGCAGCAGATCCTTCACGTGCACGATGCCCACGATGCCGTCGAGCGTGCCCTTGTAGACGGGCACGCGCGTGTGGCCCTCCTCGACCATGAGCCGCACGAGCTCGGAAGGCGATGTGCCGTACGCAATGGCGACCACGTCCGTGCGCGGCACCGCGATGTCCTTCACCGTGCGCGTGCCGAACTCGAAAAGCGAGTGGACGAGCGCCGGCTCGGGTGCTCCCTCGCGCGGGGACACCGTGAGCAGGCGCTCGATTTCCTCCAGCGGCGGCGACGGAGGCGCCAGACGGATGCGCAGACCGGCGGGGCGCAGCAGCAGATCGCCCGCGAAATGAGCCATGCGCACGGCGGGCGAGAGCACACGGCGCAGCGGCAGCAGCAGCGAGGCGGTGCGCAGTGCCCACGCCTCCGGGCTCGCCGACGACAGCGACCGGGCGATGCTGTCGATCCACACCGCGACGATCCACGCGGGCACCGTGCCTGCGAGCCCGGCCACGACCGGCGGAAGCGAGCTCCCCAGCCGCAGCGCCGCGACGACCGCCCCCAGCACGCCTCCGGCGAGGAACAGGGCCAGCGCCGCGCGCAGCGTCGCGGAGGTCAGATCGGGATCGCTCTTGAGCCGGGCCACGGAGCGGCCGGCCCGGCTGGCGCCTGCCAGCTCCCGCGCCCGGTCGGGCCCCGTGGCGCCGATGGCCGCGTCGCCCGCCAGCACGATGCCGCGCATCACGAGACTCGCCGCCGCAAGCGCCAAGGGGATCGTGATCGCCGCGGAACCGGCGGGCGGGTCGGTCATGGGGTCATTGTATCAGCGTGGGGGGACATCGCCGCATGGGCATCGCTTGCTCCGTTTGCACCGCGCGACATGCCGGTCCGGGTGTCCGGTCCCCGGCACCGGCGTGGAAGCGGCTCGCGGCATGCTACAAGCGCGCCCTGCGCCGCCCGGCGCACGGAAGGCCCGATGAGCGAAGCCGCCCCGGCGATGTCACCTTCCCGACGTCTGCGGGGCTTCGTGCTGCTTGCCGCGTTCGGGGCGACGGCCATCGCCGGCCTGACGACCGCACGACTGGCCGGTCACGGGCACGAAGGCATCGTCGCCGCCGCCTGCTTCGGCGGGGTCGTCAGCGCGGCGATGCTGATTTCCTGGGGCGCCGAGGCCGCGCAGTTCTTCATCAGCCAGGGCTTCGCCGTGGCGCTCATCGCGCTGCTGCAGGTGATGCCCGAGTTCATGGTCGAGGCGGTCATCGCCTGGAAGGGCGACATCGCCAACATGTTCGCCAACGCCACCGGGTCCAACCGTCTGCTCATCGGGCTGGGCTGGCCGCTCATCTACTTCACCGCCGACGTGTCGCACCGCATCGGACGGGGGCGCGGCGCGGGCGATCTGAAATTACGACGCGAGAATATACTGGAGGTCGCGTCGCTGCTGGTGGCGAGCAGTTGGTATCTGAAGCTGCTGGCGTTCGGGACGCTGACGGTGTTCGACGGCGCGGTGCTGGGCGGCATGTACGTGTCGTACATGTGGCTGCTGTCGCGGCTGCCGGCCGAGGACGAGGAGGACCGCGAGGACCTGCTGTCGCCGCCGCGGGCGCTCGTGGAGCTGCGCCGGCCGCGGCTGCGCTTCGCGGCGCTCGCGGCGGTGTTCCTGGCGGGGGGCGGCGTCATGGCGCTGGTGGCCGAGCCGTTCGTGGAGGCGCTGAAGGTCGTGGCGTTCGGGCTGGGCCTGAGCCAGTTCACGTTCATCCAGTGGGTGGCGCCGTTCCTGAGCGAGTTCCCGGAGAAGGTCACCGCCTTCTACTGGGCGCGCACGGTGCGCCTGGCCCCGATGGCGCTGCTCAACATGATCAGCTCGGTGGTGAGCCAGTACACGCTGCTGGTGGCGATGATTCCGATCGTGTACGCGTTTTCGTCGCAGCTGGGGCCGGTGGCCGGGCACCCGGTCCACCGGGCGGCCTTCGACCTGCCCGCGGTGCCGATGGTGGCGCCGGAGCACGACCTGCGGTCGGAGGTGTTCCTGAGCTGGGCCATCACGCTGCTGGGCTGCTCGATGCTGGCGAAGCTGCGCTTCTCGCGCCGGGACGCGTCGATCCTCTTCGTGCTGTGGCTCTTCCAGTTCCTCGTCGGGAAGCTCTCCGAGGCGCTGGGCGTCCCTCCCGACTCGCTGCGCTGGAGCGAGGGCGTTCTGTGCATCGCGCTGGCGGCGGCGCACGTCGCGATGCACCGGCACGAGTACGTGGTGGTCGAGGCGCTGCGCGAGACGGCGCGGCTCATGCGCGGGGGGCGCAGGGAGAGCGCGGCGTGAGAGCGGACGCCGAGGCCCTCACCCCCCGTCCCCCTCTCCACACGGGCCACGGTCGAGCGGGCGATTCCGGAACGCATTGCGGCCCGGTGGAGAGGGGGAGAAGTCCATGCTGGAATCCTGGCGACCAACGCCGATTCGAGGCGCGGCAGCCCTCCCCTCTCCACCGGGCCGCTGTTCGACCGGAAAGGCGGTGGACTCCGCGGCCCGTGTGGAGAGGGGTCGGGGGTGAGGGCCGTGCGTGGGCGCTTCCCGCCCTGCTTCTTCCCGCCCTCGCCGCCGCCGTTCCTCCCGACGCGCGAATCACGATCGCCCCCGGAACCGAACGAATTCTCAAGTCCCCGATTCCCGTCGACGCGGTCGTCTCCGACCCTCCCGGCCTCGTCGTCGCCGAACGTCTTCCCGGCGGCGAAGTGCTGGTGACCGCTTCGGCGGAGCGCCGGGGCGACGCCGTGGTCCTCGCCGCAGGCGCGACCCGCGTGTACGCGTGGGACGTGTGCGTCGGCGAGCCGCCTGGGACCGCGTGCACGCGGGAGACGAAGCCGGAGCAGGCCCGGTCGGCATGTCCGGACGTCGCGCGCGCCACGGAGGACGGCAGCCCCGTCGTGCAGGCGACCGTGAAGGACGCACGCTGCCTGGACGCGCTGCTGGCGGCGCTGGCGCATGCCGCCGTGCCGCCCGCGGCCCTGCGGCTGACGCTCGAGGAAGACGCCTTCCTGACGATGGCGCGACGCGTTTCGCAGGCGATTTCGGGGGATCCGCGCACCAAGGGGCTGCGCGCCGGGTTCTCGGGCGCGACGCTGCGGCTGGAGGGCAGAGCCGGACGCGAAGCCCGCGCGCTCGCCCTGCTTGCGGCGTGGCGGCAGGTTCCGGGCGTGCTGTCGGTGGAGGATCGAACGCAACCGGCCGGTCCGCCGTTGGACGGGGGCCCTGCCGCAGCGCGCGCGGTGCCTTGACGCGCGTGCCCGTCCTTGATTATGTGCCGCCCCCCGAACGGCCGGGAGGCACGTGCGCCCGCCGTCCGCAATGCTCCGGGAGGTCGAGAAAGTGCCGAAAACGGCGGGTACTGCGTCGAGCGTCGCGCGCCGCTGGGCCCGCGCCCTGATTTCCCTCGCCGCCGAGCAGGGGCGCAGCGAGGCTTGGGCGCAGGAACTGGAGCGCGTGCGCGACGCGCTGCGCGCCAGCCCGGAGCTGCAGGATCTGTGGCGCAACCCGGCCCACGGCCGCGACCGCCGCATGGCCTCCGTCGACGCGCTCGCCGGGCCGCTGCAGCTCTCGCCGACCGTCGCGAACGCGCTGCGCCTCATGGTCGAGCGCGGGCGCCTGGAACACCTGGAAGCCGTCGTGCGCGCGTTCCGCGAAATGGCCGACGAGCAGGCGGGACGCGTGCGCGGCTCGGTCGCGAGCGCCGCGCCGCTCGAAGACGGCGCGCTGGAGCGCATCGCGCGGGCCCTGTCCTCGGCCTCCGGGCGCGACGTCGTGCTGACGCCGCGCACCGATCCGTCGCTCGTGGGCGGGGTGGTGGCGGAGCTGGGCGGCACCGTGGTGGACGGCAGCCTGCGCACCCAGCTCGGCCTGCTCGAGCAGCACCTGCGCCGCGTCCGCGCGTGACGCACGCAAGGAAACGACGGACCGCGCGGTCCCGTGACGCGGGAGCGCGCCGGCAGAAGGGACGACATGGAAATCCGCGCCGACGAGATCAGCCGAATCCTGCGTGAACAGATCCGCGACTACGGCCGCAAGGTCGAGGTGGCCGAGGTCGGCACCGTACTCACCACGGGCGACGGCATCGCGCGCGTCTACGGCCTGCCCGGGTGCAAGGCGGGCGAGATGGTCGAGTTCCCGCACGGGGTCTTCGGCATCGCGCTCAACCTGGAGGAGGACAACATCGGCGTGGCCATCATGGGCCACCCCGAGAGCGTGCGCGAAGGCGACCCGGTGAAGCTCACCGGCCGCATCGCCGAAGTTCCCGTCGGCGAGGCGCTCGTCGGACGCGTCGTGGACGCGCTGGGCCAGCCCATCGACGGCAAGGGACCGGTGAACTCGAAGGAGAGCCGCCGCATCGAGGTGAAGGCGCCCGGCATCGTGCTGCGCAAGCACGTACACGAGCCGCTCGCGACCGGAATCAAGGCCATCGACGCGATGATTCCCATCGGCCGCGGCCAGCGCGAGCTCATCATCGGCGACCGCGGCACCGGCAAGACCGCCATCGCCATCGACACGATCATCAACCAGAAGGGCCAGGGCGTCTTCTGCTTCTACGTCGCCATCGGGCAGAAGCAGTCCACCGTCGCGCGCGTCGTCGAAAGGCTGCGCCAGCAGGGCGCCATGGAGTACACGTGCGTGGTCGCGGCGACGGCCAGCGACTCGGCCCCGCTGCAGTTCCTGGCGCCGTACTGCGGCGTCACCATGGGCGAGTTCTTCCGCGACTCGGGCCGCCACGCGCTGCTCGTGTACGACGACCTGAGCAAGCACGCGGTGGCGTACCGCCAGCTCTCGCTGCTCCTGCGCCGCCCGCCGGGGCGCGAGGCGTTCCCCGGCGACGTGTTCTACCTGCACTCGCGCCTGCTGGAGCGCGCCGCCAAGATGGGCGACAAGTACGGCGCCGGCTCGCTCACGGCGCTGCCCATCATCGAGACGCAGGCGGGCGACGTGTCGGCGTACATCCCGACCAACGTCATCTCGATCACGGACGGCCAGATCTTCCTGGAGAGCGAGCTGTTCTACGCGGGCGTGCGTCCGGCCATCAACGTGGGCATCTCGGTGTCGCGCGTGGGCGGCGACGCGCAGCTCAAGATGATGAAGAAGGTCGCCGGCACGCTGAAGCTGGAGCTGGCGCAGTACCGCGACGTGGCCGCGTTCGCGCAGTTCGGCAGCGACCTCGACAAGGCCACGCAGGAGCAGCTCGCGCGCGGCGATCGCCTCGTGGAGTTCCTGAAGCAGGGTCAGTTCCAGCCGATGCCCGCCGAGCGCCAGGTCGTGCAGATCTACGCGGCCACCCAGACCGACGAGAAGAACGTGCCCTGGGTGCGCCACGTGCCGGTGTCCGAGATCCAGCGCTACATGCGCGAGCTGCTGGAGTTCGTGGACGCGCGCTATCCCGAGCTGCCGCGCACGCTCGCCGAGAAGAAGGAGATCACGACCGACCTGCGCAAGAAGCTCGACGAGATGCTGCGCGCCTTCCGCGACACGTTCCAGGCCGAGAAGGCGTAGGAGCGGCGCATGCCGTCCCTGAAGGCCATCCGCACGCGAATCCGTTCCGTGCGGAACATGCAGAAGATCACGCAGGCCATGAAGATGGTCGCGGCGGCGAAGCTGCGCCGCGCCCAGGACTCGGTGGTGCGCGCCCGCCCCTACGCGCAGGCGCTGGAGACGGTGCTCGCGCAGGTCGCCACGCGCGAGGAGGCCGAGGCGCACCCGCTGCTCGCAATCCGGCCGCCGAAGCGCGTGGAGATCGTCGTCCTCACGAGCGACCGCGGCCTGTGCGGCGGGTTCAACTCCAACGTCGTGCGCCGGCTGCAGCGACTGCTCGTGGACGGCAAGGATCGCTGGGAGCGCGTCACGGTGTCGACCATCGGCCGGCGCGGGCGCGACTTCTCGCGCAAGCGCGGCGTCGAAATCCGCAAGGACTACGCCGGCGTGCTGGGCCACCTGGAGTACCCCAAGGCGCAGGCGGTCGCCGACGACCTCGTCGGGCACTTCCTCGCCGAGGACCTGGACGCGGTGTACCTGCTCTACAACCGCTTCCACACCGCGATGACGCAGAAGATCACGGTGAGCCAGCTCCTGCCCATCCGGCCGGGGACGCCGCCGGGCGAGCCGCAGGAGAAAGGCCCCGCGGCGGTCGGGTCCGACTTCGTCTACGAGCCCTCGCGCACGGGCGTGCTGGAGGCGCTGCTGCCGCGCCACATGGGCATGCAGATCTGGCGCGCCATGCTCGAGAGCGAGGCGAGCGAGCACGGCGCGCGCATGACCGCCATGGACAGCGCCACGCGCAACGCCCGCGACGCCATCGGCCGGCTGACGCTCAGCTACAACCGAGCGCGCCAGGCCACCATCACCAAGGAACTGATGGAAATCATCGCGGGCGCGGAGGCACTGAAGTGACGCCGCGGCCCTCACCCCCCGCCCCCTCTCCACACGGGCCAGTGACGCACAGGTCGACGCACTCGTGGTTGCGGCCCGGTGGAGAGGGGGAGAAAAGCCCTGGAAATCGGACGCAAGACGCCGAATCCAGGCGCGGCAGCCCTCCCCTCTCCACCGGGCCGCTGTGCGGTGTGACGAGCAGTGCCTCCCTGGCCCGTGTGGAGAGGGGTCGGGGGTGAGGGCGGCCCGCGACGTTCGGAGAAACGCTTTCGACGGAGAATAAAGATGTCGGCGACGGCAATCGAGACCAGGGGCGGCCGCGTTTCGCAGGTGACGGGCGCCGTGGTGGACGTGGTTTTCCCGCCCGGCGAGCTGCCGGCCATCTACACCGCGCTCACGGTGTCCAACCCGGGCATCAGCGAGCGCGCGGACAACCTCGTGCTCGAGGTGGCGCAGCACCTGGGCGAGAACACGGTGCGCACGGTGGCCATGGACACCACCGACGGCCTCGTGCGCGGCATGGGCGTGAAGAACACCGGCGCACCCATCACGATGCCGGTCGGACGGCCCACCCTCGGGCGCATCCTGAACGTGGTCGGCGAGCCCGTGGACGAGCGCGGCCCCGTCGAGGCCCCCGAGCGCAGGCCCATCCACCGCGCGCCGCCCACGTTCCTGGACCAGGACGTCAAGGTGCAGGCGTTCGAGACCGGCATCAAGGTCGTCGACCTGCTGGCGCCCTACTCGCGCGGCGGCAAGATCGGCCTGTTCGGCGGCGCCGGCGTCGGCAAGACCGTCATCATCATGGAGCTCATCAACAACATCGCCATGAAACACGGCGGTCTGAGCGTGTTCGGCGGCGTCGGCGAGCGCACCCGCGAGGGCAACGACCTCTACCACGAGATGATCGACAGCGGCGTCATCGACCTGGAGAAGCCCGAGAAGAGCAAGGTCGCCCTCGTCTACGGCCAGATGAACGAGCCGCCCGGCGCGCGCGCCCGCGTCGGACTTTCCGCGCTCACCGTGGCCGAGCACTTCCGCGACAGCGAAGGCCAGGAAGTGCTGCTCTTCATCGACAACATCTTCCGCTTCACGCAGGCCGGCAGCGAGGTGAGCGCGCTGCTCGGGCGCATGCCCAGCGCCGTCGGCTACCAGCCCACGCTCGGCACCGACCTGGGCGAGCTGCAGGAACGAATCACGTCGACGACGAAGGGGTCGATCACCTCGGTGCAGGCCATCTACGTGCCCGCCGACGACCTGACGGACCCGGCGCCCGCCACGACCTTCGCGCACCTGGACGCCACCACCGTGCTCAGCCGCGACATCGCCGCGCGCGGCATCTACCCCGCCGTGGACCCGCTGGACTCGACGAGCCGCATCCTCGACCCGCAGGTCGTCGGCCAGGAGCACTACGGCGTCGCCCGCAAGGTGCAGGCGATTCTGCAGCGCTACAAGGAACTGCAGGACATCATCGCCATCCTGGGCATGGACGAGCTGAGCGACGACGACAAGATCACGGTCGCGCGCGCCCGCAAGATCGAGCGCTTCCTGAGCCAGCCGTTCTTCGTCGCGCAGGCGTTCACCGGCCAGCCCGGCAAGTACGTCCCGCTCAAGGAGACCATTGCCGGCTTCCGGGAGATCGTCGAGGGTCGACACGACGACCTGCCCGAGCAGGCGTTCTTCATGGTCGGGAACATCGAAGAGGCCAAGGCGAAGGCGGCGCGGCTGGCGGGCGGGTAAGAGCCGGGCCCCCTCCCCGACCCTCCCCCCCTGGACTCGCTTGACGCTCGCCGCAAAAAGCGCGGGGGAGGGGGAGGGCGCCGGAGGCGCTTTCAGCGCACACTCCCTCCCCCGGGCACTATCGGGGGAGGGTCGGGGAGGGGGCCGGAGGATTCCATGGCGGAGGCGCGCATCGAACTGGAGGTCGTCACGCCCGCGAAGCGCGTGCTGTCGCAGGCGGTGGACGAGGTGATCGTGCCGGGCTGGGACGGCCTGTTCGGCGTGCGTCCGGGCCACACGCCTTTCCTGGCGCGTATGCGCGCCGGGGAACTGGAGGCGAAGGCCGGCGACGAGACGCTGCTCTTTGCCGTGGGCGAGGGCTTCGTCGAGGTCGCCATGGATCGCGTGACCGTGCTCGCCGCCACCGCCGAGCGCGCCGACGAGATCGACGTCGAGCGCGCCGAGGCCGAAATCCGCTCCGAGGGCGACGAGCTGCGCAAGTCCGCCGTGGACACCTTCGAGTACGACCAGCACCGCGCGCGCGTCGAGCGCGCGAGCGTCCGCGTGGCGGTCGCGCGCAAGAGGCGGTAGCTTCCGGCGCCTCGCGGGGCGTTCTTCGGCTGCGCCGCCAGGCGAAAGCCGCCGCCTCCGCCTGAGGGGTGCCGCCATGCTGCAATCCGTCGCGATCGAAGGCTACCGGGGCATTCTCGAGGGCCGCGTCGAAGACCTGCCGCGCCTGGGCGTTCTTGTCGGCCCGAACGGCGCCGGCAAGAGCTCGGTCCTCGAGGCGCTGCTCATCGGGGCGCACCCGAATCCGGCCGAGGCGATCGGACGCGTCGTGCGCACACGCGCGACCGCGCGCGGAGCCCGGTGGCTGTTCCACCGCGGCGAGACGCATCCCGCGCGAATCATTGTCCGCGGCGAAGACGAAACGCGCACGACCGTGCTCCAGCTTCAGTCCTCGGACGGGGCGGAGGCCGATGTCGTACGCTTCGACGCGACGACGGAGTCGGGGTCCGCCCTGGGCGGCCAGACGACCTTTCCTCTCGGCGAGGGCACCTACGTCCGCTCCAAGGCGACTCTCGACCCGGGCACGCGCCTCCCGTCCTTCGGACAGGTCCGCTGGGTGGTGCCGTCGTCGCTCTCGCCGCTGCACGAGACCTACTCCGACGCGGTTCGCCAGGGACGCAGGGGCGCCGCCAAGTCCATCATCCGCGCCGTTGTGCCGGGACTGGACGACCTCGAGAGCCTGGTCGAGGACGGACAGCTCGCTCTCTACGTCGTGTTCGAAGACCACAGCGTCCCCGTGCCGCTGCTGGGCGACGGAATCCGCACGCTCGCCCATCTGGCACTGGAACTCGCGGCGCGCCCGGAAGGCACGACGCTCGTGGAGGAGCCGGAAGTGCACCAGCACCCGGGCGCCATCCGCCAGAGCGCGCACGCCATCCTGGAGGCGACGCGGCGCGACATCCAGGTGCTGCTCTCGACGCACAGCCTCGACCTGATCGATGCCCTGCTCGCCGAGGCAACGGCCGTCGACCGCTCGCGCCTCGCCTTCTACCGTTTCCGGCTCGAGGAGGGCCGGCTCGTGACCAGCCGGATCCCCGGAGACGACGCGCTGGCGGCGCGCGTTCGCATCGGAGAGGACCTCCGATGAAGCCGGAACGGATTGTGCTGTGCGAGGGCTACCATGATCGCGCGTTCTGGCAGGGCGCGTTGGAGCACCTCGGCTGCAGGGACCCGGGCGCCGACCCGGTCCTGCGCAGGACCGTTCTCGATCCGGGCGGGCGCGCCGTGACGAGAGGCGACTTCGCCTTCGACACGACCGGCGGCGCCTTCGTGCGCGTGCGACCCTGCC
>Ga0172368_10003003_pt1 | contig 20878 bp, 16 predicted proteins | sample Lak11m_FD_114540 | JGI IMG/M metagenome (GOLD analysis project Ga0172368, IMG submission 114540) | Freshwater microbial communities from Kabuno Bay, South-Kivu, Congo - kab_022012_11m | ecosystem: Environmental > Aquatic > Freshwater > Lake | place: Democratic Republic of the Congo: South-Kivu...
AATACATCCATACCCCAATCAGCGCGTGACCGTCTGACACAAAGGAGGAACCCGGTGCGGTAGTGCCGCACGCCGGGGTCTGTGCGGGGGGCAGAGAGTAATCTCTGTCCCTACCGCGACGAAAAGTGGAAGGATGGAAGGATGAGAATAGAAAGATAACAGGCTGATTAGCGATTTCTGAAAGATAGAATTCGGCTATTGCTCCCACGGCGGGAGCATGGTATTATAATTATGTGCGGATAATTGCGCGAAAAACGCTGCGTGAGTTTTGGGAGAGCCATCCTGATGCGGAAGCCGCGCTCAAGGCGTGGTTCCATGATGTGCAGCAGGCCCATTGGACCACTCCCAATGAAATACGGCAGGTGTATGCCACCGCCGCATCATCGAGAATAACCGTGTGGTGTTTAACATCCGTGGTAATCATTACCGTATAATCGTTGCCGTCAATTACGCATATCACATTGTTTATATTCGATTCGTCGGCACCCATCGGGAGTATGACCGGGTCGATGCCGCGACAATTTAAGATGGAGCACGCGATGCAGATTCATCCGATCAAAACAGAATCAGATTACCGGACAGCGCTCGTGGAAATTGATGCGCTGTTTGCCGCCGACCGCGATACCCCGGAAGGGGACCGTCTCGACGTGCTGACGACCCTGGTAACCGCTTATGAAACCCGGCACCACTCCGTCGCGCCCCCTGATCCGATCGAGGCGATTCTCTATCACCTCGAAAGCCGCGGCCTGTCTCGACGAGATCTGGAACCCTATATCGGGAGTCGCGGGCGAGTCGCCGAGATTCTCAATCGCAAGCGTCCATTAACCCTTGAGATGATCCGTAAGCTGCATGACGGATTAGGTATTCCGGCGGAAGTCCTGATTCAACCCTATCCGACCACCGGACAGGCCGCAGCGTAACGTAGAGACAGGATATTCGCGCTCACTTCCTTGCATAACCCTTCATACTCGCCGAATGAAATTCTCAACAGCTTGTCGAGAAAAAGCTGATTTATGACACATTTTGACACATTTTGACCCATCTGAAGGCATTCATCAGGTCTGCTGTGTCTCCGTTATTCTGCGGTTTCGTCTTCATTTGGTTCCGGCTGCGCTGGGTTAGGAGTCAGAGTAAGAGTATGAGAAAGAATCTGGGAACATTTTCCACTCCTGTTGGGTCTAACGCTATATCCTGCAAAATAACCTGTAACGAAATCCCCACGAAAGACGTATATATACATGGTGGGTGGCGGCGTATCGGACGAGCAGCTCATGATACGCGTGGCGGCGGGCGAGATGGAAGCGCTGGGCATTCTCTTCGAGCGGTACAAGGGACCGCTGCACGGCTTCCTCTATCGCCTGCTGCATGATGTCGCCTGGGCGGAGGACCTGACGCTGGACGTCTTCCTGCGCGTCTACGACCGGCGGCGCACCTACAAACAGGGCTTCAAATTCTCTACCTGGCTTTTCACCATCGCCCACCACCTCGCCGCCGACGGCCTGCGGCATGCGCGCCGAAATGAGATTCCAATGGAAAATACCGGTGAATACGCGAGCGCGCCGGATAGTTCCCCGCCGAATGCTGCTGAGCGCGGCGAGCTGGCCGAGACCGTGCGGCGGGCGGTGCTGGCGCTGCCGGAAGACCAGCGGCTGGTGATCCTGCTGCGCGAATACGAGGGCTTCAGCTATCGCGAGATCGCCCAGGTGCTCGGCGCCAATGAGGAGACAGTCCGTGTCCGCGCCCACCGCGCCCGGCAGGTCCTGCGCAAGGCGCTGGCATCCTATTGTGAAGAAAATTCCGTCGCTCCGGTAACGTTTTCACCGTGAGAAACGTATAACAGGTACAGGATGAATGAATGGGTAGATGATTGGATGTGAGTAGTGAGTGGTTGCGATGCACCTTGGATTGATGAATATGCACTCAGTCCGGTGGTTGAGTAGGCAGGGGAGCCTCGTGATTCTTTCCACAGCTCCCGCGCCGTATCGAAACCACCGCGATTATATGAAAGCCCACCTATATCCGTGCGGCGGAGTACCGCCGCAGAGGTGGTTTCGATACGGCGCAGGAGCTGTGGAAAGAACCGAACAACTCCCCTGCCTACTCAACCACCGGACTGGGCGCATACTTATTATTCCAAGGTACATTGTGACAACCCGCTACAACTACTTACCACTAGCCACTCACGAAAGGAACGAGCCATGTCGCGCCTGCTGCTGTTGCTGTTAATAATCCTGGGACTCGTCGGGATCGCGCCGGCTTTTGCCGACGGCATGATGATCCCGGTGCGGCCCGAGGTGCCGCGTTTCAGTGTGGCGTATCACCGCGTGAACGTCACGATCGATCACCAGATTGCCGTTACCGACATCGACCAGGCATTCCATAATGAATCGTCGCAGCAGGTGGAGGGCACCTACATCTTCCCCATCGCCGACGGCATGACCATCTCGAAGTTCACCATGTATGTGAATAACGAGCCGCTGGAATATAAAACGCTGGAGAAGGCGGAGGCGCGGCGTATTTACGACGGCATCGTCTCGCGGCGCAAGGACCCGGCGCTGCTGGAGTGGCTCGGCACGCGCATGATCCAGGCGAGTGTCTTCCCCATCGCGCCCAATGAAGACAAGCGCATCCGCATCACCTATCAGGAGGTGCTGAAGGCCCAGGGCGGCGTGATCAAATACGTCTATCCGCTGAAGACGGAGAAGATGTCGGCGAAAAACCTGCCGGACTGCAGCGTGGATATCACCATCCGCAGCGCCCAACCCATCCGCAGCGTTTATTCCCCCACCCACAACGTCACCGTCGAGCGCGAGGGCGACCGCATCGCGAAGGTGAGCTATCACGAGAAGAACGTGCTCCCCGATCAGGACCTGGTGCTCTACTACACGGTGAGCGAGCAGGACCTGGGACTCGACCTGCTCTCCTACCGCGACAATGAGAAAGACGGCTACTTCCTGATGCTGGCGGCGCCGAAGACCGACGTGAAGGACGGCGAGGTGCAGCCGAAGGACGTGATCTTCATGCTCGACAAGTCGGGCAGCATGGCCGGCGACAATAAAATCGAGCAGGCGAAGGCGGCGCTGAAGTTCTGCCTGAACAACCTGAACGCGCGCGACCGCTTCAATGTGATCGCCTTCAACGAGGATGTGCGGCGCTGGGAACCGGACATGCAGCAGGCATCACGCGACAATATCAAGTCGGCTGAAGCCTTCGTCAGCGACTTCACGGCGGACGGCGGCACCAATATCAACGAAGCGCTGAAACAGGCGCTGGAGCTGTTCAGAAACAAACCGGATGATTACGTGCAGCAGCCCAACATCATCATCTTCCTCACCGACGGCCTGCCCACCGTGGGCGAGACGAACATCGAGAAGATCCTCGCCAACGTGAAGGAGAAAAACGCCGTCCACCTCAACGCGCGCATCTTCGACTTCGGCGTGGGTTACGATTACAACGCGCACTTCCTCGACAAACTGGCGCTGCAGAACCACGGCCTGGCCGAGAACGTGCTGCCGAAGGAAGATATCGAGGTGAAGGTCAGTAATTTTTACCGCCAGGTCTCCGCGCCGCTGCTGATGAACGTGAAGGTGGATTGGGGCGGCGCCGACATTTACGACGTCTTCCCCAAGGAGATGCCCGATATCTTCAAGGGGTCGCAGTTGATCGTCGCAGGGCGCTACAAGCTGCACGGCGATACGGTGAAGACCGAAGTGCGGCTGACCGGCGAGATCAACGGGAAGACGCAGACCTTTATCTATCCCGTGCAGTATCCCACCTCCACGATGGACGATGCCTACATCCCGCGCCTGTGGGCCACCCGCAAAATCGGTTACCTGGAGGACCAGGCGCGGCTGAACGGCGCGAATACGGAGCTGATGGGGGAGATTATCCGCCTGTCGAAGGAGTTTGGCATCCTTACCGAATACACGTCCTTCCTGGTCGACACCGATGCGCAGGTCGCCAACGGGCCGGGTGGCGCACCGCCGCCGATGATCCTGTCAAGGGGCCTGGAGGCGAATGCAACTTACGGCGCGGGAAAAATCGGCGATATGGCGCAGGAACAGGCCGGCGCCTCCGGCGTGTCGCAGTCGGTCAACCGCAAAGCGAATATGAACGCGGCGCAGGCGGCGCCCGCGGCGGGCAACTACGTGATGAACGAAGCCGGCCAGCGCGTGCAGTTGTCGCAATTGCGCAACATCAGCCAGCGCTCGTTCGTGCAGAGCGGCGCGCAGTGGGTGGATGTGAATTACCAGCAGAACATGCGTATCGTGAAGGTGAAGGCGTTTTCGCCCGCCTATTTCCAACTGGCGAACGCCAACGCGCGCATGGCGCAATTCATGAGCCAGGATGGCAACGTGACGGTCGCCCTGCGCGGCATCGCCATCCAGACCGGCCCGGATGGGCAGGAAGCAGAGTTCAAGCCGGCGGAATTCGGAGAAATTCAAAAGGAGATGGACACGGAGCTCGGTAAGCAGGGCGCCAGTGCGGCCGGTGTGCCGGTGGCCGCGGCGCCCGCGCGTGGTGCTTACCAGTTCGCCTGGGCGCTGCCGCTGGGATTGCCTTTGCTGGCGCTGGCCTGGCGCCGGCGCAGAGAGAAGCGTGGATGACCGAATGTGATATCACACGAGCATGGCTGTCCGCGTATCTCGACGGTGAGATCGATGCTCGCCGCCGTGCAGCGGTCGAAGCGCACCTGGCGGGCTGCGACGCCTGCCGGCAGGAACTGGCCGCCCTGCGCGGGGTGTCCGCCTGCCTGCAAGCCTGGCCGGCGCCGGAGACGAATCCGGAGCTGTCCGCCCGCTTCGCCGAACAGTTAGCCGCGCGGCAATCCGCCGCCCGCCACCCGTTCGCCTGGCCCTGGGCGCGCGTTGCCTGGGCAGGCGGGCTGGCGGCGTGCCTGGTGCTTGGCGTGTTTATTTATCGACATGAGAATACGCCGCGCAGGCCGCCCATCAATGCCCACCCGCTCGCGATAACCAATGCCGGACCGGTCGAAAAGGGCGGAGCAGAAGCCGGGAAAGGCGGCGAGGCAACCGATACCGTACCACCCGCTATGCACAAACCGGAGAGAGACGAATACGCTCCGCCGGCGCCGCGCCGCATCGTGCGTTCCCACCCGGCGCGACTCCGCGTGGCAGCGGTGCCCGCGCCGGTGATGGGCAAAGCGAAGGATGCATATCAACCGGCGGAACCCGTTCTCGATCCCACGCTGACCGCGGTGACCGCGCTGGCCGAAACGCCCATTATGACCGATGGCGCGATGGTGGAAATGGCCGCCTTGCCCGGCGATGCGGGCAATTATCTGGAATCGACGAATGAGTCGAAGGTTGGGACGAATACGGACACGTCCCTCCCGGTCGAGGAATACTATGACAATCAGCCGCCGACCGCGCTGGCCATGGCGCTGCTGGCGGAAGCGCCGTGATTTCAGTGATCAGTGATTAGTGATAAGTATTTATAGGTTGAAAATCCGTAACCGTTCACCGGATTCAGGTGATGTTATGTCATTATTCCGGACAATCGGCTACTGCATTGGCTGCCTTGTTCTTTGCCTGGCGTTGGGGCAAGGCGCGCTGGCCGACCCGTATGCGGATGCCGCGCGCGACCTACGGGCGCGGTTGGGCGACGGGTTCCGATATGGGCGGGCGGAGATGTTCGTGTGCGCCGGCAACCTGGACGCGGACACCTTCGACGGCATCGTGAAAGGCACTATCGGTGAAGGCGCGAAGCTGCTGTGGAAGCAATATTTTACGAAAAAGCCGGAATACCCTATCCGCGTCTACCTGTTCAAGGACGGTCCGTCCTACCGCGCCTACGCGAAGTCGCTGTTCGGCGACACGGATGTCAGTTATTTCGGCTACTACAAGCCGGACAAGCGGGCGCTGGTGATGAACATCGGCACCGGCGGCGGCACGCTGGTGCACGAGATGGTTCACGCGCTGATGGAGCCGGACTTTCCCGACGCGCCCACCTGGTTCAGCGAGGGGCTGGCCAGCCTGTACGAGCAGTGCAATTATACCGACGCCGGCCTGGTCGGCCTGGTCAACTGGCGGCTGCCGGTGCTGCGGGACGGATTGAAAGCGAAAACGGCGCTGCCGCTGGACAAACTGGTCGCCACCACGCGCGCCCAGTTCCTGGATAAAAATCTCGGCATGCACTACGCACAGGCTCGCTACTTCTGCCAGTACCTGCAATATCGCGGCCTGCTGCGGCAGTTCTATCGCGGCTTCCGCGACGGGTATGCGAAAGACCCGACCGGCGCGAAAACGCTGGAAAAGCTGCTGCACAAACCGCTGCCAGCGATAGAAGAGGACTGGCTCGCGTGGGTGAGGACGCTGAAGTGATTAGTGATAAGTGATAAGTGGCTAGTGGTAAATTGTAGTGGGGCGTCATAATGCACTTTAGATTGGTGAGTATGCGCTCAGTCCGGTGGTTGAGTAGGCAGGGAAGCTGTTCGATTCTTTCCATAGTTATCGAGCCGTATCGAAACCACCGCGGCTATAATTGAGCCTCGTAGGAAGAGGCGCGATAACCGCGGTGGTTTCGATACGGCGCATAAGCTGCGGAAAGAACCGAAAAAGCTTACTTGCCTACTCAACCACCGAACCGGGTTATAGCACTTATTACTTATCACTAGCCACTAACAAGGAACGATCATGAAAATCCGCAAACATATCTGGTTCTGGTCCATCACCGCCATCCTCCTCCTCGGCGTCCTCACGCTGGCGCTGGCGCAGGCGGGGGGGCGGCTGTTCGTGGTCAATACCCTCTCGGAGAATCTGTCGATCATCGACATTGCTGCCGATAAAGCCCTTGGCGCCATTCCGCTGGGGGGGCACGGCTACCGGGTGGCCTTCTCGCCGGACGGCGGCACGGCCTACATCACCGCTTCGTCGGAAGTGACCGGCGCGGCCCAATCGAAAACACAGGCGCTGGTCTCGCCTTCGCGCCTTCTGGTGGTGGACCTGAAGCAATCCCGCGTGACCGGGCAGATTCCGCTGGATATCGCGCCGCTGGCAAACGTGCACGTGCATCCGAACGGACGCATGGCTTTCGTGGTGACCGCCGGCCCACCGGGATCGCGCAACCTGCAGCGGGGACGCGTGCTGTTCGTCGATCTCCCGCGCCGCCGTGTCACGCGGACAGTGGACATCGGCCTGAATCCCCTGGACAGCGTGATGACCCCGGACGGCCGGCTGCTTTTCACCGCCGATTGGGGCAGCCGCTCGATCTCCGTGGTAGACCTGGGCGCCGGCCGCCTGATCGACACGCTGCCGTTGGGCCTGGCGGCGGCGCGCTCGCTCACCATGCGGCCCGACGGCCGGCACGTCTACCTGGCGCTGGAAACCCCGTTCGTCGCCTTCAACAACGCCGCACCGGCCAATATGAATTTCACACAGCAGGCGGCGAATTTCAATGCCATCCCCCCGGGCGGCACGACAATTGCCGATATCGATGCGCGGACGCGTAAAATGACGCAGTTTCCCATTGAAGGCGTGGGCAGCATCATCGCCACCGCCGTCTCCCCCGCCGGCGGCACGCTGTATCTGTATGGCACGGCAACCGCATCGCCCAGCGCGCAGAATACGGGGCAAAACCGGCAGGCGGCGCCACGGCAGCAGGCACAGCAGATGCAGCAAGCCACGCCCGTCCCCGCCTACACCCTCTTCGCCATCGACCTGGCGAAAAAGCGGATCGCGCGACCACTCGGTTCCTACGGCTACCTCTCCGCCCTCGCCGTCAGTCCGGACGGCAAAAAGCTCTACCTCATCGGCGCCCCCGGCGACCCGGCGCGGGAAGCGGACGTGCAGATGCGCGTGAACGCCCGCGTGCAGCGGGCCAACGATATGAACAATAGTAAAGCAGGCCCGCCGTCGAATATCGCGAAGGGCAGCGCCAACGAAGAAGCCGCCGGCACCGTTTCCGGCATCCTTGACGACCTGAGTAATCTTCCCAAAACCCTCATTGTTCTCGACGCCGCCTCGGGCCGCCGCCTGAAATCCCTCCCCCTCGGCAGCCTGCCACAGGGATATGGCATCAACGCAAAGGATTGAGACAGGCGTGTCTGGAATCAGAGAGTAATGTGGCGGAGATGGAAGAGCCAATATGAGGATGGGCTGCTGTTCCCGGTCGCCGCGCGTGAAATGCGTTCGCTGATGCGGGGGAATCGGGCGCCGGTCGCGCTGTTTCTCTGCACGGGGATCGCCATTACCTTCGGTTTATTCCTGTTCCAATGGAAACTGAATGTCTCTGCGTTGTCGGTCGAGGAAATGGCGGCAGTCGGACGAAGCCTGTTTGCAGGAATTGTCCTGCTGGAAACGGGACTGGCCGTGCTGCTGGTGCCGATGCTGACCGGGGGATTGCTTACGCGGGAATACGGGCAGAAATCCCTCGACGATCTGCGACTCACCCGCCTGACCGGTATGGAGATCGTGCTGGGGAAGCTGCTGGCCGGCATCGGCTTCGCCGCAGTGGTGATGATCTGTATGCTGCCGGTGCTCGCAATGGTATTCGCCTTTGGCGGCGTCTCGCCCGTCGAGTTGATCGGCTCGCAACTGCTAGTGCTGGCGCTAGCGGCATATTTCGGGGCAGCCGCCATCTGCTATGCCGCGCATTATCGCCACCTTATCGCCATTCTGCTGCTGACGTGGGTGTTGACGCCCGTCACCATGTTGTTGGGACTGCCGTTCCAGTTTTCAATCGTTTTAACCATCACTCTGTTGACTCGCGGCCAGGAGTGGATTACGGCGCATGAGGGATCCTGGTGGAAGCGTCGCCTGCCCGTGATACTCTATGGCTTCTTCGTTATGCTGCCGATCATGCTGCTGATCCCTCTATTGATTTTTGTCTGTTTTGTCGGCTTCAGCCCGCCGGTAGTGATGGCATTATTATTGCGTCCTGATTCCTTCGGATTATCTGATTTCCTCGGCGTGCTCCGTGCTGTCTGGTGGCTCCTGCCTATATTTTCCACGCTCATGTTGGCCTACGGCGCCCAGGCCATGCTCGATGACGCGGCTGCGGAAATCCGCTTGCGGGAGGGGGAGATATGACGGCGCAGCCAATGCTTGTGCATCGGGCAAGGCAGTAGCCGCATCCCTTTGCAGGTGCGCGTGCTACACCACCCCGCAGGCGCGTCCCACCCACTTTGTCGGAAGTAGCGGAAGCTGCCGCCGTAGTGGGTGGCACAACGCGATATTTGTCAGTCAGGCAGCAAACAAAATAATGTTCGCAACAATTTGGCATGCGGCAATGCTCCGATGTGCCGTCTCCGTTCCATTCCGCACGATAGCTTCCGCCGCCCCGTGCCAATAATGGCAGGGTAAACGCTCGAATGTGGGCAGGAGGGCATTATGGCACAGGGCATCACGGAGCTGACCGCCGAGCAGGCGCGACAGGCATGCGATCCCGGACAATTCAGTTTTCGCAGCACGGAGGAATTGCCGCCGCTGGAAAAGGTGATCGGGCAGGAACGGGCGCTGCGTTCGATCGCCTTCGGCATCGACATCAAGCAGCCCGGGTATCATATGTACGCGCTCGGTCCGGTGGGCACCGGCAAAACGACCACCGTGCAAAAATATCTCGAGCATGAGGCGGCGTCGCGGCCCGTGCCGGACGACTGGCTGTATGTGAACAACTTTGCCGACGAAGACAAGCCGCGCGCGTTTCGGCTGCCGGCCGGCACCGGCTGCCGGTTGAAGGCGGACACCGACCGGCTGGTGGATGAGCTGCAGGGCGTGGTGCCGCGCATCTTCGAGAGCACCGAATACACAAAGCAGCAGGAGGAGCTGAGCGGGGTCATTCAGAAGAAGCAGCAGGCCATGCTGCAGGAAGTGGATGAGTTCGCGCGCGCGCAGGAACTGGTCATCATGCAGACGCCGCAGGGGTTGATGATCGCGCCGACATCCAACGGCAATATCCTCAATCCCGATCAGGTCGAGCATCTCGACGAGCAAAAGAAGGGGCAGATCGAGCAGGCGCGCGAGGAAGTGGAAACAAAGCTGCGCGAGACCATGCGCAAGGTGCAGCAGCTCAACCGTGACGCGCGCGAGCGCGTCAACGACCTGGATCGCCAGTCGGTGGCCTTCGCTGTAGATCATATGATCGATGAATTGAAGGAGCGCTACGCGCAGTTCGAGCCGGTAGTGAAGCTGATGGACGAAATCCGCAAGGATATCCTGGAGAACGTGCCCGCCATCAAGCAGATCCGCCAGATGCAGCAGATGCAGGAGCAAATGCCGTGGGCGGGGATGATGGCGCAGGCGCAGCAGGGTTCAGCCTTCGACAAATATCGCGTCAACCTGATCGTGAACAACTGCGAAACCAAAGGCGCCCCGGTGATCCTGGCACGCAACCCCAGTTACCACAATGTCGTGGGCCGTGTCGAGCACCAGGGGCAGTTCGGCATGCTGGTGACGAACTTTTCCATGATTAAAGCCGGCCTGCTGCACAAGGCGAACGGCGGCTACCTGATGCTGGATGTGCGCGACGTGTTGACAAAACCGATGGCCTACGAGGGGCTGAAGCGCTCGCTGAAAAACGGCGTGGTGGAGATCGAGCCGATGGGTGAGGCATATGGCCTGGTCGCCACCCACACGCTGGAGCCGGAGCCGATTCCGCTGGACATCAAGGTAGTATTGATCGGCGAGCCGATGCTCTATTACCTGCTCTTCGCTTACGATCCGGATTTCCAGGAACTGTTCAAGGTGAAGGTGGATTTCGCGCTGCGCATGGACCGCACGCCGGAGACCACCGAGCAATACGCGCGCTTTATCGGAGGCGTGTGCCGGGAAGAGGGGCTGAAGCACTTCGATCCCAGCGGCGTGGCGAAGGTGGTGGAGCACGGCTCGCGCCTCATCGATCACCAGCACAAGCTCATCACCCGCTTCGGCGACATCGTGGACCTGGTCCGCCAGGCCAGCTTCTGGGCGGAGAAAAACGGGCACGCGTTGGTGAGCGGCGATGATGTGAAGAAGGCGATCGACGAGCACATCTATCGCTCGAATCAGATCGAGCAGCTCCTCAACGACGCGATTGCCGAAGGTGTCATCATGATCGACGTCGAGGGGGCGAAGGCCGGCCAGATTAACGGACTGGCGGTGATGTCGCTGGGGGATTACATGTTCGGCAAGCCGTCGCGCATCACCGCGACCATCCACGTGGGTGACAAAGGCGTGGTGAATATCGACCGCGAGGTGAAGATGGGCGGGCGCATCCACAACAAGGGGGCCATGATCCTAGCGAGCTACCTGGGCGGCAAATATGCGAACGACATGCCGCTCGCGCTCTCCGCGCACCTCACCTTCGAGCAGGTCTACGAGGAGATCGAGGGTGACAGCGCCTCCTCGACCGAGCTGTATGCGCTGCTCTCCGGCCTGTCCGGCTTCCCCATCCGGCAGGACCTGGCGGTCACCGGATCGGTGAACCAGTATGGGCAAGTGCAGGCCATCGGCGGGGCGAACCAGAAAATCGAGGGGTACTTCGACATTTGCCGCATCACCACCGGGCTGACCGGGAAGCAGGGCGTGCTCATTCCCCAGAGTAACGTGCGGCACCTGATGCTGCGCGAGGACGTGGTGCAGGCGATTCGCGAGGGCAAGTTCCATATCTACCCGATTGCGACCATCGACGAAGGCATCAGCCTCCTCACCGGCAAGCCCGCCGGCGAATTGCAGTCGAATGGCTATTACCCGGCTGGCACGGTCAACGCCGCTGTGCATGCCAGGCTGAAGGACCTGGCGCAAAAGGTGAAAGGCTTCCTGCATCCGCCGGAAAAAGGCGAAGAAGAGGAGCCGGGACAGATGGCTGCGTAGCAGACCGGCGGCGTTATCCTGTAAACGGGTGTCGCTGATTTCATCGGGGGCACGGCCGGCGCGACGGATGGATCGAGACGCCCTCGGGGAAAGGAGGCAGCACGATGTATCAGGATCGGCGGGAAGCCGGACAACGACTGGCAACGGCGCTGGAGATGTACCGCGGAACGGATGTCGTGGTGTATGCTCTGCCGCGCGGGGGCGTGGTGCTGGGGGTGGAGATCAAGGCGGCGCTAGGGTGCCCGCTCGACCTGGTCATTGCGCGGAAGATCGGCCATCCGCAGAATCCCGAGTATGCCATTTGCGCGGTGACCGAAACCGGGCAGCCGGTCTGCAACGAAGAAGAGCGCGCGCAGGTGGATGCGGCGTGGTTTACGCAGGCGCTGACCAAGGAGCGCGCGGAAGCGGCGCGGCGCCGCGCGCGCTACCTTGGTGAACGCCCCGGCATTTCGGCGACAGGTAAAATCGCCATTCTGGTGGATGACGGCATCGCCACCGGGTTGACCATGCTGGCAGCGATTCATGAAATTCGCGCGCAGCAGCCGCGCGAAATCGTGGTCGCCATCCCGGTGGTGCCGCGCGAGACTGTCCAGCGGCTGGAGGCGGAAGGCGCCCGCGTCGTGGCGCTGGAAATCCCCGACTATTTCCTTGGCGCGGTCGGGATGTATTATCAGGATTTCCATGCCGTCTCCGATGAGGAGGTGCTGCAGCTCCTCGCGCGCGACCCGGTCGTCTTCGCCACTTCTGAGAGTGAGCCGCTGGCCGCGCGACTGCGGGAGCAGTCGGGAATGCATCCCGGGCAGTGGTCGGCGGAACGTTTTCCCAACGGCGAACGGCAAATCGTGCTGCGGACGCCGGTTCGTGGGAAGGATGCGCTGGTCCTCGGCACGCTGGCCCCGCCGGACGAACGACTGCTGACGCTGCTGCTGCTCTGCGATACGCTGTGCAAGGAAGGGGCGTCCACCCTCACGCTGGCGGCGTCGTACCTGGCTTACATGCGCCAGGATCGTGTGGAAGAAGGCAAAAGCCAGGCAACATCCTGGGTGGGCGCGCTGCTGGAGGCGTCGGGAGTGACGACGGTGGTAACGGTGGATATCCACAGCGAGCACGCGGCGGACCAACTCCCGCCGGCGGTGGTGTCTCTCTCGCCGGCGCCGATCTTCGCGCGTGAAATCGAGCGCCTGGGCTGGCAGGGCGCCACCCTGGTGGCGCCGGACGAAGGAGCCATCGCGCGCTGCGAAGATGTGCGCCGGGAGGCGCGCGTTGCCGAGCCGGTAGTGTATATGCAAAAGGAACGAACCGCCGCCGGGGTGCGCGGAACGCTGCAGGGTGAAGCAGGCCGGCGCGCGGTAATTGTCGACGACATCCTGGACACCGGCGGCACGCTGCTCGCCTGCTGCGAGGCGCTGTGGACGACCGGCACGGAGGATATCGTCATCATGGTCACCCACGGCCTCTTCACCGGTGAAGCGTGGCGGCGCCTGTGGAGCCAGGGCGTGTCGCAAATCTGCTGCACCGATACGGTGCCGCTGAACGTGCGTGACGAGCGCATCCGGGTGCTGTCCGCCTGGCCGGTGCTGGAAAAATACTTTACGGGATGAGGGGAAGATTGGAAGGTTGGAAGATTGGAAGGTTGGAAGGTTGGAAGATTGGAAGGTTGGAAGATTGGAAGGTTGGATGATTGGATGGCTGGAAGATTAGTTGGCTGGAAGATTGGATGGTTGTATGGGTAGATGAATGGATGGCTGGGTGAATGAGAAATATGGAAGTCATAATTCGCATCACTCCCAGCCTTCCCATTCATCGACTTATCCAGCCTTCCATTGACCCAACCATCCAACCATCCAATCTTCCATTCTTCCAATCTTCCAAATTAGGGGGAGATATGCCGGAAGAAGAACCTTTTGAGATCCGTGTAGATCGTGTAACCTTGCCGGGCGTGCTGGGCATTCCGCCGGGGGCGCAGGGCATTGTGGTCTTTTCGCACGGCAGCGGCAGCAGCCGCTTGAGTCCGCGCAATACTTTCGTCGCGGATGTGCTGCGGGACGGCGGCATCGGCACGCTGCTGTTCGATCTGCTGACGTCCGAAGAAGACCTGGTTTATAAAACGCGGTTTAACATCGACCTGTTGACGGAGCGCCTGGTGCAGGTGACTCGCTGGCTAATGGAACAGCCGTCAGCCCACGGCCTGCGCCTCGGGTATTTCGGCGCCAGCACGGGGTCAGCTTCGGCGCTGCGAGCGGCGGCGGAGCTGGGACCGGATATCCACGCTGTGGTGTCGCGCGGTGGGCGGCCCGACATGGCGATCGAGGCGCTTCCCCACGTGCGGGCGGCCACGCTGTTCATTGTGGGCGGCAGCGACGAGGTGGTGCTGGGGTTGAATCAGCAGGCGTTCACGTATCTCGCTGCGCCCAGGCGCCTGGAGGTAATCCCCGGCGCCACGCATCTTTTTGAAGAGCCGGGGGCGCTGGAGGAGGTGGCCAGGCTGGCGACCGAATGGTTTCGCAAGTATCTGGGCGCGCCGGAGCAGCGGGAGGAAGCGGCATGACGGAACGGGAGCCGGCGCCGGACGAGCGCGCTGAGATGGGGAAAGGCCTGCCGGCTGAAGAGGCGCTGGCGCTGCTGGCAGATAATATCCGCGTCTGCACGTGCTGCGATCTCTCGGAAAGCCGCACGCAGGCAGTGCCGGGCGAAGGCAGCGCCCGCGCGGCCATCATGTTCGTGGGCGAGGCGCCCGGCGCCGTGGAAGACAAAACGGGCCGTCCCTTCGTGGGTCCGTCAGGCCGTTTCCTCGATGCCATGCTGCGCGATATCGGCCTCGAGCGCGCCGATGTCTTCATCGGCAACGTCAACCGCTGCCGTCCGCCGGGGAACCGCGACCCGCTGGCCTGGGAAGTGGCAGCCTGCCGCCCCTGGCTGCTCGCGCAGCTTCGGGTGATCCGCCCGCAAGTCGTCTGCCCGCTGGGACGCTTCGCCCTGGAAGCGCTGGTGGACTCGCGCCTGCAGATCAGCAAGGCGCACGGCCAGCCCATCGAGCAGGACGGCATCCTCTATGTGCCCCTCTATCACCCCGCCGCCGCCCTGCACCGCCAGGACCTGCGCGACACGCTGATCGCCGACATGCGCCGGCTGAAAGAACTGTTGGTGGAACGGGGGGTGTGGGGTGGATGAGTGTTTGTTAGTAGTAAGTTGTGAGTGGTGGTGGTTCGGTGGGGGGTAAGCATCAAATAATGCGGTACAATTACCTCAGGCAACTGTCCCGCTATTTATATGCGAATGAGTAATTTACCAAATACAGTTTACATCATATTGACAGAATATTGGATCACCGCTAATCAGCAAAATATCTTCGACGTTAGCTTGAGCAACAAGTAATCGGTCAAATGGGTCTCTATGAAGGAGAGGTAAATTATCTAATGCCAATACATGATCTAATGTAACCGATAATAGCTGTATCCCATTTCGTTCGCATTGCTCATTGATCAATTCTGCCAGGGGCAACCTTAGTTCGAGCTTATTGAGTTGATGCTTAATCTGCATTTCCCAAACACTCACCACACTTAGCAGCAACTCGTTCTCAGAATTTTGGCACAAAGATAATACTTGCTCGGATAGCCTATTAGGGTCACTATCCCACCAGATAAAGGTATGGGTATCAAAAAGAAGTCTCATGCATTTCCTGCCCAGAATTCATCAGGCAGCGGTTCATCGAAAGATGGGCTGGCGGTGATCGCTCCATGATGAAGACCGGCAATACGTTGGCGCAAAGAAACCAGGCGGGCGACCGGTGTATCATCATCGAGAAAGATGATTTCAGTTCCCTCTTCGACGAGCGTGATCATCTCTTTCAATTCAGACTTGACATTGCGAATGTCGACCAATTTAGTGACCATAGGTGCACACCTCACATATTCTTATACCAGATATCAAAGTAAGAGTAAAGATGGAATGATGTTACCAAACACTGGTCGCCGACATGCGCCGGCTGAAGGATCTGCTGGTGGAACGGGGAGTGTGGAAAGGGAAGGTTTGAGTTTTGAGTTTTGAGTTTTGAGTTTTGAGTTGTTGGGCTTTCGGGTTATGCGGAAACGGGAACCGTCCGTAAAATATCTTATGGACGGTTCCCGTTCCTGCATAACCCGGAAGCCCAACAACTCAAACCTCAAACCTCAAACCTCAAACCTTCCCTCCTACTCGTTTACCACGGGCGCGCGACGGAGCTGGCGGGCGAGGCGGTGGTAGCGGGCGAGGGTGATGAGGATGTCGCTATACATTTTATAGCGGGCGATGGTGCCGCGCAGGAAGCCCAGCTTCTCTTCCTTCATCACGTGGGTGGCGCCGGCCAACGGCACGATTTCGATGGCCAGCTTGTTCGCCCGCGCGTGGATAGTCAGCGCGATTTCGACGCCGGAGCGGCTGCCGTCGATCAGCGGCGCGCTCAAAAAGAAGTCGCGATACAGGCAGCGCTGACCGGAGATATTGGGGCTGATCGCTTGCGCCATGTCGGTGGTCGCGCGGCCGCCGCGGAAAATGCCGATGGTCATCTCCGCCTGGTCGGAGCGTACTGGAGCGACCAGGGCATCGACCTGATCCGGCGTCAGGCCGCGCAGGTCGGCATCGAGGAAGAGCAGGATATCTCCGCGGGCGGCGATGGCGCCGGAGCGCATGGCCGTGCCTTTGCCGCGGTTTTCCGGCAGGCGCACCACGCGGACTCCCAGTGACTCCGCCACCTCGGCAGTGTTGTCAGTCGAGCCGTCATCGACCACCAGCATTTCGTCGATCAGGCCGGACGTCCGGATGACATCCAGCACGTTGCGAAGGCGGGTTGCTTCATTGTAGGCAGGGATAATGGCGGTGACTGAGTGCATGATTATCCTCCAGATGATATATCCAGGCGGACGACAAGACCGGTCGCCTCGGCCAGTATCGTTCCATCTTCCAGACGAACATCCGCGGCGGTCTCGATGGCCTTGCCTTCCCGGCGTTCGCCGGTAATCCAGCCGCGCGCCGTAATCGGCGTCCCGCAAGGCGCCGGCCGGCGGAAGCGCACCGCCAGTTTCGCGGTGGCGGACGGACCATATTTCTCCCACACAAAGCGGGCCATCACTTCGTCGAGCAATGTCGCCAGAATGCCGCCGTGCACGATATCCTGATACCCCTGGAACGCCTGACCGGCGATGAACGTTGTCACATACACGTCACCTTCGCGGTGAAACTCCAGTTTCAGGCCGATAGGATTCTCCGGCCCGCAGGCAAAGCACATCCGGTCCGCGACAAACTCCATGCGACGGCCTTTCCGACATGTCTCACTTCAGTATAGCATGTTCCGGTAAACAATACCATCTGTCGCATCCATCATCTTGCGAAGCGAACGTCCTGTCTGCTACACTACTCATGCTGTGTAGCCGTTCAGGGGGGTATGTTCCATACTCACACTCATACTCTGACTCAAACTCCGACTCTAACGTGGAGTTGGAGTGAGGATCAGTGTATTTCACACTCGCTAACATTCGCAACAGCTTGTCGAGAGAATCGCTGCTCATTCCTGAAAAGTGCCATTTTGGGACATTTTGGGACATTTGGGTCCAGCTATGCCGGGTTGAGAGTGAGACTCAGAGTGAGATTAAGAGTATGAGAAATGAAAGACTCCGTGAACGGTTATTATGAGTTATGAAAACGGGAGGAGCATATGCCGGACGCACCTGTCAATTACGATCGCCTGGTCTCGACATTCCTCGAGCTGGCCAAAATCAACTCGCCGTCATACCGCGAGGGCGCCGTTGCGAAGCGCGTGATCGGCATGCTGCAGGAGCTGGGGGCGGAGGTGGCGCTGGATGACGCGGACGTGCGGCTCGGGGGCGAGATCGGCAATATCATCGCGCGCCTGCCGGGCACGGTGGAAGCGCCGGCGCTGCTGTTCAACGCGCACCTGGATACCGTGGAACCTACCGAAAGTTTGCGCATCCGCCTGCATGACGACCGCATCACCAGCGACGGCGATACCATCCTCGGCGCCGACGACAAGTGCGGGGTGGCGGCGATTCTGGAGATGGCCTGCGCCGTGCTGGAGGCCGGCATCCCGCGACCGCCGCTCGAGCTCGTCTTCACGGTGGCCGAGGAGGTCGGGTTGATGGGCTCGATGGTGCTGGATTACGAATTGCTCACCGCGCGCGCCGGCTTTGTGGCCGACAGCGGCGGGCCGGTAGGCCGCATCATCAACCGCGCTCCGGCGCAGAAGAACCTGAAATTCACCGTCCACGGCCTTGCCTCGCACGCCGGCATCGCGCCGGAGGACGGCATCAACGCCATCACCGCCGCCGCCCACGCCATCGCCGGCGTGCGCCAGGGCCGCATCGACGCCGAGACCACCGCCAACATCGGCATTATCCGCGGTGGCCGCGCCACCAATATCGTGCCCGACACCGTCGAGGTGGTGGGCGAGGCGCGCAGCCGTGATCCGCGGAAGCTGGTGGAGCAGGTCGCCCATATGCGCGAGGCCTTCGCGCAGGCCGCGGAGCGCCTGGGCGCGACGGTGGAGGTTGAGGAGACGGATGTCTACCCCGCCTTTAACCTGGATGAAAACACCCCGCCCGTCGCCCTCGCCGGCCAGGCGTTGCAAGCGTTGGAAATTCCCCCCATCATCGAAGCCACCGGCGGCGGCAGCGACGCCAACTTCTTCAACCAGCACGGCATCCAGACCGTCATCCTCTCCAGCGGCATGTCTAAGCCCCACTGCCACGACGAAAGCCTGGACCTGGAGCAGTTCCACCGCCTGGCGCAGTGGCTGTTTCATATCGTGCGGGTGGCGGGGGAGGGGAAGTTTAAGGTTTGAGTTTTGAGTTTTAAATTTTAGGGCTTTCGGGTTCTTCGGAAACGGGAATCGTTCAGAGGTTATCTACTTTAAACAGGCAGTGGAGGCGAGATTCTCAGTCTGGAAGGGTGCGGGAGCCCCGCCGATTCTAGATAAGCCGGTACGTAGTAAGCCACGCAGCCGCAGCGGAGTGGCGTTCGTGCATAGGAAAGCTTTCCTATATAACGACGCCACTCCGCTGCGGCTGCGTGGCTTACTACGTACCGGCTTACCTATACTCGAGCGGGGTTCCCGCACCCCAGACTGAAAGTATGGACTTACACCTCACTGAAAATCGAGCACCCCGGTATTATCGCTTCGTCAATAGCGCAATCGTCTCGACGTGCGGGGTTTGCGGGAACATGTCTACCGGTTGTATGATCTCCGGCGCGTAGCCGAGGATGGCCAGATCGCCTGCGTCGCGGCCCAGCGTAGCGGGATCGCAGGAGACGAGGATGATGCGCTTTGCGCCCAGCCCCGCCACGCTCTCCAGCACTGCCCGTCCGGCGCCTTTGCGCGGGGGGTCGAGCAAGGCCACATCCAGCGAGCGTCCCTTGCGCAACTGGCGGGGGAAGATGGTCTCCACGCGCCCTTCATACAGGTGCACGTCATGGATCGCGTAGCGCGCCAGGTTTTCCTGTGCGTCGTGAAAGGCGACCGGGTTCTCCTCGACGCCGACGGCGCGCGAGGCGCGTTTCGCCAGCGGCACCAGAAAGGTGCCCACCCCGCAGTAGCCATCTGCGAAGATGGAAGACCCCAACTCGCCCGCCATCTCGCCCGCCAGGTCGAGCAACCGTGTCGCCTGTTCGTTGTTTACCTGGAAAAAGGACTCGGCGGAGACGGTATACTCCCACTCGCCCAGCCGCTGCGTTAATTTCCCCTCGCCGGACAATACCTCTGCCAGCGTGCGCCGCACGACCGAGCGCCCGCGTACCCGCGACCAGAGCACGCCGGCCAGCTCGGGCACGCGCTCGCGCAACTGTGCCGCGGCGTCCTCCAGCCCGTCGGACTCTTCCCAGCATACCAGGATGGCCAGCGCGGTGTTCTCGCTCGGGCTGACACGGGTAATTAACTGCGCCAGCGGAAGATGCAAATTATTGGCGACCGCCTCGGTCTCATGCAGGATGCGCAGGGTGAGCGGATGATGCAGCGGGCAGGCGGGAAGCAGTAGGAATTGTCCGTCTTCGCCGTGATACCCCAGTCGCAGGCGCTCTTTCACCGTTCCCGTGGTGAATTCACCCTTGTTGCGATATTCCCAGGGGTTGGCCATGCCGAGAGTGGGCCGCACCTCGATGCCCTTCACGCGGCCGATGCGCTCCAGGCCGTCGCGGACGAAGGTCTGCTTGGCGAGGAGCTGCGCTTCATAGTGGAGATGCTGAAAGGCACACCCCGGGCACTCCTCTGCCAGCGGGCAAACGGCGGCCACGCGGTCCGGACCCGGTGACACGATTTCCAGGATACGCGCGCGGCCATATGTCCGCGACACCTCGGTCACCTCGACATCGAGCACATCGCCGGGCGCGCTGCGCGGGATGAAGAGCGTGAAACCCTGATGCCGGGCCACGCCGTCGCCGCCGGTCGCCAGCGTTTCGACGGTCACTTGCACGCGCTCGCCAGGCTGCGGAAGGTCGGGGGGCGGTTGTTCTGTACTCATATCAGTAGAATACTACCTTATTTTCCCGCGATTGGATAGATGCGGTCAGACTGCATATGGGAGATTGGACGAAGCGTGCACTTCGGTTATGCATTCCTTGCGAGCGTCCACGGGGTATGGTATAGTTTAGCGAATTCACACCGCTGCCGGGCACCCGTCCGGCGGCGGTGTTTATGAAAGCGTCAGGGACTGTCCCAGCCCATCGTGAGCAAGTCACGGTGATGGCGACAGATACACGATGGAAACGAGTTAGGGACTGTCCCCGGCATTGAACGGAGACGGGGCTATTGGTCGGGGACAGTCCCTATGGTTCTGTTGCCGGGCGTAATCATACGAAGACGGGCACTGGTACTGGGGGGCTGGGACAGTCCCAAACGGGGCTATTGGTCGGGGACAGTCCCTATGGTTCTGTTGCCGGGCGTAATCATACGAAGACGGGCACTGGTGCTGGGGGGCTGGGACAGTCCCCGACGGGGCTATTGGTCGGGGACAGTCCCTATGGTTCTGTTGCCGGGCGTAATCATACGAAGACGGGCACTGGTGCTGGGGGGCTGGGACAGTCCC
>Ga0172368_10003004_pt1 | contig 20872 bp, 24 predicted proteins | sample Lak11m_FD_114540 | JGI IMG/M metagenome (GOLD analysis project Ga0172368, IMG submission 114540) | Freshwater microbial communities from Kabuno Bay, South-Kivu, Congo - kab_022012_11m | ecosystem: Environmental > Aquatic > Freshwater > Lake | place: Democratic Republic of the Congo: South-Kivu...
AATATGAACACGAACAATGATTCTGCAAGCACGAAAACGTCCAATGCAAGGACGCTCACCAGCTGCAGGACCTCGATTGCCACGAACAGCACGGCCACGCCAAGCGCGAGCTTGAGCGACCGGCCAAACGCGACTTTCTTGCCCGACGCGAACACGCCGTAAAGCTCCTTTATGATGTAGAGCGCAACGGCCAGGTTGATCAGGTGGATGTAGAACACCACCATTGTCACGTACTCATTCATGGATTGGGTAAGCTTGCACGGCTTATATTATTATCGGTGGAAATCCGCCTATGAGGGTTTTTACGGCGATAAACGCCCCTGCGGGCGCCCGGGAAGCGATTGGCAAGGCGGCAAGCTGCCTGGATGGCGCGCTTGGCGCCAGGATGGTATCAAAGGAAAACTACCATTTCACATTGAAGTTCGTTGGGGAAGCGGACGCTGCGGGCGTGCGGCGCATAGAAGAAGCGCTCGCAGAAGTGAAATTCTCCCCATTCGTTGTGAAGCTGCGCGGAGCCGGGGCATACCCTAGCGCGCAGGTGCCACGTGCCATTTGGATAGGCGGGGAATCGCAGGGCGCAGCGGAACTTGCATCAAAGGCTGGCAGGGCGCTCTCGTTCCTGAATTTGCCCGAGGAAAAGTTTTCCTTGCACCTGACCGTGGCGCGCTCCAAGGGAGTTGCGGACATTGAGGAATTCCTGAAAATATCCGACGTCTGCTCGTTTGAGGCCTCGTCGTTTTCGCTCATGAAAAGCACGCTTGGCGCCCAAGGGGCAATCTACGAAGTTTTAAGAGAATTCCCTGCCGAAGGGAAAGAGTGATTATGTGGGAAATGTCGAAGTGGTGCCGGCAATACTGGTCAAGTCTGTGGAGGACTTTTCATCCAAAATTGCGCTGGTTTCGCCATATGTTTCGCGCGTGCAGCTGGACATAATGGACGGCAAGTTCGTGCCAAATGAAACTCTGGCAGTGGAACTTTGCCCTGAAATCCCCAAGCATTTGCTGGTGGAGTACCATCTTATGGTGGAGCATCCGCTGGAATACGTGAAAAGAATCGGGAAGAAAGGCGCAATATACGAACTTCACCTGGAAAGTTTCACCAAGGCAGGCGGAAGGGGCGGGAAAAGCCGCAACCCGAAAGCGGAACCGGAAGTCCTTGAAGCCATTTCGCAGATAAAAAAGATGGGCGGCAGGGTGGGAATCGCAATATCGCCCGATACCCCTGTCGAGGAAGTGGAGCCCTACTTGAAACAGGTCGAGCTTGTGCTGGTCATGACTGTCTACCCCGGCTTTTCAGGCCAGAAGTACCTGCCTGAAATGGAGCAAAAAATGCGCTGGCTTTCCAAAAGGGGGGTTGTTGTGGAAGTGGACGGGGGCGTTGACATAGGCAATGCACGGCGTGCTGCCGCGGCAGGCGCCACGCTTCTTGGAGCAGCCTCTAGTATATTTGCAAAGCCGGACCTGAAAAAGGCCATAGCTGATTTGGAGAAAGACGCGCAGGGCTGAGACTGGGCTGGGCGCCCCTGCATCAGCTGACTTCAATTGAGAAGCATTGCGTTGCCGACTGGGATGGCTGGCCCGGCGGAGCCTCGTAAAACACCGTAATGCCGAATTCTTTGTGCCCGGAAGACCACACCGGAGAACCGCTGATTATCCCGTCGCTTACCTGCAAGCCCACTGACGAGAGGAAGTCGTCTTCGTTCACCCACCCGTAAGGCTCGGATGCGCCTGTTGCGCAAAGTTGGGCAGAATAAGGCTGGCCCACCCTGCCGGGCGCAAGCGCTGTGCAGCCGTCATCAAAAGGAAGCTCGGGCACGAAATGAAGCGTCCCGCCTCCGCCCCTGGCAGGGCAGCTTCCGGAGGAACTGACCCCCTGCGTAAGCAGTATTGGAAGCGTTTGCTCTCCGGACTGCGAGCCCGTAATCCCATGGGATGAGACATATGTGAATTTTATGTCCACTCCCACCGTCTGGCCTGCTTCCCCTGAAACGCCCAAATCACCTGAGACGTTTATGACTTTCCGCTCGCCGCCTGCAAAGTATATGTCGCTTGCGTTGGAAGCCGTGCTTCCGCTTTCAGAAAACAATGCAGCTGCCCCGCCAAAGCTTATGCCAGTCAGGCGCAGAGGGTCGGCCTCCGCATTCTCCAGGACCAAGCTATAAGTTGACGAGCCAGTCTGGGTGCTTTCCACCACGTGCAGCGGCCGTGCAGCGCCCTGCCAGTAGGTCTTTGCAGCATTGGAAGAAGTGTCCTTTGCGGTCCCTGGGAAATAACTGAGAAGAGAAACCGAAACCAATCCAATTATCAGCACCACGCTCAGTACGACCAGGTATTCGGTGGCGCCTTGCCCCTGCAAGGCAACAGTACTCAACTTGCGAGTTGAGTCCATCGCCCCTTGCGCACGCATGGGGCGATAAGCCGGCAGCGCAGCCGGCTATGTGGCGCCCTGCGCACGGAAATTCCTTGCCATGATAGGTTTCATCGCGCAATGTTTAAAACAGGAAAAGCCAGTGGGCGCTATTTTAAATTCTTGCGAGGATTAATTCCGCGGGAGAAACGCGTTTTTCGGTGTCTGAATGAGATTAAGCACAGTCAAGGAACTTTCGCTGATGGCAAACACCATCAGGCAGGACATAATCCGCATGCTGCTGCCGGCTGCGTCCGGCCACACAGCAGGCCCGCTTGGCCTTGCGGACATATTCTCAATACTTTATTTCCATGAGATGGATTACGATCCCAAAAGGCCGGACTGGCCATCGCGGGACAGGTTTGTGCTTTCCAACGGCCACTGCGCCCCAGTGCTTTACGCCGCGATGGCCCGCGCGGGCTATTTCCCCATCGAGGAAACGCTCACTCTTAGGAAACTCGGCTCGCGCTTCCAGGGCCACCCCTCCAAGCACTGGATGCCGCCCGTGGAAAATTCCTCGGGGCCGCTGGGCGAGGGACTGGCAATAGCCTGCGGAATCGCATCTGCGGGGAAACTGGACAAATCAGCCTGGCGCGTTTACTGCGTGACTTCGGACGGCGAGCACCAGGAAGGCTCTACCTGGGAGGCAGTGATGTTCGCGGCAAAATACAAGCTTGACAACCTGGTTGCAATCTGCGACCGGAACTACATACAGATTGACGGCAACACTGAAGATGTGATGCCGCTTGGGGACATGGCTGAAAAATACCGGGCATTCGGCTGGCACGCCATAACCGTGAACGGGCACGACTACCCCGCGCTGCTCTCTGCACTCGAGGAGGCAAAGAAAACCAAGGGCAAACCCACCATGATAATTGCAAATACTACGCCCGGCAAGGGCGTGAAGCTTTTTGAAAACAAATACGAATGGCACGGGGTTGCGCCGAACAAGGCGCAGGCCGAACAGGCGCTTGCCGAACTTTCCGAGGAGAGGAAAAAAATAGGTGGAAGCGCATGAAACTCAACCCTGAAATGCATTTGCTGGACCCGTCCTCGCCCGACCTGAAAAAGGCCGCCACGCGCGAAGGATTCGGAGCCGCAGTTGGGGACATCGGGGGCAAGGACCCCAACGTGGTTGCCATGAGCTCAGACGTGGCAGGCTCGGTGCAGCTGCACCACTTCATGAAAAAATACCCTGAGCGCTTCTTCAATGTCGGGGTTGCCGAGCAGAACCTGGCCGCAGTTGCGGCAGGATTGGCATACACCGGCAAGACCGTTTACATCGGCGCATTCGCCTCGTTTTCCCCGGGCAGGAACTGGGAGCAGATAAGGACAACTGTTTGCTACGGGGAAGCGAACGTGAAAATAGAAGGCTCGCACACCGGATTGGACGTGGGCGAGGATGGCGCCACGCACCAGATGCTGGAGGACATTGCGCTCATGCGCTGCCTGCCGGGCATGGTGGTGCTTTCGCCCTGCGATTATTTGGAGGCTTACAAGGCAGCCGAGGCTGCCTGGAAAACCAAGGGGCCGTTCTACATACGCTGCACCAGGAACAAGGTGCCCTCATTCACCACGCAGCAGACGCCTTTTGAAGTGGGGAAAATGAACCTGCTTTGCGAAGGGGCGGACATCGCAATAGTTGCAACAGGGGACACGGTTTACCCCTCGCTTTTGGCTGCAGCCCTGCTCGAAAAGGAGGGAGTGTCGGCAGCAGTTGCCAACCTGCACACGCTTTCGAGCGTGGATGCGCCCGCGCTTGAGAAGCTGGCGCGGCAGTGCGGCAGGATTGTGGCCGTGGAGGACCACCAGGTAAAAGGCGGGCTGGGAAGCGCGGTCTGCGAAACGCTTGCGGATGTTTACCCGGTGCGCGTGCGGATCCACGGCATGCAGATGAAATTCGGCGAATCCGGCACCGGCGCGGAAGTGATGGGAAAATACGGGCTGGACCGCGACGGGATTGCAAAGGTTGCAAGAGAGGAAGTTGCGCGCAAGTGAGGTGCTATCATGAAAATTTTCCTGGACACTGCTGAAGTCGAAAAGATACGCCGCTTTGCCGCCTCGGGCCTGGTGGACGGAGTGACCACCAACCCCACGCTCATCCTCAAGTCGGGAAGGAAGCAGAAGGAAGTGATACGGGAGATTTGCAAGCTGGTCGACGGCCCGGTCTCCGCGGAAGGGGTTGCGGAAGACTCTGAAACGATGGTGAAGGAAGGCGAGGAGTTCGCCAAGTGGGCTGCAAATGTCGTGGTAAAGCTTCCCATGACCGAGGAGGGGCTCAAGGCAGCGCGCGCGCTTTCCAAGAAGGGCATCAAGACCAATGTCACGCTTGTCTTTTCAGTCAGCCAGGCGCTCTTGGCCGCCAAAGCCGGCGCCACATTCGTCTCGCCTTTCGTGGGAAGGCTGGATGACATCGGGCAGGACGGGATGGCGCTCATAAGGGAAATACTGCAAGTCTACAGGAACTATGGCTTTTCCACCGAGGTAATCGTGGCGTCCGTGAGAAGCGAGAAGCACGTGGTCCAGTCTGCGGAGGCCGGGGCGCACATAGCCACCATCCCGCCGCAGATACTGGAGAGCATGTTCAAGCACCAGCTGACCGACTCGGGAATAAAGAAGTTCAAGGACGACTGGGAAGCCGCGCAGACCAGGAAGTAAGAGACAGGGGCAAGGAAGCATTTTTTAACATCGCCTCAGAAAGCAAGGCATGAAGTGCGCCAACCCTGCAGCGGCAAAGTCTGTTTTTGCGCAGGCCCTCAAGAGCATCAAGCCCAACCCTGCTGAAAGCAGGAAGGATTTCGAGGCTGCGACAAGCCTTATCAGGAAGCTGGAGCGGGCGGCGCCATCAGCGGTTGAAATCCGGCTGGCAGGCTCGCTTGCCAAGGGAACCGACCTGAAGGGAAAGAACGAGTTTGACATTTTCCTGCTTTTCCCCCGCCATTACTCGCACCATGAAATGACAATGCTGGGGCTGACATATGCAAGGCGGGCGTTTGCAGGAATGAAAATCGAATCGCGCTATGCCGAGCACCCCTACCTGCAGGTTTTCTCAGGCGACTACCACGCCGACATAGTGCCCGCCTATAAAATACATGGAATCGAGGAAAAAGGTTCCTCTGTGGACCGCTCGCCCCTCCATACTGAATACGTCAATTCAAAACTGGGCGCTTCAGGAAAGGACGAGGTGCGGCTGCTCAAGCGCTTCATGAAGAATTTCGGGATTTACGGCGCGGAGCTTCGCGTGGAGGGCTTCTCGGGCTACTTGTGCGAGCTTCTTGTCATCAGGTACGGCTCGCTGCTTTCCCTTTTCGAATCTGCCGCCGATTGGCAGGAGCCTTCGCTGGTGCTGGACGATAAAGTGGAAGAGCTTGAGGCGAGGAATAAATTCAGCTCGCCCCTTGTTGTCATCGACCCTGTTGACCCGCAGCGGAACGTTGCGGCCGTGGTGGCGCAGACCTCGCTTTCCCGGTTCATATTCGAATGCAGGCGCTTCCTGAAAAGCCCCTCGGCGAAATTCTTCTTTGCACAAAAAACCGCGCGAAGCGCGAGTGAAATAAAAAATAGGATGAAGCAGCGCGGCACCGCTTGTTTTGCGGTCGTTTTCCCCGCGCCCAAAGCTGTGCCTGACGTGCTTTGGCCGCAGCTGAAGAAAACCGCGCAATCGCTAGTAAGACACCTGGAAAGCCTGGATTTCTCGGTTTTCGGATATTACCACTGGAGCGATGGGGCAGAGTGCGTGGTGCTGCTGGAGCTGGACCGCTGGGAGCTGCCAGGCGTGAAAAAGGCGCCGGGGCCTGCGATCAGGTTCGCCTCTGACGTCGATGCGTTTGCAAAGAGGCACGCTGATGCGCCCAATCTGCACATTGAGCACGACAGGATTGTTGCGGTGGAAAGGCGGGAAGTGCTGCACGCAAGCAAGGCGCTGGGAAACGCTTGCAAAGATCCGCACGGGCTTGGTGTGCCGCAGGGCATGGAAAAGCAGCTTGCGCGCGCCAAGGTGCTGCCTGCCGCACTGATAGTGAAAAAAAAGCACTTGGAATTCCTGGCTGATTATTTCTTCGCGAAAGTCGCGTAACGTTTTTATTTGTTAGATCGGAAATTGCACAAGAGGCGATTGGAATGAGGCATTTTGCACTTATATTGGCTGCAGTTATCATTGCGTCAGGCATTGTTTTTGCCGGAACCGACCCTTGCGAGGGGGGGGCAACGCCATACTTCGCCTGCTCGGTGAAAAGCCCAGGCTACCGGTGCGGGCCAAGCGGCTTGACTCTGGACGTGGCAAGCTGCTGCACCAAAATCCCGGGATACATAATAACCGGCACCGGGGATGACGCCGCCTGCGTGCAGGCAAAATGCGACGACGGCACTGCAAGCGGGAGTTGTGCCACCACCAAGCCCAAAGTATGCATAGGCGGCTCGACATACGCCGACAATGCCACCAAGTGCGGCTGCCCGACAGGCAAGAAGATGGGCGCCAGCGGAATATTCTGTGAAGGCATCCCCTGCACGGACGGGGCATTCACGGTTGATGACGGCACCTGCTCGCCCAAAAAAGTGAAGAAATGCATCGCGGGAGTGCTGACCGACAAGGCGTCCGAGTGCGGCTGCCCCTCGGGCCAGACCCGCAACGGGGAGACCTGCGGCATCGTCTGCTCGGACGGGACCAAGGACGGCGACTGCGCCTCAACCAAGCCCAAGCAGTGCGTGAACGGATACCTCTTGGACAATGCGGTAAAGTGCGGCTGCCCGGATGGCAAGAACGCAAACGGAAAATACTGCACTGACTCGATACTGGGGGGCCTGGGCACAAATGACATCGTGACTGGCGGAGACAGCAACTCCACCGGGGGGGCCGGCGGCTCAAGCCCGATTTCCTGCTGCTGCCTTCCGACCGCGCTGATAGGGATAATCGGCGGGTTTGCAGTTTTCCGAAAGAAATAGGATTCTCTTTTTTTCTGATTTTTTATTTTGAAACCCTTACTGGAAAGAGGGAACGGCGCTTGTTTTGCAAAAATTTGTAGTTAAGCATATAAATGGTATTACAATATGGTTACATTAGCCTTACAAAGGGGGGTGAGGGAATGAGCACCGACAACTGCGTAATTGTGAAAGTGGAGGCGCAAAAGGAGGACATTGTCTCAGAGTTCAACAGATACATGCAAGCTTCTGTGCATGCCCCCTCGTTTGTGGAGCACTCCACCGGGTATTTCAGGATTTCCTATGACGGCATCAGCGCATCATCGGCAGGGGTTGTGGAATTCGGGCATTTCCTGCAGTCCGCAGGCTATGCAATAAGCGGCATCCACAGCGTGAATGCGAAGGAAGGCGAGGCGGGCACGGAAATGTGCTTTGAAAAGGACGGAATGCGGACTTGCGCGGTCATTTCCACGCTGAGCGTTTACTGAAACGTAGGGGTGAGCAATATGGAAAGGAAAACAATGGCGGCATTCGCAGCTGCGCTTCTGGTTTTGGCAGGAGTGGCGTTTGCGATGCCTGGCTGGGGCATGATGCAAGGAAACTGGCGAGGCACCGGAATGGCGGATAGCACCGTGTGGCAGAACCGGACCGCCAACTGGCACGCTTTTGGCTACAACGCAACTTTCAACCAGACGCAGGCTGACCAGTTCAAGCAGGCAGTCCAGTCCGGCGACTACCAAACTGCGTTGCAGCTTCACCAGCAGTACGGCATAGGCGGGCGGCTTTTTGACAGGCTGAACTCCACGACATTTGCCACCTATTCGCAGATCTATGGGCTGCAAAGCCAGCTGCATACGCTGAACGGGCAGCTTAGGCAAGAGCTTGGCATTAGCCAGAATACCAGCGCTGGGGCGCACCCCAACAGCACCGCAGCAAGGCCAGGATTCGGCTTCGGACGCGGCATGCGCCACCGCTGATGCTGACGCAACAACCAACCACCCGCGAAGGGAGGGGCGCACAACCCGCTCCTCCCTTCCATTTTTCATATAGACGAACACAAAAAAGACGCAACGGAAGGGATGAATATGGAAAAGCCATCTAACGTCCAGCCGATTCTTCTGGTAGCGGTTCTTATAGTCGGAACCCTGCTGGTTTCAGGCTGCACAGGGGATCAGGGGAACGCAACTCAGCAGCAGGATGGAACCAACCAAGCAGCTGCAACAGCGCAAGGCAACGGCCAGCCGCAGGACGGAACGGGCGCAGCGGCACCGCAGATGGGCGGCAGGGGCCAGCAGGGCTATGGCAACCGCCCTGGCTTTGGCAACCTCACTGCAGAGCAAAGGCAGCAGATTTTCCAGGCAATGGCCGCTGCATGCCAGGGGCTTTCGGCTGGAGACTCCTGCACAGCGCAGACGCCCATGGGCAGCAGGAACGGCACCTGCTTTGACAGGAACAGCACGCTCACCTGCATCACGCAAATGGGCAGGTTCAACAGGACAGCGGCAAGCCCTTAAGCTGGCTTTTTTGCATACTTCAACCCGGCTGCGACTGGGACAAGGAACGCCGTGGCATAGTAGAGCAGCACATCCAGCTTGTAGTAATCCGCAGACTTGAACATGACTACGATGAAGAAGTAGTCGAGAATGATTGCAATCACAAGCCATGCAGCTGCCACTTTTAGGTAATGCGCAAGCGGAAGCTGCCTCTTGTGGAAACGCCAATACGCTGCGAAAATGGTGACCGGCGTGAATACGGCAAACAGCGCCCAACCCAGCAAGCCAGGGGGCAGCACAAAGAAAAGCGCCAAAGAAGCCAGGTAGCCTGCGAGCCAGAGGCAGAATCCTAGGCCGAGCGTGTCAATAAGCGTGTCCCTGAGCTGCATGCAATGGATCTGCTTTCTCTGTTTATAAATATTTTGACTGGGCGTTTCCCATTCTTATAAGTAAAAAAAACTGGCGAAAAAACAGCAAAGAGCGCCCTGACCGGGATTCGAACCCGGGTCGCCAGATTGACAATCTGGAATGCTAACCACTACACCATCAAGGCATGTGCAATCTGCCGCAGCAGTTGCACAGACAATCGAACCGCAGTTCGACTGGATCGGCAACTCCGAAGGAGTTGGCGAAACTGGAAATAAAAATTATCCCGCCAGTGTGATTTGTTCATCCGGAAGGGGATATTAACCTTCCGTAGGTTCCACCTTTTTGGGGGTGAAACCTCAGGGGGATCTTCTGATTTGCCTATGCCCCCTAGGTATTGAACACACAACATCGTGATGACTGCCGACACAATCGCCGACTGCCGTGTTTGTTGACTACAGCCACGCACTCTACCAGGTTGAGTTATGGCGGGAACAATTTCATCTGTCCGCAGGTAGATTATCGACAAAATGTTTAAATAGGCTGTTAAAGGCGCCCTAGAGTATGCTGACTTTTTTCACGCTGGGAATTCCTGAGAACTTCTCAAGCAGGCTCCCGGGTATGCGCCGCTCGGTGATTATCACAAGCGTGGGGTTTTCAAAAAGCTCGGGGTCCTTGGCGTAAATCTGCCTTATGCTTATCCGCTTGTCGGACAGCAGGCCGGTGGCGCGCGCGATTATCGAGGGCTTTGCAGCATTCGCCTCCAGCTCCACCACGCCAAAGCCAAGCTCGTGCGCAACGTCGCGCAGCAGGGCGCCTGCGGGCCTTATCCCCCCAAAAAGAACGGAGAGCTGCTTGTCGGAGAGAATGGATTGGATTGTGGATGAGACCACTCTCCTGTCCACGCCCACGGACTGGGCCAGGCTGACCTCCTTTATTTCAACATCGCCGCAGAGTATGCGGCCTTCCGCGCTTACCCGCAGCCCAAGCTCTATCATCTTCTTTGCAACCTGCTTCTGCGCAGGGTAATCCGAGAACAATTCGGCGATGCGGCCCCACATGGTGCAAATATGTGCAGGGCATGTTTATATATCTAATGTATATTTTTGTGCAACGTAGTATTAAATAGTGCATTTTTCAGATTGCAGGATGGTGAAATGAATGGACAGCAAAAAAAAGCGATTGCTTGCCTGCCTGCTGGTGAATGAGAGGATGAGCGTGCGCAAGGCCGCGGACGCGCTGGGCGTTTCGCACATGACTGCCTACCGCGCGCTTTCCGAGATAGAATTTTTCTAGGGTGATAACATGGTTGAACGGATAAAGATACTGCTGGAGGAGAACGACGTCCCAAGGAGCTATTACAACATCCTGCCGGACCTGCCCACCCCGCTTGCCCCGCCATTGCACCCGGGAACGCAAAAGCCCGCCTCGCCCTCTGACTTCGAGGCGATATTCCCCAAGGAGATAATACGCCAGGAAATGTCGCCCGAAAGGTCCATACCCATCCCGGAGGAAGTGAGGGATGCGCTGCTTGCATCCGGCCGCCCCTCGCCGCTTTTCCGAGCCACCAGGCTGGAAAAATACCTGAAGACCCCTGCGAAAATCTACTTCAAGCACGAGGGGCTCAACCCCTGCGGCTCCCACAAGCCAAACACCGCCATTGCCCAGGCATACTACAACATGAAGGAGGGAGTGGAGAAGCTTTACACCGAAACCGGCGCGGGCCAGTGGGGCACCGCGCTTTCCTATGCCACCATGCTCTTCAAGATGAAGTGCGAAGTATTCATGGTAAAGGTGAGCTTTGACCAGAAGCCCTACCGAAAGATGATAATCGAGACGTACGGAGCCACGGTGCACGCTTCGCCAAGCCATCATACCGAATACGGAAAGAGGGTGCTTGCCCAAAATCCCGGCCACACAGGCAGCCTGGGCGTGGCAATTTCCGAGGCAATCGAGAAGGTGGTGACCGACCCGGCCCACAAGTCAAAATACTCCCTGGGAAGCGTTCTCAACCATGTCATGCTGCACCAGACCGTAATCGGCCAGGAAGTGCGGACGCAGCTTGCCATGGCCGACGAAAAGCCAGACTATGTCATCGGCTGCATAGGGGGAGGGAGCAATTTCGCCGGGATTTCCTTCCCGCTCATCTACGACAGGATGAAAGGGAAGAACAGCGCCGAGTTCATTGCCGTGGAGCCCTCATCCTGCCCCTCCCCCACCAAGGGCGAGTTCCGCTACGACTTTGGCGACACGGCGGGAATGACGCCGCTCATAAAGATGTACACGCTTGGCAAGGACTACATGCCCTCGGCCATACACGCTGGGGGCTTGCGCTACCACGGCATGGCGCCCACGGTGTCCTCACTTGTCCACGACGGGCTGGTAAAGCCGCGCGCATATGGCCAGCATGAAGTGTTCGAGGCTGCGGTCACATTTGCCAGGACCGAAGGCGTGATTGCCGCACCCGAAAGCGCGCATGCCATAAAGGCGGCAATAGATGTTGCCCTTGAATGCAAGAAAAAGAACGAGGCAAAAACAATTGTCTTCAACCTCTCGGGCCATGGGTTGCTGGACCTGTACGGCTACCAGCAGTACCTTGAGGGCAAGATATAGCCATCGCCGAAAAGTGAGGAATAAAAAACCCGCGTTGCAAGGCTAGCCCATGCTTCGCGCGATAGTTTTTGACCTGGATGGCGTAGTGTACAAGGACGCGCACGCAATACAGGGCGTTGCAGAGGAAATTGCCAGGCTGCAAAAGAAAGTAGCAGTGCTGTTCCTCACCAACAATGCCACCAAGAGCCGCGCCGACTATGTCAGGCACCTGCAAGCGTTTGGCATTGCAGCGGACATGAATGCGATAATGACCTCCTCATTCGGGGCTGCTTGCTATTTGAGGGAAAAATACGGGAAGGGAAAGAAGGTTTTCGTGATAGGCGAGTCCGGGCTGAAGGACGAGCTTGCGCAGGAAGCAGATGCGGCCATAATCGAGGGCAGGGAAAAGGCGGATGCCGTGGTGTGCGGGCTGGACAGATACATCAGCTATGAAAAATACGAGCTTGCGCTTGGCAGCCTGAACAGCGGAGCTGCATTCATACTGGCAAACTCCGACCCAACCTGGCCGAAAAAGGATGGGGTGGCGCCAGGCAGCGGGGCAATTGCCGCGCCCCTGGTCTTTGCTTCTGGAAGGCAGCCCGAGTTCGTCGCGGGAAAGCCGTCTTCTTATCTGATTGACAGACTGCTTGAGATGCACAAGATAAACCCGAAGGAGGCGGCGTTTGTGGGCGACCGGCTGGAAATAGACATCCGGATGGCAAACGCGCTTGGCATGATATCCGTGCTTGTTCTGACCGGGATTGCAAAAAAAGAGGATGTTGGAAAAGCGCCTGCAACGGATAAGCCTCAGATTGTACTGGAGTCCGCAGTTGGCGCGGGCAGGGCGCTGAAGATTCTCTGATTTTCCATCCGTATAGCATTTGCATTGCCTGATTTTTTGCCTGGTCCGTTTTGGGCCGTTTTTCCGCAAACGGTCCGGCCAGCTTTTAAAAAGCCGGCAAATGGCAGCAAACCTGCGAAGCTGATTTAAAACGGTTTCGTGAAAAGGTGATTTGGATGGAAAAGGGAATGAAAGGGGCTGCCTTTGCAATATTCGCACTGGCATGCGCCCTGCTATTGGTGCTGGGAATCGGGGTTGCATACGCAGCTTCAGGCAACACTGATGCTGCCTGCAGCGTGTTCCCGGAACTGAGCCTGGAGAAAGGAGCAATCTCGTCCGGGCCAGGAAGGGTTGCAACAGTGAAGATAAGCGTGAAGGGCATGCAGGGCCAGTCTTGCGGCTTGCAGGCATACGGAGTGGACTTCACCAACGGCTTTGACGGCAAGGATTTCGTGCTTGCGATAAAAGGCTCGCAGGAAAGGAACCTATTCTACCTCAAGCCTGGGGAAACCAAGACGTTTGAAGGCCTGGTGGGGATTCCGCCGGAAACTGCTGCCAAGAATTACACCCTCCAGGTGACCGCCTACCCTGAATCCGACCACTGGAAGCAGGCGAGCAAGAATTTTGACTTGGAAGTCGGGGCGCAGGATGCCGCGGATGCCTATTGGAGCACGCAGCTGCAAATCGGCTGGAACCTGGTGCCCAATGCGCCTTACCTGGGAATTTACGGCTGCCCGGACATAAACACTGGCTACAGGTACTCTGCTTACAAGGGGGACTACATAACGCTGAACCGGTATGGTGCAGTGTTTTCGGTAGCGCCTTTTGAGCAGGATGTCGCAAACGAGAATTACGGCGGGCTTTTCGTGTTCTCCACCAAGCGCTGCACTCTGGAAAGCAGGGTGCCCTCAGACACGCTTAGGGATGCGCAGGTTTCGCTGCGCGATGGCCAGCTCCTTTCAATTCCGCCTGCATGGAACGGACAAACTGCAGGAAAGCTGGTGCAATCTTGCATGGAACAGTCGAAAAATCCTTCTGATGCTGTGGAGCTGAAGGCATGGGATGCTAACAACCAGAAGTGGACCAGCCTGCCCCTGAATCAGCAGCTCAAGAATGGCGAGGTGGTGCGGGCGCTTGCCAATTTCGACTGCACCCTGAGCTTGGAGAACCGGGTGAACTGAATGGCATTGCCCAAACATTTCTTCGGGCTTTTCGCCCTCCTGCTTTGCCTGAGCTCACTTTATGCAGCACAGCCGCCTTCATTTGCCCCAAAGTACAGCTGGGGCCTTGCGCTTTCCACGCAGGAAGGCGCGCTGCCAGCCGAGTCTTTGGTTTATGTGAGGTATGGCGCTGACAACGGCAAGGAGTACAGTACCATTCTCTCGCTTCGCGAGGGCGGAAGAGCGACGCTATACACCAACACCGGCGTTTCCTGGGCGGAGATAAGCTATGATGACGAGAAAACCCCGGCGCTGGACGCAGTCTGGAACGGCTCGCTGGAGTCTGCGGAGCAGCAAAAAATCATCAGGCTGCCCTCAGTAGGCGAAGTGGCTGGCGTGCTTTCCTACCAGAACGGAAGCGCTGCCGCATACGTGCCAGTGGAACTTTCCTGCTCGGATGGAGTGGAAAGAAGCGCCATTACAGGGGAAAGCGGGGCGTTCTCCTTTTCCCGCGTGCGGGCCGGGAAATGCATTGCAAGCGCAACTGCAGACGGCATTGCTGTGCAGGAGGAATTCCCGCTTGCCATGGGGCAGTTCGTGAACCTTGGCCTGATGCCCAAAAAAAATGACTTTACGCCCATAATTGCCGCACTTGGGATAACTGCGCTTTGTGCACTCGTTCTTGTGATGCTGCTGTTCAAGAAGCCAGGCGAACAGGGCAGCCAGGGGGAAAAACGGGCGAGGATGGCAAAGCCTAAGGTTGAAAAAATGCCCACGCAGCGGCAGCTTGACCTGCTCTCCACGCTGGATGAGAAGGAAAAGAGCATAGTAAATTATGCCATCCACCATTTCCCCGCCGCAGTGCGCGTCTCCAGGATAAGAAGGGACTTGCTCATCCCGAAAACCTCGCTGACGCGCACGCTTGCCGCGCTTGAGCGCAAGCAGTTCTTGAAGGTTGAGAAGGTGGGTGCCAGGCAGTTCGCGCAGCTCCACGAATTTTTCAAGGGCAACGCTCTGCCTTAAGCCCGCCTGCTGCGCGCCGCTGCCTGCTGCAAAAGCAAGCGCCATTTGTTTATTGTGTTAGACAGTAAAATAATATGTATACTTAAATACCTTTCGATGCACAACATATACGGTGCAAATATGAAAGAGATTTTTCAGAGGAGTTCAAATTCCGGCGGAGAAAGCAGGCAGAGCCCTGCCCGGTCTTTCCTCAAAGAGCACAAGGATGAGGTGGCTGTTGCCAAGAAAGTCGGGGTAGCGGCCGGGGCCGTGTTCCTGACCTACGCAACCCTGGGCAGGGGAATATACAAGGTGGCATATGAGAAAAAGGACAGCTTGGTTGCCATCAGGGAAGTGGCTGAAAGCATTTGGGGATTTGCCGCAGGCGCGATTGGGCTGGTGGGGAGCCACCCGGCCATGGCACTGGCTGGGTACGCGGGCTGGAAGCTTTGGAAAGGCGCGAACGAAATACGCAAGAGCGGCTACCGGCCGCAATACCAGGCGTTGAAGGCAGCCAAGCTCGTTGCAAAAACCGCTGCAGCCTGCTTTGTGCTGTACCATTCTGTGCTGAAGGCTGCTGATGAGCTGGGAAACAAGGGCGCAGGGCTTGGGGCATTTGCCAATGCATTCAACAACACCATGCAAAAAGTGGTTGGGCCGTTTGCAGGCTTTGTCTTCAACCACCCAATCATGACAATTTCGATAATAGGCATCTGGAAAGCCGGCAGGGCTGTTTACGACCACCTTCATTTAGGAGGGAAGCCGGACAGGCAGTTGGCAATCGACGCCTCAAAATCGCTGCTCAAAGGAGTTGGGATTGGGATAGCCATTTACGAGATTCCTGCCAGGCTGCTGGACAGCCTGATAAACAAGGGAAAAACCTTTGGGGAATCGGTTTATTCGACGCTGGTGGGGGCTTGGACGGATGCCATGAAAATAATGGCGCCAATTTCAAGTTTTCTAGTCAACCATCCGATATTGTCCATGCTCATTGCGGCTGTCTCGACAGGGGCGTACCACGGGATCAAGCTTGCGAAAAAGAAGGCAGGCGAACGAGAAGCGGTCAGGGTGGCGCAAGAAGAAGAGAATAGGCAGCTCGTGGACGATTATTTGACTAATGCGCAGCAGATGGTTGATGAAGATTCGCTGACAGATGAACAATACTTCGTCTATAAAAACACGGGCGAGGTAAAGGCGCTTGCGGCTTTCATGATGCACCAGGATGGCTACGGAAAAGAGTTCATTGCCTCGCGCATCAGGCTTTTCCCTGATGAAAAAACAATAGTATTCAGGGAGAACCCGGAACCCGGCAGCCCTTGAAAGACTCGGGCAGCGGCTACCTGAACAAATCGCGCACTGCCTGCTCCACGTTTTCTTTTGTTTCGGAGTCAAGGTTGTCCAGCATTGAAGGCTGGGCAGCCTCCTGTGCAGCCTGCTGCGCGTTCGACTGGTCAACAGGGGCGGCTGGCTGCGGCGCGGGCGGGGAGAGCATCGCAGATATGCTGATATGCACGGTTGCCCCGCATGAAACGCATCGCGCGGAAACGGTTATGTCCTCAATCGGCATGTCGGACGAAAAGTCAAACGAATTGGAAGCGCCGCATTTGCAAAGCACGTACTTCTTGAGCGAGACCATCGGACCACCTGTTGCAAATGAGTAAAATAGCCTTATATATGCTCGCGGGAAATTCCAGAATATGGATGTTGCCTCGATTTCATCAACTGCGGAAGTGCGCATACCCTCAGACCCGATGCTGCAGGTCATAGGACAGGACGAGGCAATCAAGATAGGCCGCCTGGTGGGAAAACAGAGGCGCCATTTGCTCCTGGTCGGCCCGCCAGGCACGGGGAAATCCATGCTGGCGCAGGCAATAGCCTCCACGCTTCCCAAGCCCAGGCAGGAAGTGCTGGTGCTGCACAACCCCGAGAAGCCCGAGAGGCCGCTGGTGCAGGTGAATACTTCCGCTGCCAAGAAATTCGAGAAAAAGCCGGTTGCAGAATTGATCGATCCGCAGCTGCTCCCTGCTTTCGTGTCCGAGAAGCTGGGGTTCCGCTGCAGGCGCTGCGCCAAGATATCCAGCCCGGACGCCTCCACCTGCTATTTCTGCGGCGCTGACAAGTACAGGAAAGTGAAGGGGCCGTTCGAGGATTTGCTGGTGGGAGTGCCTGAGCGCGAGGAGCGCGTGCACACCACGCGGATGCGCGATGGCAAGGAAGAGCTGATTGTTTTTGAAAGGCGGGGGGACCGTGTCGCCCTGCTTACGCAAAAGGAGCTTTCCAAGATGGCCGAGATGCAGCAGAAGGCGCAGTTCAAAATACTTCTTTCGCTCAACCGGCCGAATTTCGTGCAGGCCACAGGCGCCTCGGAAACCGAGCTTTTGGGGGACGTGAGGCACGACCCGTATGGCTCGCACCCTGCAATCGGCTCGCTGCCCTACACCCGCGTGGTGCCTGGGGCGGTGCATGACGCGCACGAGGGAGTGCTTTTCATTGACGAGCTTTCGGGGCTTGGCAAGCTGCAGCGCTACCTGCTGACCGCAATGCAGGAGAAGAAATATCCCATTTCAGGCAGGAACCAGACCTCCACCGGCTCGTCCGTGAGGGCGGACGGCGTGCCCGCGGATTTCATACTGGTGGCAGCTGCCAACATCAATGATTTAAGCAGCATACTGCCTCCGCTTCGCTCCAGGATAGTCGGCAACGGGTATGAGCTTCTCATGAACACCCACATGGTGGACAATGAGGCCAACCGCGGCAAGCTGGTGCAGTTCTTTGCGCAGGAAATAGTGCGCGACGGCAGGATCCCGCACATGGATGCCGGAGCGATAGAGGAAATGATAGGGTTTTCCATAAAGAAGGCAAAAGACATTGATGGCGTGACCGGCCTTACCCTCCGGCTGCGGCTGCTTTCGGGAACCATAAAAATGGCAGGAGACATCGCCACTACAGAGGGCAAGGAAATGATAGGCAAGGAAGAAGTCACATTCGCGATTGCAAATTCCAGGCCGATTGAGGAGCAGGCGAGGGAGAAATACGGCTCCTGGTTCAAGGCTTCGCTTGCCGATTACGGGCTGAAGAAAGAGTCCGGCGGCTCGGAAGTCGGATAAAAAAAATTCTTGTTTTGAATTTTCCCATCAGCTTTGAACTGCGTTCGAAACCTGGAAAAATCTTGCTAGATTTTACCATCGTGTTGGGCGCTCGCCCAGCATCTGGAAAGACTTTTCAAATCTTTCCAAGCGCCCAAAGAAGCAGCACCGCGCTTGCAAAAAGTATGAGGGGAAGCGCCAGGCGCAGTATTGCCACCACGCCGTTTATGGTGGAAGCTATTTCGGCTGCCTGGCCTGTGCCGAACACATTTATCCTGAAGCGCTCCTCGCCTGAGTCGAACTTCACTTCCTCCATTTTGCCAAGCGCCTCTGCGAACAGGTGGCGGACCATCATCATCATGTCCCCGCGCCTCTCGGTGCCCACAGGATTGAGCACGCCCCGCACCGCGTTTATCTGGTGCGTGTCAGTAGTCATCACTTCCCCTTTGCAGGCAAATCCTTTCTCGTGCCCAAGGGAAGTGAGCAGGTCAACAAGAGTTGCGCGGAATTCGGGCACCACGCCGTTGGAATCAAGCAGGAGAATGGCGTTCATCTTCTTGCCAGTCTGGAAAATCGCCAGCTTGAGCCCGTTCTTGCCCACTGTTTCAAGCGCTATGCTGCCCGAGGAGGTGCCGAAAAGGAATTTTGACTGCTTCTCGGTTTTCTCAAACAGGTTTTTGGTGGCGTCCAGCATCTCAAAGCCTATCGGGCTGCCCACTTCGACAGATGAAATGTCTCCCGTCTCTGCGTTGTGCTCGTCCACCACGCCCACGCTTTTGCAGGCCCGCTTGGCAGACTCCATCAGCGCCAGCCCCAATCCGAGATTCACGTCCTCGGTTGTCCGCGGCGCGCGGGTATATGAGATAAATGCGGAATCGTTTATGTGGTAGGCCTGCGCGCGCACCGTGCCTATCCTGCAGCAGGAATAGGACATCTTGGAGGCTGCCGGCTTTAGCCTGCGAAGCGCCCGCTGGCAGGCCGCCACCACCACGCCCAGCTCGTCGGAAGAAACCGGATTGAAATCGTGCGTCACCGTGCCGTGGAAAACGAATACCTCGCTTTTTGGGCAGCCCTCGCGGTGGTAGGAGCGGGAAAGCGAATCCGAAATCATGCAGGTGAACTCGCTGCCCCCAAGGTTGCCGAACGGGCCGAAGTGTATGTAGGGGACCACGAAAAGCGCGTGGTTTTTCCTGCCAGCAAATTCAGCCACCCAGACCAGGGTTTCCGCCTCCTCGCCCAATCCCTCGAACGCCTCCTCTAGGTCCTTCTCGCCATACAGCCACTGAGAGGAGAACATGGAAAGCGCGTCCAGGCTGGAAACGCCCAGGTTCTTTTTCATGGGCGCGGAAATTATGTAGAAAAGCGCGTAAAGGGCTGCCAGGAAAACGAATGACGCCAGGTAGATCTTCATCAGCATGCCCGGCAGGTTGGACTCGGCAGCAGGGCCGCCGCGGGAGATGAAAAATATTGCGAAGAATAGCATCTGCATTGTGGCAAGCAGGAAGGCGGTCTTGCGGAAGTCGAATGCCAGCAGCAGCACAAAATACCAGAGCACGAATGCGAGCGCGAACCCGAGATAAACCAGGTTGCCCGCGGAGGACCACCAGTCGGAAAGCATGTAGGACAGCAGATAGAATATGCCGTAAAATGCAACGGATATCAGGCCAAGGAAGATGGAGCGGCGGAATATCGCCTTCCTGCGCATCAGGAAAAGGCAGGAAGAGGAAAGCAGCGCAGGGAATGCCAGCAGGAAAAGTCCGTCCACACCTGTTGCGAATATTTCAAACGGGTTGGCGCCCTGGTGGCGGGCAAACCCGAAAAGCACGCCAAAGAGGAAGGAGATCGCGATTATCATCAGGGCGGTCTTTGCCGGGTGCGGCAGCGAGAGGAAGTATTTGGAAAGAACCAGTGTCTCCTTTTTTACCTGGGAGGACATGGTACACCCTTACTTGTGGCGGAAAGATGCGCCCTTTTTTGCCTTGCCAACGCGGGGCTCTGACCCGCCCGCAATAAGCTCCTGCAGCCTGCAGGTGTTCCGGACATAATCGGCTGCCACCTGCTCGAAGCTCTTGCCCGACTTTTGCGCCAATCGCATCAGCTCGAGGGTTATGAACCTGATTTCCGAATTTGCAGCATTCTGGTTATCCTCGTCTTCCATGGATTAATTTCCAATCGATTAGTATATATACGTATCAGCGCACGGTTTTCCCATGGCAAGATTCTGCCCAATGTGCGCCCTAGGGGGCATTGGCAGGCTTGTTGCCCCCTAAGGGTTCACCCCCCCCATCTGGTGTCCATTATGGCACGATTCTGTCCAATGTGCGGCAAAAAAGATTCGGAGAAGGAATTCTATGGCGAGCTTTGCCTGGACTGCGCAAAGACCAGGCTGCAGCCGTTTTCGCCGGTGAAGATTTTCGTGTGCCAGAAATGCGGCGAGGTCATCAGCAGGGCCAGGATAAAGAAGGAATGCAGCGTTGCCGACGAGGTGGCGCGGCTTCTCAAAATAAAGAACGCCACGCCCATCTTCAGCCCGGACTTCACCTCTGTGGAGTATGGCAGCGAATACGGCAGGATAACACAGGCTGTCGAAGTCATGTCCGAAAAATCGATGTGCACGGTGTGCGGAAGGGCAGGCACGCAGTATTTCGAGGCAATCGTGCAGCTGCGGGGCGACCTCAAGAAAATCGAGAAAATGGAGGGCTTCCTTGTCAAGCGCATAAAGAGCCGCAGCTTCATCCCGAAAATAGAGGAGCTCAAAGAAGGCATTGACATCTATTGCGGAAGCCGCAACGAGGCAATTGCCGCGCTGAACTCCTACCAGCTGGGCTTTGTGCGGACCGAAAAGCTGGCCGGCGAGAGGAACGGGAAAAGGCTTTATAGGACGACTCTGCTCGTGAGATTCTAGGGGAAGTAGGCAGCGAACCTTTTCATGTCAGGCGCCCCATTTTCCCCAAACGAAGCCGACCATCTCCTTGCGATTTTGCCATGCTCCAGCAAATCCCGCCCAAG
>Ga0172368_10003005_pt1 | contig 20870 bp, 19 predicted proteins | sample Lak11m_FD_114540 | JGI IMG/M metagenome (GOLD analysis project Ga0172368, IMG submission 114540) | Freshwater microbial communities from Kabuno Bay, South-Kivu, Congo - kab_022012_11m | ecosystem: Environmental > Aquatic > Freshwater > Lake | place: Democratic Republic of the Congo: South-Kivu...
AACCTTTTGGCTGCAAGCAACGGGATCTGTGATCCTGCAGTTGACGGGATGCTACTCTCGATACATCTGAATCCGGTGGTGGACCTTGGCCAGGACACAACCTTCTGCGCTCAGCTGAGTTATACGATAGATGCCACAACCCTGGATGCTGCAAGCTATCTCTGGATTCCGGGAGGAGAAACAACTGCGCAAATCACAGTCGATTCAACAGGCGTTGGTATAGGAAGTCAGGCCTACTCCGTGATTGTAACCACAACAGAAGGTTGTGAAGGAACCGATGAAGTTACGATCACATTCAAAGATTGCACAGGGATCAATGATCTGGCAGAGAACCTGAATCTCACCATATTCCCTAATCCCAGCAACGGATCCTTCGTCATTCAGATGACTTCACATTTCATGGAACTGGTCAGCATCCGTTTGATCGGAACAAAAGGCGAAACCGTATACGAACTCCAGAACGTGGATATCAAAGGTGAAGTGAAATTACCTGTAAACGTTCAGTATCTGCCGCAGGGAAGTTATATCCTGGAGGTTTCAAATGCAAGCGGGAAAGTGACCGGCAAGGTGGCGGTTATGAAGTGATGATGGGATGAGGGTGTGAAAGTATGAGGGGATGAGGGTGTGAAAGTATGAGGGGATGAGAGTGTGAGAGTGATGTGGCTGGGAACTTATTACATCTTATTTCACCATTTTGCATCCAGAAGTAGTACCAGATCGATTGATACCTGCTGATATCCTCCCCGTTCTCATGAAGCCGTTTCAGGTAATCGTAGATTGAGACATCGGTGTAGAGATAATCATCAACAATTGCAATCCTCGACTCCCAGGGGTAAAACCGATAGATCCTCTCCCCGCGAGGGGTAATCATTACCGGTTCATGGTCCTGCCAGGCTCGCGGGTACGATTTTCCCAGTTTCGAAACATTGAAACACCGGTTCATCTGTTCTCACCAATCCAGGCAACTGCCTGGCTTCATCCTTGCGTACCTGCTGCACCCGGGTGATAGGAATCCTGAAATCAATGGTTTCTTCTTTCCCTTTGGTGTTGAATATATAGTACGGTGCGATATGAAACGGGATCCTGTATTTCCCGGCCAGCTCAAGCCCCCGGATCCAGCCCGCTTTTCATTTTTGCAAAACTGCTGGTCAGGTTTTTCGGATGTTGGTCTGATTTTTTCTATCTGGTACAGTGTATGCGGTTTGTCAGTAAAGAAATTGAAAATAACCCCGTTCGAGATCATTCAGGTAATGGAAACACGTATCCCTGGCTCTTTCAGGGTCGTCACTGTTTACCAGGATCCCTTTAATGACAGGAGTTGCGTTCCACATTGTATGGATAAGTTTTTCCTTGGAGAGTTCAATTAATCTGTGATTTGTTTCTCCCAGGCATTAAATAATTCAGAATAAATCTCCGGAAAGGTACGGTGAATGGCGAATTTACGAGAATTTTTCCCGAAAACCAAAGTTTTCCTAACTTTACACACTGCAGGAGATCATTTTTTTTTATATTTGTGAAATAATTAACGAAACCATGGCAAAAATTACAAAAGAAGACGCGCTGAAGTACCACGAGACCGGGCGTCCCGGAAAAATCGAAGTAATTCCCACAAAACCTCACCGAACACAGCGGGACCTTTCGCTGGCATATTCTCCTGGTGTCGCTTTCCCCTGTCTTGAGATTGAAAAAAATCCTGAAGACATCTACAGATATACCTCCAAAGGGAACCTGGTCGCCGTAATATCCAACGGAACCGCCGTCCTGGGATTGGGGAACATAGGCGCCGATGCCGGAAAACCTGTGATGGAAGGGAAAGGATTGTTGTTCAAAATTTTCGCCGACATCGATGTATTCGACATTGAAATCGAGACCAGGGAGATAGACAAGTTTGTAGAGACAGTAAAACAGATTGCCGTGACCTTTGGAGGGATCAACCTGGAAGACATCAAGGCTCCGGAATGCTTTGAAATTGAAGAGAGGCTGAAGAAGGAGCTCCGGATCCCCATCATGCACGACGATCAGCACGGAACTGCCATCATCACCGCCGCAGGCTGGATGAATGCCGTTGAAATAGCAGGAAAAAAGAAGGAGGAGGTTAAGATTGTGGTGAACGGAGCTGGTGCTTCAGCCATAGCCTGCACGAAACTCCTTGTTTCCATTGGTGCCAGGAAAGAAAACATAGTTATGTTAGATACCAAAGGGGTATTGCGCAAAGACAGGACTGACATGAATAAATACAAAGAGCTGTTTGCCACCGATCGTGATATCCACACCCTGGAGGAGGCGATAAAAGGAGCAGATGTGTTCCTGGGTTTGTCATCCAAAGATGTTTTGACGCAGGATATGGTCCGTGCCATGGCCGATAATCCCATTGTGTTTGCCATGGCCAATCCCGATCCGGAGATCACCTATGAAGCGGCGATGGAAGCCCGACCGGATTTGTTCATGGCAACCGGTCGTTCTGACTATCCGAACCAAGTAAACAATGTGCTGGGATTCCCATTTATTTTCAGAGGAGCTCTGGATGTCAGGGCAACCTGCATCAACGAAGAGATGAAGATCGCTGCCGTTTACGCACTTGCAAAACTTGCGAAAGCCGATGTACCTGAGAATGTCAGTGAAGCTTACAACGTGAAGAACCTGGTCTATGGCCGGGAATATTTCATTCCTAAGCCGCTCGATATCCGGTTGATCACAACTGTAGCACCGGCCGTTGCCAAAGCAGCCATGGATTCAGGAGTAGCCCGCAGACCAATTACCGACTGGGAGGCTTATACAGCTGAACTGAGCCGCCGTCTCGGACTTGAGAATCAACTACTGAGAGGAATTACGCTCAAAGCAAAACTCTCTCCTAAACGGATCGTTTATCCGGAGGGGGCCAACCTGAAGATCCTGAAGGCAGCAAATGAGGTGTATCATGAAGGGATTGCAAAACCGATCCTTCTCGGTGATGTGGAACAGATACGACAGGTCGTTGCTGACAACCATCTGGACCTGGGTGATATTCCTATCATCGATCCGAGAGGAAAAGAAGAAGAGGCGCGCAGGATGCGTTTTGCAGAATTAATCTGGAAAAAAAGGCAGCGGAAAGGGATCACCATGGATGAAGCGGTTGAATTAACTTATGACCGTAACTATTTCGGTATCATGATGGTTGAGACCGGTGAAGCTGACGCCATGGTATCGGGAATTGCAAGCGAATACGGGCCTGTTATGGGACCTGCATTAAAACTGATCGGCCCCCGACCTGATCTGAACCGGATTGCCGGGATGTATATACTGGCAACCAAGAAAGGACCCTATTTCTTTGCTGATACTACAGTAAACCTGGATCCCGACGGCATGACCCTTGCTGAGACCGCACTGTTAGCAGCGGAAACAATACGCAGGTTCAACATCGAACCTGTGATCGCAATGGTTTCATTCTCCAACTTCGGCTCGATCAAAGCTTCAGAACATACCCAGGGACCTGTCAGGGTGCGGGAAGCTACGCAATACCTCCACAAGAATTACCCCAACCTGTTGGTTGACGGAGAGATGCAGGCAAACTTTGCATTGAACAGGGAACTCAGGAAATCGAAATTCCCCTTCTCCAAGATTGCAGACCATGATGTAAATACGTTAATATTCTCTAACCTGAGTTCGGGAAATGCGGCCTACAAAATCATGCAGGAGATTGGCGGTACGGATGCGATTGGTCCGATCCTGATGGGGATCAACAAACCTATTCATGTCGTTCCTCTGGAATGCAGTGTTCGGGAAGTGGTTCATATGACGACAATTGCGGTGGTTGATGCCCAGTATGCCACCAAACAATCATGAAATATCCATACAAACGTCGTTCATACAAACCGGGAATGATAATAAAGGATATTCCATCTGACCATTGAAATAAAAATTATTAACAGATGAAATTTTTAAAATAATTTCCTATTAATCAATTTAATTGTACCTTTGCACAGTTAATCATTTTAATTTAGTACAATTATGTCAACAGGTAAAGTAAAATTTTTCAATGAGAGAAAAGGTTTCGGTTTCATCATTGACGACGAAAGTCAAAAGGACCTCTTTGTTCATGTAAGCGGTATCATCGACAAGATTCAGGAAAACGATGATGTTGTTTTTGATATTACAGAGGACCAGCGTGGTAAGAAAGCAATCAATGTAAAAAAAGCATAGTTTTATTACGATTGATGCAAAAAAAGGCGGCCCCGGGGCCGCCTTTTTTTTTTATTTTGCAAGCATCACCGGCATCACCAGCATAAGGATGTCTTCGTCCTTGTTTTCGTTGTTTACCGGAAGAAGAATGCCGGCCCGGTTAGCAGCAGACATCTCGATACACACCTCACTGGTATCTGTGTTGTTCAGCATCTCGACCATGAATTTGGAATTGAAACCGATCTCCATATCCTCTCCTTCATAAGCACAGGTGAGACGTTCTTTGGCTTCGTTAGAAAAGTCAATGTCTTCGGCAGAAAGAACCAGCTCTTTTCCCGATATCTTAAACCGGATCTGATGCGTTGATTGATTGGCAAAGATCGACACCCGGCGGATAGAAGTCAGCAAGGACAACCGGTCGATCGTCAGCTTATTCGGATTATTGGTCGGGATCACAGCTTCATAATTGGGATACTTCCCGTCAATCAGCCTGCAAACCAGCTCAATGTTACTGAATGAGAAAAATGCGTTGGCTTTATTATACTCCAGCCTCACAGGAACATCCTGTGAACTTAAAATATTCTTCAACAGGTTGAGAGGCTTTTTTGGCAGAATGAAATTTGCCGAATCGGTTGACCTGGCATCCGTGCGCTTATATTTGACCAACTTATGCGCATCGGTGGCGACAAAGATTATGTCATCGGGTGAAAGCTCACAGAAAACCCCTGAAAGTACAAGCCTGAGTTCGTCATTACCGGTAGCAAAAAGTGTTTTATTGATAGCTTCGGCGAGGACATCGGAAGGCAATTCAATAGAGGTTGTCTCATCCAGGGCAGGGGTTCTCGGATATTCGTCACTCTTATGACCCGAAAGCTTGTATTTCCCTTCGCCGGCTGAGATCTCAACCAATTGGTTGGAATCGTTAATCGAAAACGAAAGCGGAATATCCGGAAAGGTCTTCAGGGTATCTACGAGAATTTTCGCCGGAATTGCCACGCTGCCTGGCTCTTCAGCCCTGTCTGGCTTCATGGCTACACTCATGGTGGTCTCGAGATCCGAGGAGGTCACTTTTAAGCCATCCTCCTTTAATTCGAACAGAAAATCGTCCAGGATGGGCAGGGTGTTGTTGGCATTGATCACACCGATTATTGCCTGCAGGTTCTTCAGCAGCAGTGAACTCGAGATGATAAATTTCATAAGGATTGAGGTTTTAAAATTCGGTCAAATATACAATAATCCATTTGGATAAACAACTGATCCAGCCTGTTGGTTAATAACGGCTGTTAACTTTGCTTTCGCCTGAAATCGAACTTTTTCTCCTTCCTATGTATCAGGCGGTCTATATTTTTACGGTGCGTAAGTGGGATGAAGATTGCAACGAACAGTGCCAGTCCTAAAAGCGCTAAATTTCTCTCATCCACAATGAAATACACTACAAAGGGAAATGAGATCGCTCCCAGGATTGAAGATAACGACACATATCGTGTCAGGATTAATGTCACGATAAATATCGCCAATACGATCAACAACGCGACAGGATATAGCGCCAATCCGACACCGGCAAGCGTTCCCACCCCTTTGCCTCCGCGATACCCGGCATAGAAAGGAAATATATGGCCAAGTACCGCGGCAACCGCACAACCGACCATAACGTAGGTCATACTTTCAACAGGGATGTCGGGGAATGGGAGCCAAACAGCAATCTGCACCGCCACCCATCCTTTGAACACGTCGACAACCATCACCGGGATGCCGGCTTTGTATCCCAAAACCCGAATGGTGTTTGTCGCTCCGGCGTTGCCGCTGCCATGCTCCCTGATATCAATTCCATAAAACGCTTTCCCTACCCACACCGCAGTCGGAATGGACCCAACCAGGTAAGCAATTACAACCAGGCTGATAATTTCAAACCATTCCATATGCTACGTTTCAAGTCTCAAGTTTCAAGTTGTAGGCTGTACGACGTTTTACCTCATACCCTTCCACGTCCCACGTCTCACGTCTCACGTCTCACGTCCTACGTCCCCCTCACTCCTCCCCCATTTCATACCGCCTCAGAAATTCCCGCTTCTTGCGGTCAGTAGCCAGGATATACCTGTATCCCTTCCAGGCTTTGTTAATACGGTTCAGCTCTCCGCGATTGAGTTGGGCCGCTTTGATTTTATCATTCAGCTCCAGGTCAGAGGATAGAAACTGCATCACATTGTTCCGGAAGTTGAAAAAGAACCAGTCGTTGGGTGATATCTCCAGGTAGTAGGTGAATTCGTCCCCGTTTTTCTTTTTGGTCATCTCGATTTTTCCTCCCAGGAAACGGGTAACCATCTCATCTTTGATGGACGCGATCCCAATAGGTCCGGATGAGACAAAAGAGCGGTTCACCGAATCGTAATGCATTTTTACATCCCCGATGATCATCGTTTTAACCAGGCTCTCCGGGAACCTTCTGAACCTTCCAACAGTCTCCAGTTCCGATTTCAGTTTATCGCGTTCCTTTTCATCTATAAGTTCGGAAAATACAAAGTTAAAGGGAGAATTGAACAGCTGGATCCCTGGCAGGTTTGTCGATGTCATCTGGGTCCTGATTTTGTTCAAAACATCTTCTTCGAATGGAAAATCAAGGATCATCGCTATTCTGAAAGTCGTGGAATCAGGTAGGATGTAGTAATCCATGGTCCCGTATTCTTCCATCTTCAGCGGACCCGAATTCAATCCCAGGTTTATCTTCCCTTCCGCCCTCATCATGCAATTGTAGGCATTCAGGGATACACTGGGCCAGGCAGGAGCGACACTCCCTTCGATGCCAGAAGGTTTCACAAGGAACGTACTTGTCGGAACCTGGTACTGCATCGTCCCGGAAGCGGTGATTATGATGGTATCGCTGAAACTCCTGCGAGGAGTAAAAAATGCCGGATAGATCACGTTTTCGGTATTTGAATAGGCCATCCCAAGCAACAGCTTTTCCGAGTTCCGGTTTTGTGGTGGATCTGAGACCGGGATCTTAACATCTTCAGGATCCACGGAAGCCTTGAATTTTATCCAGTTTGTCCCAAGATTTCCGCAAGCTGCCACAGGCCTGAAAGCACCGGAAAAATTCAAAGCCTTCACCGGGGCATCCAACCGGACGCTTCCTGTAAAGGCGAACTCAGGACTCAGGAAGAAACTTGCTGAATCAGAGATCGTTCCATTGCCCACGGTATTCCCCGACGTATCGACAGCAATGTTATCAAAGATGATCTGCTGGTGCCCTCCTGCCCTGTCAACATAGTCATACGTACCTGACCCTGTGTATTTCTTTCTTCCGTGGATCTTCACGGATGCATCGTAGAAATTATGCTGACGGGTGGTGGTGTTTGCAATAATATTTGCCTTGGTGAGAAGTTGCATATCCGCATTCCTGAAGATCTGCACCTTCCCGCTGTCAGGATAAACTGCGGCGTCAGCAACTTTGATAATCTTGACCTCCTCGGCATTGATCACGTTGGTCCGGATGCTGAACCGGGCATGAAGGGCAAAAAATCTGAGGGAGTCCTGTCCGGGCCTGACAGAGATGAACTCCGTTCCGGTATAGCCAACATCAATCAACTGGGAGAGACTGAGGTCGTCGGGAATGGCATATTTCTGATTCTCCTCATTCGTCAGGACGATCTCCTCGTCATCGATCATCCAGTCGAACCGGTCCATCGAACAGATGTACTGGTTTATCGGGAATTCCATCTTCGAGATTCCGATGTTTGAACGGAATTCGCCACGACGCTCTTCAAAATCAAAATGGGTCCGGTAGTTCTGTGTGGAAATTGCCAGCGCATTCAGGTCGTACGACTTGATCCTGAAGTCGGCGATCAGCGCATCGAATGTGTGTTGCTGAAAGTTGAATCCCCTGGAATCCATCTCGGCATCTTCGATTCTCACTGTTCCGGTTCCTTTTATCCCCCCCGGTGTCAGTCCCAGGGTTCCTTCAAACAGGGACTGGTTGTTGTACATGGCCATGTTCCTGACGGTGGAAGTAATAGCCATTGAATCCTGGTAAGGCAACCAGAACTCGTTTACACTGTCGGCCATGACTGACGGATATTCGACCGCCGCGATCTGCTCGGTAACCTTGAATCCCCTGGCAAACGCCTTGAGACTGTCGGGGTAGAAAATAAACAGGTCCGATACGGAGGTGGAATTCAGGTAGTACAACGTCCCTTCCCCAAGCAATCCCTGGTTGCTCAGATCAATCTTAGAGATGAACGTGCCTTTTCCTCCATACACCGGGTAACCGGCGGCATCTGTCTGCCTTTCGAAGCCCAGGGAGAAATCGGGCCTTATTCTAAGTGGTTCAGATATGTCGGGGAAGATCCCTGCAGATTTCAGCTGACCGGCAAACTTAAGGCTGTCGGTATCAATATAGTCCAGACTTGCAATAGTAAAAGGGAGAACTTCAAAGAAGAACCGCTCCTTATCGTAAACCCCATGATGGATATACGGCTGATCCCAGTTTACATGAGCTGTATCACGGTTTGTAAAAAGAGGATATTCCGGGAAATTTTTCAGTCCGGCTTTATTTCCAGGATCATCTATCAGGAGAAAGCCACTCAGATCATTGAGGGCGGTTTGAACTTTTTTCATCGGATATCTCCCTGTCTTGGGATCAATTTTCCTGCTCACGGCATAAAACTCCAGGGTGTCAATTGCCGGCATGTTGAGCCTGAAATTGTCATAGTCAAATGAGCAGCTATCTGCATAAAAGTCAAACAAACCCGCTTCCACCTTTCCTGAAAAAGTAAAATTGCGGTTTTTCTTTAATGTCAGTTCCTGGTTCCTGGGCTCAATATAAACATGCTGTGAATCGGAGAGGGAAACGCCCGCCATCCCCTGTACTACCATGTCAAAGTTTTCGAGGTTCAGCATCGCGTTGCTTTTGCCTTCCACTTCGGATGAAAAAACGATTTCGTCGTAATCGGTCTTCTGATGGTTGGCGTTTACGTAATGGATCGTTTTGTCTTTTACCACTGCTTTTTTATCGTCCGTGTCGTAGATCAGAAAACCCCTGGCACTAAGCAATAGCAGTTGCGACTCAACCTGGTCGGGAGGCATTCTCCAGTATTCCACGAGCTCGGCCAGGGTAAATTCCAGTGTGCCACGTTGTTCGGAGAAGGTTTTGATAACCTGGAGGGGGTTTAATACATCGATTCCCTGAAGTTTTTCATAGCGCTGCAGCGAATAGTAATTGCTTGACTCAAACACCGCTTTACTGGATACCCCTGGGCCGGGCATCGCCGTGAAGCTGATCCTGGGTTCATTCAGCTTCCATACAAGCGCTTCACTGTATATCTCAGTTTTATGATAGGTATCAAACCAGGGGCTCAGGATGGCAATCCGTTCATCTTTGTTCAGTGTCAGCTCCTTGGCTTCATCGAGGTATTTCATCACCAGGCCCGGATGGTATATGGAATCCTGATCGTGATGGATCGTCACGGAAGCATTGCCCGAATTGATCCTGTCGGGACGGATAATGAAGGTTTTGGCCCGGATGGTCACAAATTCCTGGTTATCCCGTTTAAAGATCAGTTCTGCATCCCGGTCGGGAACCCCGAATCCCACCACTTTCCGGCCTTCCATTGAGAATCCCCCGATGTAATCGATATCCTTAAAAATATTACGGATCCCTATCAGGTTCTCATACGAATAAAACCGGGGATAGGATGCTTTTTCTTCATCAACATCAGCCTGAACCTTGTCGACAAGCCTGCCTTCAAGAGGTGCAGTAAAATAGTCCTTATTGTAAAACTCAACCGAATCGGCTTCGTATTTCGAGAATTTCATCTGGATCTGGTAGTTGAACAAGTTGGCAAATACCTTACCAGGATCAAGACCGGCCCGTTGCCAGTCAATCCTGCCTCCCTGGCCGATCCATTTTGTTTCAAGAGGGAGATAGTACCCCTGTGTTTGGAAAATCGTCAGGCTGTCGCGGTTGGAATAGCAGATAATATCTGTGGGCGAAACTTCGACAACAGGCACAGAATCCAGGAGGAACCGGTAGTTGGGGGTTACCATTCGCCAGGTAGTGGAAGAGGATTGGTAGATCATATCTTCAGCAAACAGGTGTACGCTGAATTCCAGAAAATTAAGATAATGTCGGCTGTATTTGTCGTCTGATAATGATTCCACAATAGCTGACCAGTCATTGAACATCTGGTCGGATAGATGTTTCTCATAGAAAAAATTCAGTGCACTGAGATAGTTGTAAAAGTCGGGAAAAGGACGCATCCGCTTTTTCAGCATCTTGTTGATCACCGAATAGATGATCTGCTTTTTTGCCGGATCAAAGTGTTCAGCCCCCCAATGCTGGATAAAGGGGATCATCACGTCATCTACCAGCTTCTGATCGTTTTTACTCAGCGTGGCGAAGAGGAGGTTCAGTTCACCGATGAATTTAGTTGAGTCGCCTGAAACTTTCCTTAGTTGCTGCGCATGAAGAGATAAAATAGTTCCAGTGAAGAAAATGACAAAAAGAATCCGTACTGGTATAGATAGTTTCATCGGCTGAATTTAGCTGCCACCCAGTTATTTTTTGACATGAAACCTGACAAACTGAGTCCTGATTTCATCGCACAGGCCTCAATTACAGGCAGGTCTTCGCTATAAAATCCACTCACTAAAATCCTCCCTCCTTCTTCCAAAACTGTTTCGTATTCAGGGATCTGTTCAATCAATATATTCCGGTTGATATTTGCCAGTATCAGGTTAAACGGCTTTTCCGGGATGGCGTCAACATCACCTTGAATAACGTGAATGGATACTGCATTATTTTTCATGATATTCTCTTTGGCATTTTCAAATGCCCATGGATCATTGTCGATGGCTTCCACTTCACCTGCTCCCATTTTGTGTGCAAGAATCGCCAGCACCCCGGTCCCGCATCCCATGTCCAGCACACGCTGACCCTGTAAGTTCTCCTCCAGCAGGGCCTCAATCATCATTGAAGTGGTTTCATGGTGAGCTGTCCCGAAGGACATTTTGGGCTCGATGATAATTTCGTAACCGCATCCCGGATCCTGCTTTCCTCTTCCCTCTTCCCTTCTGCCTGGTGCCTCCTGCTTCATAGCATCAAAGGGAGGATGAAAGGGAGCCCTGATGTAGCATCGTCCGGCAACCAGGACAGGTTCGTAGGAGCTTTCCCAGATGGCGTTCCAGTTCTGTTCGGGCATTGGTGTAACGCTCCAGAAGAGATCTTTGAGTTCAGTATATCTGCCGATCAGATTGTGTATGGCTTTCTCATCAAACGCAGTTTCGGTGATATATGCAAGGAGGGTGTTTTCTTCTTCATTGAAACTGTCGAACCCGATCTCGGCAAGTTCAGCAGTGAGAATATCAGACCATTCGCCAGGAACAGGTTGAAAGGCAACTTCAAGAAAGACGGGATCAGTTGAGGAACTATTCATTACGGTGATCAGGTTATGGATGCAAAGGTATTGAAAGTATGGAAGCACCGTTCATCAGCCTGCTCGTCGAAAAATTACTCTGACAATCATTCCTGGCATTCAATTGCTCTTTTCACAATCTCCACAAACTCTTCCGCCTTCAACGATGCTCCTCCAATCAGGCCTCCATCCACATCGGGCTGGGAAAAGAGTTCAAACGCATTGCCGGCATTGCAGCTTCCGCCATACAGAATGATAGAGTCCTGTGCCACCCGGTCGCCGTATTTTTCAAGGATCAGTCGACGGATATACGCATGCATCTCTTGTGCCTGTGCTGGCGTTGCGGTCACTCCTGTCCCGATAGCCCAAACGGGTTCATATGCGATAACGACATTCCGGAAATCATTCTCTTTAAGATCAAAGAGCGACTCTTCCAGTTGGCTCTGAACAATTTTAAAATGGGTTCCTGCATCGCGTTCAGGAAGGACCTCCCCACAGCAGAAAATTGGTGCAATGCCGAATTTGAGAGCTGTCTTGATCTTGACGGCTAGAAGGTCATTCCATTCATTGAAATACTTTCTTCGTTCCGAGTGTCCGATGATGCAATACTCGACCTCCATCGACCGCAACATAGGAGCTGAGATTTCTCCGGTGTAGGCCCCGAATTCATATTCGCTGATGTTCTGGGCTCCAACAGCTACATGTGTCTCATCTGTCAGGTCCAGCACCATTTCAAGATAGGGAGCGGGAGGGCACAGGATCACTTCCACATTGGCCAGGTTCAACTTTTCAACAGCCTCTGTGATCTGAGCAGTCAGATCTTCAGCTTCCTGGAATGTTTTGTTCATTTTCCAGTTTCCGGCAACGAGCTTAGTACGCATAGGTAATAGGGTTTTGGAGTCATGCAAAGATAACGAATTGCACATCATTGCACATCATTGCACATTATTGCACATCATTGCACATTATTGCACATCATTGCACATTATTGCCAAAGAAGTTTATCAGTGGATTGGATACAATTTGTTAATAACTTTTTCTCAATTAAGTTTCACCTTTTGACTTGATTTCGGATTAATTAAAAAAACTCTATGAAACCGGAACAAATTATTGAAAGAACAAAGCTTTTGGCAGTTAACATTGTCAGGATGACCAATGAATTACCTAAGATTCACCCTTCACAGATATTGAGCAACCAGGTAATTCGTGCCGGGACCTCAGTCGGAGCAAACTATCGGGCTGCCTGTAGATCCAAATCGACCAAAGATTTCATTTATAAACTGAAAGTTGTCGAGGAAGAATTAGACGAAATTATTTATTGGTTGGATATCATTGCCGAGACACATCTTTATCTTCAGACAAAAATTGCTTCACTGAAAGATGAGTCGACGGAACTAATTAAGATTATTGGGAAAAGCATTAGTACTGCCAAAAAGAACTACTATAAAAAAAGAGATGCTGCATAAAACTGTTCAATTATGGCAATGTTGTGCAGTGATGTGCATGTTGTGCAATCACTCCACCCTGATCCTCGGGTCCAGCAAGCCATAGACAATATCTACCAGGATGTTGATCACGATGAGGACGACTGAAATAAACAGCACCGCGCCCATGATGACGGGGAAGTCGTATTTGTCCAACGCGTTGACGATCACCACGCCGATCCCTTTCCAGTCGAAAACATACTCTACAAAAACGGCTCCCGCCAGCAGGGAAGCAAGCCAACCGGAAATAGCTGTCACAACCGGGTTGAGCGCATTCTTGAGGGCATGTTTGTAAATCACCGAGGCGTTGCTCAGCCCCTTTGCCCGGGCGGTGCGGATGTAGTCCTGTGACAACACTTCCAGCATGGAGTTCCGCGTCAGTTCAACGACAATAGCCAGCGGTCTGATGCCCAGCGTAAAGGCAGGCAGGATCAGGTTCTTCAGATCCAGGTATTCTCCCCTGCCCAGGTCATCCACTGAATAGAGGCTTCCTACCATGTTCAGGTGGGTGATGTCGACCAGCACAAACGCAAAAATCCAGGCATTGAGGATGGCAGCAAAAAAAGAAGGGATCGACATGCCAAGTACAGAAAATACCAGTGCAACCCTGTCGGTGATGCTGTTTCTTTTGAGGGCGCAGAGGATGCCGGCAGCAATGCCGATGATCACGGCGAACGCCATGGATACGATGGCCAGGATCAGTGTGTTGATCAGCGCCTCAGATAAGATATCCGATACGTTTCGTTTCGACTGGTATGATTTCCTTAAGTACGGTTTCTTCAGCACCAGGGCATTTTTTCCCAGGGGGAGCAATACAACAGCCGAGCTGTATTTCTGGTCATCAAGGTACCAGTAATTTGAGGAATCTGCCCGGTTATGCAATGAAAGCGGTGAAAGGTCATTCAGGTAACTGAGGAACTGAACCGGGAGGGAGCGGTCCAGACCAAGGTCCCTGTTTATCGCTTCCACGGAAGTTTGGTCAGCACGCTGACCCAGCATCATCCGTGCGGGATCTCCGGGAAGGATATTGAAAAGGAAAAAGATCACCAGGATCACTCCGAAGAGGACAAGGAGACCATACAGAAGACGCCTTAATATAAAACGTAACATATTCTGGATCCTGGATGCTGGATTCTGGATGCTGAATCCTGGGTCCAGGGAAAGATACAAACTCCAGGATCCAGGATCCAGGGTCTAGTCCAGGTATTTCTCTTTCACCTGCTCCCAAACCGGGAAGTCGTGATAATGCCATTTTTTGATCACTACCCCATCTTTAAGCAGGATCAGTCCCGGGTTAGACCGGATCATGCTTTTCAACACTACATCGTCGGAATTATAAAACTCCATCCGTAGTCCGGTTTCCGCTTTGATCCTGGCGATCTCATCCTGCAGGGTGCCTGTCAGCACAATGATAGAGTATCCTGCATCTGTTCCGGCATCCGCGAAAGGCTGCAAGCCGGTCAATGCCTGCCGGTCGGCCTCTTCGAGGCTGTAGGCAACAACGAAGAAATGGTAATCAGGAATGTCGAGAAAATCTCGGGCCAGGTCATTCCCAAGTGAGTCCTCAATCATGATTGACATGTCATCCTTGTTCGGATCTTCCACCCGCTGGCTTTCAAAGATCCAGTCGGCCAGCCATGTGGAATCATTCCAGGGATAGTTGGGAGTCAGAAATTCCTCTTTCTCACCGGTAAAACGGTTCTTGTAGGTAACATAAAACTTAACAGGTTTATCACTGATAACATTTATCTTAGCTCCTGTTTTCCATCCCCGGAAATCGATGATTGGAAGATGCCAGAGACAGTACAGGGATAAGCCGGTGAACGCAATAGTAAAGAGTAAGAGTACAACCACATCACCAACAGGCTTCAATGCTGATTTATATTTCTTCCGCCAGAGAAAAATCGGGACCACCATCGCCATCAGCACAATATTCTTGATGAACGTCTCGGTGTTGGTCATTTTGATCGCATCGCCGAAACAGCCGCAATCGGAAACCAGGTTGTAGAAGGCATCGAAAAAAGTGAGGACAGTGAAGTACGTCAACATGGGGAGTAAAACCCACGCAGTTTTTCGTATCCAGAGATTGAACAGCAAACTGATGCCCAGGATAAACTCCACAACGCACAGGAAGATAGTCAGAGGAAGAGCAAAATCATTCGCCCAGGAAGTTCCGAAGGCAAGGAAATAATCCTGCATCCGGTAAACTGTTCCCAGCGGGTCAATGCCTTTCACAAAGCCTGAAAAGATAAAAACGATGCCTACGATAATGCGAAACATGGTTCTAACTGTCTTCATAGTCAATCTTGATTAGTGCAAAAATGGCGTAATTTATTATATCGTAATAGTTGGCGTCAATTCCTTCCGAGATGAATGTCCTTCCCTGGTTGTCTTCAATCTGCTTCACCCGCATTAATTTCATCAGGATAATATCTGTGAGTGAACCCAGTCTCATGTTTCTCCATGCCTCTCCATAATCATGGTTTTTATTCAGCATCAATTCCTTTGCAAAACGGATGTACATATCATACAACTTCTCACCCTCGTCCGGAGGAAGGTCCTCCCTTGTATCAATAGGATGCCGTTTAAGCTGGATTAAAGCGATGATCGAATAATTGACTATTCCGATGAATTCAGAGCGGATATCCTCATCGATCATCTGTGCTCCTTTCGTGTCGATACTCCTTATCCTTTGAGCTTTGATGTACACCTGGTCAGTGATTGACGGGATCCGCAGGATCCTCCAGGCGGTTCCGTAATCTTTGAGCTTCAGGAGGAAAATATCCCGGCAGGATTTAACGACTAAATCAAACTGTTGGGAAGTTTTTTGAATATCATCCATAAACCAGGTCCGCTTGAAGAGGCTAAAATTAATGATTTTTGACCAACTGTATACCCCTTATCCCGTATCTTTGACCCAAATTTCATTGTCAATTCGTAAATCGTAAATCGCAACTCTAAAATTCACGTTGTGTTTCTCTCCTTCAATGGAAAACGGTTGGACCTCACAACACCAAAGGTGATGGGGATCCTGAATCTCACACCGGATTCTTTTTTCTCCAGCGATCATCTCCGGTCTGTTGATAATCATCTGATGAAGGCAGAACAGATGCTGAAGGAAGGAGCGTCTATCATAGATCTTGGAGCAGTTTCAACCCGGCCCGGAGCTCCGGTGGTCCCGGAAAAGGAAGAATTTAACCGTTTGGTACCCTCATTAAAAGCGATCAGGCAGCGTTTCCCCGAAGCGTTTCTTTCAATCGACACGTTCAGACATACAATAGCCCGGCAGGCTGTTGACCTGGGAGCTGATATGATCAATGATGTTTACGGAGGACGTTTCGAAGATGACACACTAAAGCATATCGCCCAACTGGGTGTTCCCTATATCCTTATGCATATGAAAGGGACCCCGGATACCATGCAGCTGAATCCCCAGTACCAGGATGTGGTAGCAGAGATCGCTTATTTTTTCCTGCAGCAGACCAGGAAATTAAGAGAGTTGGGAGCCAGCCAGGTAGTAATAGATCCTGGATTTGGGTTTGGCAAAACCGTGAGCCATAACTTCGAAATTCTGGACCGGCTCCAGGAGCTTACAAGCATGGGATTTCCTCTGGTAACAGGCGTTTCCCGAAAATCCTTCATCCAGAAAACTCTGTCAGTGGAAGCGATGGAGGCGCTTAACGGAACCACGGTTTTGCACACCATTGCTCTGTTGAAAGGGGCTAAGATTCTCCGTGTTCATGATGTCAGGGAGGCGGTGGAAGCGGTGAAGCTGGTGGAAGAGGTTAAAAAGTGAAATAGCGAAACTTGTTGCGAGGAACGAAGTGACGTGGCAATAGCGAAAATATGGTAATACTTGAAAGTTTATTTTCATTGCGGATTGTTGATGTTATAGATATCTTTCTGTTTGCCGTCCTGCTTTATGAGGTTTATAATATTGTAAAAGGGACAGCTGCGATAAAGATCTTCATTGGGATTATCGCCCTTTTTATTATCTGGAAGATCGTAAGGGCACTCCAGATGCCGCTCCTCAGCGAGATACTGGGACAGTTTATCAGCGTCGGGGTCATTGCGCTTGTGGTCGTGTTTCAACCAGAGATCCGTCAATTCCTTCTGATGGTTGGAAACACTCGGATTATAAGGGGACACCGGCGGAAGATCCTTTTCTGGAAATACAACTTCAATACGGTCGTTAACCTGGATACCGACAAAATCGTCAAAGCCTGCAAAAAACTTGCAGATACAAAAACCGGTGCATTGATTGTCATTGCCCGGGAAAATGAACTGATGCCCTATGTGGAGACCGGACAACAGGTTGATGCCAGGATCTCTGACATGCTGATAGAAACCATCTTTTTCAAAAACAGTCCGCTTCATGATGGTGCAATGATCATCCTGAACAATACAATAAAAGCGGCCAGGTGCATCCTCCCTGTCTCGGGGAATTCTGATCTCCCGCCGTCCTGCGGATTACGGCACCGCGCTGCAGTCGGACTTACGGAGAAGACCGATGCGATCGCCATCATCATCTCGGAAGAGACAGGCGATATCTCATACAGCATCGAAGGGAAACTCTTTCCCGATATCAGCCCGGTTCAGCTGAATGAGACACTCGAGAACCTCCTGAAAGTAGAGTAAGGTAACAGGGTCGAAGGTCGAAGCAAATACAATCCGGGATCCGGGATCTAGTTCACTGAATCCTGCTTCGCTTCAAACTCCCTGATCATCTCTTCCGGCGTTTTTCCAAGGTTGTTGATCGAAGCCTGCGCATCGTCAGCAAAATCGTGCTCCGGGTAGGTATCAATGAACAGCTGGTAAGTTTCGCGGGCCTTGTTGATGTCACCAAGGACATTCTCCTGCACATACCCGGTAAAGAACAGACACAATGGCGCTTTATCAAAATCGGGATACGACTCCCGGATCTGGCTGAAGAGAGCAATGGAGCCAGGACCATCCTGCATGTTCATTGAAACCGAAGCTGCTTTGAAAAGATAAATAGGCGCGAGTGAATCATCCGGGTACAATTCTGCAAATTCCCTGTAGAGTTGTACCAGCGAATCGGCTCCGGCCCTTGAAAATCCGGCTTCGGCAGAAAAAATGCGCTCCTCCGTTAAGATTATTTTCTCTTCGAGTGTGGTCTTCGACGGGCCGCAGGCTGACAGAAATCCGGCCAGGCCTGTTAAAAAAACGTAAATATATTTTCGCATAACTGATATGGGATATAGTGAAATGGTGATATGGTGAAATGGTGAAATGCATCATACGTCCTACGTCTTACCTCCTACGTCCTACGTCTTTTGGTTTCCGGAAAAATCATCTTGTAATGCACCTCGACAATGCCCTGGGCTATCTCTTTCAGACGGCGTTTCAACAAGATTTTTTTCAGGGGGCTCATCCGTTCGGCCATCGTGATCCCTTCGATGTGGTCGTATTCATGCTGAATGATGCGTGCCAGGATCCCTTCGTACCGCTCATCATGCTCCTGAAATTTATCGTCCAGGTAACGAATGTGGATCACCGGTTTCCGCTGGATATCTTCATGAAGACCCGGGAAACTCAGGCAACCTTCATTGTGGATCCACTCTTCTCCTTCTTCAAGATAGATTTTAGCATTGATGAACACTTTTTTGAATCCGGCAGCTTCAGGATGCTTGTGTTCTGATAAAGCGGTGGCATCAATGACAAACAATCGTACCGACCTGTTTACCTGTGGTGCTGCAAGTCCAACACCATCAGCATGATACATCGTTTCCCACATGTCGCTCAAGAAATTCTCCAGATCAGGATATTCAGGCCCGATCTCCTCTGCAACTCGTTTAAGAACAGGATGTGGATATGCAACAATCGGGAGCAACATAGTTTCGGGTTTCGATTTGGTTCAACTTGTTAACGCTTGAGATTCAAGGTATGATTGAAGGATTAGTGTTGCACTAACGGCGTCAACAAGTTCTTTATTTTGCCGGTCGCTCTTTTTCGTTCCAGCTTCCAGGATGGCTCTTGACGCCATCAGCGATGTGAACCGCTCGTCGTAACGTTCAATCCGGATGCCGGGAAAAGTCCTTCTCAGGTTTTTTATAAAAGGTATAATAAACCGTTCCGCTTCTGAAGGCCGGTTTGCCATATCTTTTGGCTCTCCAACGACAAAACACTCAACGGTATTATCCCTCATGTACCTCTTCAGATAATCTGTCACATCCGCTGAATGCACAGTCCCCAAAGCAGAGGCAATGATCTTTAGTTCATCGGTAACTGCCAGTCCGACCCTTTTACGGCCGTAATCGATTGCAAGGATCCTTCCCATAGTCTTCAGCGTGCAAAGGTAAGAATTTCATTTTTTTTAGCTACTTTTGACTCATTAAAACCTGATGAATGACAAAGGATATCCGCTCAGCCATTGAATCAGCCTGGGATGAACGGGAAATGCTGAAGCAACCTGAGATCCAACAAGCAATCCGGCTCGTGATTGACCTGCTCGATAAAGGGAAACTTCGTGTCGCTGAATTCTCTGGTTCCGGGTGGATCACACACGATTGGGTAAAAAAAGCCGTGATCCTCTATTTTCTTATCCAGAAAATGGAGACCATCCAGGTAGATCCGTTTGAATTCTACGATAAGATCCCGCTGAAAAAAGATTACGGCAGGCTGGGTGTACGGGTAGTGCCTCAAGCCGTAGCACGATACGGGTCATTTATCGCCGAGGGCGTGGTGTTGATGCCCTCCTACATCAACATCGGAGCCTATGTAGACAAAGGAACGATGGTTGACACGTGGGCTACGGTTGGCTCTTGCGCACAAATCGGGAAAAATGTTCACCTGAGCGGAGGTGTAGGTATCGGCGGGGTGCTGGAACCCGTTCAGGCATCTCCCGTTATTGTGGAAGACGATTGTTTTATCGGATCCCGCTCCATCATCGTGGAAGGGGTTCGCATTGAGCGGGAGGCGGTGCTGGGAGCAAATGTCGTGCTGACCTCTTCTACCCGGATCCTTGACGTTTCTGGCAGCGAGCCGGTGGAGATCAGGGGATACATTCCACCCCGGTCCGTCGTGATCCCGGGTTCTTATCCCAAATCGTTCCCGGCTGGTGATTTCCAGGTAGCCTGTGCCTTAATCATCGGAAAGCGCAAACCTTCCACCGACCTGAAAACCTCTCTAAACCAGGCGCTCAGGGAGTTCGATGTTCCGGTATGAACAAGATCCTGGTCATCCAAACGGCCTCCATCGGAGATGTGATCCTGGCTACAGCCCTGCTTGAAAAGCTTCATCGGTTTTTTCCGGATGCCGCTATGGATATCATGGTAAAAAAAGGAATGGAACCCCTGTTTACCGGGCACCCGTTTATCAACAGATTGCATCTGTGGGATAAATCAAGAAAGTACCAGAGCTTTTTCAACCTGATAAGGGATATCAGGAAAGAGAAATATGACCTCGTCGTTAACGTCCAGCGCTTTGCCCTTACCGGGATGATGACAGCTTTTTCAGGAGCTGGCCTCACTGTCGGTTTCGATAAAAATCCCTTTTCTCCCCTGTTCAGTAAACGCATTCCCCATGCAATCGGCCAGGGAATCCACGAAATCCATCGCAATCAGCGACTGATCGAAGAGCTGACCGATAGTGAGCCAGAGGAGCCGAGATTGTATCCGCAAAAGATCCCGGATCCCGGATCCCGGATCCCGGGTATAGATCCCGATCTTCACTTAACCGGCATCGGGCATCCGGCATCTGCAATCTATTATACGATCTCCCCCGCTTCCCTGTGGTTCACAAAACAGTATCCTGCCGAAAAGTGGTCACAGCTGATCCGTGAAATGCCGGAGGAGGCGAC
>Ga0172368_10003011_pt1 | contig 20826 bp, 20 predicted proteins | sample Lak11m_FD_114540 | JGI IMG/M metagenome (GOLD analysis project Ga0172368, IMG submission 114540) | Freshwater microbial communities from Kabuno Bay, South-Kivu, Congo - kab_022012_11m | ecosystem: Environmental > Aquatic > Freshwater > Lake | place: Democratic Republic of the Congo: South-Kivu...
GGAGTCTGGGCGATCAATTATTTGAGTACAAATGAGGATATTTTTGACGATTTTCATTCGAATTTATGGTAGCAAAATTTTTGCAATCGGTAAAGAATAATGCTATCGTATAATTATAAAAATCACCAATAAATGAGTCTATTTATTGGTGGTATTGGGTGTTTTTGAAAGATGAAAATAACTCTAATACAAATCAACTATTCAGAAGATCATTCGGAGAAAATTTTACCGATGGGTATTTTGTCAGTGGGAAGTGCTCTGAAAAAGAATGGCTTCGAAGTAGAGTTGGTAAATATTAGCGAAAAAGAGATTGGTTCCACTGTAGGCCAAATACTCAGTAGCAATCCCGGTCTCATCGGTTTTTCGGTTATGACGGGGCGGCAAACCAAACATAGCGCCCAGATGTCAGAATTAATAAAAGAGAAATCAGGTGTACCGATTTTATGGGGCGGAATTCATCCTTCTCTGTTGCCTCAGCAATGTCTTGCGGAAGATTACGTAGACTTAATTGCTGTCGGCGAAGGAGAGGAAACAATTATCGAGCTAGTTCAAAAATTAGAGAAAAAAGAACCTCTGGATACGGTTTTTGGTTTAGGATTTAAAAAAGATGGACAAATTAAATTAAATCCGGCGCGCCCTTTGATAAAAGATCTAGATCAATGGCCTTTAGATTTCTCCTTGCTGGACATGGAAAAATATATTTATAAATTGGATAAATTTAAACGAGTGATTGCCTATAAGGCCAGCCGGGGATGTCCATTCAATTGTGCTTTTTGTTACAATCGAGCCTTTAATCAGAATCGTTGGCGAGCTTGGTCAATTGACCATGTTGTTAAAGACATCGAATTTTTGAAAGAAAAATACCAGATTGATGCTATTAAATTTTACGATGATAATTTTTTTGTTGATAAGGTTAGAGCACTAGAAATTTTAAAAAGAATCGACTTGCCATCGCATCTGGAAGTTAGGATTGATATGATCGATGATAATTTGGCAAAAGAGTTAAAGGATCGGCAAGTTTTTGATTTATTAATTGGCGCCGAGGCGGGGAGCGACCGAATTCTGTCGATGGTTAATAAAAATATTACAGTTGGCCGGATTCTTTCAGCCGTAAAGTCTTTGGCCAAGTTCGATGTGCCCGCTTGCTATTCAGTGATTGTTGGTTTACCTAGCGAAACCAAAGAAGAGTTTGAAGCAACAATTAATTTGCTCTATCAAATATATAAAATTCATCCCAGGGCTGCTTTCACGCTCGGCGCCTATATGCCGTATCCGGGGTCTTTGATGTACGATATGGCCATTGAGGCCGGTTTTAAGCCGCCGGCTAAAACGGAAGATTGGGGAAAAATAGATCGTTTTCGAAAAGACTTTTCTTCACCTTGGATCGATGGCGGGCAGGTTTGGGTTATCAGGGAATGTTTTAAGATTTTAAAATTTAAATTGGGGCCGGTAAATAAATGGTTTGAATTTAGGATTAAGCATCGCTTTTTTGCCTGGCCGGCAGAGATTTATTTAATTGAATGGCTAGCGGGGATAGCTATTGAAGAAAGAAATTGGTTTGGCCGCCTATTGCGACGTGGTTATAATTTTCTAAAAAAATAAAAATGAAAGTATTGATTATAAATTTGGACAAGGCGATTTTTGAGCCCAGCTCAAAGAGCCTTGAACGGCTTAAAGAATATGCGAGTTTTTGCGAGAAGCTTTCAGTTGTTGTTTTAACGCGGAAAGTTTTTGAGCCGATAATTTCCGGAAATTTATCGGTCTACGCCACCGGCTCTTATCGCCGCTTTAAATATTCAATGGATGCTTTGCGTTTGGCGAAGCAAATAATAACGGGCTGTGGGGCGGATTTGGTTATGACTCAAGATCCTTTTGATACGGGCCATATCGGTTGGCTGATAAAGCGGAAATTTAAAATTCCCTGGCAGTGCCAGATTCATACCGATTTTTTAAGCCCATATTTTTGGCAAGGGTCTTTTTTGAACAAAATTCGCGTTTTGCTAGCTAAATTTTTATTGCCTAGCGCCGATGGTGTGCGAGTTGTCTCAAGCAGAATTAAGAGATCAATAATGTCGAAATGTCGAAATGTCGAAATGTCGAAGATTACCATTTTGCCGATTTTTGTTGACCTAGATAAATTTAAGATCTCGCCGACAAGAATTAGCCTGAGACAAAAATATCCGCAGTTTAATTTTATAATTTTAATGGCTTCTCGCTTTAGTCGGGAAAAAAATATCGGACTAGCAATCGAGGCTATGGTTGAAGTCGTAAAGAAGCATCCAAAAACAGGATTGATAATTGTTGGCTCTGGTCCCGAAGAGAGCCATTTGAGATTAGAAATTAGAAATTGGAAATTATACGACAATGTCGTGTTGGAGCCTTGGTCTAACGACTTGTCTGCTTATTATAAAACCGCTGATCTGTTTTTACTAACTTCAAATTATGAGGGTTGGGGCATGACTATCATAGAGGCGATGGCTAGCGACTGTCCCGTGATAATGACTGACGTGGGGTGCACTGGCGAGCTGGTGGTTGATGGCGAAAACGGATTGGTAGTCCCGGTAAATGACCAGACGGCGTTGATTGGCGCGATAAATAATTTAATAGAGAGCCCATTATTGCGAGAAAAATTTAAAGCTGCTGGCTTGATGGCGGTAAATAAATTACTGAGTAAGGAACAGTATTTGCAGGAATATAAAAAGTCCTGGGAGAGCATTATAAAAACAACGAATAAGGAATAATCTATGCGTCTTTTAGTCATTACTCAAAAATTAGACAAAGAAGATGATTTGCTTGGTTTTATGCATGGCTGGATTACCGAATTTGCCAAGCATTTTGAAAGCATAATCGTCATTGCCTTGAGCGTGGGAGAACATCATCTACCGGAAAATGTAAAAGTTTTTTCTCTTGGTAAAGATTCCTCCGTAATCCATAATTCATCATTCATAATTATAAAAAAGATTGGATACGTTTTTAGGTTTTATAATTATGTATGGAGCCACAGAAATGAATATGACGATGTTCTCGTTCACATGAATAGAGAATATATGCTGCTTGGCGGATTATTCTGGCGAATTTGGGGCAAAAAAGCTGCGCTTTGGTATAACCACGGAGTCGGTAATATCCTTTCCGTTCTGGCCGGTCATTTGGCGCAGAAAATTTTTTGCACTTCGCCTTTTTCTTTTTTTGCTAAATGGCCGAAAACTTCTCTTATGCCAGCTGGCATTGATATGGAAATTTTTAAACGGGATGAAGATATCCAGTCGATAAAAAATTCTATCCTTTTCCTTAGCCGCCTTTCTCCGATCAAGGGTGCTCATCTTCTGGTTGAAGCAGCTAATTGCTTGGATAAAGAAAATATTGATTTTATCCTGAATATCGTGGGGGAGGCCGGAGAAAAATGCGGAGAATATTTTAAAAAATTAAAAGATTCAGCCAGAAGTCTAGAGCAAAAAAATAAGATAAAATTTTTGGGGAAAATACCAAATTATAAAACGCCAAAAATCTATAACCAGAACGAAATTATCGTTAACTTAACAGGATCGGGCTCTTTTGATAAAATCATCCTGGAGGCGATGGCTTGCGAGAAATTAATATTGGTCTGCAACCGGTCTTTTTTGGAGATTTTGCCTGCCAACTTAAGCCAGGCATTAATATTTAAAGAAGGAGACGTCGTGGATTTAAAAAATAAGTTAGTCAGTCTTTTAAACGAACCGCAAAAAACAGCAGTGGGAAAACAATTACGAGAAATTGTTCAAAAAAAACATAGCTTAATTTTTCTGTCCCAGAAGTTGCTTGATTTTTTCCGTTCGAATTAAACTAATGAAATTATCTATTGTCATTCCAGTCTTTAATGAAAAAAATACTATCGCCGAGATTCTAAAAAGAGTCGAGGCGGTTGATTTAGGCGTGGAAAAAGAAATAATTATCGTAGACGATTTCTCTGTCGATGGAACTCGGGAATTGCTAAAATCCTACGAAGAAAAATATATGATAATCTATCACGAAAAAAATTGCGGTAAGGGTCGAGCTTTGCGGACAGGTTTCGCGAAGACGACAGGGGATGTCGTTGTGGTTCAGGATGCCGATTTAGAATATGACCCTAATGATTTTAAAGCTATGCTAGTCGAGATGACCTCAAGCGGTGCCCAAATCGTTTACGGTTCACGCCGCCTGCAACATAGCTATCTAAAGAGCCGCCACTCGGGTCATATCTTTGCCCTGGGCGGCATCCTTTTAACTTGGTTTACTAATTTGCTTTATAATATCAAATTAACGGATGAGCCGACCTGTTACAAAATGCTCAGAGCAGATTTATTAAATAGCTTGAATTTAGAATGTGAACGGTTTGAATTTTGTCCCGAAGTTACGGCCAAGGTTGCCAAGCGGAATATAAAAATTTATGAAGTGCCAATAAATTATTATCCGCGCCATAAAAATGAAGGCAAGAAAATTAATTGGCGAGATTTCATTGAAGCCGTTTGGACTTTACTTAAATATAAGTTTAAGAAATAATTTAACTTTTGGTTATTAATTTATCATTTGTCATTGGAAATTTGTCATTAGTTAAAGTTATTCATTGAAAATTGTCCCGCTATGCGGGATCCGCCTTCGGCGGAAAAATTGATAATTGATCATTTGTATTATGTCCAAAGTCTTACTTATTAATCCTCCCTGGGTTATCGGCGAGGATAAAAATTTATGGAAGGGGATCGCCAGCTGCTGGCCTAGTTTGGGTTTGGCTTATATCGCGGCGGTTTTGGAGCAGGCTGGGCACGAAGTTAAATATTTGGATTGCTCTGCAGAGGAATTAACGGTCAGCGAAACTAAAAAAAGATTGGCTGGCTATAAGGAAAAATTTGATTTTATCGGCTTGACCGCCACAACTCCATTAATAAATAATGCCTTGGCTATTGCTGCGGGAGCTAAAAATATTTGGCCGGAAGCAAAAATAGTTTTTGGCGGCGTGCATCCTTCCGTTATGCCGGCCGAAACGATGTCGAGCCCCGTGGTTGATTTTGTTGCTATAGACGAAGGCGAGCAGACGATGCTGGAGCTGGCTAACGGTAAAAATCCGGCGGAAATTTTGGGTTTGGCCTATAAACAAAATGGCCAGACGATTATTAACGCTCAGAGGCCGTTAATAGCTAATTTAGACGAAATTCCGCCGCCCGCGTATCACTTATTGCCGATGGATAAATACTATCCGGCGGTTGGCAGTTATAAGCGCCTGCCCGTTATGATAATGTTTGCCACGCGGGGCTGCCCCGGCCGTTGCACTTTTTGCTACCGGACTTTTCGGGGAATCGTTCGGAAGCGCTCGGCGCGTAATATCATTGATGAGATTAAAATCTTGCAGAGAGATTATGGCATCAAAGAAGTCGCATTCTACGATGATACTTTTACTTTGTTTAAAGACGTGGTTGAGGAGTTTTGTGATATAATTATAAAAGAAAAAATTGACATAACTTGGTCTTGCTTCACGCGAGTCGACCATATCAATGACGAACTTTTGCGCTCGATGAAAAAATCGGGGTGCCACCTGATCTTATTCGGAGTGGAATCGGCGGATGAGCAAATTTTAAAAAATATAAATAAAAGAATCTCCTTGGACCAGGTTGTCGCCGCGGTCCGCGCGGCGCGCAAAATCGGCATAGAAACCAGGGCGTCTTTCATGATCGGGAACCAAGGCGAAACGGAGGAGACTATTAAAAAGACCATTGATTTTGCCGTGAAATTAGATCCGGACGAGGTGCAATTCAATATCGCGACGGCCTATCCCGGAACCGAACTTTTTAATTGGGCCAAAGACGGGGGATATATTAAGAGTTTCGACTGGGATGACTATAGCATGTCTAACGTGGTTCTAGAGATCCCGGGCTTAACTCGCGACAAACTGCAATATTATTATGAATTGGCGCATCGGAAATTTTATTTTCGACCAAAAATTATTTTACGCCGCCTAAGCAATATTCGGAATTGGGCTCAGCTCAAACAAGAACTGGTTGGCGGATTTTTTTTGCTTAAATTTGTGAGCGAGGGACTAGTAAGAAATTTAATTCCAAAGAGATCGCAGAAATCTAAAATACATGGTTAAGGAATTCAAAAAATATTTCAACTATTTTAAAAGCTCGCTTACCAGTAGGGGAGGGGTGAATTTTTTGATTTTGTATGTTACTTCAAGCTGCAATTTTAGGTGCCGGACCTGTTTTTTTCATAAGAGCGTTAATCAGGGCAATGATTTGTCGCTCGAAGAATTTATTAAAATTTCTCAAAATTCAGGTAAAATTTCTATTTTATTGATCGCCGGAGGTGAGCCGTTTTTGAGACCGGATTTGGTGGAAGTTTGTTCGATGTTTATTGAGCGCAATAAAGTAGACACTCTATATATCCCTACAAATGGTTTTCTGACCGATAAGATTCTAGTCGCGACTGAATCTCTGTTGAAAAAATTTCCCCAGATCAGCGTCTCCGTTAATCCGTCCGTTGATGGTACGAAAGATTATCATGAAAAAACCAGAGACATTGAAGGCAGCTTTGACCAGGTGATAAGGACCATAAGGGGTTTGTCTCTATTGAAGAAAAAATATGCTAATTTTCAAATAATAGTCAATTCGGTGATTCATCGAGAAAACTTTGAAGACTTAAAGAAGTTGGCGGTATATTTAAGGGGTTTTAATATCGATTATCAGGCATTTGAAATTATGCGCGGCGATCAACGAGATAAGGCTTTGTTACCGGCAGATCTGGAGACAGTAAAAAAAATTCACGATTTTGTTTTAGCTAATAGGCGCTGGTATTTGGATAATCGGCCGCCAGCCGGGGGCATTGCCGGTTGGCTGAATCGCGCGACGGTCTTGGGGCAACTTGGCTACACACAATCGCTCAAAGAAAGGGTGCTGGGAGGCAAAAAATGGCCGTTTTTATGCGCGGCGGGCCGGACTATAGCAACGGTTTTTCCAAATGGTGATGTCGGACAGTGCGAGCTGTTGGGAACAGTAGGCAATATTAAAAATTATAATCATGATCTGCGTCTTGTTTTAGATGATTCAAAGGCCAGGCAGCAGCGCGATTTTATAAAAAAGAATCGTTGTAGCTGTACTCATATCTGTTTTATAAACGCTAGTTTAGCCAGTGACTGGAAAAGTGTTTTTAAATTACCGTATCATTATATTAAAACTATAATTTATAAGCATGCGGTTTAGCATCATTGTTCCAACCTATAACCGATCGGAAGTCTTGGCAAAGATGCTGGCTTCTATAGAAGTTCAGACTTTTGCAAAAGACGATTTTGAAGTTTTGGTGATTGATGATGGCAGTTCCGACGAGACAAAAAAAATAGCAGAAGAGTTCATCGGTAGGAAAGTTTTAAACTTAAAATATTTTTTGCAGAATCACGGCGGTCCTGGCCGCGCCAGGAATTTGGGAATTGAACGATCAGCGGGCGAAATATTATTATTTTGCGGTGATGATACAATTTTTAGCGCTAATCTGCTGGAAAAACATAATGAGACATATTTGAAGGAAGGGGGGCAGCGGAATATCGGGGTTCTCGGGATGTTCGAATGGGACGAATCTCGGCCGGTCAATGAATTTATGCGTTATATTGCCCCGGCTGGCCCGCAATTTCACTTTAATACTATTAAGAATGTATCGGACGCCGGCTGGGACCACTTTTATACATGTAATATATCAATTTATCGTGAAGCGATCGGTAATATAAGATTTGATAATAGTTTTATTTATGCGGCTTTTGAGGATTTAGATTTAGGCTTGATACTTGATAAAAAAGGCGTGAAGATTTTATTTAACAAGGATGCATTGGCCTTCCACTGTCATTTTTATGCGCCGGAATCTTTTTATAATCGGATGTTTTTGGTCGGGCGGAGTTTTATTTATTTTTACGATAAACATAAAGCTAAATGGCTGGATGGGTGGCGCTTGAAAATAAAGTACGCCCCGTTTGACATTTTCCCCGGTCAATTATTTTTATTCTATTTGATCAGCAAATTATTGTCGGAATCAACTTTACTGAAACGTATTAATATAAGATATCATTGGTATTCTAATGTTTGTCGCCACTACGCCGCCGGCATAATAGCGCAACGTCTGGAAAACAAAAGCAAAAAATTATGAGTCGTTTAGCCTGCGATAAAAAAGTTATTGTGGTCCTGCCAGCCTATAATGCTGCTAAGACTTTAAAGAAAACTTTGGATGATTTGCCCATGGATTGGGTGGATGATATTATTTTGGTTGACGATGCCAGTCGCGATAACACGGTGGAGCTGGCGCGGAGTTTCGGACTTAAGACTTTCGTGCACGAAAAGAATGGAGGCTACGGCGCTAATCAGAAAACCTGTTATAAGCAAGCGCTGGCTGAGGGGGCCGATATTGTTATTATGGTTCATCCGGACCATCAGTACGATCCTAAATCTATTCCGGAATTAATTAAAAAATTTTTTGAAGAAGAAACTGATGCGGTTTTTGGCTCCAGGATGATGATTTCGCGCAATGCGCTGGTCGGCGGCATGCCTTATTGGAAATTTACTGCTAATATATTTTTGACATTCATAGAAAACAAAGTTTTGAACATGCATTTGACAGAATATCATTCCGGCTTCCGGGCCTATAATAAAAAAACTCTTGAAACGATATTTTTTGACAGGAATTCTGACGATTTTGTTTTTGATACGGAGATTATAGTTCAAATGAAATTAGCTGATCTTAAAATAAAGGAAATTCCGATCTTGACTCGTTACTTTCCCGAGGCGTCAATGATTAGTTTTCGGCGCAGCATAACTTATGGTTTAAATATTCTAGTGGTAATGAGCCGTTATCTTTTACATGAAATTGGTATAAAAAAATTTAATTAAGAATAAGCGGTTATGGATTTTACGATTATAAATTTTTTAAAGAAAAATAAATTTTACCTGCTGTGTTTGGCGGCTGTTCTTTGGGTTTCGGTTTTTTCGTTGCAAACCTTAACCACCAAGCCTCGCCTTTGGTTTGACGAGGGGATCAATATAGAATTAGCGAGAAACTTTTCGTTATTTGGCAAACTGGATGTTATCGTTAGGCCGGAAACTTTTTCCGGCCAGCCATTTCTATTGCAAAGCACCGGCTATCCCATTACCTTGCCTTTAGCTTTGTTTTTTAAAATTTTTGGTTTTGGCGTATTCCAGGCGCGTCTTTATATGCTTTTTTGGATGTTGGCGCTGCTTTTATCGATATTTTTTATCGGCCGGAAAATATTTGGTCTAGCCGTTACGGCCTGGTCTTTAATGCTGGTTGCTACATTGCCCCCATTTTTTGCCAACGGCAGGTGCGTTATGGGGGAGATACCCGGTTTCTTTTTCTTGTTACTGGGGATTTATTGGCTATGGTACAGGCGCAAAGATTTTTTTGCTGCCAGTGGAATTGTCAGCGGATTTTTTTTGGGACTAGCGGTAGTCTCCAAGCCCTCGATTTATTTATTGGTTTTGCCGGCGGTTTGGCTGGTTTTACTTTTGCAGAAAGATCAATTTTGGAAAAAATTTTTAACGCTTGGCTTTGGTATATTTTGGCCGGCTCTGCTTTGGATTGTTTTGGCGATGCCTCAAATTTTTTCGCCCGCCGGTTGGCTGGAGATTCTTTCTTTTTATCGGCAGCCGTTTGGCGGGGTGTCTGCCTGGGGCAATATCGTTCATAATATCATTTTCTTGTTCAGTTATTCGGCTTTGATCTATTTTAGCGCTCTTTTTCTGGTTATTTTGGCGGCGATTTTTTGGAATAAAAATTTTTATAGCCGCTATAAGAACTTTTTAAATTTCACGATCGTTTATTGCATTTTTGCTTTGATTTATTTTTTAAAAAGCCCGGGTTGGTTGCGTTATATAGTGGCTGGCCAGTTGTTGATTTTATTGTTTTTACCTGTTGCGTTGAAGGAATTATTAGATAAGATAAACTTTAAATTAAAGATAAATAATATCGTTCTCCTTCCAGTTGTTCTTTTATTATTGATTTCTTGGCAGTGGTATTATCTCGTTTATCGTTCGGATCTGTTTTATTCAGATAACATCCAAGCGGTTTGGGAGTTTATCAAAACTCAACCGGCTGATAAGACGGTAGGAATCATTAACTCTCCGCCCATGGCCGCTTTAATCGATCCGGTTAGAAAATTTCAAATGATAAAGATGATGGGTCTTCCGGTTTTTGGGGAAAATCCGCTGGCTTTAAAATATAGCGATCTGCCAGATTTGATCATCGCAAATAACAATTCGGAGGATTTTAAAAAATATCAGGTAGTTGCGGAGCAGTATTATAAGTTGGTTAAATCGGTTGGGAAAAATAATATTTATAGCCTTTCTTTATGAAATTTTTAAAAATAAATCAAGTATTAATAATTGTTTTAATTGGATCGTTTTTTGCCAGCTTGGCTTATTCTTTCCATTTTCAAATTAAGCCTTTGGTTGATGCGAAGGCCTACGATAAAATAGCACAAAATATCGCCAGTGGCGTCGGTTATCGCGAAGAGCCGCAAAAAGATATCCGTCAGGATTATGCTATTGCTAGAGTTGGTCCGCTTTATGAATATTTTTTAGCCGAAATTTATAAAGTTTTCGGCCATTCCTACCCGGCAGTTTGGATTTTTCAGGCCTTGCTTCATGCGCTCAGCGCTTGGTTGCTTTATTTAACGTGTTTGTTGATATTTGCCGCCGATGAAAAGAAAAAAATAATCGGCTTATGGGCAGCGGCCATTTTTGGTTTTTATCCCGATTTGATTGAAATTTCCGCCATGCTGATGACGGAGACCCTGTATTTATTTTTTGTTTGCTTGCTTTTTTATCTTTTCTTTTTATACGTATCAAGAAACAGTTATTGGTTAGCTACCGCTTTTGGCTTTATATTTGGACTAGCGACTCTAGCTAGGCCCCCGGTTCTGTTTCTATTGCCAGTGGCGTTATTTTATTTTTGGCAAAAAAATAATTGGCGCCAAGCGGCATTGTTTTTTATAGCCTTATTTATTGTTTTTATTCCTTGGACATATAGAAATTATCAGGCCTATGGCCAGATTATGCCTTTTGGCGCGGCGGGTAATTATAATTTTTGGATAGGTAACTGGCACGGCGGAGACGGCGAGCAAAGCCCGCAACCTTTTCATTATGCTTTTACGTCTACTCACGATATAAAAGAGATTAATGGTGAATCAATGAGGCAATTCAAGAGCTTTATAATAAATTATCCGGCGGAATTCATTAAGCTGACTTTTTTGCGGATTAATAAATATTTCAGCATTATTAGGCCCATGGGCTTTTGGTTTTATCAATCGGGATTAGGCCAAGCTTTATTTATTTTTTCTTCTGTTGCGGCTTCGGTGTTTTTATTTGTTTTTAGCTTTGCCGGAAGCATAAAAGCCGTCTTGATTAAAGAGGAAAGATTGAACTATCTTTTGGCCTTTTTGATATTTACTCCGCTGATAATTTTTGTTACTGTAGTGGAAACCCGTTATCGATTTCAGATATATCCTTTGCTGGCGATTTTCGCTGCTTATTATCTGTCTGATTTTTCCGGTTGGCGGGCTTGGTTTAAAGATAAGATATTATATTGGTCGATGGGTTTGGTTTTTTTGAACGGAGCGATTGATTTTATTTTCTCTTTGGATAAGATAAAGGATAGATTTATGCGTTTTTGATAATTTATTAAAATGGATCATAAAAAATATTAACGGATATTAGTGATTGATAATGCTAAGACCGGGGATCTAGTTTGTGTCTCGGCGGTCTGGCGAGAGATTAAGACAGAATTTATCTTTTAAGTATAATTAATCTGTTATGGTGATTTGTTATTTTGGTATTTACCATCGGGAATATAGCCGCAACCGGATTTTTATTAGTGGGCTTAAGCAAAATGGCGCTGAAATTATTGAATGCGCCAGTCGGCGTCAGGGCTTGGTAAAATATTTCGATTTAATCATAAAACATTGGCGGATAAGAAAAAAATACGATGTAATGATCGTGGGGTTCCCTGGTTATCAGTCGATGCTTTTGGCTAAAATTTTAACGCGTCAGCCGATCATTTTTGACGCACTTTCTTCGTTTTATGATTCAATGATTATTGATCGGAGCGCGGCTAAGCATAGGAGCTTAAAGGCTTTTTATTATTGGGCGCTGGATTGGCTATCGTGCCAATTGGCGGACGTAGTAATTTTGGATACGGAGGCTCAAATCGAATATTTTGTTAAAGCCTTCCATATTAGGCGTGATAAGTTTCGGCGGATTTTTATTGGGTCGGACGATGAATCGATATATCCTTTGGAAAAAAAAGTTTTTGCGGAAAATTTTCTTGTTCATTTTCACGGTGCGTTTAATCCTCTTCAGGGCGTTGAGTTTATCGTTCGGGCGGCCAAACTTTTAGAAAATGAAAATATAAAATTTAACATTATTGGCAAGGGGCAAACTTATAAAAAGGTTAGAGAGTTAGCCGTTAGCTTAAAGGCTGAGAATATAAATTTTATTGATCCTGTGGGCTACGATCAGCTAAAAAAATATATGGGTCTAGCGGATGTCTGTTTGGGAGTTTTTGGAGAAACAGAAAAAGCTAGACAGGTTATTCCCAACAAAGCTTATGAATCCTTGGCGGCTGGTCGATCATTGATTACCGGTAATACGCCGGCGATAAAGGAACTTTTAACTGACAGAGAAAATGTGTTGCTTTGTAATATGTCTGATTCCGATGATTTAGCTGAAAAAATTAAAGAATTAAAAAATAATACAGAATTGAATAACGCCATTTCTCGATCTGGTTATGAATTATTTCAAAAGAAGTTGAGGCCAAAAATTTTAGGCGGGCAATTATTAAATTTAATTCAAGAGATAATTGATAAAAGATGAAACAGATAAATTGTAATCTTTGTGGTTCAAGCGATTGGCGTCAGCTTTTTTTGGGCAGGATAAATTTTTTAAGACGGATCAAATTAAATTTGGTGTGGTAAAATGCTCTTCTTGTGGTTTAGTTTTTTTAAATCCTCAGCCGACGGAGATTGAACTAAAAAAATACTACCCGTCTGACTATGGGCCATTTCAGGATAATTTTGAATTATTAAAATACGGTCCATTTCTAAAATGGTTTAAAAATAACTTCAATCAATTAAAAAGGAGTTTGTTGGGTGATCGCATAGATAAGGTTGATTTAGCAAAGAAATCAGAAAAGATGGCCTACCTTGATTTTGGCTGTGGCAGTGGCACCCATTTGCAAAAGATAAAAAGATTAAATCCGAGCTGGGATATTTATGGTTTAGATAATAATGATTTGGCTTGCGTTAAGGCCCAAGAGAAAGGTTTTAAGATTTTTAGCGGTGAATCAGCTAATAATAATTTGCCTGTAGATTTTTTTGATTATGTTTATATGGGGCAGGTGATTGAGCATTTAAACGACCCAAAAGCGGTTTTGTCGACAATAAGCAAATCAATGAAAACAAACGGAGAATTAATCTTATTGACCCCTAACCTTGACAGCTGGGCGGCCAGGTTTTTTAAGAGTTACTGGTTTGCCCTGGAAACTCCGCGTCATCTTTTCTTTTTTACCCCTGGATCAATAAGCTTATTGCTTGAGCAAACCGGATTTAAAGTTGAAAAAATTGATTATGACCGAGAGCCGAAAACCTTTATTAGGAGTTTCCGTTATCTTTTAGGCTTAAAGAACGAGAACATCAATCCACTTTTTTGGCATGTTTTATGGTATTTATCTTGGCCGATTAGTAGGACGTTGTCATTTTTTGGTAAAACTAGTATTATGACTATTCAGGCAAAAAAACTATGAAATTAATTTATTTAGCTAATATTAGAATTCCTACTCAGAGAGCCCATGGCTACGCTATTATGAAGATGTGCGAAGAGCTTGCGAGGCAGGGGGTAGAAATGGAGCTGGTTATTCCGAATAAAAAGAATAATTTAGGAGTCGATCCCTTTGATTATTATGGCCTGGATCGCAATTTTAAAATTACTCGCTTAGCGGCTATGGATTTTTTGGGGCGATTGCCTTTTGCTAATTGGTTATTTTTCTGGCTGGATTCAATAATCTTTAATTTGGCTTTAAGGCGTAAGAGTTATTTAAAATTTAGCAATAATATTTATACTCGGGATTATTTTATTGCCGCTTTGTTGCCTAAAAGGTGCCGAATCTTTTTGGAGTTGCATGATTTGCCCAAATCAAATTTTTTGTTAAAGCGCGCTCTGGCAAAATCAGCTGGTATTCTTGTAATTTCGGGAGGCCTTAAGGATGATTTAGAGAAACGCGGTTTGGCGATGGCAGAGATAAAAATTCTTCCGGACGCGGTTGATTTGGAACGATTTGATATTAAAATTAGCCAAGCAGAAGCTCGGCAAAAATTAAATTTGCCGTCTGACAAAAAAATTATTCTTTATGGAGGGCATTTATACGGCTGGAAGGGCGCGGATATTCTGGCCCAGGCGGCAGGAAGTTTGCCGGATTGTTTGATTGTTTTTGTCGGCGGGATCGATGAGGAGCGTTTGAAATTTGAGCGGGAATACGGCAGGGCAGCTAACATTAAAATAATCTCTTTTCAAAAAAGAGAGTTGATGCCATTTTATTTTAAGGCCGCCGATATTTTAGTTCTGCCTAATAAAAAAGGCGATTTAATTTCGGAAAAATATACTTCGCCTCTTAAGCTTTTTGAATATATGGCGGTTGGCCGGCCTATTGTTGCTTCTGATTTACCATCAATTCGTGAAATATTGAATGAAAGCAACGCTGTTTTGGTTGAGTCGAGCAACCCACATGAATTGGCAGAGGGAATTAAAAAAGTTTTGTCGAATAAGGAATTGGCTGATCGTATTTCAAAACAAGCCCTAAAAGACGTTGAAAGCTATACTTGGGAAAAAAGAGCAGAAAATATTACCCGATTTATTGGTTAATGATTAATTTCTTATTTATAAGTTAATAAGTCGTATTAAATATTATATTAAATGATTAATAAATATTTGAGTAAAATTGGCATCACGTCTAAGCTAACGAGAAAAAAATTGGTGCAGTTTATTGAAAGAAATAAAAGTGAGGGGCTGACTCTGGATATCGGTTGCGCCTATTCTCCCTACAAGTCATTTTTTCCAAATAGAATAGGTGTAGATATTAATTTTTCTCCGGGAGTTGATATTATTGCGGATGCCCATAAGCTTCCCTTTGAAAACGAAAAGTTTGAGAATATTTTATGCAGTGAGGTTTTAGAGCATTTGCATTCACCTTGGGTTGCAATTGCTGAAATGGGGCGGGTTTTAAAAAAGGGTGGACACTTAATTTTAACGACTAGGTTTATTTATCCAATTCATGATGCTCCGAATGATTTTTATCGTTTTACTAGATACGGATTAAAGAACTTATTTTCAAAGGAATGGAATATTATAGGGATAGAGGAAGAATTTGACACAAAAAATACTTTAGCGGTTTTGCTGCAAAGAATTGGTTATCAGTCAGTGTTTAGGGGCGGCCCTGTGGGTTTATTTATAAAATTTTTAGTTTTTTTATCGGCGAAATTTTTAGTTTTTTTACCTTCTTTATTAAAAGAAGAATATGGGGATATAAAGCGTAGCGTTAGAGAAGAGAATATTTTATCGAGTGGTTATTATATGGTGTGTGAGAAGAGGTAAATTTGTCTTATTAAATTTTTTTAAGAAAAATGAGAGAAAGAAAGAGATTCAATATTCGGCTGATAATCCTGCCGATTACCGCCCCCATTATTCCCCAGTAATAAATGAAAACAGCGAAAATTATGATTTGGATGATTGGATTGAAGATATTTATGTAATATAGCTGTTTTTTAGCCATTTGTGACTGGATAGCTGAATAAGGCAAGAGGGAAACGGCAGCAATGGCAGAAAGGGCGTAGATTTGAGAATAAAATATAGATTGATCATATTTAGGAAAAAATATTTTGAAAATTAATGGCGCCGCAACGATATAGAGTATAACGATTATAGCCAGAATGAGGCCCGATACGATGACTTTATGATTAATATTTTCTTTGATCTCTGAACTTGATCTCTCGCTGAACTTCGGTAAAGCAAGATTGATGACATTTTTAAAGACTCCTTTTATTTGTTCGGCTGGCGCAATAGCTATTGCATAAATTGCCAGGTCAGCAGCCCCTAAGAAATGGAAGATTAAAAGATTGTCAAAATAAGAAAGAATGACGCCGGGAATATTGATCAGGCTTAAATGTTTGCCGTAAGATATCGTTTCTTGTTCGTAATTATGATTCGGATTGAAATGCTTTATAGTCAATATATAAAAAAATAAAGTCGCGATTGTATTGGAGATAAAATAAGCCAGTATTAAGGGTACCGGTTTTTTTGTTAGCAGCATTGTTAGCAAAAGAATGGAGCTGGTAAAAATAACTGAGGAAATACTATATATTGATAATGATTTAAAGTCTTTTTTCCCGCTAATGAAGGCCGAGTATGTATTGGCGCTGTTTAAAACAACGGAAAAAGATCCTATAATCAGAAACGAAATTGCCAATGTTTGATTGTCGTGTATGAAGTAATAAGCGCTTCCGGCTAGTCCGATCGCAAACATAATCAGGCCCCATTTTATCTGAATCCAAAAAGATTTTTTAAGAACTCCTTCATAGCCCCTGGCCACAGCTTGAGTCACGGCCGTATTCATTCCGGTTAATGAAAAAACGCTGATTATAGCGGCGATTGATAAAATATATTTATAAATGCCGAATGTTTCTTTGGGTAGAAAATTAGCAAAAGCAATCGCTAAAATTAAAACAGAGGACGAAGAAATAACCTGGCTTAAAGTCAGCCAGAATCCGCCCTTAGTTAAATACACCATGTCTGTTTTGGTGTATTGTTCGCTCCAGCGCAGGAAATTATAGATTTTTGTTCGAACCTTTTGGATCATTTGTTATGTTGGCTACCATTTATTGATTTTGCTCACAACTCGCTTCTTTAAATTTAAATACGATTTTATGGCTTCTTTCTCTGCCTCGGGGGAGACCAATCTCAAAATCTCTTTGCCCATGATTCGGTATTGCCCGCCGACTTTTAGCCTGGTGATTGTTTTCATGAAGGTTATGAAGTAGTGAATAAATTACGAATGGTTACGAGTTTTTTATTTTATAATAAGTTGCTTTGCCTTTTCCTAATTTTTCAATGATGCCAATTCCTATCAATTTTCTAAAATCAAGATTCCTTGTTGGCTTGGCTCGGCTGGTCAATTTGGCATAATCACGGTCGCTGATATATCCATGTTTTTCTATGTAGCTAATAATTTTTCGGTGATGACCTTTTAATTCTTTTTCGGGAGAGCCGTTCTCTCGAATCAATTCCTTATCAACCCTAAGCAATTCATCGATAATGCCGTCTGTAAAATATTCAAGCCAAGAAGTAAAATCGATTTGATCTCTGATATCATAATAATTGCCAAGCAGGCCAACTTCTTGAAAATATTTACTGACATTTTTATTGTAATAATTTTCAAAACTGAAAAGGTTGAAAGTGTCTAGTCCCATCTTGGCCAGCAGCACCTTGGTAGAAAGGCGAGCCGTTCGTCCATTACCATCAACAAAAGGATGAATGATAACGAATTGCTTATGAAAAATACCAGCCAAAATCAACGGGTCGACTAGGTTTGTTTGGCTCTCGATATAATCAAGCAGCTCATTCATTAATTTTGATACGTCAGCATGGTCCGGGGGTAGATACGCTGCTTTGCGAGTTTTTGGATCGTTAACAAAAACAGGCTCTTCCCTTATCTGTCCGGAGCGGTGGGCCTCAATTAAGTCATGAGTGATTGTCTCTTGAATTTTTAAAATCAACGACAAATCAAAAACCTGTTTTTTGCTTTTGATTAAATCATTCAGTTCAACCAGGGCTTTGTTATAATTTAAAACTTCTTTTTCGCTATCACGAATATGTTCTGGTCTGGTCTTCAAAATTCTTTTAACATCGGTTAGTGGCAGGGGATTGCCTTCAATGCTGGTGGAAGAAAAAGCCGATATTTCTCTAGCTCTTTTTTCCAGCTCCGCCAGAACGATGCCCGAAAAACGCCGACTATTTAAGCTGGAAATAATTTCGGTTATCCTCTTGATGTTGGATAATAATCGATTAGAAATAGTGTATTTTGGATTCAGCATAATTTTTTGGCTACTTCGTATAGACGTATTATAGGCGATTATTAGACGATTGTCAATCTATTCGTTGTAGGCAGGGTGAGGGCGGGATCTATTTTTTATTGTTCGCTCCAGCGCAGAAGATTATAAATTTTTGTTCGGACTTTTTGAATCATTTTGTTATATTGGCTACCATTTATTGATTTTGCCTACAACTCGTTTTTTTAGATTCATGTATGATTTTATGGCCTCTCTTTCAACCTCGGGGGAGACCAATCTCAAAATCTCTTTGCCCATAATTCGGTATTGCCCACCAACTTTGTTTGCTCGAATTAGGCCCTTCTTAAGCATTCGCTTAATAGTGCTGTTGCTTATCTTTAGCAGCTTTTGAGTCTCATCCGTTGTATAGACTGAATTTTCCTTAATTTCATCACTCATACCCCGATTATATCAAAGTGTCAAAAGGTGTCAATAGGTATCATCCTAGAAACAGAGTTTAAGCATTCTTATTCTCATATTCTCAAGAACATGAGAATAAGGTATAATACAAACAGGGCACAGAAGAGCAATAAACATAAAAGATAAAAATATAAGATTAAAAATATATGGGCAAAGAAACAAAGAGTTTTAGACAGCTAGAAAGAGTTGCAAAAGGCTTTGCTAATCACCGGCGAATTGAAATTTTGGAGTTAATTCAAAAAGAGCCGGAGCTTTCGGTTATGCAAATAGCCGATCGTTTAAAAATTAATTTTAAAACTATTTCCGAGCATGTTCGCCGTTTAGCCATTGCAGGTTTAGTTCTAAAGCGTAACCAAGGCGCGAGCGTTTGCCATAAGCTTTCTGACAGGGGAGTTATTATTCTCAAGTTCTTGAGAACATTGGAATAAAGAAATATGGCGCGGTGATAAGAGGTAGTTCGAAAATTCGAAGTCGGACTTCGAATGATTCTCTTATCTACAGCCGGAACCCTTGGTCAGGTTTTTATGTAGGCTATAATATGAACAAGTCTTTAAGTTACTCCAACTCTCAATATTGAGAAGTGGAGTTATTTTTTTAAAAAATTTGCCCAGTTAAATTCTGCTGCGCAGGAATTGCAGAGCAACTATTTAACGGGATAAATGAATAAAAATAGATAGGCCCTGTTAAATTATTATTCCCCGTAGCCTTGCCACAGGGTAACCTTATGCGCAGAGTTAACTGTACTTAACTTGATTTTATCGCTGAAATAGCACACAATTGTACTGGAAAAGACTTTTAAGGTTATTTCCAGTCTATATATGGATAAAAAACCTACCAAAGGTGAATATTCAGAAGTTTTATTGAGATCCCCCAGGACCATCTTTTCTACCAAAGATGTTGCTTTGTTGTGGGGCGAAGGGAGGGCGCAAACAGTCAGTGGGCGATTAAATAAATATGTTAAAGCTGGAAAGTTGGTCAGGATTCATCGTGGCATATACGCGAAGGATAAAAATTATAATCGCTTTGAATTGGCCACGCGAATCTATACTCCTTCTTATGTTAGTTTTGAAACCATATTAACTCGAACCGGAATTAATTTTCAGTACTATGGAAATATTTTTGTTGCTTCTTATGTTACGCGGGAGATTGAGGTCTCCGGGCAAAAAATAGCTTTTATTAAAATGAAGGATTATGTTTTGAGTAATACAATTGGCATTGAGCATGCAGGCAATGTCTCTGTTGCAACAGGAGAGCGAGCATTTTTGGACCGGATATATATTAGTAAAGATTATCATTTTGATCACTTAGACGTTTTGAGCTGGGACAAGGTTTTTGAGATTTTGCCGATATATCGTAATAAAAGAATGAATAAAAAAGTGGAAGAATATTTTAATCACTACAAAGAAAATAATTTAGATAATAAGAAAATCATATGACGCTAGATTATTCAAAACATAAGAATATCTTATTGCGGATTTTAAAAGATATTTTTTCCGATATTTCATTGTCTTCTCATCTAGGCTTTAAGGGTGGCACAGCAGCTTTAATGTTTTATGATTTAGACCGTAATTCGGTGGATATTGACTTTGATCTTCTGGACGAAAAAAAAGAGCAGGAAGTATTTGAAAAAATTCAAAAAATAGCTACGAACTATGGAAAAATTATTGATTCAAGAATTAAAAGATTTAATTTGATTACGATTATCGCGTATGACCAGAAATCTCAAAATATTAAAATTGAAGTAAATCGCCGTGATTTTGGTTCAGGATATGAACTAAAGACCTTGCTCGGTATTTCGATGATGGTAATGACCAAGGAAGATATGTTTGCCAATAAGCTGATGGCAATGTATGAGCGAGTCGGCAAGACGAGCCGCGATATTTATGACGTGTATTTTTTTGCCAAGAATAATTGGCCGATAAATAAAAAATTGGTTGAAAATCGAGCCAAGATGGCCTTCAAGGAGGTTTTAATTAAGAGTGTTGAATTATTAGAAAAGATGGATAATCGCCACGTTCTTGATGGTCTTGGGGAGATGCTGTCTGAGTCACAGAAAGATTGGGCTAGGGCAAAGCTACGAACGGAAACAATTTTCTTATTAAAGGCTTGGGCAGAAAGCGAAAATAAGTAGGAATGATTAAGTGTTCTTATTTTCCCTTTTAGATTTTTATCGAAAATTCGAAGTCCGACTTCGAATGATTTTTTATCCACAGACAAGCCGTTTGCCTCGTTTCCCGTTTGGGCTATAATATGAA
>Ga0172368_10003014_pt1 | contig 20815 bp, 20 predicted proteins | sample Lak11m_FD_114540 | JGI IMG/M metagenome (GOLD analysis project Ga0172368, IMG submission 114540) | Freshwater microbial communities from Kabuno Bay, South-Kivu, Congo - kab_022012_11m | ecosystem: Environmental > Aquatic > Freshwater > Lake | place: Democratic Republic of the Congo: South-Kivu...
ATATTTAAACCTTGTTTTCTGTCCTTTAAATTACCAGGACAAGGCTGATTTCGTCAAAGATAGGAGAGCGCTTATCCGGAAACTGAAAATAACCAAGCCATTTGATGAGTGCAATAATCTTAAATTTTGGCATATAAACCTCTCCCTTAAAGAAGAGCTTGAAGTTTTTAAGCCAACCCTAGATTTTCCTCCTCTAAAAGTACGTAATGACTTTCTCGCTGATATTTCGGCTAAGCTAAAAGGTGTATATAAGCTGGTTATTATTGACGCTCAAGGTCCTATTCCCTGCGCTGAGCTTTCTGAAATCGGAACAACTTCTTTGATAATTATTGGTAGAAGCGCATATGATAATGACAATAACTTTGCCAAAGGTTTCTTGCATGAGTTAGGCCACTCTTTGGGCTTGCGCGATGAATGCGTTAACTGCCAACAGCGTTCTTCCAGCGGTTATCCAAATTGTGCCTCCAATAAAGAAGAAGCTGAAAAATGGTGGGGCGATTTAGCGGGAAAAGACGAAAGAGTAAATTATGTTTCCGGCTGCTGCGGAAATAAGGATTACATCCGGTCTACAATCGCTTCTTTAATGAATGATTTCCGTAAAGCGGAGGATTTTGGTCCGGTAAATGAGCGGTATTTGAGAAAAGAATTAAGCAGTTCAGTAATAGCAGAAAGAGATTGAAAGTTTGAGTCCTGCCTAGGTGTAAATCTCCTTTAAAATTCCAAGTTAGATTCATCTCCTTTTTGCGTCTATTGCAGTAGAAAGGAGAAGTTGGTATGTCTAATAATATTTCAGTGGATGTAGTTGCGACAAAGATTTTTTTGATGCGTGGTAAAAGAGTGATGTTAGATAAAGATTTGGCAAAACTTTATGAGGTAGATACGAGCCAATTAACCCGGCAAGTAAGACGCAATATTGATCGGTTTCCATCTGATTTTATGTTACAGCTAACGCGAGAGGAACTGAAAAACTTGATGTGCCATTTTGGCACATCAAGTTGGGGTGGTACCCGTAAATTACCTTATGCTTTTACCGAACAGGGTGTCGCCATGCTCTCTAGCGTTTTAAATAGCGAGAGGGCTATTCAGGTAAATATCCAGATCATGCGTGCATTTACACAGTTAAGGCGGATGCTTTTAACTAACCATAACCTTAAACGTAAGATTGAGGATATGGAAAGAAAATATGATAAGCAGTTTAGCGTTGTATTTGAGGCGATTAAGCAGCTACTTGCTCCGCCAAAGGCAAGAGAGAAGAAAATGATCGGGTTTCACGCTTAAGGTAAACTATTTTAGTGGTTTTTGTGTTTGCAGGGTGTTAATGGGGTTGGGTCTAAATAGATCCGGCCCCATTATTTTTCTAAAAGGTGCCTATCCCTGTTCGCTGACGCTCACAGGGACTGCGCTAGATAAAGGCTGTAAGGTGCTCTTATCCTTGATCTCACAAGCGTTCGATCAAGGACTGCGCTGGATAAAAACTATAAGGTGCTTGATTTTTTTTATTTGCTAAATGGCGTTTTTTTGGTATAATTAAACTCTCAAATACAGGAGGAAGTCTGGCGATGATTGAACGTTATAGCCTACCGCAAATGAAGAGCATCTGGCAGGAGGAGTTTAAGTTTAAGACCATGCTGCTCATAGAGATACTCGCTTTAGAGGCTTACGCTAAAGAAAGAATAGTCCCGCTGCAAGCAGTAAAGCGCATCAAACAAAAAGCCCGTTTCAATATCCAGCAAATCAATAAAATTGAAGAGAAGACACAACATGATGTTGTTGCCTTTGTCTCTAATGTGGCCCAATATATAGGAAAAGATGCCCAATATCTGCACATGGGTCTGACCTCTTCCGATATTTTAGATACTACGCTAGGGGTACAATTAAAGTCAGCTTCTGATATATTGATTGCTGATTTAGAAAAACTATTGCAGGTCTTGGCTAAGAAAGCTAAGGCTTATAAAGATATGGCTTGTATCGGCCGCACGCACGGAGTGCACGCTGAGCCTACTACATTTGGTTTAAAGCTTGCGCTTTGGTTTGATGAAATGCGCAGGAATCTAGTTCGCTTAAAACAAGCCCAAAATGAAATTTGTGTCGGAAAACTTTCCGGAGCCGTCGGCACCTATTCAAATATTGAGCCGTTTGTAGAGAGCTATGTCTGCAAAAAGCTCAGGCTAAAACCGGTGAATATCGCAACCCAGGTAATACAAAGGGATGTATATGCACAATATATGGCTACTTTGGCGGTGATCGGCGCGTCTTTAGAAAAGTTCGCTACTGAAATCAGGCACTTGCAGAAGACTGAAGTTTTAGAGGCGGAAGAGCCTTTTGGCAAAGGCCAGAAGGGTTCAAGCGCCATGCCGCATAAACGTAACCCGGTGATCTGTGAGCGTATCTGCGGTTTAGCGCGTCTTTTACGCGCGAATGCCCAAGTAGCTTTGGAGAATGTGTGCCTCTGGCATGAGCGGGATATCAGTCATTCTTCGGTTGAGCGCATAATTTTTCCGGATTCCACTTTAGCTCTCGATTATATGCTTAATAAATTTATTGAGGTAGTCAGCGGCTTGAAGGTGTATCCGGATAACATGTTGACTAATCTGGCTAAGACGCGCGGATTAATTTTTTCGCAGCGGGTTTTAATTGCTTTAATGAATAAAGGCTTAGCCCGCACCCAGGCTTATGATTTAGTGCAAAAGGCAGCTATGCAAACCTGGAAGGGCACAGGTAACTTTAAAGATAATCTCTTGTCTGTCCCCGGCGCAGCCCGATATTTAAGCGCTAAAGAGCTGGATAAAATATTTGATCTGGATTTTTATCTGCGCAACGTAAATAAAATTTTTAAGAAGGTCGGTTTATAATATGCCGGGCTGTTCTTTATTGAAGAGCCGGCAATCCTTCCTTTTAGGGCCTCTTTAATAGATATGCAGTATAAAATCGAAGTAGTAGATAAACCCGGTATTTTTGACGCTATTGGCCAGGGTGTAAAGAAGGATATTCTTGATCTGGGAATAAATAGCGTTAAGGAAGTTAAGTTTATCCAGGTCTATGCCCTCGAGGGAAATCTTACCGAAAACCAGGTTATTAAAATCTGCGATGAGCTTTTAACGGATCAGGTTGCACAGGAGTATAAGATTATATCGGACCAGGGGGTCCGTGGTTTGGCTTCCGATAGCCAAAGCCACAGGTCTGCGCAGTATCATGTAGTAGAAGTTGCTTATAATCCGGGAGTGATGGACCCTGTTGAGGCATCGGTATTAAAGGGTATTCTGGACCTGGGGATTTTAGGCGTTGAATCAGTCAAGACCGCCAAAAAATATATCCTAAACGGTGCACTTTCCGGCCTGCAGTTAAAAACCATCTCGCAAAAACTTCTCTACAATAAACTTATCCAGCATATAGTTGACTCGGCCGCTATCCAAGCCGATACTCAACATCAACCCGGCTACCGCTTTAATTTAATTACAGTGGAGTTGCTTAAGGCGACAGATGCAGGACTTTTGGAAATAAGCAAAAAGGGCCAGCTTTTCCTGAATTTAGATGAGATGCGCCAGATTCGGGATTATTTTCGTAAACAAAAACGCAATCCTGTTGATTGCGAATTGGAGTCAATTGCCCAGACCTGGTCTGAGCACTGTTATCATAAAACTTTTCGCGGTAACATCGCGTATAAAGAAAACAAAGCCGTTCCTGCTTTGGGCAATATGTCAATTAAGGGCCTGCTTAAATCTACGATTATGAAGGTAACTAAGGAGTTGAATAAGAGCTGGTGTGTTTCGGTGTTTAAGGATAACGCCGGGGTGATCAAGTTTGATGAGAAGAATAATATTTGTTTTAAAGTTGAAACGCATAATCACCCTTCGGCCTTAGAGCCGTTTGGCGGGGCAAATACCGGTATTGGCGGAGTAATCCGTGATCCCATGGGTACGGGGATGGGGGCAAAGCCGATTTTAAACAGCGACATCTTTTGTTTCGCGCCGCCGGATTTGGCATTTAATAAAGTGCCTGTTGGTTCTTTGCATCCAAAGCGCGTGATGAAGGGTGTGGTTAGCGGTGTGCGCGACTATGGGAATAAGATGGGTATTCCTACAGTAAACGGCGCTATTCTTTTTCATGAACATTTCGTAGGTAATCCGCTGGTGTATTGCGGCACAGTGGGGATTATGCCTAAAGATAAATCTTTTAAGAAAACAAATGTAGGTGACTTAGTGGTCGTGCTTGGAGGCAGGACCGGACGTGACGGCATCCATGGAGCGACTTTTTCTTCTGGTGAGCTGACCCATGAATCCGAAACCATCTCCAGCGGCGCAGTTCAGATTGGCAACCCCATCCAGGAAAAGAAGATGTTGGATACAATTTTACAGGCGCGCGATGCCAATCTCTATAGCGCGATTACAGATTGCGGCGCAGGAGGCTTATCCAGCGCGGTAGGCGAGATGGGTGCGGAATTGGGGGCTAAGGTTTATTTACATCAGGTGCCTTTAAAATATTCCGGCCTGTCTTATATGGAGATCTGGATCTCCGAGTCACAGGAGAGGATGGTGTTGTCAGTTCCTCCTGAAAATATTGATAAATTGATTGAGTTATTTGCGAATGAATTTGTTGAAGCTACGGTAATCGGCGAATTTACGGATACCAAAAGATTAGAGCTTTATTATGAGGATAATCTGGTATGTAATTTAGATATGCATTTCTTGCATGAGGGCATACCGCAGATTGCCAAGAAAGCCGTGTACAGCCAGGCTAAGCAAAGTGAGCCAAAAATTTCCCAGAAGAAAAACCTTACCGCTGATTTATTAAAGTTACTTTCGCATTACGATATCTGCTCTAAGGAGTGGGTAGTCCGGCAGTATGATCACGAAGTGCAGGGCGGTTCAATCATTAAGCCTCTGGTTGGCCTTGCCAATGACGGGCCGTCTGATGCCAGTGTTACCAAGCCTTTGTTTGATTCTAATAAAGGCATTATTATCTCTAACGGTATAAATTTCCGTTTTGGTTTTATTGATCCCTACTGGATGGCGGCTTCTTGTATTGATGAGGCTCTGCGCCAGATTATCGCTGTGGGAGGCTCAATAAAAGAAGTAGCGATATTAGATAATTTCTGCTGGGGCAATCCGGATAAGCCGGACCGCTTAGGCAGTTTGGTGCGCGCTGCTTATGGTTGTTATGATGCTGCCAAGGAGTATGGTGTGCCGTTTATCTCCGGAAAAGACAGCCTTTATAACGAATTCAGCGTGCATGGTAAATCTACCCCTATTCCCGGGACCTTGCTTATTTCGGCAATCAGCGTGATGGAGGATGTAAATAAATGCGTATCCATGTACGCAAAAGAAGCGGGTAATTTAATTTATATTGTGGGCAAGACCCGCGATGAATTAGGCGGTTCGCATTATTATGATTTATATGAGGCAATCGGCAACCAGGTTCCTAAGCTTAAATATCAGGAGTCAAAGAAAATATTTTCCGCTTTAAACAAGGCGGCAGAAAAAGGCCTGGTTAAGGCAATGCATGATTGTTCTGATGGAGGCCTGGGAGTGGCTTTAGCAGAGATGGTTTTTAGCGGCGGATTGGGCGCGGAGATATTCTTATCAGGGGCCCCTTATGAATCATTAAACCGGCGCAATGATTTTCTTCTTTTTTCAGAGTCTAACTCCCGTTTTGTGGTGGAGGTAGATAAAAAGAATAAAGAAGAGTTTGAGAAAATATTAAAGGGTATAGATTTTGGCCTGGCAGGATGTTTGACAGGCGGTAATAGCTTTAAAATACACGGTTTAGACGGAAAGATTTGCGTAGAGGCAGATGCTCGTAAATTAAAAGAAAGCTGGCAGAAGCCTTTAAAGTGGTAAGGGGGATAAATGGTTAAAATAAAGTCGCGCGTGAAAAAGGATTTATTGGTAAAAGATGATTTTACCCAGGAGGATACCTGGCGGATATTCCGCATCATGTCGGAGTTTGTGGATGGTTTTGAAATACTTTCCAAAATAGGAAGAGCGGTTTCTATTTTTGGCTCGGCGCGCACTAAACCGGAAAACCGGCATTATAAGTTGGCTGAAGAGATAGCTTACTATATTGCCAAGGCAGGATACGCGATAATTACCGGAAGCGGGCCAGGGCTTATGGAGGCAGCTAATAAAGGTGCTCGCCGGGCGGAAGGACATTCTATCGGCCTGAATATTCAGCTTCCCCGCGAGCAGAAGCCAAATAAATTTGTAGATACGATTTTAAGTTTCCGTTACTTTTTTGTGCGTAAAGTAATGTTTGTAAAATACGCCAAGGCCTTTGTAATCCTGCCCGGAGGCTACGGCACATTGGATGAATTCTTTGAGGCGATTACTCTAATCCAGACCAAAAGGATCTCCAGGTTCCCTGTAATCCTTTTTGATAGTAAATATTGGAAGCCGTTGTTAGAGTGGTTAAGGTCTACAGTTTATAGCCACGGCAATATCAGCAAAGAGGATATGGATATATTTGTTTTAGCCGATGAGTCCAAAGAAGTAGCCCAGATAATAAAAAGATTTTATGATAAAGCCTAAAGTTTGTATTTTAAGAAGCGCGGGCACTAATTGCGACAAAGAAACCGCTGCGGCGTTCGAGCTTGCCGGAGCAGAGTGCGAACTCTTGCATATTAATAGTTTAGTTAGCAGGAAAAGGATACTTAGCGATTTTCATATATTGGCTTTGCCCGGAGGTTTCAGCTATGGCGATGACATTGCCTCGGGAAAGATCTTTGCCAATGAACTAAGGTTTAAGCTTGCGGATTCGCTGCGTCAATTCATTGCCGAAGGAAAACTAATTATCGGCATCTGTAATGGTTTTCAGATTTTGGTAAAAAGCGGGCTATTGCCGGGGCCTGTGCGAGACTTAAAACAAAATACCAGTTTGATTATCAATGATTCCGGCAAATTTGAGGCGCGCTGGGTGTATTTGAAGCCGGCGGGCAAATGTGTTTGGACAAAGGGCCTAAAAAAAATAATTTATCTACCTGTAGCTCATGGTGAAGGTAAATTTGTAACGCAGGATAAGCTGGTGTTGAAGCGGCTTAAGAAAAATAAACAGATTGTGTTTCAGTATTGCGATGCTAAAGGTAAATTTACCGGCTACCCTGACAACCCCAATGGTTCAATGGAGAACATTGCGGGAGTCTGTGACGAAACAGGCAGGGTGTTTGGGTTAATGCCCCATCCGGAAAGGCATATCTTTGCGGCACAACACCCGCGTAACTGGGATAAGTTAACCAGAATATACGGCGACGGTTTGCAGATTTTCAGGAATGGTGTTGACTATATTAAAAAGAATTTCTAAGGCACCCGGCCTTGATCTTCACCCGACGCTAATATGTATTGCGTCGGTGTGCGCTAGGTAGCGCAAGTGGCCGGTGTGTCCTTGTGGACAAGGGAGAATTAAAATGAGCGGAGTATTCGGGGTAGTTTCCAGAAAAAATTGCGGCGATGATTTGTTTTACGGAACGGATTATCACTCGCATTTAGGAACGCAGTTTGCAGGCTTAGCCGTTTACGGCAAGGAGCTTACGCGTAAGATCCATGATATTAAAGGCAGCCAGTTTAAGGCCAAGTTCCACGAGGATTACCTTAAGATGCCCGGTGATAAGGGTATCGGCGTAATCAGCGCTCGGGATGAGCAGCCGATTGTGATGAATTCCAAGTTCGGGCCGTTTGCTATTGTTACTAACGGCTATATTGATAACGCGGATATTTTAGCCAAAGAGCTATTTAAGAAAGGCCGCTCATTTGCCGAGGTAGCCGAAGGGAAAATTAATTTTACCGAGCTCTGCGCTAAAATGATCATATCTTCTAAAAACATAATTGCGGGAGTGGAAGGGGTTTTTGCCAAGATCCAGGGTTCTTGTTCCTTGCTTTTACTGAACAAAGAAGGGATTTATGCCTGCCGCGACAGGCTGGGCCTGACCCCTTTGGTTATCGGAAAAAAAGGGGCCAGCTGGGCGGTTTCCACAGAGTCATCCGCTTTTCTTAATTTAGGATATAATCTGGTAAAATATCTTGAGCCGGGCGAAATAGCTTTGATTACCCGCGATGGATTAAAAATCAGGCGCAAAGGCGCTAAAACAAATCAGATCTGTTCATTCCTCTGGATCTATACGGGTTTTCCTGCTTCCAGTTACGAAGGGATTAATGTCGAGACCTCGCGCGAAAGATGCGGTGCGCTGCTTGCCAAGGATGATGATATCAGGGCGGATATTGTCGCCGGTATTCCTGATTCCGGGACAGCCCATGCCATTGGTTACAGTATGGAATCAAAGGTTCCTTTGCGCCGTCCTCTGGTAAAATACACACCGGGTTTTGACCGCAGTTATACTCCGGCGACCCAGGAGCGCAGGGATTTAGTTGCCAGGATGAAGCTTATTCCTATCCCGCAGATAATCAAAGGCAAGCGCATTGTTTTCTGCGATGATTCCATCGTACGCGGAACGCAGCTTAAGAATTACACTATACAAAAATTAAAAAAACACGGGGCAAAGGAAATCCATCTGCGCATTGCCTGCCCACCGCTCTTGTTCCCCTGCAAATTTAATTATTCCACCCGCAGCATCAATGAACTGGCGGCCCGCAGGGCAATCAAGGCAATTGAGGGCAAAGAGCCGAAGAGCCTGGCGCCATATCTGGACGAAAAAAACGCCAAGCACAAAAAAATGGTCAACTGGATTAACCGGGATATCGGCTCAACCACATTAAAATACCAGAAGATCTGTGATATGATTACCGCTATCGGCCTGCCTAAAGAAAAACTTTGTTTATATTGCTGGACAGGCAAGGTGCCTAAAAACGGAGCAAAAGCATGCTGATAAAAAAAGATAGCCTTGAGCCAAAAGAATATTGCGGTTTATTCGGCATAACCAATAATAAACAAGCCAGTTGGCTAACCTACCTTGGGCTTTATGCCCAACAGCACCGGGGACAAGAGGCATGCGGTATAGTGATTAACAACCAGGGCGAGCTTACTATTCATAAAGATATGGGCTTAGTCAGTGATGTCTTTAGCGAACAAGTGCTTGGCCGCCTGAAAGGGAATATGGCAGTGGGCCATGTCCGGTATTCAACTACCGGTTCAAGCGTATTAAAAAATTCCCAGCCGCTTTTAATTGACTACGCCAATGGTTCAATCTGTATCGCCCACAACGGCAACCTGGTAAATTCATTTGACCTGCGCCAGAAGTTGGAGAAGAGCGGTTCTATATTTCAGACCACTACGGATTCAGAACTGGTCATTCATCTTATGGCGGCAAGCAATAAGCGCAGCCTGGAAGACAGCCTGATCTATGCCTTAAAAAGAATTAAGGGGGCTTATTCTCTGGTTTTAATGAACAGCGATTATTTAATCGGAGTAAGAGACCCGCATGGTTTCCGGCCGCTGGTTTTAGGAAAACTTGGGGTTTCATATTGCCTGGCTTCAGAGACCTGCGCTTTTGATTTAATCGGCGCGCAATTTGTGCGCGAGATTGAGCCCGGGGAGATCGTGCTGATTAATAATCAGGGGAACTTAAAATCAATTAAGCCAAAAGAACTGACTGCCGGCCATTATTCTTTTTGTATTTTTGAGCATGTTTATTTTTCCCGTCCGGACTCCAATGTTTTTGGAGAGACTGTGCATACAGTCCGGCGCAAGCTGGGCGCTAAGTTAGCCAAAGAGCATCCGGTAGATGCGGATTATGTGGTCCCGGTTCCGGATTCAGGATTTTCCGCAGCCCTTGGTTATTCGCAGGAATCAGGGATTGTTTTAGAGATGGGGATTATCCGCAACCATTACGTGGGCAGGACATTTATCCAGCCGGCGCAGGACTCCCGCGATATGGGGGTGCGCGTAAAGTTTAATATTCTAAAAGATATTTTAAAAGGCAAACGCATCATCATTGTGGATGATTCCATTGTGCGCGGCACTACTTCAAAAATCCGCGTGCGCAACCTGCGTAAGGCAGGGGTAAAAGAGGTGCATTTAAGGATCTCTTGCCCTGCGCACCGTTTTCCGTGTTATTACGGAATTGATTTTCACCGCGCAAGCGAGTTGATTGCCAATAAATATGACAGCATAGAAAAAATCAGGAAATATTTAGAGGTAGACAGCCTGGGGTATTTAAGCCTTGAGGGGATGCTGAGTTGTTTTAAGCACCCTAAGAATAACTATTGTACCTCCTGCTGGACAGGAAAATATCCGGTAAGGCCGGAGAAGAGGCACAGTAAATTTTCTTTGGAGAAAAGTTGTTGCGGCCAAGGATAAAGTTAGGGACGGTTCTCAAAACAAAGGAAAACTGTCCCCCAAAAAAAGGGACACTTTAGCTTTGAGTTGAGAACCGTCCCTGGAAAATAAGGAGATAAGCGGTGAAGAAGATAACTTATAAAGATTCCGGTGTGGATATAAAGAGCGCAAGCATCTTTAAATCAAAAATAAAGACTTTGGTCAGAAAATCCTTTCGTAAAGAGGTGCTTACGGATATCGGAGGTTTTGGCAGCTTCTTTAAATTAGAGGAGAATCAATATAGAAATCCGGTTTTGGTTTCTTCAAGCGACGGAGTAGGTACAAAGCTGATAATCGCAAAGTTAGCTAATAAGCATGACACCGTGGGTATTGACGCGGTGGCGATGAATGTTAATGACATTCTTTGTACAGGTGCTCAGCCGCTGTTCTTTTTGGATTATGTGGCTTTTAGTAAAGTTAAGGAAGATATCTTAGTGGATGTGGTCAGCGGAATAAATCAGGGTTGTATTGAAAGCGGATGTTCTTTAATCGGCGGAGAGACCGCGCAGATGCCCGGGATGTACAAAGAAGATGAATATGATATCGCGGGTTTTTGCGTAGGGGTAGTGGAAAAGGATAAAATAATTAACGGCGATAAGATTAAGGCAGGGGATAAGCTGATCGGTATTGCCTCAAGCGGCCTGCATTCCAACGGGTATTCTCTGGTAAGAAAAGTTTTAGGTACTTTGGAATTAAAAAGAATGAGCAAGGAATTACTTAAACCCACGCGTATTTATGTCAAACCGGTGCTTGAGCTATTACGCCAGGATGGCCAGTCAATCCACGGGATAGCGCATATTACCGGAGGAGCTTTTTACGATAAGATCAGCCGCATACTGCCGAAGAATATAGACGCCTGTATTGATAAAAGTTCCTGGAAGGTGCCTGAAATCTTCCGGCTCATTCAGAATAAGGGAAATATTGCTGATAAAGAAATGTATCACACCTTAAATATGGGTATTGGCATGGTTTTAGTTGTTGAGGCTCAAGCCAGTCAGGCAATAATCAAGAAGTTATGTGCATTAAAATTAAAATCCTGGGTTATTGGCCAGGCTGTAAAGGGGAGTAAAAAAGTAAACATAATTTAAATAAGGAGGTAACAATGAACTTACTTGGGCCAATTCTTACCGCACTAATAGTAATCTTCTTTATGGGTATCAGAATAGTGCGGCCTACACACAGGGGATTGATTGAAAGGTTTGGTAAATACAATCGTTTTGCCAACCCGGGATTTAACTGGGTAATCCCGATAGTTGAAAGCATCTATCAGGTCAATATAACCGAACAGATGGTGGATGCCGAGCCGCAAGAGATTATTACCAACGATAACTTGAACGCCAAGGTTGATGCGCAGGTTTATTTTAAGGTAAAAAATGATGAGGCGAGCGTGAAAAGCACGCAGTATAATGTAAATAATTACCAGTGGCAGATCGTTAACCTTGCCCGTACCACATTGAGAAATATTATTGGTACGCTCACCTTAAAATCCGCCAACAGCGAAAGAGGCAAGATCAATGCTGAATTACATAAAACCCTTTGTGAAGAGACTGCCAGCTGGGGTTTAGAGATTGTCAGGACTGAGCTCAAAGAGATTGATCCTCCTAAAGATGTTCAGGAGACGATGAACAAGGTAGTCAAGGCGGAAAATGAAAAGATTGCTGCGGTTGATTTTGCTACAGCTACAGAAACCGCAGCTGACGGACAAAAGCGCGCAGAGATTAAAAAAGCTGAAGGCATTAAACAGGCGCGCATATTGGAAGCCGAGGGTGAAGCGGCAGCGATTAGGTTAGTAAATGAAGCAGCAGAGCATTATTTTGTGGGTAATGCGCAGGTGCTGAGAAAACTTGAGGCGGTTGAGAAGTCATTGGTGAATAACGCCAAGATTGTTATTCCGGCAAATACAGAGTTGGTCAATGTGATTGGCGAAATGGCCGGCTTTTTACCGATTAAAAACAAAGAAGAAAAGAAATAGCTCTTTTAACAATTGTGGTTGTCGAGGCGTGTTTTTCGCCGGGGTTAATTTTGTGGTTTTGCCTCGCGCGCTGAAAATTTTCGCCGTGCGCTGCGGTTTACGACTCACTCTCGGAATGACGTATGCTTTCGAGAGGTTCCTCCGTTCGTCGTAATTCCTTGCGCACATCTGCCGAAAATTTTCTAATGCGCGCTCCGCCAAAACCGCAAAATATTAAATTTACGCATACGTAAAGAAAAAAAGCGAAGTAATATGCGCAGATTATTAGTATTTTTAGTTTTTCTAGATTTTCTTATCATTGGGTGTGTTTATGCAGCACCGGTTGATGTCCCTATGGGAATCCAGGGGATAGAAGGAAATATCCTTAATGATAAAGAATTGGGTGTAGGATTATCTATCGCCGGTGAAGCAGATTTTCTAAGTTCAAGAAAGTTGAGTGTAGCGGATTATTGGGGTGGTGATACTTCAGAGGTAAAAGGGCAATTCTATACTAGTAAAATAATTCTGACAGTCGTTAATAGATTTGATATTTATGGTATTTTCGGAAAAGCAAATAACTTAGAATCTAAAGATGCGGGAGGCAATAGTATTAAACCTAAGGATAAGCTTACTTGGGGCATAGGATTAAGTGTGCCTATTTATGAACTGAAGAATTATGGTATTAAATTCTTTGCTGATGGGAAATACAGGGCAGTAAATAATATTGACTATAATAGCAATGCCCAATCACCTTCATCTTATAGCGGTTCTTATTTTGGTTCTGTTGCAGTGCCAAAATTTCTGGTAGATTGGCAAGAATGGCAACTTGCTCTTGGAGTAGCTAAGAAATTTAAGTATTGGATGCCTTATTTTGGTGTTAAATATTCTGATTTTAGAGAATTTAGTGGAGACAAAGCTAATAGCAGTAATACTTTAGTTGGAATATTCATTGGTTGCGCTATAACTCCGTTAAAAGCATTTTCTATTGACCTACAAGGTCGTTTTATTGATGAAGCAGCATTTGCGGTAAAGGCTACTTATAAAATATAAGTAGAAACGTGGATAGGATTATTTTAGCGGGTGGCAAGGCTTGGACCCGAGCAGCATCTTAAAATTCGAGCGGGCAGGGTTGCCCGGCTATATGCAAAGTAGGCAGAGCGAAAATTTTGCCGAAGCGCAGCGAGCCACGCTGGGGCGAGCAAGCGGTGATGCGAGAGGCAAGCCTCGACAGACCCGCCTAATTAATAGATAAGCATTGAAGGGAGGGGTATATGGATTGCCCAAAATGTGTTGGGGTGTTAAAAGAAAGAAAGATTGGTACAAAAGAACCAGTAGCAGTTAATGTTTGTTTTGTCTGTGGAGGAATTTGGTTTGATAAAAATGAGCTGGAATTACTCATAAACAAGGAAATATTCGATACTGTAGAGTTTAACTTAGAAGCTGAACCGATCGGAGACATTGATTTAAAAAAGGAAATAGATTTGGATAAAAAGGAAGCAATTTGCCCTTGTTGTAAAGGTAGTAAGAAAATGATTAAAAAGATTAGTAATCGGAATAAGAATGTTTCTGTTGATTTTTGCAAAGATTGCGGTGGCGTTTGGCTTGATAGCGGGGAATATGCAAGAATTAGCAGGCGTTCACCTATTGAGAAGAAAATGGAGGTAATTATAGATTTTCTTAGGCTGCACTTTCCGCATATATTTAAAGAAAATCTATAAGTGTAGATAGTGGAAATGGGGTCAGAATTATTTTAGCGGGTGGAGAGGCAAGCCTCGACAGGACCCGCGTAAGGTAAGGCTTGCAGGAGGCAAGATGGAGAGAAAAATTGTTTATCTTGGGTTAATTGTTTTATGTGTTTTAGGTTTTTCATTAAGTTATGCTGACGAGGCTGATCTGTCTTCAGAAGATAAGGTTTCAGTAGAATTTAAGATAGTTTGCGCAGGATCGGGCCAAATAGATTGCCGGAAATTACCAAAGCGGGTTAATCAGGAAGAATTATATGTGACTAACATCCCGTTTCTTTCCATAAAAGATATTGTGGCTGCAAAAATTAACCAAGCTTCCGGGGCAATTGATATACAATTTAATAAAGAAGGAACGCAGAAATTTAACGAAATTACCTCTAAGAACGCTGGAAGAAGAATGGCTATATTTGTTGACGGAAACCTGTTGGCTACCCCTAAGATTTATGACCCTGTTATAACGGGAAAAACGACAGTAACCAGCAGCCTTACAGATAAAGAGGCCCAGGCTTTAGTAGACCGTATCAACAAAACAACTACTAAAAAATAGTTACTGTTTCATTTTTTTTAGAGTAAGGGGATAAATGATGAATATTATTGCAGAAGCAGGAAATCTTGTTAACCTGGTAGATTATCAGGATGGCGCTGTAGTTAGTAAAGAGATTATCAAGAAGGAAAAAGGGACAGTTACAATTTTTGCTTTTGATAAAGGCCAGGGGTTAAGCGAGCATACCGCGCCGTTTGATGCCTTAGTTTACATTATGGACGGTTCTGCAGAGATTTATATTGCGGGTAAGGCAAACTTGTTAAAAACGGGCCAGATAATTATTATGCCGGCAAATAAGCCGCATGCTTTAAAGGCCGTAGAGCGCTTTAAGATGCTTTTGGTAATGATTAAGGCTTAAAATGTTGAAGAAAATTATATGTATTATAGCGTTGGTTTTAATCCCCTTGACTTCTTGGGCTGCGCAACTTTGGGAGAAACAAGATAATTTCTATTTTCTGGCTAAGAATAGGGATAACTTTGCTTTGCAGGGCGCGGGCCCGAATATATTTACCGGTAAATATTTGAAATATGATGGGGTTGATTTCTTGGTAAGAGGCAAGAGCGATTGGAAGGATTATGGAAGGCTAGACCTTGAGAAAAATAATATGTTTTCTCTGCCCATAAGGCAGGGGGTAAAGATTGACGAAGTGCATTTATTAGCCGGCGGTAATTACAGCAACAGCTATGAACATGATAGCTTAATGCGTTTATTCGGTGATAAGTATTTTTACGCTACACTTAGCGTTATTTTTGTTTATGAAGATGGTGTTTATCAGGAGCTATCTGTGCCGGTTTTCTGGGATTGGTTTAGTATAGGCATTGGCACATGGAGCAAAAACGGCTCAACCATTAAATCTTTAGGCGAGAATCCTGTGCGCGAGAAATGTAGTATATTCCATGTAAGTTTTATTAATCCCCGGCCAGAGCAGCCGATAAAGAATATTTTGGTCAAGGATAGCTGGATAGATGACCGGCCTTTTTCAGATGTTTTCGCGGTTACGGTTAAGTCTTCTGATGCATTAGAAGTGGGAGCAAGCACCCCGCGCTTATAAGGAATTGCGCGGGTGTGCCCTTGTGGTCAAGGAGGATAAGTAAGTGCGCATATTAGTGATTGGCTCAGGCGGAAGAGAGCACGCGCTGGTCTGGAAGATCGCGCAATCAAAGCTTGTGGCGAAGATTTTTTGCGCCCCCGGCAATGGCGGTATCGCGCACCTGGCTGAGTGCGTTGATATAAAAGCGGATGATGTCTTCGGTTTATTGGAATTCGCGCGAAAAGAAAAAATTGACCTCACGGTGGTAGGGCCGGAGGTAACTTTATCTTTAGGTATTGTGGATGAGTTTATAAAAGCGGGGTTAAAGATATTTGGCCCGAGAAAGCAGGCGGCGAACCTGGAGGCGAGCAAGGTTTTTTCCAAAGAGCTGATGGCCAAATATAAAGTTCCTACCGCGGATTTTAGGGTTTTTGATGACCCTGAAGCAGCGAAAAAATATATTGAGAAGATCGGCGCTCCCTGTGTAGTTAAAGCGGATGGTTTGGCTGCCGGAAAAGGCGTGGTTGTAGCCAAAACGATTAAAGACGCAAAGGATGCGGTAACCTCAATGATGCAGGATAAAATATTTGGGGATGCCGGGAAGAAAATAGTTATTGAAGACTGCCTTGTGGGGCAGGAGGCCTCAATTCTGGTAATTACTGATTCAAAGCAGGTCCTGGCATTGGCTTCAGCCCAGGATCACAAGAGGGTATTTGATAATGACCAGGGCGCAAACACCGGAGGTATGGGTGCTTATTCACCCGCTTCGATAGTTACTCCGGATGTTTTGGTTGAGGTTATGGAAAAGATAATTTACCGTACTATCGACGGCCTGGCCAGGGAAGGGATAGGTTATCGGGGGGTTTTGTATGCCGGGATAATGTTGACTAAAGAAGGGCCGAAGGCCCTGGAGTTTAATGTGCGTTTTGGCGATCCGGAAACGCAGGCAATCCTGCCGCGATTAAAATCCGATTTAGTGGAGGTAATGCTGGCAGCTACTGAGGAAGAGTTGATTAAGGTAAAAAATCTATACTGGGATTCGCGCGCCTGCGTATGCGTAGTCTGCGCATCCGGCGGTTATCCGGGAGATTACGCAAAAGATAAAGAAATCAAAGGTTTGGATGAAGCGGAGAAATTAAAAGATATCGTGGTTTTTCATGCCGGCACTAAAAAAGCAGGCAATAAAATATTGACCAGCGGCGGCAGGGTGCTGGGAGTAACCGGATTAGGCGCTACAATTGAGCATGCAATACATAAAACCTATAAAGCGGTAAGTAGAATTAATTTTGAAGGCATGCATTTCCGCCGGGACATTGGGGCTAAGGCTTTGTAGACAAGGAGGCAGCATGGCAAAAATCAGCATACTTATGGGAAGCCAGTCGGATTTAGAGACGGTAAGCGAAGCAGTTAATGTGTTAAAGGAGTTTAAGGTGGATTTTGAGGTGCGGGTTTTATCCGCGCACCGCACGCCGAAAGAGGTGGCTAAATATGTGGATGCGGCGCCGAAAAAAGGGACAAAGGTTTTTATCGCCGCCGCGGGGATGTCTGCGGCTTTAGCCGGGGTGGTGGCCTCGCATACTACTTTGCCGGTGATTGGTATCCCAATAGAAACTAAAACCTTAAAAGGCCTGGATTCCCTTTTATCAACCGTGCAGATGCCTCCGGGAATTCCGGTTGCCTGTATGGCCATAGGAAAATCCGGGGCAAAGAATGCCGCGCTTTTCGCTTTAGAGGTATTGGGCCTAAGCGATGCTAAAATTGCCGCCAAACTGGTTAATTATAAGAAACAGATGTGCCTTAAAATTAAAAAGACAAAAATTAAGGTATGAGCTTGACAAAAATCATAAAGATAGATCCATCAGCGCCTGAAGAAAAGTATATTAGCCAGGCAGCCAGGATTATTGCCGCAGGCGGGCTGGTAATAATCCCTACTGATACGGTTTATGGGATTGCGGCCAATGCCCTGGATAAAAAGGCGCTGGACAGGCTTTATGAGATTAAAAAACGGCCTCTTGATAAGCCTTTTGCCATACTCATCGCGGATAAGCTTAAGGTTGAGGAGTCTGCCTGCGATATCCCCGTGGCTGCTTATAAGTTGATGCATAAATTCTGGCCCGGCGCTTTGACAATCTTGTTAAAGGGGAAAAACAACGGTAAAGTGGGGCTGCGTATGCCGGATAACCAGATCGCTTTAAAGATTATTGAACAGGCGCATGTTTCAATAGCTTGTCCTTCCGCCAATATCGCTGATAATTCCGCGCCGGCTGATTTTGCGCAGGCGATTAAAGATATGGATGGCCTGGTGGATTTAGCCTTTGACGCCGGAGTTGCTGATTTAGGATTGGAATCTACCATTGTGGATTTAAGTGTTGAACCTTTAAAAATAGTCAGAAGCGGTTCAATAAGAGATGAAGCGATAAACGCGGCTGTAAAATCCAAGACCGTACTTTTTGTCTGTACGGGAAACTCCTGCCGCTCGGTAATGGCCGAGGCGTACTTAAAAAAGCTCCTTGAAAAACAGAAAAGGGCCGATGTTGAGGTGATCTCAGCCGGGATAATGATCCTCGCCGGCCTGGGCGCAAGCGTAGAGACCAGGGAGGTATTGAAAAAAGAAGGGATTGATGTCTCCGGCCACCTTTCGCAAAGAGTAACCAAGGAGATGGTGGACAGGTCGGATATTATACTGGTGATGGAATCGATGCATGAGAACAGGATTCTGGAGCTTGCGCCGGAGGCGAAAAACAGGCTTTTTTTATTAAAGGAATTTGCTAAAATGAATGACAATAATTTAAATATCAGTGATCCCGCAGGAGGATCGCTGGAGTTTTACGAGAATACTTTTTATACGATTAAGGATGCCGTAGAAAGGATAAGTAAAATCATATGAGCGCGCTATTGATTGCTTCGGACCACGCGGGGTTTGCGTTAAAGGAGAAATTAAGAAAGTATCTTGGGCAAAAGGGGATTGAGGTAAAGGATTTAGGCGCTTATTCCAAGGAGCGTTGTGATTATCCTGAATACGCCGGAAAACTTGCGGAAAAGATTTCTACGGGAGAATTTAAGATGGGCGTGCTTATTTGCAAGAGCGGCATAGGCAATTCCATTGTCGCCAATAGATTCCCCGGGGTACGCGCCGCGCTTTGCCATAATCTTAAAATAGCTAAACTTAGCCGCCAGCATAATGACAGTAATGTTTTGGTCCTGGGTTCGGCATTCGTGAAAGCGGACTTAGCCAAGAAAATGGTGGTCGCCTGGCTAAAGACAGATTTCTTAGGGGGAAGGCATTTAAGAAGGGTGAAATTAATTGATAAAAGGAGAACTGCAAAGTGAAACATTTAAAACAGATTGACCCGGAGATTTACGCAGCGATTAAACAGGAGATGAAGCGCCAGGATGAGAACCTGGAGCTGATTGCTTCAGAAAACTTTGCTTCTCTGGGGGTTTTAGAGGCGCAGGGTTCTGTATTGACCAATAAATATGCCGAGGGCTATCCCGGCAGGCGCTGGTATGGCGGATGCGAATACGTTGATATCGCTGAAAGCCTGGCGATTGAGCGGGCAAAGGCGATATTCGGCGCAGAGCATGTAAATGTCCAGCCGCATTCCGGTTCGCAGGCGAACATGGCGGTATATTTTGCGGCGTTAAAACCCGGGGATACGGTTTTGGCAATGGATTTAGCCGCCGGAGGCCATCTTACTCACGGCCATCCGCATAATTTCTCCGGCAGGTTTTTTAAAATGGTTGGTTATGGCGTGGATAAAAATACCGAGGCCCTGGATTATGACGCTATTCTTGAACTGGCTAAAATACATAAGCCAAGAATGATTTTGGCAGGGGCTTCAGCGTATCCGAGGACAATTGATTTTAAGAAATTCCGCCAGATCGCCGATAGCGCGGGGGCGTATCTGTTTGTGGATATGGCGCACATAGCGGGTTTGGTTGCCGCCGGCATACATCCGTCACCGGTGCCTTACGCGGAGTTTGTTACCTCTACTACGCATAAGACCTTACGCGGCCCGCGCGGAGGGTTTATTCTCTGCAAACAGGAGTTTGCCAAAAAAATTGACAGCCAGATCTTTCCCGGAATTCAGGGCGGGCCGTTAATGCATGTGATTGCCGCTAAGGCTGTGGCGTTTCACGAAGCGATGCAGCCGGAGTTTAAGCAATATCAGATCCAGTTAACTAAAAACTGCAAGGAGTTAGCCGTTGCTTTGGAAAAGAAAGGTTTTCGTATTGTCTCCGGAGGAACAGATACGCATCTGATGCTGGTGGATTTAAACGCCAAGGATGTTACCGGAGCCGACGCGTCAAAGATTTTAGGCCAGGTTAATATCACGGTAAATAAAAACCTTATTCCTTTTGACCAGAAGAGCCCGCTGGTTACCAGCGGTATCCGCCTTGGGACCGCGGCAGTAAGCACGCGCAAAATGAAAGAAGGGGAGATGAAGGAGATCGCCCGGCTGATCAACGAGGCATTGGAAAATAAAACTGACATAGCTAAATTATCTAAAATCAAAGAGGAAACGATCGCTTTAGCCAGAAAGTTTCCGCTATACCCGGAGCTGTTAAAATAATATGAAAAAGAAAACTGTTTTGCGCCGTCGTCCGAGCTGGGATGAATATTTTTTGGAGATGTCAGCCTTAGTTGCTAAAAGATCCACTTGCCTGCGCCGCAGCGTTGGCGCGGTCATAGTAAAGGAAAAAAGGATCCTGGCTACCGGCTATAATGGCGCGCCAAGCGGTTTAAAACATTGTGTTGAAATTGGCTGTATTCGGCAGCAGTTAAAAATCCCTTCCGGAGAGCGCCATGAATTATGCCGCGCGCTTCATGCGGAACAGAACGCGCTTATCCAGGCCTGCCTGCATGGGATAAGCGTTAAGGGCGCCACTTTGTATGCTACCACTCAGCCTTGCGTTATCTGCGCCAAAATGCTGATTAATGCCGGGATAAAAGAGATTGTGATTGCCGGAGGTTATCCGGATAAGATGGCGTTGAGTTTCTTAAAGCAGGCAAAGATAAAAATAAGGAAGATATAATGAGGTGCCCGTTTTGCGGATATAAAGAAGACAAGGTAGTGGACTCCCGCGCCACAGCCGAAGAGTCGGCAGTAAGGCGCAGAAGGGAGTGTTTAAAGTGTGGCAAGCGCTTCACTACTTATGAATATATTGAAGAGGTCTCTTTGCTGGTGATCAAGAAGGATGGCCGTAGGGAGGCCTTTGACCGTAAAAAGATTTTAGCCGGCATAATCCGCGCCTGTGAAAAGCGGCCGGTGAGCGTGGAAAA
>Ga0172368_10003015_pt1 | contig 20814 bp, 22 predicted proteins | sample Lak11m_FD_114540 | JGI IMG/M metagenome (GOLD analysis project Ga0172368, IMG submission 114540) | Freshwater microbial communities from Kabuno Bay, South-Kivu, Congo - kab_022012_11m | ecosystem: Environmental > Aquatic > Freshwater > Lake | place: Democratic Republic of the Congo: South-Kivu...
CGTCGCCTCAGTTCACCTTTTCCCCGGCCGGTCCCTGGCCCTGACTGAGGGTCTGGACATTGAGTTAAGCGGGTGCCCTTTTGCCACCCTGAGCAAATCGGCAAAATTCCGGGTGGGGGTGGCCTTTCAATATGTCCTGGCGAAACTGGCCGGGGCACGGCTGCTCGTGATCGATGAAGCCGACCTGCTTGACCCCTCGAACCGGACCGCGCTTATTGACTTCCTGCTGGAAATCCAGCCGGACTTTGACACGATCATAATTTTCGCTACCGCGCAAGAAGCGAAGCCTTCACCCATCCCCGAGATTCAAATCTGGTGGCTGGAGTCGGGACGGATCAGGCCGGTGGAGACGGATGATGCAGCCCACGACCAAGCCGCCGGATGACCGCCCTCTATTGGGATACTGCTCCCAGCACCCCCGGGAAGCCGCAGTCGTGGCTTACCGAGGTCCCGAAACCAATGGTGAGACACGTCGGTTTTGCCGGGAGTGCTGGCGGGCCTTCCGAAAACGCACCAAGAACCCCTGACAGAGCCAACTATCACCTCACAGCCTCCAGCCGGCGCACGCTGAGTCGGCAACCAAGACAAGATGCCGGCCCGGGTTAATATCAAGTGGGTACTGATGCGAACCATGCTGCGGGGAATCTTGTCGTCAGGCCCAAGCCTTCGGGACAACCGGGCGAATCATGCCGGGACCTTCACACGAGGGTTCCGGCTCTTTTTTTGGTGCGCCAGGCACGGCGACCCATAAAGAAAGGGAGTTTTTTGAGAGGATGGTCTTTTCCATATTCGTTCCATAGCTTGTATTTTCTAAAAGCTTTGCTATTGGCAAGATACGCGTTATCCTATCTTGATGGAAAAACACAAATAGACTGGCTTGGGATTCTAAACGATTAGCTCAATAACCGGCTATCTTGACTTTGCATATAGCAGCTACTACCAGCTGGGAGCCAGATCATACCAGATTTTGAATGGCGTATAAGGTGATTGGTTCCGGAATCCCTTTTAGCTGGGTTTGGAACTCTCTTCCGATTGCCAAGTCCGGATACATCTGACGAAAAATAGCAGGAGAGATAACCACTTCTCCGCCCTGCGCCTGATTCTGGATGCGGCTCGCCAGGTTTACCGCCGAGCCAATGATGCCATATTGGGCCCGGGTTTCGGAGCCGATATTGCCCACTACCACATCTCCGGCATGCAAGCCGATGCCCATGCTAATGAAAGGAACCATGATTTTCCCATCGGGCGCATTGACTCTGTCCATGGCCTGCTGCATTTCCAGAGCGCACCGCAGGGCCTGACGAAGGGTATCTGGTAAAGGAGCATCCAGGGGATCAAAAAAGGCCACGATGGCATCCCCTAAGAAGTTAACGATGATGCCGTGATGTTGTTGGATTACTGCGATCATTTCAGAGAAAAAGCGATTCAGCAAGTGAATGGTGGCCTCCGGGCTCAAGCCTTCCGCTAAGGAGGTGAACCCGCGAATATCCGCGAACAGAACGACTACTTCCCGTTTCTCGCCGCCGAGACGGCTTGCCTCTGGTCGCTGCAACAATTTCCTGGCTATTTCAGGGTCGACATACCGTCCAAACGTATCCGTGACAAAATCTCGCTCCTTTAAACCCGTCACCATGTTATTAAAGCTTCTGGTCAACTGTCCGATCTCATCCTGGGATCGCCCCATCAAGGGCTCTCCATAATTCCCTTGGGCTACCTGGGTAGCTTTTCGGGATATTTCCTGGATCGATTTCACCATGGGTCTCACTCCCATGCGGATGAACAGTAGTATCAAGAAGAGGCTCAGGATGCCGGCCAGGGGATAAAACAGGCCAAAATGCAGGACCGGCGTGATAATCTGCTTGTTCGGGGCATGGAGTACGATGACCAGAGGGGCTGACTTGAGCCGATAGAAGCCAATTACCTGACTTTGACTGTTAATAATGCCATAAGGCTTCTCTTTAATATTTTTTATTAGCATTAGCCTGAGGGGGTCTTGGTTGGCCGGGGGGAAAATCAGGCTTTTCTGCCCAGCGTCAACATGGGCAAGAAAATTCCCCTGGTCATCCAACAGGCAGGCCCCATTCGTTTGCATCCAGGCCGAGGTGAGCAAATCCTGCATCAGCGAGGCGAAGGTTATCTGGACCTCAATCCGGCCCACAGGGTTGCCGGCGTCGTCCAGGAAATCGGACCTGAGACCTAAGACACCCCCTGGTTCAGGATAAAAATATTCGGCAGGAGATGCTTGGGTTACGCTTGCCCGCTCTTTTTCCGACCCCTGCCAGGTTAGCCTAACCAGGCTAACCCCATCCTGCTGCTCCAATTGCTTGAGAAGCCAGCCTTGAATTTCTTTGGCTCCGGGCTCATGCCCGGCTTGGGCAAAGGCTTCAATCACATTAACTGGATTGTTTAGCCTCGTTTCCAGGCGCTGGGCGGCTCGCGCCATTTGCAGAACGGCGATCTCTTGCCACCGGCTGGAAAGGCCATTGCGGATATAAAAATAGCCTGCAATACCGACACCGCTCAAAATGATCGCCACCGGCAGAACCACAAAAACGAGCATCTTTTTTTGCAAACTTCTCATCTTAATCATCGCAGTGAGCCAGGGAGGACCTGCCACGCCTGCCGCACAGAGGGCATAATTGGCAGACCTTCAGCTAAGAAATAACCGTGAGGGTGTCAGTGGCTGGGGTCCCGGTGGTCGGATTATGATCGCTATACAGCCGGCCATCTTTTAAATGATAAACGTGGTCGAAGCCCTCGATCATCCGGACATCATGGGTAACCACAATCACCGCCGATTGATTCTCTTTGGCGATCTTCTTAAGCATTTCCATGACTCGCTTGCCCCGCACGGTATCCAGGGAGGCGGTGGGTTCATCCGCCATAATCAGGCGGGGGTTGTTGGCCAGGGCCCGGGCGATGGCCACCCGCTGCTGTTCGCCGCCGGAGAGCAGAGCCGGCAGGTAATCGGCCCGGTCGGCGATTTCCATGTATTCCAGGAGTTCCATGACCCGCTGCTGGGCGGAGTGGCCGTTTGAGCCCACCAGATCGAGAGGAAACAACACATTCTGGCGAGCGGTGAGAAAGGGAATAAGGTTATGGGACTGGAAGATAAAGCCGATCTTTTCCCGGCGGAGACGGCGGATATCAACTCCTCCGGACCAGCCGTTTTTTTGAAAGATAGTCTGGCCGTCAAAGACAATCTTACCGTCAGTCGGGTCCAGAATTAAGCTGGCGCACAGTAACAGGGTGGTTTTGCCGGAGCCGCTGGGGCCCAGCAGGGCCACCAGGTCCCCGGCAGACACGGAAAGAGTGATATCTTCCAGAGCCCGGACCTCCAAACGTCCGGAACCGAAAATCTTGCTCAGGCCCTCAATCCCCAAAACTTCCATACTTATCCTCCCAAGGCCATGGCGGGCGGGGTCTTAATAGCCTGCAGAAGCCCCAGAATACTGGCGAGGATGCCGCCCATAAAGGCCACTCCAAAAGTGATCAGATCATCCCCGGGAACACGCAAGATGGTCTTGGGGAAGTAAGGATAGGTGATTTGAATCAGGACCAGGCCAAATAAAAAAGCGCTGATGGTCAACAGCAAGGACTGCTCCATGACCAGGCGCACGATGACCCAATTGGGGGCGCCGATGAGCTTCATGACCGCGATGCTGCGAATTTTTTCCATGGTAAACGTGTAAATCACCATCGAAATAATAACGACTGAGATGAGAGACAGCAGGGTGCGGAAGAGTAAAAGCTGCTTGGTCATGCCGGCCAGCTTCCCCTTGAGCATCAACTGCTCCTCTTGAGGGGTGGTAAAAGCCGAAAGATAGAGCCACTGCTCGATATGACGGGTGACCTCGGCTCGATTAGCCCCGGGTTTCAGCTTCACCAGGACGGCGTTGATAATATGAGTGTCCGGCGCCAGGGCGGTGAGTAATTTTTGCGACATGGCCGGAGACAGAAAGCTCAGGCCGGAGAGCGTCCGCAGTAACCGCTGGCGCTGAGTGCGCACCTCCTCATTATCTTTTTGGTAGATCACTTCCTGGGCGTCAGGCAAAGAGAGGAACACCAGGGGGTCTCCATTGGTATCAACCCTCCCCGTGGTCATGCCTACCACCGTGTAGGTATGCAGCCCCAAGGGAACCTGATCTCCCAGATGCACCCCCAATTTTTTGTCGGCCACCATTTCGTAATGTGCCTGCTCGATATTCCTGCCGGCAAAGAGCTCTTTTGGTCCTCCCATCCCGCTGAAGACATCGTAGCCGACGATGCTGAAATGCCGGCTCTTGCCCCCGATCTGCCGTTCCACGGTGTAATAAATGAAAGGGCAGGCCTTCTCCACCCCGGGAACGGCCTTGACACTATAATGGTAATACTCGGCCAGGGAGGACTGCTCGTTAAAGGGCCCGCCCCGGTAGCGTTCCACTACCCAGAGATCGGGGTTGGTGTCTCGAATGACGGCCAAGCCATCGTGGATATTGCCCCGGTAGAGGCCGTTCATGGCCAGCACGATAGTAAACAGCAGGCCCACGCCGATGATGGTGGCGATGAACCGGCCGCTATGCTGCTTCAGGTCATAAACTGCTAAGTCCATTGTTGCTCCATGGAGGCCGCGGTCATCACTTCCGCGCGCACTTCTTTCCCCGGCCTGGCCGCCTCGGGGGTAACAATGACCAATTCACCTTCTTTTACCCCTTCCAGGACCGCGGCCCATTTCCCATTTTGGACGCCCAGGTTGATGGGGCGGAAATGTACCAGGCCTTCAGCAACCACGAACACGCCATACTGGTCATTCCTGGAAGTGACCGCGGTGATGGGTACGGCTGGCGCAGTCTCCTGGCCCGTGGCGATAATTACGGCCGCCTCTTCGCCCACCGTTGCAGGGTCAGGTGACTCGTTAAACTTCACCAAAATTTCATACTGCTGGACGGCGGGGTCAAGGTCTTTTCTGACCTCCATGACTTCCCCACCAAATTCCCGGCCCGAGCCCATTTTGATTATCGCCGCCTGTCCATCGCGCACCTGGGCGCCCCGGATTTCGCTGGTCCGGGCAGTGATCCTGATGCTTTCGGCTTCCACTATTTGAAAGATAGGGGTGCCCGGATAAACCTCATTGCCCACCGCTAATATACAGTTGGCGATTACCCCGTCTGTTGCAGCAATTAATTGCACCAGCTCCTCTGGAGCGACCTGACTCTCGTTCTTTAATGGTGAAGGCCTCAGTTCCGCCAGGGTTTGTCCCCGCGTTACCTTGTCCCCTTGGGTGACGTGGAGTTTTTCTATGGTCCCCGAACGCTGGGAACGCACCGTCACCGGCTCTTGCATGAGCACTGTTCCCAGGCTTTTGACCACACCTTGAATCTCCCGCCGTGCCACTACCATCACGGAAAGCATTGGCTTGTACCACCACAGGCGGTAGGCCAGCAAGCTGATGACCACTAGTCCGATCAACACCAGAAGAGGAAAGAACCTGGAGCTTTGCACGAAACGGCTGAAGGAGGGCGCAAACCTTTCACCATATTCATGTTCGCCATAGTCGTACCGCAGGCCTTCGTGCCTCATGCCGTGGCTGGCCAAAAGCAGCCAGGGTCTGACAGAATTTCCGTGGAATTCTTGGTCAGATAAGGCATTTTCCATCACCGATATGGGTGCAGGACACTGATATACAGCCTGCCTGCATGGTGCATTTGCAGGTCCACTTTTCAGGGTCCAGTCCTGACCGCTGCCGTTTATCACCAAAACACTGGCGAGCAGTCCCACACTCATAAGGAGGGAGAGCATGCCTCGATAAAATCTAAAGGTGCGACTATTAGGGTTCATCATTTCTTTTTTGCGCCTCCGGCCTTGATCTCCGGCTTAACTGCCTGGCCTGGCTTCATTCCCGCCGGGTTGACGACGACCAGGTCCCCCGCTTTCAGACCTTTAAGGACCGCGGTATGGGAGCCGTCCTGGAGGCCCAGGGCAACTTTGCGGAAACGCAACACGCCATCGTCGGCTACCAGGACCCCTTTACCGCCATTTTTGACGATGATGGCGGACATGGGCACTACCAGTGCGGTCTCACGGCCGGTATCGATTTCCACCTGTCCTTCCTCACCGATAACCAGGGGTTTGGGTATTTTGTCAAACTTCACATCCACTTCCACTTCCCGGGTCACGGTGTCGCCTTCCTGGTTGAGCCGCGCCACCTGCCCCCGAAACTCGCGGCCGGAGCGCAGCACTATTTTGGCAGGCTGGCCCACCTGCAGCGGGGCCACCAAGGCCTGGTCGATCCAGGTCGCCATCCAGAGCTGGTCGGGGTCGACCATCTGAAAGATGGGGGACCCGGGGGCGATGGTGTCGCCGATCTCCGCCTTGCGCACCGTGATCAGGCCGTCCATGGGGGCCACGATATGCGTATATTTATGAATGGCGGCGGCGGCATGGGTTTCCGATTCCGCCTGTTTGACCGCCGCTTGTAAGGCCGTCAAGGTAGCCTTGGAGGCCACGACCTCGCTTTCGGCCACCTTCAGTTGGGCCTTGGTAGTGTCAAAGGCCGACTTAGAGATATAACCGGGCTTGAAGACCTCCAGGTCCCGTTGATAATTGCTTTGCGCCAGGCCCAGGTTGGCCTGAGCTTTGAGGACATCGGCCTGGGCCCGGGCCAGGTCCCGCTGGGCCCGGTTCTTGGCCGCCTGAGCGGCCATCTCCCGGGCGCGCAGTTCCGCCGCGTCCAGTTTCGCCAGGAGTTGGCCCTTCTGCACCCGGTCGCCCTGATCGGCATAAAGCCCCTCCAAGATACCGGTTATCTTGGCGCTTACCGTCACCGGAACCTTGGATTGGATCGTGCCAGGGCCCTGCACCTTGCCATGGATCTCCGCCTGTTTGACTACCATCACCGGCACGGCGGGGGCATACCAGAACATTCGGTAGCCCAACAAAATCACGATGACCGCGCCTACGGTCACCCAGATAAACTTCTTTCCACCCGGTAATTTCACTGCTTCTGCCCCCCGACTTGACTTGGCTGACTCAATTCATAGGGTCCGGAACCGGTAATTTGCTTGATCCGGGCCTGGCCGATTTCGTAAGCCACGGCGTACTTGATTAGTTGAAAGCGTGATCCCGTCAGGTCCACCTGGGCCTGGAGCACGTCCAGGCCTATGGCTTTGCCGACGCGATAGAGGGCCTGGGAACTGGCGTAGGCCTCTTCGTTGGTGGCCACGGTCTGTTTGGTGGTGGCCACCCCGTTGCGGGCGTTTTCCTGGTCCTTCCAGGCCGTGGTCAAATCCACCTTGAGGCCATCAAGCCGGTCACGCTTTTTGTCAATTAATTGCTGATGCTGGGAGGCGGCCTTGGCTACCTGGGCTTTGGTTAGCCCCCCCTCGAAGAAAGGATATTCCATAAACACACCGCCGATCCATTCCGGCTTAGTGCCGCCCAGGTCTCGATGGCGGGCATCGGTCCCGGCTTGCAGGCTGACCTCGGGAAAATAAGAGCCACGGGCTGCCTTGATCAAAGTCTGGCTCTGGGCAATATCCAAATCCAACTTTTTGATTTCCGGGTTACGCTTGAGCACTTCCTGCCACAGGGAGTTCAATTCCCCGGCGGCAGAAAATTTTTGGGGCAGGGCGCCCTTGATGTCCACCAGGACGCTCTCTTTCATCCCCATGGTGCGTGCCAGAATTTCCTTGGCCAGCCGTACCGCATTCTGAGCTTCCACCACCGCCTGCTCGGCCTCGGATACCTGGGACTGAGCCCGGACATAATCCAGGTTGGTAACCTTGCCGGCGCGGTAAAAAGCTTCGGTCAGCTTGCCGAACTCCTGGCGCTGCTGCAAGGCATCCTGGGCTACCTTCAGGTTCTCCTTGGCTTCGATTAACTGGTAGAAGGCCTGGGTCACCGTGAAGGCCAGTTCGTCTGCCGTCCTTTGGACTTCCTTCTTTTGGGATTTGGTGCCGATCGCGGCAGCCTGGGTATTGTAGTAGGTCTTCAAGCCGTCAAAGATGATCTGCTTGCCGAGAACCCCGGTATAACCTTCCCGCTTGAACAGTTCAAAGGGGGAGAACCCGCCCGGGGCGAAGCGGTTAGGCGGCTGCCGGGTATAGAAGGAAGTTAACACCAGCCGGGGAAAAAACTTGGACCGGGCCGCCTGATAATCTGCCACCAGTTCATTGATCTTTTCCTGGCTGCCGGCCAGGACCGGGTTTTGTTGCCGGGCAACGGCCAGGCAGTCTTCTAAGCTCAAGGCCCGGTAATCCTTTTCGGCTGCAACGGCCTGCCCCGTCCCCAATACCAGGACGCCAAGTACCAGGAAGGTTAATTTCCAGCTTTGGAAAGGCAACAACATTGTCGGTCTCCGCATAATAAATTTTGACAATTAGTATACACCATAGACGCATTTAGAAATAAGATAAGATAATTACCTGTTTATTAGAAAAATTACCCTTCAATTAGTTCCCGTTCCAGGTCGGCCTCGGGGACCCCCAGGACCTTGACTCCTGCCTTTGCCGTGCTGGACGGCTAAGTGATTTTGTAGGTATTGCATAAAAACGATTTTCTGCCCCGGCTTAAGACAGTTTCGGAATCCCAGAAAAAACTGCACCATTTCCATCTCCAATTTGCCTTGCAAGTCCCTGATCTGCCTGATCTTATCCTGCACCGCGGGCCAGGAGGGTTCTCCTGCTTGCAGTATTTCGAAAAGTTCCTGACGCCTTTGAGCCAAACTCAGTCGTAGTTCGTCAATCCGCTGCCGATGCTCGGGCAGCAAGCCACGGATCATTTGACGTTGCTCCGGCTCCAAGTTAAGGGAACAAGTCAATTCCCGGAAACGCGGTGCAAAGGGCTTTGGATCCAATCCGGGCTGGGTGCCAGAGCGCCAGTAGGCGAAACTGGCAATGATCCCTATATTGAGAAGCATGGAGCAAGCCAATATGTAAATGAGCCAGTTGCGCTTCATGGGCCATCATCCTCATTCCCCCCGATCAACCGTGATTTTTCTTTGGCCCTGACAACTCTAATCTGAACTATGGTTGCCATAGCAGTCATAGGAAGATGGTTTCAATTGCCTATCGTGCAGGCCGACTGGCGATTCCAAACCGGCAGGCCGTTGGCATCCCGTAATTGCAGGGACTTCTCTCCTTTGGTAACCTCTGTGGCTATAATTATTGATTTGCCTTCGACGGCAACCCTGGAGCCCTTGACCGTCACTTTATCCTGGGGGGCAAAGGTAAATCCCTGCTGTTCGATATATGAACCACGGCCAAGTATCACTTCTATCAGACCCTGATCTGTCTTTAGGGTGAGCCGGATACCATAAGGTTTGCCCCGGGGGACGAACTTCCCTACCGCAGCCACTTCCCCGCTCAGGGTCTCCATGGTCTTGGAGTTAAAAAGCTGAGTATAGCCTCTCGTTGACCAAGGATTGCCACCCTGTTGGCCATAGGAAGCTGCTGCTAATATGAGGCACAAAGTGAGTGATACCACAACCAAAGCGATTCTTTTCATAGACTTTCCCCTTTTCCAATTTATGAACTATCTGACGTTCCTCATTTGTTGACGAATTCCATAGTTGCCAGCACCGCGACCGGTCTCTTTCACATCAGGATTCACCAAAAAGGCAAAATAGATCAGGATCACGCTGATCAGTAGAAAAGCTAAGGCAATTAGGTTCCTCCGTTTTTGGTTGGGGATCATTTTTTCATACAGGCCTAAAATTTTCTTCCAATGCAAGGCCAGGTGAATTGCCAATAAAGTCAGAAAGATGAGGGCAATATACAAATGAATTTCGCCCCAATCATTGCGATCCAATCCCAGGAAAGAAAGCCTCACATTTTGGCCATATTTAACGATCTTCTCTCTGCCTGGAATAAGCACAAATTCCATGAGCAGCCCGACTCCTGCCAGGGCCATCAGGCAAAGAAACATCAAGGCTTGGATTACGAACCTCAACTTAGGCTTATCCATAATGTCCTCCTAAGCGGGTTAATCTTCATTACTTCATCTCGGTCCAGTCCAAAGCGGGGCACCTTGGTCGTCCCGTAATTTTAAAACCTTGTCGCCTTTCTTGACCTCTTGGGCAATAAGGGTCGGCTGTCCCTGGATCGACATCTTGGAGCCTTTAACTTCGACCTTATCGTTGACATTGAACGCGATATGCTGTTCTTCGATATACCAGACCGGCCCCAGGACCACCGGGATGGTCTCCTGTCCCGTCTTCAAGTTCAAACGCAGGCCGTAAGAGGTGCCGCCTCTTCCGGGGATGTATTTATCCACGGAGACCACTTCCCCTTTCATAGTGGCGACCGTCTTGGCATCCCACATTGTGCCGTAGTGCACCCGGGGACCGCCACCGCCTGCTCCCGTGCCGGGCTGGGCCCAGGACGCATTTACCAGAAGCAGACTCAAAATACAAACGACTTGGGAAAACACGCCAAATTTTCTCATGATGGACCTCCTCCTTAATATGGCTTTAGTTACGAATCCTCTAACTGACAATTACTGCCAGATACCACCTTGTCATTATGCGGGGACGCAGGGTGGCTTTAGCAATATCCGAAAAATTACCGGTGCAGGCTGTCATTGATTTCCAATTCCCCACATTATGAACTTATAGGGCACAGGTTTTCCAAAAAGCTCTTCAAAAGGCATTGTCTGGAAAGTCAGAATTATATTCTTCATGTAGTCATGAAGGGTATCCCACTCTTCAGGAGATAAGCTGTTGCTTTCCTGTTTCTTTTTTAGCTTAAAAAAATCCTTGGGCCAGTTTTGAGACCTTAACCGAACATCTACCGCTGTTGACCTTGACTTGCTATAAACGGTGTAAAAGAACTTGTCAGCTCGTGCCGGCATCTCTTCCGGTATAGCTGTTTTTTGGGGTTTCTTTTTATCATAGAGAAGCATATCAAGGAAATCCCTGCTTCCGGGGACAGGAGTTCTTGAAAATATCACGAGATCGCTTTGTTCCGGAATCTTATCTCCATATAAAAGTTTTATGCCATACTGCATGGCACGATATGCGGTTGTAATACCAGGGCACGGACCACCATTCTGTTTAAATGCATCGGCAAGTGAAAGGCTTCTTGTTTTACCTTCTGCTTTTATGAAAATAGGAGATGGTTTGAGAGCAGATTCTTTAACACCTTTTTGCATGTGGCACTTTATACATTCGCTGCCAAATGTTTGCCGGCTGCCCGTCTTGCCCCATACCCAGCCTGGCGGCAAGGAAATTATCACCATGGCCATGGCCGTTAGCACCGATATAATTCCTACAATTTGTGACCGTTTCACCTTTTCCATCCTTTCTCCTTTCAAGTACCCAGGTTTTGGAAGTCTCTTAAGAGGGCCGAAAGGGGATAAAGTAAGGGGAAAGAAGAAGGGGTGAAAACCTTTCCCCTCCGAGTGCCCTATTCTTTCAAATTTCTAAGAAAGTTGAGAGAGCGTGGGAAAGAGCGCTGCAATCGGCTTCCCCTATCTTTACCAGTTCCAACCGCTGCCTTGACCGCTGCCCTGGCCTCTTCCCCGCCCCTGCCCGCGTCCTTGCCCCGTGCCCATGCCCCTGCCGGCACCCCGCCCTCTGCCCATGCCGGGCTGTGGACAGGCCGGTTGGTTTTGCGACCCAACCTGGCCGGCTTGTTGTTTCTGGGATAGATCCTGGTTGGGGTCCGACGTGGTGCCCTGCCCTAATGTCTTCGCCCCCCTGCCCTGGCCGCCACCCTGACCCATGCCGGGTTGAGCCCACACTGCGACGGTTATGGATAGAAAGAGGATGCCGACCATTGTTACAATCATGCTAATTTTCTTCATAATTAACCCCCTATGTCTTTATTAGATGATCGACGTCCTGACGGCTGACAACGAGCCTGGAGAGTCGATTTGGGCTTTCGAGAGCGGGCGTTAGACTTATCCCCGGTTAAGTTGGCCGAGTAGACGGTTTGATATTTCGGCGACTTCGGCCAAGTAGCGAAATGGCTTTTCTTTGGGGCCGCCTTTGCCGGGGAATCTTCTTTGGTCCATTCCACCTCGACGGTTGCGGTGCCCGTAAGATCGATGACAGGCTCTCTTTTCTGGACTATCGGGTCTACTGCGCCCAAAAGAAGCTCCTCCGTCCCAGGAAAAGGAGTCTTTAAACCCAAGTCCCCTCTTATCCCCACTTCGTTCACCTCTGGGGTTACAAGGAGAGGCAGGGCCAGAAGAATGACGGCAACCACCAGAAAAATTGACACTACCCCCAACCTGGAGAGAGGCTGGGGAATTAATCCGGCCAAGAGACCGAGAATCGTCCTCCACTGCAAAATAACGTGCAACACTAAAAGACCCAGCAGCAGAAATAGCAGGTACAGTTGCACCTCGACCCAGGCGGGACGGTCAAGTCCCAGCCAGGTAATCTCCATCTGGCGGCCATATTTTTCCCAGGCTTCGCGGCCGGGGATCAAAACGTATTTGATCACAAGACCCAGGCCAGCCAGGGCTGTTATGAACAGGAAAATCAAAGCGTCGATGCAAAGATTCAGTTTGGACTTATTCATGGCGTCACCAGGGACCCAGGTTCCTTAATCTTTCTTGACCGTTACGCTGATCCCCGTGCCTCGCATGTTTATGAAGATAGTCTCCAGGTTTGGATTGCTGGTTATCACCTTGACGAACTCTGGGTCGGGGTTTGGATCGCTCACGTTATCTGCCAAGATTAACCCACCGGGGCGGACCAGGGGCAGAAGCTGGCGGAGATAATCCAGGTTACCCCCTTCTGCATCCATAAAAAGGATATCGATGGGCTCCTTCAGTTGGCCGACCGTCTCGTGGGCATCACCCTCAACCACCGTAACCAGATTCTCGACTCCGGCCCGCTTGAGGTTCGCTCTGGCCAATAAAACCTTTTTGTGGTCTATTTCATGCGTAACCAGATGGCCGCCCGTGGTCTTTAGACCCAGGGCCATCCAGAGGGCCGAGTAGCCATTCGCGGTGCCGATCTCCACGACATTCTTGGCCCTTGTAGATTCAACCAGGAGCCGTAACAACCTTCCGTGCAGTTCGTCCGTGCGGGGTCCATAGCTTATATCATCAAGGATATCTAGTATCCTCTCCTCTGATGCGTCCTTGGCCAGTGAGGGGTATCCTGCAGTTACTGCGCTACAGCCACGTTGCTGGCTACCCTTTTTGGCCAATGCCCAGCCTGGCGCCAGGGAGATGGCCGCCATGGCCGCTGCCGCCATTAAGATTCCCACAAATTTTGCCCTTTTCATCTACTCCATCCTTTTCCGAGACTGAAAGAGAGTTAGGGGGGAAAGGAGAAGGGGACGGAAACCTTTCCCCCCCCACAGTGCTACCAATTACAGCCGTGGCCCGGGCCATAACCCCGGCCCAAGCTTGCTTGTGGAAAGAGTTGCCGGTTTTTTGCCTGGAAGGCGATGCGCTTTGTCTGAAGCTGATTTCTTAAGTCGTTGATTTCCTGCTGCTTGGCCTGAATCTGTGTTTGGTCAGGCGTGGGGTTTTGCCACAACGCCGCCAACTCGGTTTGCTTGACCATCATCTGTTTACGCAGACCCGCCGTGTCGTTCCTGAATTGTTGCCGGAGATCAAAGAGCTGAGAGCTCTGCTCCGGAGTCAGGTTGGCATTCATACACCCCCAGCCGCCGCGTGCCCACGCGGAATCGGCGGCCCCGAGGCTGAGGGTCATGACTGCCAGGAGCAGTACGGGTATCCATGCCTTTCTAGAAATCCTCATTTTTTCACCTCCAAAATATTTGATGAGCTTCTGTTCATAAGAACACCGCGTCAGAGGTAATACGGCGCGAAAAAATTATTTTTCGTGTTTTTGCTGAGCATAACCAACTCTTAGATTTCCCATGACTGATGTAAGCGGTAGTTTCTATAGATTATTAGAAAAATTTTCCTTATTATGGATGACTCCGAGACCGCCTTTTAAAAAAAGCAGCCGCCGAGAATTAATCCACGGCGGCGCAGTCTGGTTTAGCTACCGATTTTTTCCCTTCCAGATTGTCTCAATCATCCTTTATTAAATCTTTACCTCTTCCTCCATCTGGCCGAAGCCATAAATTGCGACAAACATACCTACCACTACAATCAAAAGCCCAATAGTTGCTTCAATTGCACCTGGTGGCGCCTCGGTGGCAAGCTCGGTCAGAACGTTTTGTAGGCTTTTGTTATATCCCCAGAGTGTTATAACTATCCCAATAACAAATGTAATCGCGCCGCCAACCATAAATTGTCCTCTCTTGCTCATGGCTTTCTCCTGCTTCTCTTAACTTGGCAATGCTTATATCCAAGGCTAATTCATCCAAGGGCCCATCCCTTGACGAATTAATCATGACCGAAGAGAGCGAGACATTTCAAACTCCGTAACTAAGTTAGAATAGCTATATATTTTCCTTCCCAGGAAGTTGTGCAGCCTTGACGACCAGGACTGCGGATTCCGCCTCGCTAATGACCCGTTCAGTCACGCTGCCCATAAGAAGACTCGTAAGCCCAGTTCTTCCATGACTGCCAACCACTATCAAGCCTACTCGCTTTTCTTTGGCAATATTCAGGATGGCTTCATGCGGCTTGCCCTGTAAAACCGTTCCGGCTTTTTCCAATCCCTCTCTTTCCGCCAGTTTCATGACTTGCTTGACATTCTCTTCTGCCAGCGGAACTTCCGTGGCCGAGGACGCGACGGATACGATGATCAGGGAACTTTTATACCGTTTGGCGACGGCGGTGGCTTCAGAAGCGGCTGCGGCGCTATGGCGGGAGCCGTCCGTAGCAATGAGGATGGTCCGGTAGTCGATTTTCCCGTCCGGATGAACGACCAGGACTTTACAGGGGGCCTGCCCGATGACCTTCCCGGTAACACTGCCCATGATGAGCTTCTTGATTCCCTTTCTGCCGTGGGTGCCCATCACAATCATATCGACGTGCTTCGTTACCGCCGCGCTGACAATGTCCAGAGAGGGATCATCACCCCGGTAGATGAAGGTCTCGCAGTCTACACCCTGCTCCGAGGCCATGCCCCCGATGGAGGCAAGCTTCTCCTGCATCTCTCTTTCTGCCTGTTCGATAACCCACGGCATGGCATCTTCGTATTCCCGGTTGGTTAATACCGTGGTCATGGCAATTAATTTACTGGAACATGCTTTGGCAAGCTGGATGGCTTCTTCCACCGCGTTGCGACTGGATTCGGACGAGTCCGTGGCCACCAACAGCCTCTCCATTCTCTCCATCGGACATACCTGAGCATCCATATCATTCTCCTGGCAATATTCGTTCGGACCTAAACCTCAACGGAACACCACCAGCGATACCAGCGCGCCCCCCAGAACAATCCAAATGGTGTCAATCTTGGTGAACCGCTGTATCCCAAATGCTGCTACAGCCATGGAGATCGCCGGAATATCGACCAGGGTACTCCTGGCCAGTGTAATCAGCACAATTACGAGGGTGCCGATGAAGGCGGCGACGATGCCCCCGATGACCTGCTTGACGTAACTGACCTGGCCCGCCTTGGCATAGGGGGCGGCCACTAACGTAGTCATGGCCCAGGCCGGGAAGTACATATTCACCATGCCCACCAGGGCGCCGACTACGCCGGCCACTTTGTAGCCGATAAAAGTACCGATAATGGTCACCGGACCCGGAGTGATGAGACTCAGCGCCAACGCCACGGCAAACTGCTGATCGGTAAGCCAGTGGAATTGATTGACCACGATGTTCTGGATGAAGGGCAGCATGGCGTAGCCGCTTCCGAAGGTCAGCGCGCCGATCCTCAGAAAGCTGCTGCCCATCTGCCATAACTCAGGCCTGAGGCGGATCACAAGCAGGTTTGCGGCCAGGAATAAGGATAACCAGACGACGAGCATCGTGATCTTGCGCCAGTGCAGGGGCAAGGGCACTTGGCTGCAGGCGGAGATGTATTCGGTGCCAACTGTGGCCGCGGCTTGCCGGCTTTTGCTCTGCCACAACCTCCTGATCCTGCCGGGTTTGGATGGCTGTGAGCTGGATTGGCCGGCTTGTGGTTTGACTGCTGCGTTGCCTGGGTTGCCTGATAGGTGCGCACCCGTTTTAAAGAGACCGCTCCAACTGCCTGTCCAGCGGTTTAAGGCCGGGAAGCGGTGATTCAGCAATACCATGATCAGGCTGGCGCCGCCGGTGATAACCAGGATTCTGACCACTCCCATCTGGAACCAGAAGACCAGGGCAAAACCGGTGACCGCCATCAGCCAGTTGAAGATCGTCTTGACCCCGGATCTCCAGAGGTTGAGGATGGTATTAAAGACCAGTCCGACGACCAGCGCCCCCAGGCCGCGAAACAGGCCGGAAACCACCGGCATATCGCCATACTTGAAGTAAAGGTGTGAAAGCAGCAGCATGAGTACAAAACAGGGAATCATAAAGCAAATTGTGGCCGCCGCCGCCCCACGCAAGCCGCGCAGCCGGAAACCCAAATAAGCAGAAAGGTTGACCGTTGGCGCTCCGGGCATCAATTGCGCCAGCCCCAGGCCCTGCATGTATTCCTCATCGCTGAACCACCGCCTCTTCTTGGTCATCCAGTTTTTGGCTTCTCCCAGGGCAGCAAGGCTGAAAGACGCCAATCCGATACCCAGAAAGGTGCGGGCGATATGCCAGAGCTTTACCCGAGGACCTTCATCCATAGTAACCGCCTTTGGTGCGTCCATCAGGATACCTTCTTCCATTTCTTCATTCTCCATTGAGACTGATGGTTCCGGGATTTCAGCCTTTCCGGCAACCGGTCGTTTTCATACGGCCTTGGCAAGGAAAAAACTTAGGATTAAATAACACGATTATTATATAATTCATGTTAATATGATTGTCAAGCTGGTTTTTGGCAGCTTGTTAAAAATTCAAAAATATTTAAAAATAAAGCAGGAAGGTTTTGGAAAAATCTGAGAGGCGAGATGGCTAAGAAGAAACGCGATAGAGAGCTTTTGAAATCGGACGCTCCGCCCGGATTTAGGCAGGAACGCACCAGCCACGGACGCATCGTTTCCGTCCCGGAAGGGAGCCGGTACCTGGACCCGGTTCAGCTCAACCGGCTGGAGCAAGCTTTTCGCAACTGGGCCGAAGACACGCCGAGATCGGATGTGCGCTTGTCTCGCAAGCGCATCTTGCTGATATTTTTGTTGATCCGTTACACCGGCGCCAAGTTGAACGAGGTCTTGGCTCTCAATCCCTTTCAAGACATCGATTTTGGTCGGCAATCGGTGGTTTTCGCGAAATCAGATGCTACCCCACGGGAGGTGCAAATACCGGAAACGCTCTCTCAAGAGATCCAGGAAGCGCTCGCTGATGCCGCCTTCCAGAAATCCCTTGACGGCTTGTTCAACGTGGACCCCGGACACGTCCGCCGCAAGTTTTATGAACGCGCCTCGGCCTGCGGTTTTTCCAAAGAGCTGGGAGGGCCTGATGCCATACGGAAATCCCGGGCAGTGGAAATGCTGCAAAGTAACATGCCCTTGCCGGTTGTACAAAAAATCCTGGGACATTCCACACCCAATTTAACCGCGTCCTTTGTCTCGTTTTCAGACGCCGACGTTCACCAGGTGGCCAAGTTCTTTCTGGACAAAGAGTCTCAGCGCAAAACCAGTGCGCGCAACACCTTCTTCGGCAAGATCAACACCATTCAAAAGGGGGATGTCCAGGCCAGGGTGGAACTGGTCACCCTCGCCGGCGATCCGGTAACCACGGTAATCACCAATGACAGTCTAACCAGGCTCGGTCTCAAGGTGGGTACCTTGATCACCGCCGAGGTCAAGGCTCCCTGGGTGATTTTGCAGAAAGACGGTGATGAACCCCGCTGTACTGCGGAAAATAAATTTCGGGGAATCGTTGAGCGCATTACTCAGGGCAAAGTGTCCACCGAGTACGTGGTACGCATTGCCGACGGGACGGAACTCTGCTCCGTGATAACCAGTGAAAGCAGCCGGCGACTTGACCTGCACGAAAACGATCCGGTGTGGGCCGTATTCAACAGCTTTTCCGTGGTATTGCATCTGGACTAAAAATCGATATTACGCATAGGCCCGGCGGCGAAACAGCAGTTCGGCCAGGAGCCAACTGGCAAGCAAGAACAGAAAAATAGCCAGGAGAGGGACAATCGGCGTGGCAAATTCTGAGCGCCCCGTGACTCCCAGGTGGAGGAGTTCCACCACGTAGGTCAGGGGAGATAGAAAGGCCAAGGGCTTGATCCACGCGGGGAGTTGGGACAGGGGCATGAAGACGCCGCTGATAAACAAAATCGGGAACCGGAAAAAGTTCATCAGAGTCATGGCTTCAAAGACCTCCCGGACCATCACCGCGGCGAGAAGGCCCAACAGGGAAAAGCACCCTGCCCCCAGAATGAGGCCTGCTACAAAAAGCAGGGGGCTGACCAAGGGCATCCCCAAAACCAGCTTCAGCCCCAGCCATAAGGCCAGAGCCGTCGCCAGGCCATAGACTGCAGCGCTGGCCGCCTTGCCCAGGATAATAGTGCGCATGGCCAGCGGGGCCAGGAGCAGTCTCTGGAAGGTGCCGGCCCGCTTCTCAAAAGTGATCACAATAGCGGCCATGGAGGTATTGCCGAAAAGCAGGGTCATGGCGATGATGCCTGGGGCAATGGCCAGATAGGTGGCGGGGTCTTTGACGTAGAGAGAAAGAATCAAGACCGCCGGGAACATCAACCCCCAGGTGATGAGTGGCGGCTTGCCGTAATAGCTTTCGATGTCTTTGCAGCTGATGGCCAGGGCCCGCCGCAACTGGCTCATGAGGTCACCTCCGGCTGCGCCCCGCCATCCTTCACCAAGCTCATGAAGGCGTCTTCCAGACTGGCGGTAATCGTATTGATTTCAGAGATGCGCACGCCTTCACCTCCGGCAAAAGCCACCAATTGCTCCAGGGCTGCTTGAGCTTCGGCAACCTCAAGGCGCCAGGCGCCGTTCTGGGGCAGGGCCCGAATAACCGCTGGACACACCTTAAGCAACTTGTCCGCTTCGATCCCGGCTGAGAAGGTTACATCCAGGAGTTTGAGGTGCTGCACCCGCTGCCGGATTTCCCCGGGAGTACCCAAGGCCGCCACCCGCCCCTTAATGAGGATGAGCACCCGCTGGCTCAAGGCCTCGGCTTCTTGCAGGTTGTGGGTGGTGAGAAATACCGTGGCGCCCTGGCGGTTGATGGTCCGGATGAGCTCCCGTAAGGTCCTGGCACTGGGCACGTCCAGGCCCGAGGTGGGTTCGTCCAGAAAGACCACCTCCGGATCGTGCACCAGGGCGGCGGCGATGGTCAAACGCCGCTTCAATCCCTTGGACAGGGCGCCAAAGGGAGTGGCCGCCCGGTCGGTCAGAGCGAAGAATGACAAAAGCTCCGCGGCCCGCAAACAGCGTCTGGCCCGCGGCAAGCCGTATAACTCCCCCATATACTCTAAGTTCCGGCGGCAGGTGAGTTCGGGATAGAGATTGGACTCATCGGGCACCACCCCGAGCCGTTCTTTCACAAACACCGGGTCGCTGGCCACATCCGCTCCGCAGATGTTCACCTCCCCGGCATCCCGCTTCAGCAGGCCCGAAAGAATCCTGATGGTTGTGGTTTTGCCGGCGCCGTTGGGACCCAGATAGGCAAAGATTTCCCCTCGCCGCACCGAGAAACTCACCTCGCTGAGCGCCTCCAGGGCGCCATAGTTTTTGCTCAGTCCGGACACTTCAATGGTCAGGGTTGATTCCATTCTGCGCACCCCAGGGAAGCCGGGAGAGGGCGAGACTTCCTTCCCCGGCCACGTTATCATTTCTTTTGAGAGGGAACACAGGGGTGTTCGGCGCCCTCGCCATGGCATTTCTTGATCTGCTCCGGCGAGCATTCTTCCGGTTTGCCCTTTAACTCTTCCGGTTTCTGACATTGGGTTTTACAATTGCACATGGTTCCACCTCCTTGTTTGATAAAAATGCAGGGTTCGACGTCCTCGGGGGCGGAAAGGAATTCCGCCAGCGCCTCCTTCCAGCGAGCCAGGGTTTGGTGGTTGAGGCGGTAGTGCAGGAAGTAGCCGCGTTTTTCCGCCTCCACCAAGCCAGCCTCCTTGAGCACCTGCAAGTGCTGGGACACCGCGCCGGGAGTGATCCCCAGGGTTTTTGCCAGCGCCCCTGCGCAGAGCGCTCTATTTTTCAGCACTTGGACCATCGTGATCCTTGCTGGCGCTGCCAGGGCTCTAAACATCAGGGCGAATTCCCGATTCTTAACCATTTTAGTAATTACTAAATTAAATTAAACCCAACGTCAAGATGCGAAGTGATTCAGTTTCAGTTTTTATGAATATTTTTGCCAATCCGGTCACACTGCCTGCAGAAGTTCGGCAGGAGGCTACTTTCCCTGGCTCCCCTCAGAAGGAAAAGATCATACTTAGGGAAGCGGAGCTAAAACTTTTCAAGCTTGAGATAGGCTGGGGTAAGATGCTACGTATCTGCCCTGTATCCGCAACTTAATTGATAATATTAGGTAGTTGAGATGCTTTTCATATATGGAATTTATATCCTCCCGGATTGTAAACTTTCCCACACAATGTCAGATTTAATCTGATCCCGTAATCTACCATCAAACGACATGGATTGACATGTCGAACTCACGGTAAATAAGCCCCTCCTGGCTCGGCTGAAAACACAACATCTCACAGAGCCAGGTGTCCCGGGATACCTGGCGCTTTTTCGAGATGGCGTCCTCGATGCTGTAAAAGCCGTCGGCGTGCCGGGCCTTGCCCTGGCAGTCCTCCCAGAGCTCGCAATCATCGCAAACCCGCCACTCCGGGCATTTCTCCATGACGTCGAAAATGCACCACTTATAGACCTTGTAGCCGCTTCGGGCCGC
>Ga0172368_10003019_pt1 | contig 20798 bp, 19 predicted proteins | sample Lak11m_FD_114540 | JGI IMG/M metagenome (GOLD analysis project Ga0172368, IMG submission 114540) | Freshwater microbial communities from Kabuno Bay, South-Kivu, Congo - kab_022012_11m | ecosystem: Environmental > Aquatic > Freshwater > Lake | place: Democratic Republic of the Congo: South-Kivu...
ATCTTGCTGGCCGTCGAAACAGCAAAGAGACAAGGCCTGACAACCTGGGCCTTTACCGGGGAAGGCGGCGGTAAATTGGCGGTGTTGTGCGATTGCCTGTGTGTGCCTTCACGAGAAACGGCGCGCATTCAGGAGTGCCACATCATGATGGGGCATATCGTTTGTGGCCTAGTTGAGCAGGACTATTTTTCAGGAGTGAAGCAGTGAAACCAAGGGTGGTATTGATTATTCAGGCGCGTATGGGTTCCACTCGCCTGCCGGGCAAGTCGATGATGGACTTGTCAGGCGCGCCCTTGGTCGGGCGCATTCTCGAGCGGGTCAAGCGTTGCACCAAGCTGGACGATATCGTGCTGGCGATCCCTGACACTGAGAAAGATCGGGTTCTGATGGGCCTGGGCCAAAGTTACGGCATCAAGGTGTTTGCAGGTTCCGAGAACGATTTGGTCGAGCGTTATTACCAAGCGGCGCTGTGGTCCAATGCTGACATTATTGGCCGATTGCCGGCCGACAATGCCACGCCTGAGCCAGCCGAGATAGATCGCATTGTCGATTACCACTTGTCGCTCGGAAGGCGCGGCTTTTCGTCAAACCTGTCAGTCATTGGCGACTCCGATTACCCTGATGGAATCGGCGCTGAAATGTTCGATTTCTCTTTGCTTGAAGAAGCACGAGCACGCCACAATGACCCACGCCAGCGCGAGCATGTTCACCTCAATTTTTATGACTACAGTACAGAGCAGGCAGTCAATGCGGCGTGGTGTCCAGTCAGCACCATTAAATGTCCCGAGGGGTTTCGCCGCCCCGATTTAATTCTGGATGTCAATACACAGGAGCAATACGAGTTCATTCGCCAACTTTACGAATATCTCTACCCACGGAATCCGCAATTTCATATCACCGATACGATTCGGTGGTACGACAACGTTTACATGAAATCAAAATCACCTAAGGAAAAATAAATGCGTACTGTCTACTTCAACGGCAAACTGGTTCCCGAAACAGAAGCCAAGATTTCCATTTACGACTCAGCATTGATGTTCGGGGACATGGTTTTCGAAATGACTCGTTCATTTAATAAAAAGCAGTTCAAACTGCGCGAACATATCGATCGTCTCTATGCGGGTTTAAAGGTTCTGCGTATTCCGCTGCAAATGACACCTGAGGAGATGGAAAAGGCCTGTTACGAGACCATCGAGGCCAATGATCATTTATTCAAGGCCGATGACGAGCACCGCTTGATGATCGACGTTTCACGTGGTATGCTCGGTATATATCAGGGCATCGAAGGGCTACACAAAGGTCCAAATGTGATCATTGCCGACTTTCCCTTGCGATGGACCGTGGCCAGCATGGGGGCTTTGTTTGACAAAGGCATTAACGCGGTGATTACTTCACAGCGTGCTATTCCCGCCCATTTGCTCGATCCCAAAATCAAGAATCGTAGTCGTATTCATTACCTAATGGCCAACATTGAAGCCGGCCAGATCGAAGGCGACAACAATTGGGCGCTGTTGCTCGATCCTGATGGATTTGTCGCCGAGGGCACCGGGGACAACTTCTTCATTATCAAGAACGGTGCGGTGATTACGCCCGAAGGTCGCAACATTCTGCGTGGTATCTCGCGCGACTACGTGATGAATGAGTTATGCCTGCAGTTGGGCATGCCGATCATCGAAAAGAATATTGAAGCTTACGACGTGTATACCGCCGATGAGGCCTTTATGACCGGAACACCCTTCTGCATGTTGCCGGTAACGTCTTTGAACGGCAACGCCATTGGCAAAGGTGTAGTCGGTGAAGGATTTAATCGCTTGATTGGTCAGTGGAGTGCGAATACCGGAATCGACATCGTCGGGCAAATCAAGAAATGGGACACGGAACGCGCAGGAACAGCTACCGGAGATGCGCCGACACCGTATCGGTTCAAAACCAAATGACCAACCAAATCGGTTTCATGCAAGGCCGCCTGTGCGAGCGCGTGGACGGCAAAATTCAGGCGTTTCCCTGGTGTGAGTGGGAAAATGAATTCCCGGCTGCTGCAGCGATTGATCTGCATCTAATGGAATGGACGCTGGATCAGGAGCGTCTTTACGAGAATCCGCTGATGACGGCTGATGGACAGGAAAAAATCCGGGTACTTTGCCGGCAGTACGACATTTCGATTTCCTCCTTGACAGGGGACTGCTTTATGCAGGCACCGTTCTGGAAAACCAGCGGTAATGCCCGAACTGACTTGGAGTCAGATTTTCTGGCGATCGGTCGCGCTTGTGCTGCCGTGCGCATCCGGATGATGGTTGTGCCCTTGGTCGATAACGGGCGGCTGGAGACGGCCGATCAAGAGAATGACCTTGTCGATTTTCTGTTGGCAAAGCAACCCTTTCTGGCCGAACACCAGCTGAAGGTAATTTTCGAGTCCGATTTCACGCCCACCGAACTGGCTCGTTTCATCGCACGCCTGCCGGCCGAGCGGTTTGGGGTCAATTACGATATTGGCAATAGCGCCGCCTTTGGCTTCAACCCGGCGGAAGAGTTTGCCGCCTACGGTGCGCGGGTAGTCAATGTGCATGTCAAGGATCGAGTGCTTGGTGGCACCACCGTACCGTTGAAGACAGGCAGTGCCGATTTCGACGCCGTATTTTCCGCTCTCGCTCAACAAAATTATCAAGGCAACTTCATCCTGCAAACAGCACGCGCTGCTGAAGGTAATCACGCGGAAGTCTTACGTAGCTATCGGGACATGACGCAGCAGTGGATGAAGCAGTACGGATTGCAAGCAGATCAATGAACGTTTTCCTGCATAGTCGCCGCCCCGCCAGCGCCGACTTATGAAAAATGCAACTTGACCTCTCTGAAAAAGTAGCCCTCGTCACCGGTGCCTCAAGAGGCATCGGTTGGGCTATTGCGCAAACCTTGCACGCCGAAGGCTGCCGCGTCGTGCTGAACGGCCGCAACGAGGCGAATCTAACTGTGGCGACTGCCCGGCTAGTTGGATCCATTGGTGTCTTGGGTGATGTCACTGAACCGCTTGAGGCACGGCAACTCGTCGCCGAAGTGCTCAACACCTTTGGCAGGCTTGACATTCTTGTCTGCAACGTCGGCAGTGGCCGTTCCGTTTCCCCCGGCAACGAAACCGCTGACGAATGGCAGCGGGTGTTTGCCTTGAACCTGTGGAGTACGACCAATACCGTCGAAGCCGCTCGCGACGCATTGGCCGCAAGCAATGGCGTGATTGTCTGCGTCTCATCCATCTGCGGGCTGGAAGTGATCCATGGTGCACCTGTCACCTATTCCGCCGCCAAGGCCGCTCTGCATGCCTATGTGCGAGGGATCGCCCGCCCGCTCGGCCAGCAAGGAGTCCGCATCAATGCCGTCGCCCCGGGCAATATTTTGTTCGATGGCTCGGTCTGGTCGCGCAAACTCGAAGAGGACGCGTCAGCGGTACAGGCCATGCTAGCCAAGGACGTCGCGCTCGGTAGCCTGGGCACCCCTGAAGATGTGGCCAGCCTCGTGGCCTATATGGCCTCGCCGCGCAGTAGTTTCGCCAGCGGCAGCGTGTGGACGCTGGATGGCGGGCAGGTGCACGCCTGATGATCCTTTGACCTTATTGGAACAGTGAACAAAATGGCTTTTGAAAAATTTGATTTGACCGGGAAAACAGCGCTGATTACTGGTGCAGCTGGTTTGCTGGGTATGGAACACGCCGCCGCATTGCTGGAAAGTGGCGCAAAAGTGGTGCTGACGGATATTGGTGAGACTGCCCTGAATACTGCCCGCAACCAACTGGCACAGCACTTCGAGCCGGCGAAGATCCTGACTCAAGTTATGGACGTATCTCACACGGAAGCCATACACGCCGTCGCCGCAACGTTGTGGCAAGCTGGTGTACGCATCGATATTCTGGTCAACAACGCCGCCATTGATCCCAAGGTGAGAGGCGATCAAGGTGTTCTGGAAACATCCCGGCTCGAGAACTTCCCCCTGGATCAATGGAACCTGCAGGTTGCCGTCGGCCTGACCGGTGCCTTTCTGTGTAGCCAAGTATTTGGGGCGGCGATGGCCAAAGATGGCAAAGGGGGAGTGATCCTCAACATCGCTTCCGACCTTTCGGTTTTCTCTCCCGATCAACGTCTCTACCGAAAGGAAGGTCTGCCGGATGATCTGCAACCGGTGAAGCCGGTGACCTATTCGGTCATCAAGGCCGGCCTAGTGGGTTTGACCCGTTATCTGGCCACATACTGGGCCGACAAGGGCGTGCGCTGTAACGCTTTGTCTCCCGGCGGGGTGTTTAATGGACAAGGGGATGAGTTTGTTCAACGCCTGTCAACACTGATTCCACTGGGGCGTATGGCGTATAAAGATGAATATCGGGCGGTGATGCAGTTTTTGTGCTCGGAGGCATCGGGGTATATGAACGGGCAAAACGTTGTCATCGATGGTGGCAGAAGCGTATGGTGAGCGACGCTCCCGCCGCCATCGCCGAACAGGGCAAGGTGGTGCTGATCGATATGGCATATGGCTTGTGGCCCATGCTGGAGTACGAACTGGACATTGCCAAACGTGAACTGGTCGCCGGCAATCGGGTGGTGTTGTTGACCTGTCAGGGCGATGTCACGGCGTGCGAAGCGAATAAGCTTTGCGGAAAAACGACGATGTCCAAGTCGCGTCGCCGCTGTGTCGAATGCGTGTCTCGGGTCGACAACGGCATCGCCTGGCTGGGTCCACATGCGGACCGCGTGACGGTGAAAAGCCACCGTCAGCTGACGCTATCGCAGCTTTCATCGATCGACAAGATCTTGGCGCAACTGGATTTGCGCCTCGATGCCGTGGCGATTGCCGCCTGCATCAATATCGATGGGGTCGACATTTTTGAAGCCGCGCTGTCGACGCTGGTCTCGGACATCAAGGTCGCCAAGCCAGATCTGGTCGAGCACGCGGTGCATTTCACCTTCCAGATACGGACGGCATTGGAAAACTACTATTCCAGCTTGAATATCATTGCCGACACCAAGCCTTCGCAGGTCTACCTCTATAACGGCCGGTTTTCGAAATACCGCCCGATGCTGCGCGTTGCCAACCGGCTTGGTATTCGGATCAAGACCCACGAGTATCCTTACCTTGGCTTCGAGCGGTATGTGACGATCGACGGCGACTACCCACACAATATCAAAAATACCGGAAAGCAGATCAGGCAGGTCATCGCCACCTCAGGGGCGGCCGAAGTCGAGCAAATCCGCACCGGCCATGATTTGCTCACTGAGCGCGTATCGGGCGCCAGCCAGAAAGAGCAGCCGATGATTCCGACTTTCAATTATTGGCAGACCGCGGGCAGGCTGGGGACATGGAACGAGCGCGACCACAATATTGTGTTTTTTGTCTCTAGCGAACATGAATACTGTGCCATCAAAGAAGTTACGGCGACCCATCCGTATGATCAGATCTCGGCCATCCAGACCATCCTCGACAATGCCCGCAAATCAGTGCTGCATGTTCGCATTCACCCCAATTTGCATGGCAGGGATCCGCATTTTTTCGATCGACTCAATGCGCTGCACGGCCATGACCGCCTTAGCATCATTCCAGCAAAATCATCTATTGACACCTATACCTTAATGAAGATGGCCGATTTGGTCGTTTCCTACGGGTCGACTACCGGCATTGAAGCGGCCTACCTCGGCAAACCGGTCATTACCGTCGGAACGTCGTTTTACGAAGAGTTCGCGGCAACGGCAACGACGTATACCCACGCGGGCCTGGTCCGCTTGCTCGCGTCCGCGGAGGCTGGCGTTTATTTAGGATTTCCAGAAGTGGCAGAGCGCCACAGCGAAGCGTGCAAATTTTGGTATGCCTTCGTTCACTTTGGTCAACAACCGCGCTATCTGTCGCGCCAGTCGTATTTTGGCGGATTCATGATCGATCAAGACGACAGCAAGGCGATTCGGCCCAAGCGCTGGATCTTTGGCATGAACCGTCTGCTGGACTTGCCAGGAAAACTGGCGGTCGGCCTGCGGGCCATGGCCGATCCCTACAAACGCAATAAAGTCCTTTCCAAACCAGTTGAAACGCTCATCAGGAAACTGATGTCGATCAACTAGTCGAACCCTACAGACTAGGCGCACTGTACACATCCACCACCAGCGACTCTACCGGCAACCATGAATAGATCTGAACTCGACTTTCTCAAATCAGCGGTGACGCCGGACTCGCCGGTATTTTCGAACGAACGGGTAGTGGCCTGGATACAAGAAAGGCGCAACGCCACCCGCGTCGACGTGCAGCAGGTCGCCATCAACCAATTGCTCAAATGGGAAGTGGACAGTGTATCGGGAAATATCCGGCATGAGAGCGGAAAGTTTTTTGCAATCGAGGGCATCCGGGTCGAAACCAACTGGGGCAAGGTGGCGCGCTGGGACCAGCCCATCATCAATCAGTCGGAAATCGGGTTTCTCGGTTTTCTGGCGAAAAAGATCAATGGCGTCCTGCATCTGCTGATACAGGCCAAAATCGAGCCAGGCAATGTCAATATCGTGCAAATTTCTCCTACATTGCAGGCAACCAAGAGCAACTATACGCGCGTGCACCAGGGGAATCGTCCGCGCTTTCTGGAATACTTTAATGGTGAAAAGAAGGTCAAGATATTACTTGACCAGCTGCAGTCTGAACAAGGCGCCCGTTTCCTGCGCAAGCGAAATCGTAACATCATCGTGCAATTGGACGACGATGAAGCGATTGAGCAGCATGCCGATTTCGCCTGGCTGACCATTGGTCAGCTGAAAACGATGATGTTGATGGACAATGTAGTCAATATGGACACGCGTACCGTGATATCGGGAATCGGCTACGGCACTTGCCCCTCGCCCACGATCGACTATCTGATCACCATGTCACCGCAGAAAGCGCAAGCCCGGAAAATGTTGGGCTCATTGCTCAATGACGATTTGATGTTCCATGATTTTAGAGAAATTCTTTCGTGGATAACACGCCTCAAATCCAGCTGTGAGTTGACGGTGGATCGGATTGCCCTGCGCGCGGTGCGCGACTGGTCGTTGTACGACGGCGTATTAAGGCGGAGCGATGAAAAATATTTTTCTGTGATTGGAGTCGATGTTACGATTGATAACAGAGAAGTGGTCAGATGGCATCAACCGATGGTCAAACCGGCGCAGGACGGACTGATTGCCTTTATTGTCCGGCCGATTAACGGCGTGTACCATTTCCTGGTACAGGCGAAACTTGAGGCTGGCAATTTCGACATCATCGAACTAGCCCCCACTGTCCAGTGCCTGACCGGAAATTATCGTACCGGACACAACGAATATTCTGTTCCATACATCAACGAAGTGCTGTCGGCGCCCTCCCATCAAGTGCTGCTCGACGTGGTGCAAAGCGAAGAGGGTGGCCGCTTCTATCAAGAACAGAACCGCAATATGATTGTCGAGGTTGGTGAAGATTTTCCGCTGGAAGTCGATGAAAATTATTGCTGGTTAACGCTCAATCAAATTCTGCGTCTGATCGAATTCAATAACTACCTAAATATCGCGGCGCGCAGCCTGATTTCTACCGTCAGCATTTTTTGAAAGTATCGGCATCGTGTCTAAAAAAATACGTATAGGCGTAGTCGGCTGCGCCAACATCGCACAGCGCTCAATGATTCCTGCGATTCTAGCCTGCACCGATGCATTTGAGCTGGTGGCTGTCGCCAGCCGCAGCGCAGCGACCGCGCGCGATTTCGCAGGGCGCTTTGGATGCGACGCAGTCACGGGTTATGACGCGATCATTGCCCGGCCCGATATCGACGCCCTTTACGTCCCGCTGCCGACCGGCCTACACGAGAAATGGGTGGGCAAGGCAATCACTGCTGGGAAGCATGTCTACGCGGAAAAATCATTCGCCTCAAATGCCGAGCAAACGGCGTCGCTGGTGCGCGCTGCCGTCGCGCAGGGCGTCGCCCTGATGGAAGGCTTTATGTTCCAGTACCATAGGCAACAACTGCTTGTCCAAGAAATGTTGAAGCGGCAGGAGCTAGGCGCGATTCGTCACTTTCATGCCTGTTTCGGATTCCCGCCGCTGCCTGCCGGTGATTTTCGCTACGATGAGAGTCTCGGTGGCGGCGTATTGATGGATGCTGCCGGCTATCCCTTGCGCGCCGTGCAGTTCTTTTTCGGCGACACGCTCACCGTCCGATGCGCCACGTTGTTCCGCGATCCCGAGCGCGGCAATTCGCTGTGGGGTAGTGCATTCCTTTCCGATGGTCAGGGTCTAGGCGCATCCATTGCCTTTGGGTTTGATAACGCCTACCAATGTCGCTACGAGATTTGGGGAGCGCGCGCCAAGCTCATCGCCGAGCGTGCCTATACCGCCGGACCCACTTTCTCGCCGCAGCTCATAGTCGACGGTCCAGCGGGGCGGCAGGTGATCGATGTCGCCCCGGACAACCATTTTGTTGGCGCCATGCTGGAATTTCGACATGCGATATTGAACGAAGAAAAGAGAAACAGCCATTATGCGCAGCTGATGTCGCAAAGCCGTGCGCTCGACGATATCCGGTTACTGGCGCAAGCAGCGGCGCCGGTTCGGGCAGCGCAGGAGCAAGCCCGATGAACAGCATTGTATTCGGCGCCGGCGGCTATCTCGGCAAGCATCTGGTCCATGCGCTTCGCGCCAGCGGCAGCGAGGTGCGCATTCCTGCGACTGCCGATGGGAATCGCATCGATTTGACTGAGCCGGCATCGCTGCAGGCAATGGACTGGGATGTCGATGCGGTATTCCTGTTAGCCGGAGTAACCGGAACAATCGACTCATTTATTCAGTATGAAAAGTCCTTGTTCGGCAATAATTTGATCCTGTTGAACATATTGGACTCTATCAGAAAATCCGAGTTCAGGCCGCGGCTCATCTTCCCTTCTTCGCGCCTCGTGTATCGCGGTGCGGAAGCGCCGTTGACCGAGAGCGCGGAAAAGCTGACAAAAACGCTGTACGCAGCCAACAAGCTCGCCTGCGAAAATTATTTGCACGCCTACAGCGCCGCATTTGACCTGCCCTATACGATTTTGAGAATTTGTGTTCCGTACGCCAATTTACTAAACCGGGAGTATTCGTTCGGCACCATCGGCAGCTTCATCAAACAAATCAAGCAGTCGGGGCGAATTCGGCTGTATGGCGGCGGGCACGTCAGGAGGACATTTACCCATGTCGGCGACATCTGCCGCTTGACCATGCTGGCGGCCCAGCACCCACTGACGCTCAATGCGACCTTCAATATGCCCGGAGAAGACATGAGCCTGTTTGAGGCGGCCACGCTGATCGCAAAGCGCATGGGCGGCGCGGCGATTGATGACGCCGACTGGCCCTCGCAGGAGTGGCGCATCGAGTCCGGCTCGACCGTGTTTGAAGGCTCGTCACTGCTCGAGACCTTGGATACAGCATTAAGTTGCAATTTCAAAGAGTGGGCGGACACGGTCTGAGAAGGTTTCTTCACAACATGCCGGAGCAGAGGCAATTGGGCAAATGCAAAAAAAGCAAATTTTATTGGTGATCCCGTCGATGGCTTCAGCGGGCGGTGCCGAAAAGCTGGTGGACAACTTATCCAAAATATTTAAACAGGACTATCAGGCCTCCATCGTGTCATTTGATCCGCCCGGGGCCGCCCCCTATTTCAAATGCGGGGTGCCGTTCTATCCGATTGGAGATAGTCCCGGCAGGGCCCCACGATTCCGGCTTCTGGCATATATCCGGATGGCAATGAACCTCGCGGCATTGAAACGAAAGCTGGGCGCTGACATTACGCTCAGTGTTTTATGGCGAGCTGATTTGATTAACGCGCTGTCGCATCGGTCCGGGAAGATCGGCAGCTTGGCGGTGATCAATTTGCGTGGCAACCGGACAAATATAAAAATGGTCAAGTTTCGACAGTTTGTCGGCCTGATATATCGCCGCTTTAACATGGTATTTTCGATTAACCCTGCCATTTCCAATGAATATAGGGAATTATTCGGGCTGGCCAGCGAGAATATTCGCCTATTTCGAAACTTTACCGATAGACCACAATACCAACGTTTTTTTTCTGACCATGCTTGCCGTTACGTCTTTTGTGGTAGGTTGGTGTATGAGAAAAACATCGACGGTTTGCTAAGAATTTGGGCTGATTATATTCATCGCAACCCCGGCAGGCAGCTCGTATTAATTGGCGACGGACCGCTGCACAATGAGCTCGAATCGTTCGCAATTGGCCTTGGTCTGACCGCGTCGCATAATTTACAGGATGTCAATGCCCAGGTACTGTTTGCCGGTTCAACCGATACGCCGGAAGCCTATTTGGATGGCGCACGTGCTTTGTTGCTCACTTCCCGGCATGAGGGAGTGCCGACTATCGTGCTAGTCGCTGCCAGTCTGGGCTTGCCGCTGATCGCGGCCGACTGCCATGGCGGAGGGGTGCGGCATTTGTTTGCGGTGGATCGGACGACGCCGCTTTCAGACATCAGCCTGGAGTGCGCTCAGTCGAAAGGAATCTTGTTGCCAATACCCGATTCCCCGGCGACCACCCGTGTTTGGGTGGAGGCAATGGAACGCATCGATCGTGACGAAGCGTTGCGCGCCGAATTGAGCCGGCGCGCGCTTCAATTGAGTGCCGAACACAGCTACGAGGCAGTCCGGCAGGACTGGTCCTTAATGATGCATCAACTCTCGACCCAACCTTGATCACGACATGGTGCGCATAAAGAAGTCTCAACGAATATTGGTAATTTGCCCCTTTCCTCAAGCTGTTGCGGCCGGCCAGCGACTGAAATACGAACAGTATTTTCCGGACTGGGAAAGCGAGGGGTATCAGATTGTAGTGTCGTCGTTCATGGATGCGGCGATGTGGCGGGTGGTTTATACCAGGGGTAACTTATTGGCGAAAATTGCCGGCACTTTCCGCGGCTATGTACGGCGCATCGCGGATATTTTCCGGCTACCATTTTACGATGTGGTCTATGTGTTCATGTGGGTGACACCGATTGGCACGTCATTCTACGAACGGATTTACCGGCTGCTCTCGAAGCGGCTGATTTACGACATCGAAGACAGCTCGCATATTGAAAAGCCCAATGAATATAACCCGATTGTCAAACTCTTAAAGAGCAAGCACAAGACCACTTATCTGGTCAAAGTGGCGGACCATGTCATCACCAGTTCGCCGTTCCTGAACGACTTTTGTTTGGGACTTAACCTCAAAAAACGCTGCACGTATATTACCTCGTCGGTCGATACAGATCGGTTTTTGCCGGTCGAGCGATACAACAACGAACAGAAAGTGGTCATCGGCTGGACCGGGACCTTCAGTTCAAAGCCTTACCTGGATTTGATTCGGGAAGTGCTGGTTGATCTGGCACGGCGCTGCGATTTCAAACTCGTGGTAATCGGCAATTTTCAATATCAATTACCGGGTGTCGATCTCGAGGTCATTCAGTGGACCAGCGAACATGAGGTGACGGATCTGCAAAAGATTGATATCGGGCTGTATCCCCTGCCCGAAAATGACTGGGTGCTTGGCAAAAGCGGGCTGAAGGCGATCCAGTATATGGCGTTTGGCTTGCCGACGGTGGCAACGGCAGTGGGAAATACCCCCAACGTCATCCAGCACCTTGAGAACGGATGGCTGGTAAAGTCGCACGCGGAATGGGTCGATGCGCTTGAGCAGCTGTTGAAGGACCCGGCATTGCGCAAGCGGCTGGGCCAGGCCGCGCGCCAGGCGGTATTGAAGAATTTTTCTAAGCAGGCGGTCAAGTCGACTTACATGCAAATTTTGAGTGAAACCTGAGAGGCAAAGATGAAGAAGCGAATATATATAGCTGGATGTGGTGGGATGCTTGGCGAGGCATTTTACAAATGTTTTGGTCAGCAGTATGAACTGAAATGTACGGATATTGATTTGAATGAACCATGGCTCTCTTATCTGGATTTTAGAGACCACGATGCATACATGAAGGATGTGCGCGCATTCGAGCCTGATTATCTATTCCATTTGGGCGCATATACCGATCTGGAATATTGCGAAATGCATCAGGATGATACCTACGCGACCAATACGATGGCCGTCGAGAACGCCACCTATATAGCCAACAAATTAAATATTCCGTTGCTTTATATTAGTACTGCCGGTATTTTCGATGGATCCAAGGATACCTTCGATGACTGGGATCGGCCCAATCCGATGTGCCACTACGCGCGCAGTAAATACGCGGGCGAAGTATTTGTCGAAAATAATGCCAAGCGACATTTGATTTGCCGGGCCGGCTGGATGATGGGCGGCGGTCCGCAAAAGGACAAGAAATTTGTCCAGAAAATTATGAATCAGATTAAGAATGGCAGCAAGGAGCTATTCATCGTCAACGATAAATTCGGCACCCCGACCTATACCCATGACTTTGCGAAGAACGTCAAGCTGTTGTTAGAGAATGAATATTGGGGCTTGTATAACATGGTATGCGGCGGTGTGACCGGTCGGTTTGAAATTGCCAGCGAAATCTTGCAAATCCTCAATCTAAGCAAGACGGTCAAAATTACCGAGGTGGGTTCGGATTATTGGAAAGATATTTATTTTGCCGCGCGCCCGCCATCGGAGCGGTTGATCAACACCAAGCTTAAATTGAGAGACGCAAATATCATCAGGGACTGGAAAATCTGCCTTAGGGAATACTTGGACGATTATTATACGGATTATCTGGAGGGTGTGGCGCGCTAGCCATGATTCCGTACTGGATAATAATGCTTTTTTTTGTATGGACAGCGCTGAGGCAGCCGCGTCCCATACAAACAGCCGAGTTAAGGATCTTGCCGCCGCAATGGGTTTGGCGCGGCTCGTTCGTGCTGCTGGTGATGGTCATTGGCTTGCGTTTTGAGGTAGGGGGAGATTGGCAGGCCTACAACGATTACCTGGACCATGCGACCGGCCTGAGCTTTCTGCAGGCTGTTCCCAATGACGACCTGGGTTATGACATCCTCAATTGGATCGGCGCCAATGTCGGGGGCGGCATCTATTTTGTCAATACTGCGTGCGCCTTATTGTTTTGTGCTGGCCTGTTTGCCTTATGCGGTCGCCAGCCACATAGATGGCTGGCGCTGGTGGTGGCGGTGCCATATCTCGTCACCGTGGTGTCAATGGGATATACGCGGCAGGCGGTGGCAATCGGTGTCTCGATGTTGGGCTTGGTCGCCTTACTGCGCGGGCAGAGTTGGCGTTACATCGGTTGGATCGCGTTGGCGGTGCTGTTTCATAAGTCTGCCATCGTGATGCTTCCGTTTGCGTTGTTTTATGAGCAGAAGCGACGTCTGTCGATCGCACTTGGCATCGCTGGTCTGGTCGTTTTGGTGCCGGCGAATTATCTTTGGACGGTGTTCGAGATTCAATACTCCAATTATGTTATTGCGGAGTATGATTCCAGAGGAGCATTGGTCAGGTTGCTGACAGGCGCATTGCCAGCGATTGTATTTTTGTCGTGTAGAAAAAAGTTTGGTCTTGATCCCGGTCCGCGCCAAATATGGACCGTTTTTTCCATTGCATCGATTGTACTGTTGGGTGCATTGATGGTGATACCATCGTCGACCGCGGTCGACCGCATCGGTCTGTACATGATACCGCTGCAAATTGTGGTGTGGTCGCGCGTGCCGCAGGCGTTCAGTGGAAATGGGCGGCGCGATTTGTATTGGACGCTCGCCATCGTGTTATTCAGCTGCATGCAACTTTTTGTATGGCTGGTGTTTTCCAATAATGCGTTTGCATGGGTTCCTTACCAGTTTTTTCCGTGGGTGTGGCTATGGTCCTGAGCGATATCCTGACCCATACAAAAAAATGGGCGGAACTGGGTCTCGGCGGGCTCGCCTCACACGCAATTTAGATATTCAAAGGAGTTAGTGTGCAATGAACAGGGACGCCAAGACAGTGGCCGGATTTGGCGACGAGTGGGAACGGTTCGACCAGTCCGAACTCGACGCGAACGAACACCGGCGCATATTCGACACCTATTTCAGCATCTTTCCATGGCAGGACCTGCCGGTCGGGGCGCAGGGCTTTGATATGGGCTGCGGCAGCGGCCGATGGGCCCAACTGGTGGCGCCACGGGTGGGCACCTTGCATTGTATCGATCCGAGTTCGGCAATCCAGGTGGCGCAGCGCAATCTCTCCGGCGTGAACAATTGCGTGTTTCACCAATCCGGTGTCGGTGAAGCCGTGCTGCCGGAAGCCAGCATGGACTTTGGTTATTCGCTTGGCGTATTGCACCATGTTCCCGATACCCTGCAAGGTATCAGGGACTGCGTTCGGATGCTCAAGCCCGGCGCGCCATTCTTGCTTTACCTCTATTACGCTCTCGATAGCCGTTCCTTTGCCTACCGCGCATTGTGGAAGGCCAGCGATTTCCTGCGGCGACACATCAGCAGCTTGCCTCACGCGCTGCGTTATGCTGTTTGCCAGGCGATCGCCACCGTCGTGTATTGGCCGCTGGCCCGGTTTTCCGCTTTGCTCGAAAGCCTGGGTGTTGCGCCGGACAAGGCGGGCGCATTGCCACTGGGGTTTTATCGGCATATGAGCTTCTACACCATGCGTACCGACGCATTGGACCGTTTTGGTACACCGCTGGAGCAACGGTTCACCCGCCAACAGATACAGGACATGATGGAATCGGCCGGCCTGGCCCAGATCCGCTTTTCGGATCATGCACCCTACTGGTGCGCCGTCGGCGTCAGGAGGGATTAAATCATGTGCGGCTTAGTCGGCTATCTCGGAGGGTCTGGCAGTCTCGGCGAATCGGACCATCTTGCCACCCTAAAGCGGATGTCCGATCGCATCGCCACCCGAGGCCCAGATGGCGAGGGGCAGTGGGCCGATGCGGCGGCGCGCATCGGACTAGCCCATCGGCGCCTGGCAGTAGTTGACTTGTCGAGCGCGGGGCACCAGCCGATGCGCTCGGTATCGGGCCGGTATGTGCTCTCTTTCAATGGGGAAATTTACAACCATCTGGCACTGCGCCTGCAGCTTGCAGGTAACGGTGAGCCATCTGCCTGGCGTGGACATTCTGACACCGAAACCTTACTGGCCTGCTTCGATGCCTGGGGTGTCGAAAAGACGCTGCAAGCGGTGAGCGGCATGTTTGCCTTTGCGTTGTGGGACAGGCGCGAGCGTGTCTTGAGCTTGGCGCGTGACCGGATGGGCGAGAAGCCGCTTTACTATGGATGGCAGGGCATCGGTGAGCAGGCCGTATTTCTGTTTGGCTCGGAGCTAAAGGCGCTTCGGGCGCATCCAGCATTCGCCGGAGAAGTCGACCGCGATGTGCTGACCCTGCAACTGCGGCACAACTATATTCCTGCGCCACATTCCATCTACCAGGGCGTGTCCAAACTGCTGCCGGGTTCCTGGCTGGAGCTTCGGCAAACCGATATTGCAGCGCGGCGGCTGCCGGAACCCCGCCCGTATTGGTCGGCCATTCGTGTGGCAGCCTCCGGATGTGACACACCGCACGTCTTCACCAGCGACGACGATGCGGTTGACCATACGGAGCGAGTCCTGCTGGACGCTATCCGGGGACAGATGGTCGCCGATGTACCTCTGGGGGCGTTTCTTTCCGGAGGCGTGGATTCGTCTACCGTCGTGGCCTTGATGCAAAGCCAGTCGAGCCGGCCGGTCAAAACGTTCTCCATCGGTTTTGAGGATGGAGCCTATGACGAAGCCCCTTACGCGAAAGACATAGCCCGGCACCTGGGTACCGATCATACGGAGCTTTACGTATCGCCGAGCGATGCTATGGCGGTGATTCCACGCTTGCCGCAGATCTATGACGAGCCGTTCTCGGACTCTTCGCAGATCCCGACGTACCTGGTATCGCAGTTGGCGCGCAACCATGTGACGGTATCCTTGTCTGGCGACGCCGGCGATGAGCTGTTCTGTGGCTATAACCGCTATTTGCTGACTTCGCGCCTTTGGCCCCGGTTGTCGGCAACCCCGCTGTGCCTGCGTCGAATCGGCTCACGAGTTTTGACCTCTCTCTCTCCCGAGGCCTGGAACCGGTTACTTGACCCTTTAAAGCGCCTGTTACCAAGCACTTTGCGCCTTGCCAACTTGGGGGGCAAGCTGCATAAGGCGGCTCTGGTATTGCAAAGCCGGTCCTCCAGTGACCTATACCTTGGGCTGGTGTCGCACTGGGACAATCCTGCCTCCGTAGTCCTTGGCGCCACGGAGCCTGAGACACCCCTAACCCGGGAGATTCGCGAGCTGATTGGAATGGGTGATGTTCAGAAAATGATGGTTCTGGACATGCTGACGTATCTCCCCGATGACATCCTCGCGAAAGTTGATCGGGCAGCGATGGCGGTGTCCCTCGAATCGCGCGTCCCGTTTCTCGATCATCGCGTGGTGGAATTCGCCGGCCGCTTGCCCATGAAATACAAGTTCCGTGATGGGCAGGGTAAATGGGCTTTACGGCAAGTACTCTACCGTTATGTGCCACGAAAATTGATAGAAAGACCAAAAATGGGCTTCGGCGTCCCGCTGGGGGCCTGGTTGAGGGGGCCGTTACGGGAGTGGGCCGGCGATTTGCTGGAGGAGTCGCGTTTGCGCCGAGAAGGCTTCTTCGACCCGATAGCGATCCGGACAGTATGGAACGAACACCTGAGCGGTGTACGTAACTGGCAATATCACCTCTGGGACGTTTTGATGTTTCAAGCGTGGCTGGAGCAGGAGCGAAGGTATTGAAGTCAAAGATTGTTATTGCGCTCAATACAGCGTGGAATCTGGTTAATTTCCGTTCCGGTCTCATTCGCGCGTTGGTGGCAAATGGCTATGAGGTGGTTGCCATTGCGCCGTTTGATGAATATGCGCATCGATTGTCGGACTTGGGTTGTCGCTATATCGCATTGCCGATGGATAACAAAGGTACGCACCCTGGGCGCGACCTACTTTTGTTATGGCGATTCTTCAGCGTGCTGAAGAAAGAAAGGCCCGATGTCTATCTTGGTTATACCGTCAAGCCGAATGTGTATGGCTCGTTGGCTGCGCATGCCCTCGGGATCCCTGTGGTCAATAACATTGCCGGCCTGGGTGCAGCGTTTATCAAGGGCGGCTGGCTGAGTCGCTTGGTTCGTGCCCTCTACCGTTTGGCGCTATCGCGGTCAACAACTGTTTTTTTTCAGAATGACGATGACCGGCAGATGTTCATTGCCGGAGAGTTAGTGGAAGATGCTGTCACCGATCGACTGCCGGGATCCGGCATCGATCTTCAGACGTTCTCGCCCGTTCCCTTGCCAAATCGATCGCCGATTCGCTTTTTGCTCATTGCACGCATGCTGTGGGACAAAGGGGTGGGCGAATACGTTGAAGCCGCGCGTCTGCTCAAGCAACGCGGCATTCAAGCAGAGTGCTGTCTATTGGGCTTTCTCGACGTACAAAACCCAGCAGCAATCTCGCGTAAGCAGATGGATGGGTGGGTGGCCGAAGGACTTGTTCGTTACCTAGGTGTGAGTGACAACGTCCGGGAAGAGATTACACAGGCTAACTGCGTTGTTTTGCCCTCCTACCGCGAGGGAACACCCAGAGCCTTGCTCGAAGCCGCAGCCATGGCGCGCCCCATTTTGACAACCGATTCTGTCGGCTGCCGTGATGTCGTAGACGACGGTGTTAATGGCTACCTGTGTAAGCCCAGTGACGCATCTGACCTCGCTGAAAAAATGGAGCGCATTGTGTCCTTGACCAATGCTGAGCGTGAAGAAATGGGCCTATTCGGTCGCGAAAAGGTAGAGCGACAGTTCGATGAACAAATAGTGATTCGCAAATATCTCGAGGCTATTGAGGAAGTCATTTCAAAAAAGTAAGTTTTTGGGTCTGGACGATCAACATGACGATCTTAGTAACCGGCGGTTCCGGCTTTATTGGCAGCAACTTCGTACTCGACTGGGTGGCCCAGTCTGACGAGACTGTGGTCAACCTCGACAAACTCACATACGCCGGCAACCTGGAGAACCTCGCCAGCTTGCAGGGCGATGCGCGGCACGTCTTCGTGCGGGGCGACCTGGGTGACCGCGACCTGGTCGACCATCTGCTGGCCGATCACCGCCCGCGGGCCGTGATCAACTTCGCGGCCGAGAGCCACGTGGACCGCTCCATCCACGGCCCCGAAGACTTCATCCAGACCAACATCGTTGGCACCTTCAGCCTGCTCGAAGCGGTTCGCGCCTATTGGTCAGCCTTGCCCGAGGCCGAAAAATCCGCCTTCTGCTTCCTGCACGTCAGCACCGACGAGGTCTATGGCACCCTTTCCAAAGACGCCCCGCCGTTTGCAGAAACGAACGCCTACGAGCCCAACAGCCCCTACAGCGCTAGCAAAGCGGCGTCTGACCACCTGGTTCGCGCCTGGCACCACACCTACGGTCTGCCGGTGCTTACCACCAACTGCAGCAACAACTACGGGCCCTACCACTTCCCCGAAAAACTCATCCCGTTGATGATCGTCAACGCCCTGGCCGGTAAGCCCCTGCCGGTGTACGGCGACGGCCTGCAGGTGCGCGACTGGCTGTACGTTAAAGACCATTGCGGCGCCATTCGCCGCGTGCTGGAAGCCGGGCGGCTGGGCGAAGCCTACAACGTGGGTGGCTGGAACGAAAAGCCCAACATCGAGATCGTGGACACTGTCTGCGCACTGCTCGACGAGTTGCGCCCCAAGGCCGACGGCAGCAGCTTCAAAGCGCAAATCACTCACGTACAAGACCGCCCCGGCCACGACCGGCGATACGCCATCGACGCGCGCAAGATCGAACGTGAGCTCGGCTGGAGGCCCGCCGAAACCTTCGAGACTGGCATTCGCAAAACGGTGCAGTGGTACCTGGACAACCCGGAATGGGTTGCCAATGTTCAAAGTGGCGCATACCGCGAATGGGTAGCCAAGCAATATGATGTAGCAGCCGCATGACACGTAAAGGCATTATCTTGGCCGGGGGCTCTGGCACCAGGCTTTACCCGGTCACGCAGGCGGTGAGCAAGCAGCTCATGCCGGTGTACGACAAGCCCATGGTGTACTACCCGCTCAGCACTTTGATGCTGAGTGGAATTCGCGATGTGCTGCTAATCAGTACCCCGCAGGACACGCCCCGTTTTGCCGAACTGCTTGGTGACGGCTCCCGTTGGGGTATGAACATTCGGTATGCGGTGCAGCCCAGCCCCGATGGTTTGGCTCAGGCATTCATCATCGGCCGTGACTTTGTAGCCAACCAACCCAGCGCCTTGGTGCTGGGCGACAACATCTTCTACGGTCATGATCTGATTAAGCAACTGCACAGCGCACATGAGCGCACGAGCGGCGCCAGTGTGTTTGCCTATCATGTGCACGACCCGGAGCGATATGGCGTAGTGGCATTTGATGCGCAACAGCGTGCCATCAGCATTGAAGAAAAGCCTGCACAACCCAAGAGCAACTACGCGGTGACCGGGCTGTACTTCTACGACCAGAAGGTGTGTGACATTGCGGCAGACATCAAGCCTTCTGCCCGAGGCGAGCTGGAAATCACCGATGTGAACCGCCGCTACCTGGAGCAGGGGCAGCTGAACGTGGAAATCATGGGTCGTGGCTACGCCTGGCTGGACACCGGCACCCATGACAGCCTGTTGGAGGCTGCCAGCTTCATTGCCATGCTGCAAAAGCGCCAAGGCCTGCAAGTGGCCTGCCCCGAAGAGATTGCCTTCCGCCAGGGTTGGATCAATCCCGAGCAGCTGGCAGCATTGGCAGACCCGTTGAAAAAGAATGGCTATGGGCAGTACCTGCTCAGCCTGTTGACGTGAGCTGAGCCATGCCCTACACAGTACCGCCAACTGTGCTGCCAGAAGTTTTGATTCTGGAGCCCAAAGTCTTCGGTGATGACCGTGGTTTCTTCTTTGAGAGCTTCAACCAACGCGACTTTCAGCAGGCCACCGGCTTGGACGTGCACTTCGTTCAAGACAACCACAGCAAATCCAGCCAAGGGGTGCTGCGTGGTCTGCATTACCAGATCCAACACCCGCAAGGCAAACTGGTGCGGGTAACGCAAGGCGCCGTGTTTGATGTAGCCGTAGACCTGCGCCGCTCATCACCAAACTTCGGTAAATGGGTGGGCGTTGAACTGTCGGCAGACAACAAGCGCCAACTGTGGGTGCCACCTGGTTTTGCGCATGGCTTCGTGGTTACCAGCGAGTCTGCCGAGTTTCTGTATAAGACCACAGACTACTGGTACCCGGAGCATGAGCGCAGCCTGCTGTGGTGCGATCCGACAGTGGGTGTTCAGTGGCCTGTGGATGGTGAGCCCAAGTTGGCAGTAAAGGACGCGGCAGGCAAGGTCTTGGCCGAAGCGGATTGCTTTGCCTGAGTCACTGAAGTGATCGATTGGGCGGGCGCTTGAATCCATCACGATCCCAAGGCCAGATGTCATCACCCCAGCGGTTCATGACCTTTCGCACGATCTTCTTGGACAGTGTGTCCGTGATGCGGTCAATGAAATCCAATGATCGCTGTGCATAGGGCGCACGCTTGTCAGCGTCTCGCTCGTAAGTCATCCCCTCATGCAGCGCCATCATTTCGGCGCGCTCCTTCAGCACGGGCGATGCGTTGAACACCCAGTCGACGAAGTCGATCTCCTCCGGCGTCCAGTCACAGGCGGCAGAGTCGAGATAATCAACGGCCCAGTCCGGGCCATGCACATTGCTGGCGTGCCAGTACAGGTGTTCTGACAGCACCGTGCGCCCGGTCAACCCCTCCGCAATGTAGGGGTTCGCGGCAATGCCCCGCCGCAGGTAGGTGCAGGCCGCC
>Ga0172368_10003022_pt1 | contig 20789 bp, 14 predicted proteins | sample Lak11m_FD_114540 | JGI IMG/M metagenome (GOLD analysis project Ga0172368, IMG submission 114540) | Freshwater microbial communities from Kabuno Bay, South-Kivu, Congo - kab_022012_11m | ecosystem: Environmental > Aquatic > Freshwater > Lake | place: Democratic Republic of the Congo: South-Kivu...
ACAGTGCAGTGGAAGGTCTCGCTGCACGGCGGGCAGCCCGGATGGCTGTCGCTGGCCGAGGGGATGGCGGGCGCCGGCGCGCATTTCCCGCGCCCGACCGGCGAAGCAGCGACGAAAAACAGCGACCGCATGCTGCTTTACTTCACCTCCGGCACCACCGGCATGCCGAAGATGGTGGATCACGACTTCACCTACCCGCTGGGGCATATCCTGACTGCGAAATACTGGCAGCAGGTCATCCCCAACGGTCTGCATCTGACGGTGGCCGACACCGGGTGGGCGAAAGCGGCCTGGGGGAAGATTTACGGGCAATGGCTGGCCGGCAGCGCCGTCTTCGTCTACGACCTCGAGCGGTTCGATCCGAAACGGTTGCTGGAGGTAATCTCCGAGCACGGCGTCACCACCTTCTGCGCTCCGCCCACGATTTACCGCATGCTGGTGGTCGAGGATCTGAAAGCGTATAAACTCGACCGGCTGGTACAGGTCACTGCCGCGGGTGAGCCGCTGAATCCGGAGACCATCAAGCAATTTTACGAGGCGACCGGCCTGAAGATTCGCGAGGGGTTCGGGCAGACGGAAACGGTGGTGGCGCTGGCGAATTACCCCTGGTTCGAACCCAGGCTCGGTTCCATGGGCAAACCCTCCCCCGGCTACCGCATCGACCTGCTGGATGAAGACGGCAAATCCTGCGCCGCGGGCGAGCAGGGACAGATCATCGTCCACACCGATGGGGTCAAGCCGCCCGGCATGTTCAACGGGTATTACCGCGACGAAGCGTTGACCCGGCTAGTGTGGGAGAACGATATTTATTACACCGGCGACGTGGCCTGGCGGGACGAGGACGGTTACTACTGGTTTGTCGGACGCGCGGACGACCTGATCAAAACCTCCGGCTACCGCGTCAGCCCCTTCGAGGTGGAGAGTGTGCTGCTGGAGCACCCCGCGGTGGTCGAGTGCGCGGTGACCGGCATCCCGGACGAAGCGCGCGGGCAGGTAATCAAAGCCACCGTGGTGCTGCACAAGGAGCACGAACCGGGCGAAGAGGTGATGCGCAAGTTGCAGGAGCATGTCAAAGCGATGACCGCGCCGTATAAATACCCGCGCATCATCGAATTCGTGTCTGAATTGCCGAAAACGGTGAGCGGCAAAATCCTGCGGCGCTATCTGCGTCAGACGCCGACCGCACCGAGCGACGAGCACCAGCCGCCCACCCCGCTCGACACCCCGGCCGGCGCGAAGACCGATACGACGAACTAATGGTAGTGAACCACCGCGGTTATAAGTAAACCTCGCGGGAATGGGCGCGATACCCATGCGGCGGAGTACCGCCGCGGAGGTGGTTTCGATACGGCGCATGAGCTGCGGAAAGAACCGAAAAAGCTCACTTGCCTACTCAACCACCGGGGCCGGACGTTATTACTGAAGGACTGAATACAACATGACGTACCGGTATAACTACTCACTACAAACTACTAACTATTAACTACTCACTCCTATATGGGGCACTGCCGTGGCAACCTCGATCAGCGCACGAGATGAATCCGGCTTTATCACGCGGGAGATGACGCTCGGCGAGATTCTCGACGAGACCGTCGCGCGCCACCCGGGTAACCTGGCCATTTTCTACGCGGACCAGGGTATCCGGCAGACCTGGCGGGAGTTCTCCGATGAGGTGGACCGCGTCGCCCGCGGACTGCTGGCGCTCGGCGTGCGGAAGGGCGAGAAGGTGGCAATCTGGGCGACGAACGTGCCCTACTGGATCACCCTCCAATTCGCCACCGCGAAAATCGGCGCCATCCTGCTCACCATCAACACTAATTACATGATCTCCGAGGTGGAATACGTCCTGCGGCAATCCGACGCGGAGAATGTATTCATCATCGACGGTTTCCGCGACACCGACTTCGTGAGCATCATTTACGAGTTGGTGCCCGAGCTGCGCGAGCAGGAGCGCGGCGACCTGCACTCAATCCGCCTGCCCGCCCTGCGGCGCGTATTCTTCCTCGGTGCGGAACAACATCACGGCATCTATTCGATGAACGAGGTGATCGCCCTCGCCGGCCAGGTGAGCGACGAGGAGTATAAAACGCGCCAGGGGTCGTTGGGCTGCCACGACATCGTGAACATGCAGTATACCTCCGGCACGACCGGCTTCCCCAAGGGCGTGCAGCTCACCCACTGCAACATCGGCACGAATGGGTATTGGATCGGTACTTACCAGAATCTGGGACCGTGGGATAAGGTGTGCATCCCGGTGCCGCTTTTTCATTGCTTCGGCTGCGTCCTCGGCGTGATGGCGTGCGTGAACCGCGGCGCCGCCATGGTCATCATCGAACGCTTCGATGCGGTGCAGGTAATGATGGCCATCGAGCAGGAGCGCTGCACCGCCGCGTATGGCGTGCCCACCATGTTCATCGCCATACTGGAGCACCCGCTCTTCAACCGCTTCGATTTCTCCTCGCTCCGCACCGGCATCATGGCCGGCTCGCCCTGCCCGGTGAAGACGATGATGCAGTGCGTCGAGCAGATGAGCATGCGCGAGCTGACCATCTGTTACGGCCTCACCGAAGGGTCGCCGGTCATCACGCAGACGCGCTACGACGAGCCGGATCTGATGCGCAAATGCTCGACCATCGGCCAGCCGCTGCCCGGCATCGAGGTGAAGATCGTCAACCCGGAGACCGGGCAGGAGTGCAAAATCGGCGAACCGGGCGAGATCTGCTGTCGCGGCTACAACGTGATGAAGGGCTATTACAACATGCCGGAAGAAACCGCGCAGGCTATCGATGCGGGCGGCTGGCTCCGCACCGGCGACATCGGCGTGTTTGACGAACAGGGGTATGTCGCCATCACCGGCCGTTTAAAGGACATGATCATCCGCGGCGGCGAGAATATCTACCCGAAGGAGATCGAGGACTTCATCTACCACATGCCCGGCATCCGCGACGTGCAGGTGGTCGGCGTGCCGAGCAAGAAATACGGCGAGGATACCGGCGCCTTCATCATCCTCCAGCCCGGCGCCACCCTGACCGCGGAGGACGTGCAGGATTACTGCCGCGGCAAAATCGCCTGGTTCAAAATCCCCAAATACATCCACTTCACCGACCAGTACCCCATGACCGCCAGTGGCAAGATCCAGAAATACAAGCTGCGCGAGCAGGCGGCAGTCCTCTGGCCGGAAGCGTAGATTCTTTTCCGTATTAACACTCGAACATAGGCAAGCCGGTACGTAGTAAGCCACGCAGCCCCAACGCGGTACTCCGCGTTGACTGTAGCGGAGTGGCGTCCGAGTTTAGGTAAGCTTACCAATATCCGAACGCCACTCCGCTGCGGCTGCGTGGCTTACTACGTACCGGCATGCTTGTTTATGAAAAGGCTGTTCAACAACCGTATACTCCGATATACGGCAGGACAACTCCTATCCAACGTCGTAAACCTCTATCAAGGGGTAACACCATGAACATCCTCATTATCGGCGGCAGCGGGCATGTCAGCGGGGCGGTGGCGCGGGCGGCGCTGGGGGACGGGCACAACGTCTGGGTCATCACGCGCGGGCAGCGGCCCGTTCCACCGGGCGTGCACGCGTTGACGGCCGACCGGCACGATGACGGCGCGATGGCGGCGGCAGTGGCCGGGGTGACGTGGGACCTGGTGGTGGACTGCATCTGCTACGACCTGCCCGCCATCCGGCAGGACATTGCCCTCTTCCGCGACCGCGCGGCGCAGTTCGTGCTGGTCTCCACCGACTTCGTGTATCATCCGGCATACCGAAAATTTCCACAGCCGGAAGAGGCGTCGCATTACGAAGAGACGCTGGACTACGGCCGCAACAAGCGGGCGTGCGAGCTGGCGCTGATCGAAGGGGATACCGGTGGCATGGCGTGGACCGTGGTGCGACCCTGCCACATCTACGGCCCCTCTTCGGAGCTCGGTTGCCTGCCCATGCACGGGCGCGACCCGGAGCTGATCTCGAAGCTGCGCGCCGGCCAGCCGCTGCAGCTCATCGGAGGCGGGTATTTCCTGCAGCAGCCCATCCTGGCCGACGATCTGGCCGCCACCATCATCAGCGTGGCCGGCAACCGCAATGCCCACCGGCAGATCTTCAACACCGCCGGTCCGGACATCATCGAGTCCCGCGAATATTACCGCATCATCGCCGAAATATTGGGCGTTGGGCTGTCTATCACGGAAGTGCCCGTCAACCAGACCTTTGCCGCGCACCCGGATCTGGCGCCCTTCCTGACCCACCGCATTTACGACCTGCGGAAGCTCAAAGACGCCGGCCTCCACGTCCCCGCCACCCCCATCGCCGACGGCTTGCGCCTGCATGTGGAAGGGCTGCTGGCACGGCGCTAACCAGGACAGGACTTTCGCTCGGTGGCGGCTCGGAGACACGGGCCCTCTCCCCCCAGCCCCCTCTCCCAATCCTGGGCGAGGGGGAGTGCCGGAGATGAAAAAGATCTCGTTTCCTTCTCTAAGAGAGCCTGCCTTCCCCTCGCCCAGGATTGGGCGAGGGGGCTGGGGGGAGAGGGCCCGTGTCTCCGAGCCGCCACCGAGCGAAAGTCCTGCAGGAGTATCTGATGACTGATTACGCGGAACACCTCCGCTGGTTTCACGAAGCCCGCTTCGGCATGTTCATTCACTGGGGATTGTATTCCATCATCGGGCACGGCGAGTGGGCGCAGTTTTACGAGCGCATCCCGTATGACGAATACAATCGGCTCGCGGATCGGTTCAACCCGAAACGGTTCGACGCGGCGGCCTGGGTGGCGCTGGCGCGTGAGGCGGGCATGAAATACATGGTGCTGACGGCGCGGCACCATGACGGGTTCTGCCTGTTCGACAGCGCGGTCAGTGATTTCACCAGTGTGAAGACGGCGGCGAAGCGCGATTTCGTGGCCGAGAATGTGGAGGCGGCGCGGGCGGGCGGGATGAAGGTCGGCCTGTATTACTCCCTCTTCGACTGGCGCTTCCTCGCCTTCCACAACTACCGGGCGCACCCGGACAGCGCGGCGGCGATGGTTCGCCAGGCGCATGACCAGGTGGCGGAGTTGATGACCAACTACGGGAAGATCGATCTGCTCTGGTACGACGGCGCCTCGCCGCAGGGCATGCCGTGGAACGAGATCTCCGGGTTCTGGCGCGCGAAAGAGCTGAACGCGAAAGTGCGCAAGCTGCAGCCGCATATCCTCATCAACAACCGCAGCGGCGAGCCGGAGGATATCGATACGCCCGAGAATGCCATCGAGGCTTCGGCGGTGGGTCGCGGCTGGGAAAGCTGCATGACCATGGGCGACGCCTGGGGGTGGGGGTACACCGCTCACAATCCGAACATGAAGACGGTGCCGCATCTACTCCAATGCCTGGTCACCGCGGCGGCGCAGGAGGGGAACTACCTGCTCAACGTCGGCCCGAAGCCGGACGGCAGCATCCGCCGGGAAGAGCGCGACCGCCTGCGCGGCATCGGCGCGTGGATGCGGCTGCACGAGGAGTCGATCCGCGGCTCTCAGCGCTGTCCCTTCGGCATGTGGAAGTGGATGCACGGCATGTATACCGCCCGCGGCAACACCGTCTACGCCCATGCCTTCCGCTGGCCCCGCCAGGGGGAGATCATCATCTGCGATTGCGCGACCCCAATCCGCCATGCCACCATCCTCGCCACCGGGCAGGAGCTGCAGGTCATCCCCAGCACCGATGACCGCATCATCCTGCGCGGGCTGCCGAAGAAGCCGCCGCACCCCTGCAACACGGTGATCAAGCTGGAGCTCGACGGCCCGCCGCGCGGCATCACGCGGAAGGAAGGCATGATCTGGTAATACAGGCCAGGCGCCGGCTCATTTCTTCGGCAACGGCGCTTCGTTATATTCAAACCGCTGCAGCGACAGCACGTTGGGCAGGTTCTTCAGGCTCCAGGAGGTGTGGCCGAACTGGCAGGCGATGACCTTGCCCTTCCACTCCGGCTTCACCGCCACACGGTAAAGATTTTTTATGCCAATGGGCGTGCCGCGGTTCTCCGGCCCAATCGTCTCGCCGGGCGCATAGAAGGCGCCGGTGACATAAGTGCCGTCCGGCCTGGCGGCGATGCCGTCCTCGAAGACGATCTCGCTGCAATCCTTCGGCACGTAGAGGTAGTGCGCCGGGTAGGCGTAGTTGTCGAAGTCATCGTTGCTGTGAGAATCGTAGACGATAAGGTTGCTGTTCATCTTTAAGCGGTTGAAGCCGCCGCGAAAGCGGACGTAATAGCGCATGCCCGCCTTCACGCTGACGGTGAATTTCTTCATCTGCCAGGTGCGGCCATCGATGGTGTCGGTGTAGTCGAAATGGCCGGCGCCGCCGACCGGCTCATTGAGGATGATGCCGTCATCGCTGAACAGCGTGAAGCGGGTGTCGTTCCCCTCGCAGCCGGCGTCGAAGGAGACAGGACCGGCGGTCTTCGGCACGAAGTAGGCGGTGGGGTTACGCCCGAACCGCCACGAGGAGGGGCTCACCGGCTCGGTGAAGACTGCCTTGCTGAAGTCGAACTGGAAGGTGGAGACATCGTAACGCTTCGGATCGCTCTGCAGGTCGGCGCGGAACTGGGCGTCGATCTCCGCCTCGGTCAGCCGCTGCGTTGTGCCTGGCGGGACGATGTTGCCCTTGTCCAGCGGCGAAATGTACCACTGCCCCATGAAGGCCGATGTCTGCACCATCATCAGGTTGTGGATGGAATACAGATACTGGAAAAGGCGGTCCTTGCTCTCCTGCGTGCCGTCGTGCCCGTAATACAGCTTCATGAAGTGCACGTAGGCCTTCAGCTCGTTGATGCGCTTCCACTCCGGGCTATTCGGCTTGACCAGCGCGTCGGCGGCCTGCAGGTCGGCCAGGCTGAGGCTCACCTCGCCCGCACCCTGCGGATTCAGGCTCCAGCGGTCATACATCTTCTTCATCGCCGGCGCCGCCTTGCCGAAGCATTCGGTAAGATACTGGTTATACAGCGCGTTGAAATCCTTGTTCAGGTCGAATTGGAGCTCTCCGGCGATCCACCAGCTATGTCCCATCGGCCCGGCGGCATCGGTAGTTTCCATGTAGACGCCGTCCACCTTGTTGTCATGCCAGAATTTCAGCTTGTTCTTCATGCCGTACAGGTCGAACTGCGGCAGCCCCTGCGACCACTGGGTGATGTTCCAGTAATCGTACAGTCCCATGTTGCCGTTCACCTTCGACGCCCACACCTTCACCATCTCCTGCGGCAGGTAGGCGGTCTGGAAGGCGTAGGGCACGATGACGGGGTAGACATTCTTGCGCAGCGGGAACTTGGGCGCCAGCGCGTTAGTGGAGCCGTCGCCGTAGGCATACATGCTGACCACGATGTGCTTGTCGTTTTCGCCGTAGTCTTTGGCCACCTCGTTCGCCATCCACCACCATTTGTCCGCATGGTTCCAGCCGGTGATGCCGGCGAAGCCGTCGGGCGGCAGCGGGTCGTCGCTGCCACCGCGGCCGTCTTCCGGATCGACGCCGATATTGATGAAAGGCTCGGTCGAGTTGTCATACCGCTTATGCACCCACGCCTTGTAGGCCGCCACCGCTTCGGGAATCTCGATCTTAATGCGGCCGCCCTGTTTGCCGGACTCGCTGTTGAACCATTCCGGATGGGCATCGAGCAGGACGCGGTTCTCCAGATAAAACGCCTGCCCGGCGTGCCCGGCGGCCTGGTAATCCATATTGAAACGGTTGCGCCGTTTCCAGGCATACCACTTCGTCTTATACTCGTTTTGGGGATCGTGCGGTCCGACCACATCCAGCCCGCCGGTGCCGAAGAACGAGCGGTTACGGAAGGTGGGCGCGATCCACTTACCGGAGATCGCCGCCGTGTTCAGCTTCGCCGGTTTGATGAACCAGTTGTCGCCCGGTCCGTACCAGTGGAAGCCCAGGTAGTCCAGCAGCGTGTAGACCGCGTTGTCCCGGCTGTTGGCGGTGGTGTATTTGATCACCGTCTTCGCGCCGGCGCGCTCCAGGTAGAACTCCTGGCCGCTGCGGTTCCCCAGCTCGACCTTCTCGATGAAGATCAGGCCGGCCTTGTACCCCTCCAGGCAGCTCTTCAAATCCGTCATCGCGTCGCAGGGATCCCCTGTGTAACGGATGTCGGTCGGCGCTACCGTAATCGCCGCGGGCTGCGCGGCGGTCGGTTTCGGCTTGGGCCTGGGCTTCGCCTTCGGCTTTTGCGCGGAAAAGGTCGGCAGGCAAATGAGCGCAAGGGCCAGCAGGATACAGGTGAAGGGTATGTGTCGCAGCATTGGTGTGGTGAACTCCCCATCCGGCCCCCGGTTTGCGGCGCCGGCAGAAATCGATCTCTTCCGCAACAAGGATACCATACTTGATCCGAGAGCAACAGGTTTCACCATTTCCTGCTTCCTTGACGCGTATTATGGGAAGTCAGATAATATTCGTGGGCATCCTGCGGCAGAGGAGCAATATCGTGGTAGAACCTGCGCGCGAATATACCGGGAAATATACCTTCGCGGATATCCTCTCCTGGCCGGAAGATGAGCGTTGGGAGTTAATCGATGGCGTCGTGTATGACATGACGCCCGCGCCTTCACAGCGCCACCAGGAAATCCTGGGCAACCTGTTCCTGCAATTCGGCGCGTTTCTCGAAGGAAAAGCCTGCCGCGCGTTCCTCGCGCCCTTCGACGTGCTGCTGCCGCAGGCCACGGAGAATGCGCTGACCACCACCACCGTCGTTCAGCCGGACCTGACCGTGGTCTGTGAACGCGAAAAGCTGGATGGCCACGGGTGCATCGGCAGCCCGACGCTGATCGTGGAAATCCTCTCACCGCATACGGCGCGCAAAGATGTGCATATCAAGCTGCAGAAATACGAGCAGGTGGGCGTGAGGGAATACTGGGTGGTCTACCCCACGGAAAAAATGGTCCACGTCTTCTCGCTCGACGAGCACGGGCACTACAGCGAGCCGACGATCTATGTCAACAGCGAGCAGGTACCGGTCGGCGCGCTGCCCGGGTTGGTGATCGATTTGAAACGGGTATTCGCGGAGTAAGGAACTCATCATGAGCGCTCTGCCGGAACAAAACGTCTCGCTGGAAGATTATTTCAAGCTCGACGAAACCAGCGATGCCAGGCACGAATACTATCAGGGCACGGTTCGTGTCATGACCGGGGGCACTGAGAATCATAGCCTGATCATCATGGCTCTCATCCGCAATCTGGGTAACCAACTCGATGATACACACTGCCAGCCATACCCCGGTCAATTCCGCCTCAAAATCGAAGTGGTGAATGTATACACCTACCCCGATCTCTCCGTTATCTGCGGAGACACCCAATTGGCCGACGGACGAAATGACACGTTTATCAACCCGACTGTCTTGATCGAAGTGCTGTCCGACAGCACGGAAGCCTATGACCGCAGCAAGAAAGCCGAGTTTTATCGTACCATCCCTTCGCTGCAGGAATACCTGTGGATCGCGCAGGACCGGCCTCACGTCGAGCGCTATCAGCGCCAGGGTCGCCAGTGGCTGCTCACCGAATATTCGGCAATGGAGGATGAAGTGAGGCTCGAATCCATTGGATGCACCCTGTCCTTAACCGCGATATACAAGCGGGTGCAGTTCGAGAGTGATCTCCATATCTAATCATTCGTGTGTACCGCGCTTGACATGCCAGACGCATAACCTTCCTCAATCGAGCCACTCTAGTATAGCATATGCCAAATAATGGCAGATATCGCTATTCTGCCGCCGTTCCCTCTTGCAACCTCTGTACTGTCATGTTATAGTTAGTCCACTGATTAAGTATACTGTGAGGAAGCGATGCGGCTGACGACGCGAAGTGAATATGCGCTGCTGGCGTTGATTGCCCTGGCCCGGCACGACGGGGAAGACCGCTGGGTGGGCGGGGAGGAGATCGCGCAGGAGAAGAATATCCCCATCAAGTTCCTGCAGCAGCTCCTGCTCATCCTCAAGCAGGCTCACTTCATCCGCAGCGCCAAGGGGCAGCACGGCGGGTATCGGCTGGCGAAGCCGGCCAGCGCCATTTCGATCGCGGAGATCGTGCGGCTGCTCGACGGCCCGCTGGCCCCCACGGAATCGGTGAGCAAATATTTCTACGAACCCACGCCCATCGAGCCGGAGGACAAGCTGGTCGAAGTTTTTCGCGAAATCCGCGATTACATCTCTGATAAACTGGAGCGGACGACGCTGGCCGATGTCTCGTGAGATTGGCCGGCCATTTTAGTATACTTAATCCATAGAATAACAATTCTAAATAACGAGTATGATCGATGGATAACGAGCGCGTCCCAACAGCTTGTCATGAAAAAGGCTGTTTTTGACACATTTTGACACATCGAGAGGTATTCATCATATCTGCTGTGTCTTCGTGTCTCTGTGGTTTCGTCTTCATTTAGTTCCGTCTCGGGTTGGGAGTCAGAATCTTGCGGGTACGCGCTGGCCATGACCACGGTCATGCAATTGAAAGGTTTCTCATGCACCTGTCCGGCATCAACAACACCATCGGCTTCTTCATGCTGGTTGGCTTCTGCGCGCAGTTGATCGACGGCGCCATCGGCATGGCCTACGGGGTCATCTCCACCAGCTTGCTGCTCTTCCTTGGCGTCTCGCCGCTGCATGCCAGCGCCAGCGTCAAGGCGGCAGAGATGGTCACCACCGGCGTCTCCGGCGTGTCGCACCATCTCTTCGGCAATATCGATCGCAAGCTGGTCCTGCAACTGCTGGCGCCCGGCGTCATCGGGGGCGTCATCGGAGCCTACATCCTGACGCGCATCGACGGCAACGTGCTCAAGCCGTACATCTCCGCGTATCTGGTGGTGATGGGAGTGGTCATCATTGCGAAAGCGTTCCGGGCCAGCAAGGAGCGCGCCGCCCGGCCCGGAGTGATCATCCCACTGGGCCTGAGCGGCGGTTTCTTTGATGCCATCGGCGGCGGCGGCTGGGGACCGATCGTCACCACCAACATGGTGGCCATGGGCCATAACCCGCGCATCACCATCGGCACGGTGAACGCCGCGGAATTCTTCGTCACCGTCGCGCAAGCCGCCACCTTCTTCATCAGCATCGGCGTCGTCATGTGGCAGGTCAGCCTGGGTCTGCTCCTCGGCGGTGTGTTGGCCGCTCCCCTGGCCGCCTACCTCTGCAAGCGCCTTCCCCGCAAGACCGTCATGGTGCTGGTCGGCGTGCTGATCTGCATCGTCAGCGCGGTCAATATTTATAAGGCACTGACGTGAAAGGCAATGTGTATTATGACCTGATCGCTTCACCCAGGTCGAAAGAAGTTGTTGACGTTCTTGCTGCCTTTTTACAACGAAACGACACCGCGTATAACGGTTCTCCTTGAGACTCTTGGCCGCTGTTGAGGTGCTATACCGTTGTTGTGAGCATGAGCATGAGCTAGGCCTGGCACAGACTTTGGGACAGGCTCTATATACGTTTATTCAGTAATGCTCCAATGTCATTTACCATCCTGATCCCCAGCGCCACCGCGCCGCCGGGGTTGAGGTGGCAGCCGTCGCAGGTGTCCTGCGGTGCGATGACGCCCGTGGAGTAATCGAGGAAGGTAATCTTTTCGTCACGCAATGCGGCGACGGCGCCGCCGATAGCCGCGGCATAGCGTGTGATGTTGTGCGGGCAAATGGCGAAGATGCGAGCTGAGGGATAGGCCGCCCGCACCAGGGACAGATAGGCGATGTATCGCCCCTCGAAGTCTTCTGGCGGCACCGCGTCGTTGGTGCCGTGATAGATGACCACCGTGTCCGGCTCGATGGGGGGTTCCCACGGCACCCCGCCGCAGACATACGGAAACGCCTCCGCCGCGGGCGGCGCCCCACAGGTGCCGGATGAGCTCAGACCCTGCCCGCCGAAGCCGGTCACCACCGGCTGCATGCCCAGCAGGTCGGCCACGTATTGCGGCCAGTTGGCATACGGGAGCTGCAGCCCGGTGTCGGCATCGGTCCCGGTGTAGAGCAGCCGCAACCCCTGCGTGATGGAGTCGCCGAGGAATTCGATCTGCCGGGACGCGTAGTGGAGCGGCAGCAGCTCGCCGTCCAGCGCCGCCCCGGCGAACCGGCAGCCGCCCACCAGCGTGCTCCACTGCGTCCCCGCGGCTTCGGTAAGGTACAGCGAGTTGACGGCGATCCAGCAGCGCACCAGGTGATGGCGGCTGGACACTGCGGCGAAGGGCGGCTCACCGGCGGGCGGGGTGGGGTAGGCCGGCGTCACCTCCACCGTATTCACTTCGCGCGACAGCGTCGTCCTGGCGATCGGTCCGTGGTCCACCTGCACGAAGACCGCGGGGAAATGCGCGAACCCCTCGACATCGAACAGCAGGCGGCAGGCGCCACCGCGATAGGCAAACTCCAGCAGGGCGCCGCTGTTGATGGTGATGGCCGTCCGGTCGATATGCCACCGCCCGTAGTACTGAAAACAGGGATGGCCGGCCGCATGGGTCAGGCCGGTTTTGTCTGGTGCTGGTGTGATCTTCACGGCTGTTCCTCTTCACCTGCTACTTGATGACCAGCGTGATTCTTCCGCCTTTCATACTCGTTGTAAGTATGCACTACTCCGGCAGATTCTCTCTGGCGGAGTACTACTTCGTGTTGCCGCGTCAAACTCCTGCCTTATCGTTCATCCGCTCCCGAAAAGGAACTTCCCGCTCGCGAAGCGAAGATGAAAACGGGGCGCTGTAATGCGCCCCGATCGTGTGTCGATGGAGTATCGCATGTCTTTGCCTGAACCTTATGCCCGCGCGGAAGCGCAGTTGAATGCCCCCACCCGTGACGAGCGCCTGGCCGCGGCGCGCGCGCTGGCGGAAGGATTGGCGTCCGGCGCCATCCCGCCCGTCCCGAAAACGGCGGAGGTGAACAATCATGTTCATACCGTCTATTCCTTCAGCCCGCACTCGCCCTGCAGCGCCGCCTGGCACGCCTTGCGCACCGGCCTGCAGGCGGTGGGCATCATGGATCACGACACCGTAGCCGGCGTTGAGGAGATGCTGGCAGCGGGCGAGATTCTCGGCATCGCCACCACCGCCGGCTTCGAGGTGCGGACCACCTTTTCCGGCACGCCGTTCGCAGGCCGGGTGATCAATGGGCCGGGCATGCCGAATCTCGTCTATGTGTCCATCCACGGCATCCCCGCGGGCCGGCTGGCGCGTTGCCAGGAGTTCCTCCGTCCCTTCCGCGCGGCGCGCAACGCGCGCAACGCCGCCATGGTGGACCGCCTGAACGACCGGCTGCACGCGCAAGATTTGCCCGCCATCGACTTTCAGCGCGATGTCTACGCGAAATCTACCGTTGCCGAAGAGGGCACTATCTCCGAGCGGCACATCCTCGCCGCGCTCTGCGACAAGCTGATCGGCGCGTATGGCCGAGGTGAACGGCTGACGGCCTTCCTGGAGGGCGCGCTGGGCATCGGGCTCTCGTCCCGCGCGCGCGGCTACCTGCTGGACTCCGCCAACCCGCATTATACATATGACCTGCTCGGTGTGCTGAAGGCCTTTTACACCGACGCCTTCTTCATCCAGCCGGATGAGACGGAGTGCCCGAACGTGCGCGAGGTGCTGGCCTTCAGCGAAGAGATCGGCGCCATTTCCGCCTACTGCTACCTGGGCGATGTGACGGAATCGCCGACGGGCGACAAGCGGGCGGAAAAGTTCGAGGACGACTTCCTGGACGAGCTGATGCCCTACCTGCGCGGACTGAGATTTCGCGCCGTCACCTACATGCCGCCGCGCAACACCCGCCCGCAGCTCGAGCGCATTCGGGCGAAGTGCGACGAATACGGTTTCATGCAGATTTCCGGGGTGGACATCAACTCCTCGCGTCAGACCTTCAACTGCCCGGAGATCCTCGACCCGCTGTTCGCCAACCTGATCACCGCCACCTGGGCGCTGATCGGCCATGAGAAACTCTCCACCCTCACCGCGGGCAGCGGGTTGTTCGGCGCGCGCGCCTGTGCCGCCTGTCCGTCCCTGACGGACCGGTTGGCGCTCTACGCCCGCATCGGTCGCGCGCTGGACCCGCACGCGCCGGCCCGGCTGGCGCCGGAGGTGGCCACGCTGGCGGCGCCGCTCCTCGACACGAAGACCGCCGGCTCGTAACAGGCGACCCGCCGGCATGACGGATCAAGCCGGCGGGTCGTGTTGGTTACACGCATTGCGCGGTGGTTATTCCGCGCTGCCGCCGAATCTGGCTTCCAGGCCGGCGAAAAAGTTGTGCTTATCCGTGCCGATGGGACCGATCGCGTTCGTGCTGCCGAGTTGCAGCGCGATCATCCTGTTGAGTTGGATGCGCGCGGTGACGGCGCTGATCGCCCGTTCTTCCTCGAACTCGCTCCGTTTGGTTTGATAATCAGCCAGCACCGAGAACATCGGGGTCAGCATCAGGTCCAAACCGGCAAAGTAGCGGATGCCGTTTTCCGAGAAATCCTCTTCAGCTACCTTGATCTGGGTCCAGTTCGCTCCCAGGGTGATTCCGAGTGCCTGCTCCGCGTCTTCGCCCAGCGTCATGTTGCGCGTCCAGGCGAGATAACCCTGGCTGATCTTCGCCGTCGCGTCGGTGGTGAGATCGATGTTCATGTACTGCGCCCCGATGGCCGCCTTGCCGGACAGCAGCGTGGCGAAGGCATATTTCGCGTTGGCATCCCAGGCTTTGTTAAAAGTAAAGTTGACGTCATCGCTGAAAGTCGCATACGACGCCCCGACCTCCAGATTCTGCCCGATGCCGAAGAGCGCGCGGATCGGAATCTCGTGACCGGCTTCGAAACTTTGATAGTCCGCGGCTACGGTGAAGCCGCTTCCAGCCGTCATCGCGGTGGGAATGACCGCCTGCCCGGTGGGCCCCATCAGCGTGGGGTAGGCCATAGCTGATACGGCCAACGCCAGCGCTGCGAGAAGCCCGCAGATGCGAAGAGTGTTCATGGGTTCCTCCTTATCGGAAATTAGTCTGTGAACCGCCGGTTTGGCTGTCCCCACATACAGGGGATCGGTTCTCGATCACTCCTCGCTTGCCGGTGAAGGTGTCTGTCGGTTTGCCCCCCACCATCCAAGCCACCGGGTGATCAACGGTATTGTAACGGTTATTGTCAACAGCCGTACCGACCGGTTGTCCTTATAATACCACATGCCCGGCAATATTACCTCCTGGCTGGCAAAAAAAACCCACCCCGGCGAACCGGAGTGGGGAGAAAGGTTGAAAGTATGGAAGAATGGATGAGCGGAGGGGGGGAATGAGCGGTCATTTTAACAAGATCACAGAACCACTCAGTACTTACCACTCACTACTCACCTTCGTCTTACGCCATCTCTGAAAATTCTTCGTCGGGGATATCGGCATTCGAGTAGACATTCTGCACATCGTCATTTTCTTCGAGTGCATCGATCAGTTTGATTACCTGCTGCGCGTCTTTGCCCGTCACCGCCACCGTGTTCTGCGGGATCATGCGAACCTCGGCTTCCTCGATCGTCAAACCGGCTGTTTCCATTGACTCGCGTATTTTATAAACATCGGCCGGCTCGGTGGTGACTTCGAAGTATTCCTCGTCCTCCGATATCACATCCTCGGCGCCGGCGTCCAGTGCGGCCATCATCACCGTGTCTTCGTCGACCGTTTCCCGGCTAACCAGAATTACGCCTTTCGGGTCGAACAGGTAGCCTACGCAGCCATTTTCGCCCAGGTTCCCGCCGTGCGCGCGGAAGATACTGCGCATCTCCGGCGCGGTACGATTGCGATTGTCCGTCAACGTGTGCACCATGATGGCCACCCCGCCCGGGCCGTATCCCTCGTAGTTGACATCTTCATACTGGGTGCCGTCGAGCTCGCCGGTGCCGCGCATGATGGCGCGTTTGATGTTGTCCGCCGGCATGGAGGAGTCTTTCGCCTTCTGGATGGCGTTGCGCAGGCGCAGGTTGTTATTCGGATCCCCCCCGCCGGCGCGCGCCGCCGAGATGACTTCTTTCGCAAGACGAGTAAAGGCCTTCGCGCGCAGGGAGTCCATCTTGCCTTTTTTAACGCGAATATTCACCCATTTGGAATGACCTGACATAAAAGTTCTCCAATAGTAACATCGACGGGGCGCGCGGGGCGCCTCGGATGAAGAGATTCGGATATAGTATTATACCACACTGCAATAAACGCGGGCAAAATCACCGTCGGGCTCCCCCTCACCTCCCCGGAACATCCGCGTCATCTTATCTCAAGCACGGCCTCCGCCTCCGAACATAGCCGTAAACAGACCAGCCGTCCGGGAGATAGTTCCTCACGGCACCTGTTTCGTGAAATGTGGCGCCTTCCCCCCTTCTCCGCTATAATACGGGCGTCCACGGCCTGCCATGTTCATCGCCGATCTGCATATCCATTCGAAATATTCACGCGCCACCTCGCGGGAGCTGTGTTTCGAGCAGCTTTACGCCTGGGGGCGGCGCAAAGGCGTGACGCTCATCGGGACGGGCGATTGCACCCACCCCGGCTGGCGGGCGGAGATTCGGGAGAAGCTGGTACCGGCGGGCGACGGGCTGCTGCGGCTGAAGGATACGCCCATCGCGCCGGACGTGGCCTCCGCATGGGGGGAAGATGTGCGCTTCCTCCTCACCGGCGAGATCAGCACCATTTACAAGGCGGACGGCGCCACGCGCAAGGTGCACCACGTGGTCTGCCTGCCGAGTCTCGAGGCGGCGGATGAATTCGCGCGGCGGTTGGAACGCATCGGCAACATCGCCTCCGATGGCCGCCCTATCCTCGGGCTGGACTCGCGCGACTTGCTGGAGACGCTGCTGGAGGCTTCTCCCGGCGCCGTGCTCATCCCCGCGCACATCTGGACGCCGTGGTTCTCCACCCTCGGCTCGAAATCCGGCTTCGATAGCATCGAGGCGTGCTACCGCGACCTGACCGGCCACATCTTCGCGCTGGAAACCGGCCTTTCCTCCGACCCGCCGATGAACTGGACGGTGTCCTCATTGGACCGCTATACGCTGGTCAGCAACTCGGATGCTCACTCGCCCGCCAAAATCGGACGCGAAGCAAATGTCTTCACATGCGAGTTGGGCTACACGGCGGTGATGGACGCGCTGCGGCGGCAGGCGCCCGGTTTCCGCGGCACGCTGGAGTTCTTCCCGGAAGAGGGGAAGTACCACTACGACGGTCACCGCAAGTGCAATTTCACCTGCGCGCCGGAGGAGAGCAAGGCACTGGGCGGTCGCTGCCCGACCTGCGGCGCATTGCTGACGCTGGGGGTGGAATACCGGGTGACCGAGCTGGCCGACCGCCCGCGTGGGACGAAACCGGCAGGCGCGGAAGGCTACACCAGCCTGCTCTCGCTGGCGGGGATACTGGGCGAGCTGCACGAAACCGGCAGCGCCGGCAAAAAAGTGGGGCAGCTCTACGATAAAATGCTCGCTGAAGTCGGGCCGGAATTGTTCATCCTGCTGGAAGCCGATCGCGAGCAGATTCGCGCGGCGGGCGGTGAATTCCTCGCGCGGGCGGTCGAGAAGATGCGCACCAGCCAGATCCACGCCACCCCCGGCTACGACGGCGAATACGGGGTGATCCGCGTCTTCGACGAGGAAGAACGCGCCGAAGTGCTGGGGCAGATTCAACTGTTTGAAGGCATGCACTTCACCGGACCGGTGAAGAAGCGTCTTACTTGCAAGGCGGAAATCGTCGCCGAAACGGCGCCGGCTTACACGGTCGAGCAGGGATTGAGCGCGGAGCAACAGCAGGCTGTCGAGTACCCGCAAAGCCCGCTGGTCATCCTCGCCGGGCCGGGGGCAGGCAAAACGCGCACGCTGGTCGAGCGCATCGCCCGGCTGATCGAGGAAGAAGGCGCCGATCCGTCCTCCATCCTTGCCCTCACCTTCTCCAACCGCGCTGCCCGCGAGCTGGCGGAGCGCCTGGATTCCCGCTTGACTGGTTCGACGAAGCCCACCGTCGGCACCTTCCACAAAATCGGCTTCCGCCTGATCTCGGCGTATCGAGAATTGCTGAACCTGCCCGAGCCGCTGAAAATCCTGTCCGAAGAAGAAGCGGAAGCATTATATACAGAGACAAGTAAGGGGACTGTCCCGGCCCAACAGGCAACAACGCCATCTCCGCTTCAAAGCTCGCTCCCGAACGAAATAGGGGCTGTCCCCGCCCGACTACAGGAAAGCCTGGATGATCTGGAGCACGCCCTGTCATCGTTATATGCCGGCGCGACCGCCGATCTGGCAGAACTGCAGGAATTGGCGGAAAAGGCGCGCGCGCTGGCGCCGGACTATGCCGCGGCCAAACGTGAGCGCGGGGCGCTGGACTTCACCGATTTGCTATTGCTTCCGCTGGAGCTGCTGGCCGGGCATGAGGAGGTGCGCCGGGCCTGCCGCGAGCGCTGGCGGCACGTCTTCGTGGACGAGTACCAGGACGTGAATGTCTTCCAGTACCTGCTGCTGCGGCTGCTGTGCCCACCGGGAAGCGATCTCTGCGTCATCGGTGACCCGGACCAGGCGATTTACGGCTTCCGCGGGGCGGACGTGCGCTATTTCCTGCGCTTCCGCGAGGACTACTCCGGCGCCGGCCTGGTCAGCCTCACGCGCAACTATCGCTCCAGCCGCACCATCGTGCAGGCCGGCGCCGGGCTCATCACCTGCGGCGGCCTGCTGGGCGAGCGGGCGCTGTGGAGCGACCGTCCCGGTCCCGAACAGATCGAAGTGGCCGCGCTGCCCACCCCCGGCTCCGAGGCGGAATACGTGGTGCAGACCATCGAAGGCCTGCTGGGCGGCATCAGCCATTTCTCGGTGGACTCGGGCCGCAGCGGCGAGGGCACGACGGTGCTGGGTTTCAGCGACATCGCTGTGCTCTACCGCACCCACGCGCTGGGCGAGGAGGTGCAGGCAGCCTTCGAGCGCAGCGGCATCCCGTATCAGCGCGCCCTGCGCAAGGATCTCCTGCAGCACCCGGAGATCCGCCGCACCCTGGCGCAGGTGAAGAGCCTGCCCGGCGAGCTGCCGGCCACCCGCGCCCTGCTGGAGGCTTGCCTGACCCTCGGCATTCCGGAAGAGTCATTGAAGCAGCACCCCTGGCCCGCCGTGCTGGCGCGCGCGGGGGAAGCAGAAAGCCTGGCCGCCTTCCTGCACGGCCTGAGCCTGGATCGCGATATCGATATCTACGACCCCCGCGCCGCCCGCGTGGCGCTGATGACCGCCCATGCCGCCAAGGGCCTGGAGTGGGAAGTCGTCTTTCTGGTCGGCTGCGAAGACGGCAGCTTCCCGCACCCCGCCGCCCCCGCCGACGAGGAACGCCGCCTGTTCTACGTCGCCATGACGCGGGCGAAAAGCTACCTCTTCCTCACCCATACCGCGACCCGCGCCCGCCATGGCGAACGCGAAACGCGCCGCCCGTCACCTTTCCTGCAGGATATCCCGCCGGAACTGCTCCGCCACACGGCGCCATCCCACCCGGCGAAACCGCGGAATACGCAACTGCCGTTGTTCGATGTATAATTTCTCCTGGGACCGCAGGCGTCCCGCGCCTGCTCTTGATTGGTAAGCCTTCGTATCAGGGCAGGCGCGGGACGCCTGCGGTCCCAGGGTGAAATCATGACTCCTAAAGCCTGGATCAAAGCCGTCGCCGCCCATCAGGACACCGGGCGCGTGCCGTATAACTATTCCTTCTGCACCCCCGCGGCGAAGCGGCTGCGAGACTATTACGGGGTGGAGAGCATCCCCGACTACCTCGATCTCCCTTTCCGCATGATCGGCCTCAACTCGCGGAAGCCGATGTATGCCGACCCGGACGAATACGGGCCCACGGTGACCGACGAATTCGGCGTGGTGTGGGCGACCACCCACATCGACCGCGGCGTGCCGCTTGAGCATCCGCTGGCGGAACCCGACCTGTCCAATTTCACCTTCCCCGATCCCCATGACCCCGCGCGCTGGGCCGGACTGGCGGAATACCTGGAGAAATACAGGGATTATTACACCGGCGTGCGCACCGGCGAGCTGTGGGAGCGCGCCACCTTCCTGCGCGGGATGGAGAATCTGCTCTTCGACTTGATCGAGAATCGGTCCTTCGTGGAAGAATTGCTGGAGCGGCAGACCGAATACACGCTCCAGGTGATGGAGCACGCGCTCACCCTGGGCGACTTCGACTGCTTCTACCTCAGCGACGATTACGGCGCCCAGCGCTCGCTGCTGATGTCACCGGCGGACTGGCGGGCGCTGATTAAGCCACGGCTGGCGCGCCTGTATGCCTTCGCGAAGGCGCATGACCGCCAGACTTACCTGCATTCCTGCGGCTGCGTGCAGGAGGTGATCCCCGACCTGATCGAAATCGGCCTGGATTTCCTGCACCCTATCCAGCCGGAAACGATGGATATCTACTGGCTCAAGCGCGAATATGGCCGGGAGATCACCTTCTGCGGCGGCCTGCGCACCCAGGACCTGCTGCCTCATGGTACGCCCGACGACATCCGCGCCGAAGTGCGCAAGCTCAAGCGCGAGATGGGCGCCGGCGGCGGCTACGTGCTGGAGCCCGGCATCACCCTGCAGGACGACGTGCCGCTGGCCAATATGGTGGCGCTGGTGGAAGAGGCGATGGTGATCGACTGACGGTGGTGGAAGGCACGTTCTCAGTCGAAAAGCGCAGGAATCCCGCTCGTATATCGGTAAGCCGATACGTAGTAAGTTACCGATGAACCATATGGTTCACCCATGGGCATGAAAATGAGTGGTAGGCGGAATGCCTATCATACCGTTCATACCATTCTATTTTCATAGGAGCCACGCAGCCCCAACGCGGAGTACCG